>Ga0210409_10001046_pt1 | contig 38693 bp, 30 predicted proteins | sample IncBWH17MmetaG_FD_161649 | JGI IMG/M metagenome (GOLD analysis project Ga0210409, IMG submission 161649) | Forest soil microbial communities from Barre Woods Harvard Forest LTER site, Petersham, Massachusetts, United States - Inc-BW-H-17-M | ecosystem: Environmental > Terrestrial > Soil >... | reverse complement strand
GTCGAGCACAGCGTCACATCCCGCCGGCGCGACGGCACGGACGAGCGTCAGACCGCTGGGCTCGCGTCCAGCACGGCGTAGATCGTCGCGGATGGCGCACTCGATCGAGCTCGTAGCGGAGGGTGATCTGAAGGAGCTGCTGCCGTTGATGCGCGCGTACTGCGACTTCTACGGGGTGGCGCCCAGCGATCGCGCGTTGCTCGGGCTGTCGCGCGCGCTGATCGCCGCGCCGGAGCGGGAGGGTCTTCAGCTGGTGGCTCGCGACGCGCGCGGGAGCGTAGTCGGTTTCGCGACGATCTTCTGGAGCTGGTCGACGACCGTCGGGGGGCGGATCGGGATCATGCACGACCTGTACGTCGGCCCGCAGGCGCGTGGCCAGGGTGTCGCCGAGCGCCTGATCGGCGAGTGCGTGGAGCGGTGCGCGCAGCGCGGCGTACTCAGGCTCGAATGGCAGACGGCCCCCGACAACCTGCGCGCGCAGGCCGTCTACGATCGCGTCGGCGGGGTCGGGGCGACATGGCTCGGCTATGCCATAGCGATCCCGGCGAGCGAGGCGGACGACAGCCGGTAGGCGGCCAGGGACGCTAGGTAGACTAGGGCGCTCTGCGCCCGTAGCTCAGCTGGATAGAGCGTCGGTCTACGGAACCGAAGGTCAGAGGTTCGAATCCTCTCGGGCGCGTCGTGGAATGCCGTATGCGGCTCCTTTGAGCAGCATTTTCTCGCAAATTGCCGTTTTGACGAGCTTTGAGTGGGTAGTGGCTACGCATGGGCGGGCTTGCCGGGGTCAAGACGACCGCCCCTCGCACGATTGCAGGGGCACTCGCAGTCCTGCCCGCCCTGATCCTTCCTTCGCACGCGCTCGCCCTTGGCACAGGACCGCATCTGCCCGTGAACGTTGCCGGGGCCGGGCACGCTTCAGGCGCGCAAGTGCCCCCGGTCAAGCAACCGGCTCGGGGCCCGGTCCCCCTCAACGCCCCGACGACCAAGCCGGCAGGCACCCCGCCGACAGGCGCCGGTGTTCCGGCGCAACCGACCGCTCACCCTCCGCAGACTGCCGTCACGTCGGTCCAGCCGCCGGCAGCCAAAGCCACCGTGCCCGCGCAACCCTCGGCTCCGCCGCCGGCCCAACGCCCGGCGAGCTCGCTCCACACGACCATTCATGCGGCGCCCAAAGGCGTGGTCCCCACGCTCCCCAAGTCCCCGAGCGTCCCGCAGACCCCCACCAACGTCAGTCAGGGCGCGCCTCCCGTCAACCTCCCGACGCCCCCGGCGCTCCCGACGCCCGCGGCGCTCCCGACGCCCGCGGCACCGCCGGTTCCCAGGGCGCCCCTGCCCGCGCCGGCAGCTCCGAGCAACGTCGTCCACGCCCCGATTCAGGTGCCGACGCACATCACCAGGCCGGCGCGACCTCTCCCGCAGGCGCCCAAGATCGCTCCGGCGTCTATCACGGGCCCCGCCGCTGTCCAGCCGCAACGCATCGCCGCCGGAACGGTCTCCTCGACGCCCACGCCACTCCCGGCAGCACAGCGCCCGCCTACGCCGCCAGCGCCGCCGCGGCTCCCGGCGTCGCCATCGGTATCGCTGGCGGGGCGCGCTCCGACCAGCGGCGTCGGACAGGCGCTCCCGACCGTCTCGCCGGACGCGCATGCACCGGCCGGCGCCATCGCATCAGTCACGGCGACCGAACCGCTGGAATCGGCTCCCCACCCTGCGCCGATCGCCACCGCACGGGCCCTCCCACCGACCCCGCCGACCCCGCCGTCGCGGGCGTCGAGCACCGGTGCCGTCGCCGCTCTATCTGGCACTCAGCACCTGTTCGTCTCAGACCTCGAGCTTGCGAGTTTGGCGTCGAGTCACGGGGCGTCACGCGTGTCGAGTTCGTCGCCGCCTGTCGCGCCGATTCCGCTGCCCGAAGCACCGCCCGGTGGTGCGGGGGTTCCTGCAAGCGCGGGATCCGCGAGCAGCTTCTTCTTCGGCTTTGCGGCTCTGCTGGCGATGCTGGCGCTGGCTTTGGCGCAACTGGTCGGCCGGCGACGGCTCTCTCGAGAGCTGGGCCGACCGACGCCCTTCGTGTTGCTGCTTGCTGATCCGGGCTAGCTAGCCACTCCGGCTCTCGCATGTCAGGCGGCGCCCGCGTGTGCGTGGCGCCCGGAGTCTCAGCAAGGAGTTCCCAGATGTCACGCTCTATGTGGGCGGCAGCAGTGGCGAGTGCGCTTGCCATCGCGCTGACGCCAGGAGTGGCGATGGCCGCTGCGGGTGGCAGCTCGGCTGCCCGAAGCCCAGGCGTCCACGCCGAACGAGATGATCACCCCACGCGGCGGTCGACCGCGCCCGCGCGGCGGGCGGATGCGCGTGCCGGCGCTCGGCGGCGAGTACCACCGCTGCTGGGACCAGGGGCCGGCTATGACCAACGCCTGGGCTCGAGCAGTGTGCGCGCGCTGCAGCGTCGGCTCGCACGGTTGGGCTTGGCACCCGGCCCGATAGACGGCCTCTATGGTCCGCTGACCGCCCGCGCGGTCGACCGCTTCCAGGCTGCCGTCGGCCTCACGGTCGACGCCATTGTCGGGCCGCGCACCATTCGGGCACTGAGCGCGACGCCGAGCGATGCCGTGCTTCCCGGTGCCGGCTATCAGCAGCCGGACGGATATCAGCGTGTGCGCGCGTTGCAGCGTCGGCTGGCACGGCTGGGCTTTGCACCGGGGCCGGTCGATGGTCGAGATGGCCCGCTGACCACACACGCCGTCGAGCGCTTCCAGCACAGTCGCAGCCTGGCGATGGACGGCATCGTCGCGGCGCACACCCTTACCGCGCTGCGTGCAGCGGGGCAAGTCGGTCCGATCTCCGCCGAGCGTCGCCAGCGTCAACGAGCGCGGCAGCGCCGTCCGGCGTCCCCACCCGGGTTGGACGGGGCGAGGCCTCGGCACAGGCGTATACCCGCGCTGCCGCTGAGGTCTCTCCTGTTGGCGTTCGCGGCCCTGGGGTTGATGATCATGTCGCTCAGCTACGCGCGGACAAGGTCCCGTATCTCTCGGGCTCGCGCGGCCAGCCGCCGGACACGAGGGGCCGCGGCCGAATTGTTCGGTGCCATCACCCCCGAGCCGCTCGCGACCCGCGATCGCCACGGCCACCCCGATTACCGGGAGCGGGACGGATGAGCACCACGTCGATACGCCCCGCTCGGTCAGCGCTCGGCGCACGTGTAGCGCCCGATTGCTCGCGCGCGCGCGTGCTGATCGCTGACGGGGACGGCCTCGCGCGTCGGATGATGCGCGACGCGCTGCGGCGCGCCGACCGAGTGGCCATCGTCGGCACCGTCGGCGATGCCCGCGAGGCGCTCGAGTGCGCCCGCTACTACCGCCCCGCTGTGCTGCTCACAGATACGGCGCTGCCGCCGTGCGGCTGCGTGGAGTTGATTCCGAAGGTGCTGTTGGACACACCCGACACGCGCATCCTGACGATCTCGGCCGATGACGACGACGCGGCGCTCGCGGCCCTTCGCGCGGGCGCCGTCGGGCACATCAGCAAGGACGTCGAGCCAGACGAGCTCGCTCGGCTTGCGATCCGAGCGGCCCACGGCGAGGCGCTCGTCCCGCAACGGCTATTGATGCCGCTGCTGGAGCTCCTGCGTGAGCTTCCAGTAGCTGGCTGGCGTCCGCTGCACAGCTGCTTGACCACCCGCGAGTGGCAGGTCGTGGAGTTGCTCACCGACGGAGCCTCGACCGAGCGCATCGTCGAGCAGCTCGTGCTGTCGCCGACCACCGTCTACAGCCACGTCAAGAGCGTCATGCGCAAGCTGGGCGTCCACTCGCGCCACGATGTAGTGCTCGTGGCCGGACGCCTTCGCCGCGAGGAGGCGTGGGGAGAAAAGCCCCCATTGCCTCCCAATGAAGTTCCTCCATCGCCAGCCGCCGGGCGGGGAAGCCATTAGACACGGAAAGAACACCCGGTGTCGCGGCCACGGCGAGACGGATCACGCCGCCCTCGGCACCGGCAAACGAGTACGAATGCCAAAGGAGAGAGACATGCCTGAAGTGACCCTGCAAGAGCTTGAGGACGAGCTGGCCGAGCAGCTTCCCGCCCGCGAGCTGATGTGTTGTGGCCGGTGCTGCCCGAGCGTCGAGATCGAGATCGAGGTCTCGGTCTCCTGCGGCTGTAACTGACCGCTAGGACTGCACACGGGGCGGCCACTGTGCCGCCCCGTTTGCGTTCGCGCCGCCAATGAAGAATCCAACGAAGAGCTTCCCGTGAGCGTGACCGTCGACAGCGCGACGGGCGCGAGAGCGGCGACGGAGCCAAGTGACGCGACTTGCCTCCCTGAGTGGCCCCGGCTGCTGGACGGCACGGAGCTGCTCGGCCCTGTCGCAGGATCCGGCCTTCGTGAGCCGCCCTGCCTCGTGCGCCGCAGCGACGGTCAGATCGTGCAGCTCTCCCGGCTGCTCTATGTGATCGCCAGCTGCATGGACGGAGGTGATCTCGCCTCGGTTGCAGCCGCCGCGAGCGCGCGCCTGAATCGACGAATCGCGCCCGAGCTGATCGCCCACGTCGCCGAGCAGAAGCTCGCACCCGTTGGACTCGTCGCTCACCGCGACGGCAGTGTGGCTGGACTGGAGCGTCGCAACGCCGTACTGGCCCTGAGGTTCCGCACCGGCATCCTCCCCGAGCGGGTCGTCAACGTCATCGCCAAGTGGCTGCGGGCACTGTTTCGACCCCCCGTTGTGATCGCAGCGCTCGCCGCGCTCGTCGCCGTCGACGCCTGGCTGGTGACCTCGCACGGCATCGGCGCAGGTCTGAAGACCCTGATCTCCAACCCGGCGCTCGCGCTCGCGCTGTTCCCCCTTCTAATCGTCTCGTTCGTCTTTCACGAGTGTGGACACGCGACTGCGTGCCGCTATAGCGGGGCGCGACCGGGCCGGATCGGCATCGGCCTCTATCTGATCTGGCCCGCCTTCTACACCGACGTCACGGACTCCTACCGACTCTCAAAGGCCGGGCGCCTGCGCACCGACCTCGGTGGCGTCTATTTCAACGCCCTGTTCGCGCTCGCCGCCGCGATCGGATACCTGGCCACGGCCTACAAGCCGCTCCTGATCGTCGTCGTTGGCCAGCAACTGATCATGCTCAACCAGTTCATCCCGTGGATGCGCCTGGACGGCTACCACATCGTCAGCGATCTCATCGGCGTTTCGGACCTGTTTACGCGCATCAAGCCCGTCCTCGCCGGCCTGCTGCCTCGCCGGCGTCCTGACCCCCGCGTCACGGAGCTCAAGCCGTGGGCGCGCGTCCTCGTAACGACCTGGGTCCTCACCACGGTCGCCGCCCTGCTCGCGACCGTAGTGGTCGTCGCCGTCAACGCCGGAAGCTACCTTCGTCGTGCCTGGGACTCGCTGATCGTGCAAGTCGACGGCATCGCACACGCTTGGCAGATCGGCAGCCTCGTCGATCTCCTCAGCGGCACGATCGGCAGCGCGATGCTCCTGACGCCCGTTGCCGGGATCGCGCTTAGCTACTTGCTCCTGTGTCGACGAACGGGGGCCTCGCTGGCTCTTCATCACGCCCGACGTCACTCGCGAGCAAGAGGTAGGCGCTCGGGTGTCTATGCGGGTTCGGCGAAACGCCATCCCCCGCTGCAATCCGCGAACCCTCCTCCGGTCCGATGAAGGGCACGAGCGCGATGTAGGTCGCCACGGCGGTCAGCTTTGGGACCTCGTCGATCGCTCCCTGCAGCGCTTGATGCAGGCAGATCTCGAACACGCCGCCGGCGATCGCTTCGACCGTGACCGCGGGGACGAGCATCCGTGCGAAGGAGCCGACGCCGACGTCGCTGAGCCCTGTCCTGAGCGCACAGTTGGGGCGATGTAGGTTTCTGCCGTTGTCCTGCCCTTGTCACGGACAGCTCACGTCGGTCCTGTGTAGAGCTCGCGTAGACGGACGTGCGACGACCATTCGTGAACGGCGCGCGCAGTCGCGCGGGTGTCCCCCGGATCGGGCTCGTCCCACCACGGCGTCTGGCTCGCATAGGCCAGGACACGATCCGCGAGTCGCTCGGCGTCGAGCTCCTGTGATTGGGCGCCTAGCAACACGAGCGCGACCGCGGCGAGGTGCAATGCGGCCCCCGCGAGGTCATCTAGGTGGCTCCCTTCCCCGATGCGTTCGGAGACGACGCGCGCTGCGCGCTCGAGCTCGGCATCCATTGCGACGGCGAGCTCGTCCGACCTTCGCGCGTCGACCTGCCAGGCGAGGCTCCGTCGCGCGAGGGCTTCGCTACAGGGGTCGACCAGGGTGGGCACCGAACGACCGTGGCAAGGACCAACCTCGGCGCCTGCGGTGGTCAGTCCCCGGCGATGGAGTAGGTCAGGACGCGCGGGGATACGGCCCGCCGTAATCCTCGAGCAGTCGGTTGGAGCAGGCAGCGGGAATGGGGAGTGGATGAGACGTGGGCGAGGCGGGAGCTGAGCGAGCTGCCGGCAAGACCGACAGGGTCGGCCGAACAGCAGGTGCGCTGCCCCGGGCCAGTCGTCAGGCCTGCGGCGAAGCTGGCCGATCAAGGGGTGTGACCTGGCCTGTCGACCACGGCCGCTAACGGCTTGATGCAACCTTCAGAGGCGCATCCGGCTTGCGCGTGCTGACCGGCATCGGCGCCAGCTGGATCCGCTGGACGGGCGGCCGACGTGCCCACTAAGGCAGTCCGAGCAGGCTCAGCCTTTGCTGGAGCTCGGTGCGAGGATTCCGATGAGCGCGCTGCCCGACGCGGATGCGAGCGCGATCACGGCTGTCGTGATGCTCTTCTGCGATTCGATGAACGCCTGGTGTGGTTCGATCGTGCCGGTTGCGAGTAGCACGGCGAGCGCGAGCAGAACGACGAACACGATGAACAGCAGAACGGACGCGAGCGCGGTTCCTGCGATACCGGCGGCCGCGGCCCTGTGGGCGATGGCTTCGCTGGCGGCGTGGGCCGCTGCGGTTTGAGCGACTTCGGCTTTTGCGTTGTGTTCGGCGGCAGCGTCGCCTTCTGCGGCGGCGGCTTGTGCTTTGTGTTCGGCGGCTTCGTCGTTCGCTTTCTGTTCGGCGGCTTCGGCGGCTTCGGCGGCGGCGAGGTGGCCCTTTTTGGTTCGTGGCGCGGGTACGAGCAGGCCGATGAGTGCACCGCTGACGGCGCTCCCGGCGGCCCAGGCGGCGGTGGGAGGCGTTTGCCCGTTGGCGACCGCTGCTGTGATGCCGGCGAAGAACACGGCGAGACCGGCGCCGAGGGACACAACTACGAGGTTCGTCGTGTTCCAAGCTTTGGGTTGCATGAGCCGCAAGCTACCACCGCCCGCCGTCGCCAGATGTCCAATCTTGGATGCCCCGGCGCGTAGCGACGGTGTGGCGCCTGGCTGCAGAAGCAGTACGCCGGTAATGAGTGAAAGGGTGCCGGCGATCATCAGGACGATCGCCGGGGCTTGGTGGTCCACTAGCTCGACGCCGAGGTCGATGAGGGCGGCGCCGATCAGCAGCGACAGCAGCGCCGGCGCCGCCGGGATCCGGTCGACGCCGCGAGCAAGCGTAAGGATCAGCAGCGCGATCGCTGCTATCCCGAGACCGATGAGGATCCATAGCGGCGCGCTCAGCGTCCCGTGGGTCGCGGCGGGGGCAAGCGGCAGGTCCTGCGCTTGCGGGGTCAGGCACGGAGCTGGTGCCGCGGGAGGGTCTATGGCCGGAGGGTCTCCGACGGGAGTGCCGCTGCTGCCGGGGGTATGCGCACACGATGGGGCTGCGGACTGTTCGAGCGCTGCTTGGATGAAGGTGGCGATTTGCTCCTGACCTTCTTTGTTGGGGTGCAACGTGCCGACCAGTCCCTCCTTGAGTTGCGATAGCGATAGTGAGCCTTGGTGACGGATGGAGTCCGGCAGGGTTGTGACCCAGCGCTGTGATCCCGCGCAGTAGCCGTGGTCGCGGAAGGCTTGAGCGATACCTGTGATCTCGGTCCAGTGGAAGTGGCTCGAGGCTTCGGCGATGATCCGGTTCAGGGGTGCCAGCAGCTTTTCGCGGGCGTCCCGTAGGTCTTCGCGATTGAGCCCGAACAGGCCGATGGGGGGTTTGAGGACGCTGTTGCATGCCGCACCCGTGATGTCTCCCGTTGGGTCGAAGTACTCGGTCAGGTAGATCGGCGAGGCGCGAGCCGTCAAGGCCTTGCTGAGTTCGTCGTAGCGTTCGCGCAAGGTTCGTAGGCCTGCGGCGACTTCCTTGCCCAGGGGTCCCTGGAAGCAGCTGTGGCGGTGGCGGCGCTTGGCGCAGTTGATCACGACATTCGTGAAGCCGACGTCGTTCGCGCCGATGCTGATGACCACGGCCGTTGGCGCACGAGCGAGCGCATTCAGCACGGCGACCTGAGAGGGCAGTCCAGGCAGCGCTGACGATCCGGCGATCCCGCCGTAGCTGCCGAGCAGGCCGGCTGTGACCTTCGCTCCGGAGCAAGCGAGGTGCACGAACGTGATCGAGACACGTGGGTTGCGTTCGGCCAATCGCCGCGCTGCCACGGCCGGGCCGGCGTATGCGCTGCGGTGACAGCGCGCGTCTTGCCATCTTGCCCCTTTGAAGCCTTTCCTGTCTATCTCTGGTACCCCCTCGCCTGAGGCGACGGAGTCGCCGAGCGACACGATCAGCCAGTCCTCGACGGTGATCTGCTCGCGACCCTCCAGGCGTCGCCCGTCGACGCTCGCCTGCACCTCCACGCTGTACGTGCCGAGCCGCGGGAAGGCTTCGGACGAGAACGTGCAAGGCCCGTTGGGTGTCGCGGCGATCGGCGTGCCATCGACCGACCAGTCGTAGGTTGCCCGCGGATCGCAATGGGGCACTTCGAGGTCGACGCGCCAGGGACCTCTGCGGACTTCGCTCAGCGCCGTCGAGCGGGGCAGGTGGTTGGGGTCGAGGACGCTGCCGTAGGTGTCCGGCATCGACCAGTCGAAGTGCAGGCGTTGCGCTCCACCTTCGGCTCGAGCGAACGTTGCCGCGCCCCCAAACGCACAGCCGATGAGCAGGGCTGCGATTGTCGCTCGAATGCTTCGCGAACGCAATCTCACATATTTCTTCCGAGCCGGGGTGTGCACGAAGTCCTTGGCCAAGCCCCCGCGGTCGATCTCGCCGGGCTGTTGGTTGGGGCCGGACTTTAGGGCTCCGGTCGGGTCCGGTCTGTCCAGTTCTGGACAGGCCTTGATGAAGGGGAGGGAGCAGATGCCGCGCAGGCGACACGAGTACGCCAGCGGCAGTGCTTGGAGACTGCCGTATTGATCGCAGGGAGCCCGCGTCGATAGCGGGCTCCCTGCGAAGACGATGCGTGGCCAGGGTAGCCGTTCGACCTCGCGCCCCGCATCGCGCGCCGGCTTCCCGCTTGCGTTTCGGCCGCGAGGCCGGCTAGCTCTTGCTGGCCGGTCTGCGCTTGTTCGGCGGCGGTGGTTTGCGCTCCTTGGGCGCGTCTATTCCGGCGGCCAGATCGTCCAGCGTGACCCCGAGCGTCTCGGCGACGACGAGCATGGTGCCGAAGCGCGGCTCGCGTCTGCCCTGCTCGATCTTGGCCCACTCGGTTCGGTGCAGCACCGCCTCCGAGGCCACTTCTTCCTGGGAAAGGTCGGGCTTGTTCTCTTCACGCAGGCGGCGCACGTTGCCGGCTAGGCCCTGGAGCAGTTCTGCGAGCTCTGCCTGGTATGCCGCCCGGGTGCTCATCGGTTCGAGCACTCTTGCGACTGGTTGCGGAAACATCTACAGCTTAAGCTCTCCCAGCCTGTCGGCTGGGAGCCTTCTGTCTGCGACGGAGGCTCCCGAGTGCGACCCGCCCTGGGGCCGGCCCCAATCTTCGAGCGTTGAGTCCAATGTTGGATGGTCGGCGGGGGCGAGAACCCTCATGGTGGGTCTGGCACGGGCATCCGCTCGTCCAACCCACAACTCCGAGAAGGGGAAGATGCTCATGCGAGTCATCCCGCCGAGCGACCAGCTGCAGATCTCCGAATGGGTCGAGCGCCGGTTTGAGACCGCGGAACCTGAGGAGCTCGCCCATCGCCCGGGGGACCTCGACGACTACCCGAGCCGGCAGTCAGATCCGCAGTCGGGGTTGACCGGCACCGTCTACCTGGCGGACGACAAGGTCTACTACTACGCAGCGGACACGCCGCCGAAATCGGGCCGGTGGGGCGTTGGAGCGCTCCCACCCGAGCTGCAAGAGACGCGCTAGGAAGCGCGAGCAGACGATGAGACAGGTCCGTCGTCGCGCGCTTCTCGCTCTCGCGGCCGGCGCGAGCACTGCCGCGATGGCGGGTAGCATGCCGCCGCTAGGCGCGGCGACGCCTCAAGCCGGTCTGGGGCCGCATTTCCTCCACGTTGCTCCCGGCCAGCCGCTCGCCCCGAAACCGGGCGCCGTGCCGGCTCCTCCCGGCCAGGCGCCGGGATGTGGAGTGACTGAACAGATGCGAGCCGGGAACGGCAACGGCTACGCGGGCCTCTGTGCCCCACGGGCGCCCCGGGGTGCCCCGAGCCGCCCGCCGCGCGGTGCATCCGCGAGCCAGACGGGTCCCGATACGAGCCACTACGACCCGGTCTACGAATGGGCGCCGGTCAAGGCTCACGGCCACAGGTTTGCCTGGGCCAAGCTGACCGAGGGCACGGGTTGGGTCGATGGCACCGCCGCTGCCCAGGTCGCCGGGATGCGCCGGGCCGGGATCGTGGCGGGCGGCTACGACCTGTTCCGGGTGTGTGAAGCGAACCCGTTGCTCGAGGCTAGGGCGTTCACCAAGCGGCTTCGAGCGCTTGGCCTCGCGTCGACTGGCTCGCTGCTGCCGATGGGCGACGCCGAGGAACCGGGCAGCGTTCCCTGCTCGACGGCCGAAGCGAGGGCGTGGATCTGGAGTTGGATGCAGGAGATGCACCGCATGACGGGCCGCTGGCCCGGTATCTATACGGGCGCCTGGTGGTGGAACCCGGAGATCGGCTGCTGGTGGCCGCCACACGCGGTTTCATGGATCTCCGGCTACCGGCCCTATCCGCCATACCTGCCCTGCCGGCTACCGCACCTCGACGTGTGGCAGTACACGGATAGGGGTTTCAACGGGATCACCCTCAGCGACATGAGCGTGCTGTACGTGCCGCTCGCGGCACTGTCCGAACCGACGCGACGGGAACTGCAGGAACGGTTGTGGCACGACTACCGCTACCGCAACGCGCTCCGTCTGCAGCTGACGTTTCACCACTGCCGGCGCCCACCATGGCCGCGGCCCGTGCCTGACACCCCCGGGTTCCTGCACGCGTGCGGGGTGTGGCGCGACGAGGGCAGGGCGGTCAACGCCGAGATCCGCGATCTGCACCGCAAAGGATTCTTCTAGTGCCCATATCCTTGACTTGTTCGGGTCCTCGTGATATGTGTTGTCGAGCTATTTCGCTTGGAAAGGGGGGCGTCATGCTGTCAGCCGGTGGTGACGGGCGTTGGGGGAATCCCGGCATGGAAGGTGCGCTGCGATGACTGCGATCTTGTGGTCGTGGGCGGTTTCGGCGGTCGTGCTGCTTGCTATCGCGGCGGGTCTCGGCTTCCTGGTGAACCTGCCGGGCGGCAAACCCAAACCTCTCGTGCTCGGGATCCTCGTCGACAACCGTGGCCGGTTCTCTCTGAACCGCCTGCAGCTTGTCGTCTGGAGCATCGTCGTGATCTCGCTGGTCTCGGGCGTGTTCTTCGGCCGCCTAATCGACGGCGTCGGCGAACCGCTCGATTTCACCATCCCCGACCGAGTCCTGGGCCTGCTCGGCATCAGCGTCGGCACCGCTGTGACCGTGGGCGCCGTCAAGGCGAGCAAGAAGGTGCGGGCCGAAGAAAACAAGGTCGCCGCGCCACCGGAAAACAGGGCGAACATGATCCTCGCGACATCTCAAGCGACTGGAAAGCCGCCGTTCCTCGGCCAGGTCTTCATGCTCGAGGAAGGAGATCTCGCGGACGACGTTGTGGACGTCACGAAGTTCCAGAGCTTCGGCTTCACGATCGTGCTCGTCGTGGCGTACGTCGCGATGGCCATCAACGCGATCGTCGAAGCCAAGGTCGCAGCCAACGTGACCGCGCTGCCGGACCTCCGGGGCACGTTCCTCGTCCTTATCGGCATCAGCTACGCCGGCTATCTAGGGGGAAAGCTCCCGCCCCAGAGCGGTCTCCCCCGCACGTAGGGCAGCGAACCGAGCGGCGCTCGGCGCCTACGGACCGGCTCCAATCCGAGACCTGCGCAGCCCCACCACCATTCGTGACGTCTACGAGAGCCGCGCGCCAGATGGACCGGCTCGCCCTGTAGCCAGGCCGCGCCGAGTGGGGGTGGGCCGCCGTCCGCGAGCGCGGGCGGCGGCCCGAAACGTCTCCGTCAGCATCTTGGGGGGCGGCGCCTGTGCGGGCGCGGGGCGCGGCCGGCTCTCTTTGCCGGCGGCGGCGCGCACGCCGAGCTCGTCACGGAGTGAAGCGGCCGTGCTTCGCTCGCTCAATTACGTGGGGCTATCGCCGCTCCGTTTGCCAGGCTCAGTGCGGCGTAGGTATGACCGCCCGCAGCCCGGGGGCCGAAAGCCCACCCGCCCCCTCGCTCGAACCTTGGCTGTCACAGATCGCGACTTCGTGGGTCTATACCGCGAGAAGCCGGCGAATCGACCCTTCGGCGCTTCGCTGGCTTCACCGGTCGTGCGTCGACCGCCGGTTGGAAACTCTGCATTACCGAGACCTGCACCTTACGCCCTGACAGGGCCCGTCTGGCTGCTCGGCGCCGCGATCGCCGCGTGTGCGGCCTCCTTGCTTCCGAGGAACGGCGCGAGGGCGATATAGGTCGCTGACGGCACGAGCTCGGGCAGCTCGGCGATCCTGCCCTGGAACGAGTAGTGCAGGCAGAGGTCGAAGATCCCGCCGGCGATCGCCTCGATCGTCACTGGCGCTCGGGCGCTCTGTTCGGGGGCTTCCTCGAGGCCTGGCACCAGCATCCTTGCCAGCGAGTCGATGCCCGCATTGGAGCGTTCCGCGGTGCGGGCGGTCGCGACGAGCGCGTCGACGAGCGCGAGGTGGGCGAAGGATGGCTCGGCGGCGAGGAAGTCGAAGAGCGCGGCGATTCCCGCGCGAACTCCGAGCTGCCACTCGCCGCCAGCGATGTAGGCGCGTTCGGCGCTCGCAAGGGCCTTTCCGTGCCCGACCTCGTAGGCGACGAGGAACGCGTCCTCCTTGTCGGCGAAGTGCTCGTAGAAGGCGTTCAGCGACACGGCCGCCTGCTCTGCGATGTCCTCCACCTTCAGCTCGGCGTAACCGTGTGCGGCTGTGAGGTTGGCGACGGCGTCGAGGATTCGCTCCCGTTGGCTGTGCACGACGAAGCTGCGTGAGATGTTCTGCTCCCCGCCCGCCAGACCGCGGCGACGCGTCAGGCGTGCATGTGGGGCGAGCGTCCCCGGGGCGCGGCCCCCCTCTGGCAAGACCGGGCGGCTGCCGTGGTTGGAGTTCTGGTTGGCCGGCTGAGCGAGGATGCTCGCGGGAGTGGGGTAGTAGGCCGTGAACCAGCTGACGAGGTCGGGGATGAGCTCGAGCAGCTCGGCGCGCTCGCCTGCGAGCACGCGGCGGTAGAGAACCCGGTTGAGCCCTCCGATCGTCGCCTTGAGGACCGGGTCAGAGAAGGTTCCCTTCCCGGGCGCCAGCTCCAACGAGTCGCGGATGAACCGCTCGTAGTGTCCGATGGAGCGCTCCCGGCGTTCGAATCCGGCCGCTCCCAACGCATTGATCTCGAGCAGGACCAGGCGCACCGCGCCTGGGTTCTCGATGGCAGCCTCGAACAGCGCGCGGATCGCCGCCTCCACACGGCCCGGCCAACCATCGGCGTCCTGATAGGCCAGCTCCATGCGGCGGATCGCCCGAGCCATGATCTGGTCGTAGGTCGCCAGGAAGCACTCCTGCTTGTTCGCGAAATGCTCATAGAAGGTCTTGCGCGACAGCCCGGCACGCGCCGTCACATGCGCCACCGTGCTCTGCCGATAGCCGTTCTGCGCCACCGCGTCGATCATCGCCAGCGTGAGCCTGACCCCCTGCTCAGAGCGAACCCGCTCACGCTTCGCCGCACGGCCAGCCTCTCGCTCCCGGGCAACCGTCGCGGCGCTACGTCTCTGGGTCGATCTTGATGGCATCGTCTACTCCGAGGACAGTCCCCCGCGACGGCGTGGCCATCGGTCGACCTGCCCTCCAGCGCAGATTAGCTCAAGCGACACGCGCTTACTCGCCCGCTCAGTCGACGGCGCGATCGAACGTCCGCCCACTCCCGAAAGGTCGCGACTGGGATGTGGTCGGCCGGAGGACAGGCGCCGGGGCGCCTCTGATCAAAGACGAACGCCCCGGTGCCGACCAACAATCCAAAGCCGGACTAAGCCGGCCGTCCTACGGTAGCAGATTTCCGAGACAAAACGTCTCGGCAGGGCGCATTTAGCGCGCTTTTGCTGTCCCCGCGTGAGAGCTGCGACCACGGCGGCAATCACCGCGTCACGCCGGCCGTTCGATCAGCGCGCGCTCGAGTCGCATCGACAACGGACCGCCCGGTACACGGTCCTGGCGCGAGGCACAGTCGCTGGACACTCCACGTTACCCGATGGGGGAAACATTGCTCTACTTGCCTCTTGACATCGGTGCGGTGATCTGCAATGTTCCGCCATGCAAGACGCGTTGAGCGGATCGATGTGCTCAATGCAGGAGCCGAGCCCAAGCGCTTCTGATCACCGAAGGGAACGAGCGCCCCTGGGGTCGACCAACAATCCAAACAAGGAGCAGTTGACTATGCAACGACTCAAAGTACTAGGACTCGCCCTCGTGGCTGCGCTGGCGGTGAGCGCGGTGGCGGTCTCTGCAGCTGCGGCTGCGGAATTCGTCGCGACCCCTGTGAAAGGAGCAGTTGAAGGCACGCAGACCGGCAATCACGTCTTCACGACCGGCGCCGGAAAAGTGACCTGTACCAAAGCGGCTGCGAAAGGCGAAGTCGGAGCCGAAAAATCGCAGACCAACAAAGAGAGCGTCACCTACACGGGCTGCACGGCCTTCGGGTTTTTCGAAGCGAAAGTGTCCGAAGCGAAGTACAAATTTGAAGTCTTCGCGGGGAGTAAAGTCTCACCGTTCCAGGGCGCCGTCGAAGTTGAAAAACCAGACATCATCATCGAAGTCCCCGCGGCCGGTTGCAAAGTGACCGTCTCGCAGCCAGGCAACGGGAAACTCGAAAAAATCGAATACGTGAATAAAGGCGCCAAAGAAATCGAAGAGAAAACCAACGTTGAAAAAATCCACTACACCCCGTCGGGTGGCCAGTGCGGCGAAAACAAAGAAAAAGAAGACGGCAAATACACCGGCAACGAGGCCATCAAGATAAACGGAGGCGCAGGCAGCATCCAGGTCAAATAACGAAGCCGTGTAGGACGCGCTGACGCGTCAGTCAGTGGTTCTGGCGCGGCGGCGTGAGGTAAAGGGTGGGAACGGGGCGCCGCGCCTCGTTCCCCACCCTTTGCCGCGAGGTGATCGAGGCGAGGGACGATGCTCGTGCGGTTCGAGGTCAGGGGAGAGGTAGAAGTGGATAGTGGGGGTCACGTGATCGCGAGAACCGGCGACCCGGCAGAGGCCGCGGATGACGACGTGCCCACAGGGTCCACCGGAGCGAGCACGCGGACGCGCGCGTCGTCGGTGAGCTCGAGGGTTTCGAGCGTCCTGGGTTCTCCGCGCCGCGCCGCCGCCGCTGCCTTGATGGTCGTCGCGGGTGCGACCTGGCTCGGAGCGGCGCGCCCGGCGGCTGCGAGCGACATGGGCTGCCTGAACGCTGGCGCTCGGGTCGGCGCTTCAGGTCAGCTCCCCGATTGCCGCGCGTATGAGCAGGTCTCGCCCGTCGCCAAGGGCGGGTATGACGCCTCGTCGCGGTCGTCGTCCCTCCAGTTTCCCGCGCAGGCGGCCGCGGACGGTGAAGCGATGGCGTACATGGGCTTTGGCCCTCTTGCCGGAGCCGAGGGCAGCGGTCTCCCCGACGCTCGGGTGAGCAGGCGTACCGCAAGCGGCTGGCAGACGCTGGATGTCACGCCACCGACGCCGCGGTCAACTCCTGGAGGGATCCTCGGCTACGACTTCTCCGAAGATCTCTTCGAGATGGTCGTGAAGGTCCCCTACCAGGACCTCAGCGGCAGCCTGCCGCCTGGCAGCGAACGGCTTTACAACCTCTATCTGCGAGGATCGGATGCCACCTACTCGCTCGTCAATTCCGCGCCGCCATCCGTGTTCCCTCCGGAAGGCTGCGTTCAAACATGCGTGGAGTTCTTCGACACCGTGGCGTTCGCAGGCGCCTCGAGCGATTTCAGCCGCGTGCTCTTCGAGGCGGACGACAGCCTGGAAGGAACAGGCGGCCCGACTGGGTTCTTCAGCAACCTTTACGTGAGCTCACGCGGAAGCTTGCAGCTCGTTGGCTTGCTCCCTGACGGCACGGTCGCTGCGGGAGGCGCTGTCGCCGGCGCCGGCGGCCCGTTTTTGGGCGGCGTCACCTACTCCAGTGTTGGCCCCGGAGCGTTCGGGGATGTTAGTCACGCCATCTCCGGGGACGGCACGCGCGTTCTCTTCGAGGCGACCGCCGACGGTGGGCAGCCAGATCCGGCGCAGAGCGGGATGACCGAGCTGTACGACCGCATCAACGCCGAACGAACGGTCGAGGTCTCGGCGCCCGCTGCGGGCGCCACGCCGGCTAACACCACTCCCGAGCCGGCTCAATTCTGGGCCGCGTCGATCGACGGTTCGCGGGCGTTCTTCACCAGCGCCGCGGAGCTCACCACGCAGTCGAGAACGGGGTCGGCGAACAACACCCAGGATCTGTACCGGTATGACGTCGGGACAGGATCGCTTCTCGACCTCAGCGTTGACACGAACGCGGCTGACGCGGCGACGGGCGCGGGCGTGCAAGGTGTGGTCGGTGCCTCGAGCGACGGAGCGTATGTCTACTTCGTCGCCACTGGACAGCTGGTTGCGGGACAGGGTGTCGACGGACAGCCCAACCTCTACGTGTTCCACGAAGATTTGGAAAGCCATCAGCGCACGCTCCGGTTTGTTGCGACGCTCGCGCCTCCCAACGAAGCGAACCCGGAACAAGAACCGGGAGACTCACGGGACTGGACCGCGACGCCCTCGCAATTGCAGGCCTACGTCACGCCCGATGGCCGCCATCTCGCGTTCATGTCGCTGAACAGCCTGACCGGCTATCAGAACCTCGACCAGAGCGGCGGCGGACGCGACAGCGAGGTGTATGAGTACAGCGCGGAAACGGCCGAGCTCGCCTGTGCCTCGTGTGATCCGAGCGGAGCGCCGCCCGTCGGCAGCGCGTTCATCGGCGCGACGCATAACTTCACGGCCAGCACCCCATTTCACCAGCCGCGGGTTCTGAGCGATGACGGCCGACGCCTCTTCTTCTCGTCACCCGACCCGCTGCTAGCTGGCGCGGCCAGCGGCCGCGCGAAGGTCTACGAGCGTGAGCAGAACGGCGTTGGCAGCTGCGCGACGCCGGGTGGATGTCTGTATCTGATCTCGAGCGGCGGGAACGAAACGGATGACATGTTCCTGGACGCGAGCTCGACCGGAGCCGACGTGTTCTTCGGGACCCTTAGCCGTCTCGTGTCAACCGACGGGGACAATCTCTTCGACGTTTACGACGCCCGGGTCGGAGGTGGGTTCCCGGCGCAGCTCACACCATCCAGCTGCACGACCGGCTGTCAACCGTTCACGCCCGCAGCTCAGGCGCCCTCGCCGCTTGTCAGCGGCTCGAACGGACCGACCGGCAATCTCTCACCCCAGCCGGAAGCAAAGGGCAAGCGACCGAAGATGCCTTCGTGCCGGGCAAGGGCCAAGCGCCTCCAACATGGGGGGTCGCACCGACGCATGTTCAAGCGTTGCGCGAAGCCGCGTTCACGCAAGCCGAGCCGCAGGACGGCGCGATGACGGCTGGAGCGACACAGGGGGTGCGGCTTCGCACCCGTGTCGCGCTGTCGCTCCTGGTTACGCTGGCCGCCATCGCGGCGGCTGCGCCAGGCACGACGCACGCGGCCACGCTTCGCCCTCACTGGGCGATCGTCTCGACGTCGGCGCCGACGTATTTCAAAGCAGGTGACGAAGGCGACTACTACGAAGTGATCGCTGTCAACGATGGTGGGGCGCCCACCGACGGCAGCAGCATCACGGTGACAGCGGAAATGCCCTCCGAAACAACGGCGACGGTGATTCACGGCGACACCGGTAAAGATCTAAACCAGCCGATGACCTGTCCGACCCTGCTCAGCTGCACGACCGAAGCAGTCGTCGCTCCGGCAGAAGCGATGGTCGTCAAGATCATCGTCTCGGTGGATGTCAAAGCATCGGGAGGTCTCGACAGCCAGGTGACCGTCTCCGGCGGCGGGGCCCAGACGGCGACGGCCCGATTGTCGACCCCGGTGAGCTCGGCGCCGGTGCCGTTCGCTGCCTCGATGACGACGAACATCACCGGTGAAGGAGGGACAGCAGACACCCAGGCCGGGTCGCACTCGTTCGCGCTCACGTCCACGCTGGCATTCAACGTAGGCTCGGTCGCCACCTCTCAGGAATGCGTTGAAACCCCTGGCTGTCCGGTGCTCAACGCCGACGTCAAGGACGTGGAAGTAGCGTTGCCGGCGGGAGTGGTCGGGAATCCCCAGGCGGTCCCGCGATGCAGCCAGACGCATTTCCAGACGTTTGGTTTCAACAACTGCCCTGCTGACACGCAGGTTGGTGGATTGCTGCTCTTCTTCTACGGCAGCGGAACCGGGGAGCAGTACGCGCCCGTGTACAACGTGGAACCGCCGCCCGGGCAGTCGGCCGAGCTCGGCTTCACGGTCGCCGGCTCGGTACACATCCCGATGTTCTTCCACGTGCGTAGCGACGGCGACTACGGGCTCACTGCACAGCTCGCCGGCATCAGCGAGGCGGACCCCCCGCACATCGGGATCCTGACGATCTGGGGGATACCCGCCGCCCAGAGCCACGACAGCGCGCGCCGAGGCCTCAACGGCGCCGGCTGCGACGCGGGCTGTGCAAGCGGCGTGGTCGCGAAGCCGTTCCTGAGGCTGCCGACAAGCTGCACGGCTGGGGAACTCGAAGTCCCGTTGCGAAGCGACTCGTGGCAGGACCCCCAGCTGCCGGAACACCTTCCGCAGCAGTCCTCGCAGAGCATCGCTGGGATGACGGGTTGCGAAGACTTGCCGTTCGGCCCATCGATCCTGATCCGCCCGGACACGTTCCAGGCCCACGCCCCTGCGGGTTATACGGTGAGTTTGCAGTTGCCACAGAACGAAGACCCGGAAGGCCTCTCGGCGGCCGACGTGCGCGACACGGTCGTGACCCTGCCGCCGGGTACGGTGATCTCCCCGTCGGCTGCGAACGGGTTGGCCACGTGCTCGGGAGAGCAGTTCGAACTTCGCAGCAGCGCTCCGGGTAACTGCCCGAAGGAGTCGACCCTTGGCACTTTGTCCATCACCACGCCGCTGCTCGAAGCCCCGCTGGCCGGCCACCTGTTCGTCGGACAGCCTGGGTGCTCGCCGTGCAACCCGGCGGACGCTCAGAGCGGCCGGATGCTCCCGCTGCTGCTCGAAGCCGAAGGACCAGGGGTCACCGTCAAGCTCGCGGGCCACACGAGTATCGACCAGGCAACCGGCCAGTTGACGACGACGTTCCGCGAGACCCCCCAGCTCCCGTTCAGCAGCCTCACGCTGGGGGTCAAGGGCGGTCCCGGTGCGCTGCTTGTGAACCCGAGCGTTTGCGGTGACGCAACCGCCACGGCGCTCCTCACGCCATGGAGCGCTCGAGAAGAAACGAGTGTGTCTGCCCCGGCGATTCCCATCTCCGGCTGCACGGCCCACACGTTCGAGCCGTCACTTCAGGCAGGCATGACCGAGACGGCCCAGGCGGGTGCATACAGCGACTTCGAGGTGTCTCTGAGTCGTCCGGACGGACAGCAGGCTCTCGCGGCGATCACCGTGAACATGCCTCCCGGTCTTCTTGGGACGCTCGCGACCGTGGCCCCATGCGGGGAAGCGCAGGCGAACGCCGGCACTTGTCCCGCCGCTTCGGAGATCGGAACGGCCTCGACCACGATCGGGGCGGGTAGCGAGCCCTACGAGATCTCGGGCGGCAAGGTCTTCCTGACGGGACCCTATCGTGGCCGGCCGTTCGGCCTGGCAGTCGTCCTGCCGGCGGTGGCCGGGCCGTTCACGCTCGCCGGGAACACCGGGCGAGGCGTTCAGGTCGTGCGAGCTGCCATCGGCGTCGACCCGGCGACGGCGGCGTTGACCGTCTCGAGCGACGAACTGCCGCATGCCTTGAACGGAATCCCACTCGAAGTAGACCGCGTCGTCGTGGACGTCAACAGGCACGGGTTCATGTTCAATCCCACGAGCTGCGCCCCGATGTCGATCCGTGGCTCGGCGGCGGGCACAGCGGGCGCGACGGTGGCGATGTCGTATCCCTTCCAGGCGGTCAACTGCGCGACGCTGCCGTTCAAGCCGAAGTTCACAGCGCTCACCCAAGCCGGCACAAGCAAAGCCAACGGCGCGTCCCTGCACGTGAAGGTCACGTCTGGCCCAGGCCAAGCGAACATCGGCAAAGTCAAGGTCGACCTTCCCAGGCAGCTTCCCTCGAGGCTCACGACGCTGCAGAAAGCATGCCCGGACCCCACATTCAAGGCCAACCCCGCATCGTGCTCAGCAAGTGCCGTAGTCGGCTCCGCCACCGCAGTGACACCGGTCTTGAAGAACCCCCTCACTGGGCCGGCCTACCTCGTCTCGCATGCAGGGGCGGCGTTCCCGGACCTCGTCATCGTGCTGCAGGGCGAAGGCGTCACGCTCGATCTGGTCGGCAACACGGACATCAAAAAGGGCGTCACGATCTCGACGTTCAATTCGGTGCCCGACGCGCCGGTTTCGACGTTCGATCTCGTGCTGCCCGAGGGCCCCCACTCGGCTCTGGGCGCCTTCGGAAACCTCTGCAGAGGCCCGCTGAACATGCCCACGGCGATAACCGGCCAGAACGGCGCCGTGATCAAGCAGACCACCAGGATCGCCGTGTCCGGTTGTCCGAGGCACAAGGCCGGGAAAGCCAGATCGACAAAGAGAGGCAATGCAAGAGGCAAAGCCCACTCCAAGAGGTAGTAGGAGGCGAGAAGGGCTCCTCCGGGCGACCTTCGGGCCGGGCCTCGTGACATCTTGAGCGCAACCGTGTCCTCCCGCGGCGCTCAGGGCCTGGGTGCGTGCCCCTCCCTCTCGCGTGCACTCAGGTTGCAGCGAAGGGTGCCGTGGCCGGCGATGGGCCACGGCACCCACATCGGGGCGACGAACGACCAACACAGGGCTGGGTGGCGTTGTTGAGCACTATCCCCGTCCTCGAGCAGGCCGTCGTGGGCACGTCCGCGACGGAGCCCGACATACCGTGTCCCGAACCATGTCCCAACCTAGGCAAATCTGACCCTCTCGGGCCTCCTCGTCATCTCCTCAGTTTGGCTCTACAGAGCCAAACTGGAAGACTATGGGGACACTACGGAACCGAAGGTCAGAGGTTCGAAGCCTCTCGGGCGCGCGCGCTGGAACGCTATGGCGTCGTGAAGTTCTTGCTCGCGCCCTTGCCGGTTCCGAGCGCGTTCGTCGCCACGGCCCGGAAGTGGTAGGTCGTTTTCGCCGTGAGGCCCGAAACCGCCGCGGAGACAGCGACCGGGCTCGTCCCCGCGCCTGGAGGCGGTGAGCAGGGCGCGCTGCTCCCGTAGGAGGTCGTCAGCCCGTATTCGAACGTGCAGGCCGTGACCGCCGTGCCGTTCGGGTTCACCGTTGCGTTCAGGACAGCTGCCGTCGCTTCCAGGGAGCCTGCGGTCCCGGTCACGACGGTCGGTTTGGACTGCGTGGACGTGGCGAACGCGCCCAGCCCCTTCGGCGCACCGACACCCGATGGCCCGTCGAAGCCGAGGGCCGCATCGCAAGAGGTGGTGCCTTCGCAGTCGACGTTGCCGAGCAGTTCGTTGACCGCGGGCTCGCCGCATGCGGCCGGTTCTTCGCCGTCGCAGTATCCGTCCCCGCCTTTGCTGACGTCGAACAGCGTGGAGGCCTGACCGACGTGGGCGTAGAGCGTGGCGGCGGGATAGCTCGCGCCATGACCGCCGCCCGCGAGCCCGTAGAGCCCACTCACCAGCGGCGAGGAGAGCGAGGTACCGCCAACCGTCTGCCAGCCACCAACGAATTTCGGTTCGTACAGATAGGTGTCGTAGATGTCGAAGCCCGTATACGGATCGGCGACCGCGGAGATGTCGTTGTCGAGGCGTTTTGTCGCGCAAGCCGCCTTCGTCCACCCAGCCACGCTCTGCTGCCACGCGGGGGCGGTGAAGAGGGTGCTGCATCCGCCCCCGCTCGCGCTGAACTGTTTGAATTCCGCTTCGTGCGACGGACGACCACTGTCGTTCCATACCGTCTCACGCGCGCGCGTTCCGCTCGTCGTGAGTTTGAGCGACGTTCCGCCCACTGAGACGACGGTCGGGAGCGATGCCGGCGCGTCCGGCTGGCCGGGGGCTGCGCCGAACTGAGCGACATAGTCCCAGTTGAGGTATCCGGAATCACCGGACGCGGCAGCTATCGCCACTCCGGGATGGTCGTATGCGGCCTGTTCGCTGGCGCCGAACGCCGTCTCGAGACCGCCATAGGAGTTTGAGACCTCCGTCGCCCCCACGCTCACCGCCTCATTCACCGATGCCGCGAGATCGGCAAAGCTTTCCGAGTTGGCCTCGACCAGCACGATCGCGCAACTCGGGCAGACGCCGTGCACGGTCTCCACGTCCAGGGCGATCTCGACGGACCAGCCGACTTTGTCTGCAGCCGGCAGCACAGTCGTGCTCCCGGTCTGGCCGACCTTCTTGAAGCAACCGTTGGCCGTCGTGCAGGCGCCCAATCCGTAGTGGACGTCGAACGCGGCCAGGTCCTGTTCGATCTTCGGATCGTCATATGCGTCGACGATTGCGACCGTCTGCCCGGCTCCGCCCGACGCGGGCGAGTAGCCGTAGGCACTCGCAAGGTCAGCGGGGGTGAGCCCACCGGCCGGCCCTGTCGACGCCGCTCCCGCCGCCGTGGTGTACGGACTGACGCCAGCCTCACCGGCCGGAGCCGAGACGAGCAAAAGTGCAAGGCACGTCGCGTGTCGAGGCCTTGGCCTCGGGCAGACCTGCCGGACCCTGGCGTAGCGCAGCCCCGCCGGCGACCCTTGTGATGCGCCGAGCGAATTGGAGCTCACCCCTGAGCCGGCCGCGCTCACGGCGAGGACGACAACACCAACGACCCTGCCCCGTCGCATCCGGTTACCCCCGAGACTTCAAATAAGCAGCCCGACCGAAGGTACAGCACGCGTCGTCGGCCCGACGGCCACTTGGACGCATGTCGACCGCACGCCGAGCCGGTCCGCATAGATCGAGCGCGCGAGGTCCAGGTTGGCCGCCGCCACGGCCCCGGTATCGCGGCTGCGGTAAGGCCTGCTCGCGTTGCGAAGCGGCTGTAGACTCGGGTTCGAATGACGTCGGGCTACAGCAGGGGGCTTCACGAGGTGGGGGACGGCCTCTTCGCCTACCTTCAGCCCGACGGTGGCTGGGGCTGGAGCAACGCGGGCCTCATCGCCGACGGCGAAGAGACGCTCCTGATCGACACGTTGTTCGATCTCAAGCTGACGGAGCAGATGCTCTCGGATATGCGCCGGGCCGTACCGGCGGCCAGCCATATCGGCACGCTCGTCAACACCCATGCCAATGGCGACCACTGCTACGGCAACCAGCTCGTGGGGGACGCCCGAATCGTCGCGTCCGAGCGCACCGCGACCGAGATGTCCGAGCTTCCCGCGACGGCGATGGCGGAGCTGGTGCGGCAGGCGCCGAACATGGGCGAGCTGGGCGAGTTCTTCCTGCGCTGCTTCGGCTCCTTCGACTTCGGCGGAATCGAGATGGTGCTCCCCGACGAGAGCTTCAGCGGAGAGCTGACGTTGCGGGTCGGCTCACGCGAGGTGCGTCTGATCGAGGTCGGGCCGGCGCACACGCAGGGCGACACGCTGGCGCTGCTGCCCGCCGATCGCGTGCTGTTCTCGGGAGACATCCTGTTCAACGGCGCCCATCCGATCGCGTGGGCGGGGCCGGTCTCCAATTGGATCGCGGCGTGTGACCGTATCCTCGACATGGACGTCGACGTGATCGTCCCCGGCCACGGCCCGCTCGCTGACCAGGGGTCTGTTCGGGAGCTGAAGGCATATTTCGGGTATCTCTACGAGCAGGCCCGCGCCCATCATGCTCGGGGCATGACCTCGCTCGAGGCAGCCCGATCGATGTCGCTCGACCGGTGGGCCGACTGGGGAGAGAGCGAGCGGCTCGCCGTGAACCTGGCGACGATCTACAGCGAGCTCTCCGAGGATGCCGAGCAGCTGAATCCGCTCGCTGCGTTCGAACAGATGGCCGCACTCTCACATCCCGGCTCGCCCGCGTGAACGGTCGCGAGGACACCGCAGCGAGAGCATCCGGGCGTTCGCCCCGGGAGACCTCGAGCCCCACGGCGCCCTAGTTCCCGTTCACCTCGGCCGCGATCCTTTGCTGCTGACGGCCGAGCAGCGCCTGCTCGCTCGCCGGCGTGAGCCTCCCCGCGGCGACTGCTACGTCGAGCCTTGCCTTCGTGTCCGCGACGATCGCGGCGATCAGGCCGCCGGCGGACTTCCCCTTGGTGCCGTCTGCAAGCTGGGCGAGCGTTTGACCCGTCCGCAACTCGACGCGAAGCCGCGCCTGCGAGATTCCGAGGTAGGCCGCCGCGGCGGCGGGCGCCGGGACCGCCCTCTGACCGACCGCCGAGCGGTAGCCGCCGACGCGGCTGACCCTCGCCGCCACCCTGGTGCGGAGGCTTGCCAGGTCTGCCTTCTCCTGCGCCGGCGTGAGCCCACCGGACGCCACGGCCCCGGCGAGCGCCGTCTCTCTGGCGGCGACGATCCGGTCGACGAGGCCGCTCACCGATCTGCCGTTCGTCGCGCCGGCGACTTGCGCCAGCGTCTTACCCGAGCGCAGATCGGCGAGGAGCCGAGCGGGCGTGATGCCCAGGTAGGCCACGGCGATGGCGAGGTCGCCATGAGGGGGAAGCCGAGGTGCCGGTCCGGCGCGGCTCGCGCCTCGACCGGCGGATGCGCCGTCGTCATCGCCGGTCGCGAGCACCACCCCGATGATCCCGCCGAGGATCAGCGCTGCGAGGGCCGCAGCTACGACTCCCTTCTGCTTGCGGCTGCGATTCGCGGGGATCAGCTGTAGCTGAAGGCGTCGCCGGGGGGTGCTTTCAGGCTGGACACTTTGTTCACGCTCGCCACCACGTCGACCGTCCCGGCTTCATGCGCCGGGGCGAGGACGGTGCATTCGGTGCTGGAGGCGCAGCTCACGGACGTGCTCCGAGTCGAGCCGAACGTGAATTTCGTGCCGGTGCTGCCGGGCGCGAATCCGGATCCCGTGACGGTCACGCTCGTGCCCCCCGCGACCGGGCCGGCGTTCGGGCTCACGCCCGTCACCGTCGGCAGGAACTTGTATACGTCCGCCCCGACAGCCGCGCTCGTGCCGTATTCGCTGCTCACGCTGACCTGGACGGCTCCCGCCGGGGCCGCCGCCGTGACGGCCGTGATCTTCGTGCTCGAGTTGACGGTGAAGCTGCTGGCGGCCGTACCGCCGAACTTGACCGCCGTGACACCGATGAAGTTCGAGCCTTCGATCGTCACCGACGTCCCTCCCCCGACGGGGCCGAATTTCGGCGAGAGTTTCGTCACCGTCGGCGGCGGAATGTAGCTGAGGCGGTCGGCTGCGGCGAGCGGACTCGTGCCCGATGGCGTGGTCACCCTGATGTCGACGGTGCCGGTCCCCGGCGGGACGGTCGCCGTGATCGAGGTCGCCGAGTTGACGGTGAAGCTGCTCGCTTCAACCGTGCCGAACTTGACGGCCGTCGCGCCGCTGAGGTTCGCGCCGCTGATCGTCACGGAGGTTCCGCCCGACAGCGGCACCATGTTCGGGCTCACCCCCGTGATCACGGGGATCGGTTCGCCGTAGGCGACCATGTGGAAACCGCCGGCCGAGACGCTCGCGACCTTCGTTATGCCGGCGACCGTGACCGGCACGTCGCTCGGGCTGCCGGTGGCGCCATTGCCCAGGGTTCCCCATTTGTTGACGCCCCATGCCATGACGCTGCCCGTGTTCAGGAGCGCAGCGCTGTCCTGGCCGCCGGCCGTGATCGTCGTCACGCCGGACAGCCCGCTCACGGCGACCGCCGCATCCTGGCGCGTTTTGATCACGCCGTTGCCGAGCTCCCCATAGCTGTCTTCGCCCCACGCCATCACCGTGCCGCCGCTCAACAGCGCGAGGCCGTGCTGGGCTCCGGCAGCTATCGCCGTGACGCCGGAGAGCCCGCTCACGGCGATCGGCACATTGCTGGTGGGTTCTTCGAAGCTGGTGTTGCCAAGCTGCCCGAATTCGTCGCTGCCCCATGCCTCGACCGCTCCCGTTTTGGTCAGCGCCAGGCTGAACTCGCCGCCGCCGGAGATGGCCGTGACGCCGGTCAGTGCTTTCACGGCCACGGGCACCGTGCTCGATTTAGCGGCGCTGCCGTTGCCGAGCTGTCCGCTTTCGTTGTCGCCCCAGGCCATGACCGTCCCGTTCGACATCAGCGCGAGGCTGTGGTTGGCGCCGGCCGCGATCGCCCTAACGCCGGTCAGGCCTTTCACGGCGACGGGGACTTCGCTTTCGGTCGTGTTGCCCGTACCCAGCTGTCCGCTTTCGTTGTTGCCCCACGCCATCACGGTCCCGTTGGACATCAGCGCGAGGCTGTGGTTGCCCCCGGCGGCGATCGCCCTGACGCCGGCGAGCCCTTTCACTGCCACCGGTACTTCGCGCGTCGTCGTCGTGCCGTCGCCGAGCTGGCCGAAGCCGTTGTTGCCCCACGCCATCACGCTGCCGTTGGCCAGGAGCGCCAGCGTGTGGAGTCCGCCGGCGGAGATCGAGGTCACGAATTTCAGATTGCTCACCGGCAACGGCACATCGCTCAACGCGTTCGCGGTGCCGTCGCCGAGCTGGCGGAACAGGTTCTGGCCCCATGCGACGGCGCTGTATTTGCTGGTCGCCACCGTCAGGGTGGCAGCGTTGGTGGTCGCTTTTCCAGCCGCGTTCGTGAAGACGGCGCGATACTCGTGCCCGTTTTCGGACAGCTGCGGGCTCGCGATCGTGAATGTGCTCGACGTGGCTCCCGAGATCGGGGTCCAGGTGGTGCCGTTGGTCGACACTTCCCACTGCACGGTGGGCGTCGGGAATCCCGTTGCGGCCGCTTCGAACGCGGCGCTTTCGCCGACCTGCACGGTCGTGCTGACGGGATCGAGCGTCACGGTCGGCGGCGCGTAGACGGTCAGGGTTGCGGCGTTGCTCGTCGCTTTGCCAGCGGCGTTCGTGAAAACGGCCCGGTACTGATTGCCGTTTTCGGAGAACTGGGTGCTCGCGATCGTGAGCTTGGTCGCCGTTGCGCCGGTGATCGCGTTCCACGTGCCGCCGCCGTCGGTCGAGACTTCCCATTGCACGGTTGGCGCGGGGAAGCCCGTCGCCGTCGATTCGAACGTGGCCGTCTGGCCTTCGTCGACCGTCACGTTCGTCGGCTGCTTGCTCACGCTTGGCGCCTGATGGACGGTCAGCGTCGCCGGGCTGCTCGTCGCCTTGCCCCCGGCGTTCGTGAAGGCGGCACGGAACTCGTGGCCGTCTTCGGAGAGCTGCGTTTTCGCGATCGTGAACGTGGTCGCGTTGGCGCCCGAGATCGCGCTCCACGTGGTGCCGCCGTTCGTCGAGATTTCCCACTGAACGGTGGGCGCCGGCGATCCCGTTGCTGCCGCTTCGAATGCCGCGCTTTCGCCAGCTTCGACCGTGATGCTCGTCGGGTTCTGCGTCACCGTGGGTGGGACGTGGACCGTCAGGGTCGCGGCGCTGCTCGTCGCTTTGCCCGCCGCGTTCGTGAAGACGGCGCGGTACTGGTTGCCGTTTTCCGAGAGTTTCGCGCTTGCGATCGTGAGCGCGTTCGACGTGGCTTCAGCTATCGCGTTCCACGTGCTGCCGCCGTCGGTCGAGACTTCCCATTGCACGGTCGGCGACGGGAATCCCGACCCGGTGGCTTCGAATTTTGCCGTCTGGCCTTCGTTCACCGTCTGACCGGTGGGCTGTTTCGTCACGGCGGGGGCCTTCTGCACGGTCAGCGTGGCCGCTTCGCTGGGCACGCCAGCGGTGTTGGCCGCGTTCTTGAAGAGGGCCCTGTACTGATGCCCGCTGCTGGTCGTTTTCGCGCCGGTGATCGTCAGCTGGCCGGAGGTGGCGCCGGAGACGTTGCTCCAGTTGACGCCGCCATTCGTCGAGGTCTGCCACTGCACCGTGGGGGTGGGGAACCCCGAGGCAGCGGCTTCGAAGACGGCATTCTGACCTTCTTCGACCGTCACGCTGACGGGCTGTTTGGTGACGACGGGGGCACGCTGCACGGTGAGCGTGGCCGCTTTGCTCGTGGCCTGTCCGACGCTGTTCGTGAATACAGCCCGGAACTGGTAGCCGCTTTCGGATGTCGTCGCGCTCGCGATCGTGTACGGGCTCGCCGTGGCGCCTTCGATCGGGCTCCACGTGCTGCCGCCGTTCGTCGAGAGTTCCCATTGGATCGTCGGGGTGGGGGTGCCGGAGGCGGTTGAGCTGAAGCTCGCACTCTGGCCTTCTTCGACGGTCAGGTTGACCGGCTGTTTGGTAACGGCGGGAGCTTTGTTCAACGTCACGATCGAGCTGACACCATTGGGGCGCGCCGCGGCGGAGCTGCTCAAAACGCCCGCGAGCAAGAGGACCGCGAGGGCGGCGAGCAGCAGCCGGCGAGTCAGGGCCACGCCGCGGTGCACGAGTACGCCGCCGTCAGCGCCCGAGCGGTTGCTCAATCCGCTCCCCCCAACAGTCCTCCAAGACATCCCGTCTCCCTCCATCGTCCGCCGGACTGCCCCATGCCGACCGGTCCCCCACACGCTTCCCGGCCCGGGACGCTACCGATAGATCCAACCAGGGTCAAGGCGATCGTGCGCGCCCGGAGATCGAGATGCCGCGACAGCGCCGCCGTACGCGGGGCCGGCCCGGGCTACGGATGAAGCCTTCCGAGCCCGATGGGGCCGGGGCGCGCTCGCTCGCTACGCGCGTAACGGGCTGCAGAGTCGTGAACACCCTGTAAACACGAGTATTTCACGTCGCGTACGGTCTAGAGTCCAACTTAGGATTCGCGCGAAATGCTGCCCGCATCCATGATATGGTTCGCGCCTTCGTCCTCCACGATGGACGGGGGAAGCTGGCCCGGGCCGCGACAGCGGGCGCCGGGGATGGGACGGTGGCTGGACACAGAGCGCCCATGATGAGGCGAAAGGTAACTAGGGAGAGACCATGAGAAACTTGAGGTTGGTTGGTGGCCTCGCCGCCGCGGTGTGCGTGCTTGCAGTTGGTGCGGCGCCTGCGATGGCGGCCCATCAGTTCCAGGCGAGCAAAACGGGGAAAACGGTCGGCAAGGGCTTCGAAGAAATCCCGGTCGAAAAAGGCGTGACTCCGGAATTCGAACCCGCGCGCATGCAGGAATGGCGACTCGGAGCGTTCAAGATCCTCTGCTACAAGGCCATTGGGGCCGGCGAAGTCGCAGAAGGGCCGTCTGAAACCCTGACGACGACGACCAAATACGCGAAATGCGGTTGGTACCCGCAGAAAAACTCGCTGCACGTAGCCGCGTCCTTCAGCAAAACCGGCATCACGGTCATCTACCACGCGAACGGATACACCGAAGCGGTGGGCAATGGCGAAGGCGAAGAATATGAATTCAAAAAAGCCGAAGTGCTCGAAAGTGCGGCATACATCAAAATCTCCGCGACGAAACTGTGCAAGATCGTGATCCCGGCGCAGACGATTCCGGTCAGGGCGATCAAACACCCCGAAGAAGAATTCTCGTCGGCGGTGTTCAGCAACATCGAAGTCGCAGCCACGAACCTGAAACTGTTCCCGACCGGGTTCCAGACACGGATCGTGATCGCCAATGAATTCAAGAAAATGAAATTCAAATACGCAGGCGAAGAAACGCAGTGCACGACCGCGCCTGAATTCGAAAAACTGGCCGAAGAAAACGGCGGTGGCGCAACCGGCGTTTACAAAGGCAGCCTCGAAGAGCGGCTCAACGGAGGCAACCTCAGCTGGGAATAGCCTCCCTCTGAAGTAACTGTGGTCTGAGGGGAGCGGGCGCCACCGGCGCCCGCTCCCTTTTCGTTGGGGCGGGCGCCCTGCGCATCGCGCTCCAGCCACATGACGCACGCCGGCCTCCGGCGGGCGCTCTCGCCGCCGTTCAGCCGTCGGTGAACGGCGCGATCGGCACGCCATGATCGCGCTCGCGCATTCCGAGCTCGTACGCCGCGCCGTGCGCAGTGCGCAGCGTGCGGCGCCCGCGCCCGTGCGGGAGCGTGAGCGCCAGCTCCAGTGCGGAGACCGAGCAGTTGACCACGTCGTGGTCACCGCCGCGCGGGTCGCTGTAGCGCCAACCGGCCGCTGCCCCTGCGGGCACCTCCACCCGCGCCTGCACGGTCAGCCCGTCTTCGCCGGGAAGCGTCAGTGCGCAGCCGTCTACGCTCTCGGACACGCTCAGGCCACGCGCCGAGAGCCCGCCCAGGCGGTGGCGGCGGCCGTCGATCGCCAGAGCGCCGTTGGCAAGCCACGGTGTCAGCCGGCCTGCGATCCGCACGCGCCCGAGAGCGACGTCCAGCCAAGCCGCCGGCGCACCCTCGAAGCCCACGCCGTGGAGCCAGATCCACCGCTCCGCATGCTCGGAGCCCCAGTTGTGCCCGACCATCCCCGGCCACGAGCGCAGCTCGATCCGGCGTTCGGGCAGCTCGACAACGCCGTCGAACTCCGCCGCCGGGAGCGGGCTGGTGGCCTTCGTGCGGGGAAGCGGCGCCCGGTAGAGCCAGCCTCGCGGCAGGTGTCGCAGCTCGCGCTCCTGCGAGCTGAAGCTCAACGACCAGCTCGCGTCCCCGCAGCGGCCCTCGGCCCGTCCTGGTCCGAGAACGGCACCCTCCTGCGCATCATCGCCGACCGCGATCCACGTCTCGCCGGGCACGCCAAGCCGATCGGTCGTGATCTTGTGCATGAACGGCCGGCCTCGCGCAGCATCGAACACCGTGCACCACACCGATCCCATCGGCCTTCGGCCCGGGGCCTTGTGGACCGTGTTGCGGATCCAGATGCCCACCGGCTCGGTCAGTGAGACGGCGCGCAGGTAGAAGGACTCGTACATTCCCGCCCGCGCCGACGCCGTCGGGAAGACCGCCCTCGTGTGCACGACACGATCCTAGACCCCGAGCGGTTTCCTGAGAGGATGCCGCAGATGAAACGAGACCCCCTCGTCCGGTTGCCCGGCGCGCTGACGCACCCCAAGCGCGCCTCCGCGGACGCGCGCTACCTGCTCGGCGTCGACGGCGGCGCCACGAAGACGCTCGCGGCCGTTCTCGACATGGACGCCGGCCGGCTCCACATCGGCCACGGTGGTCCCAGCAACCAGGACGCAGTCGGCGCCGTCGCCGCGGTGCGCGCGCTCCTGGAAGCCGCCGACGAGGCGATCACCGATGCCGGCATCTCCGCCGATCGCCTCGCAGCGGCGGTGCTCGCCATCGCCGGGACCGACACCGAGGCGATCGTGCGCAACGTGCGTGCGATCCGCGCCGACGACTGGCTTGTCGTCAACGATGTGGTCGCCGCCTGGGCCAGCGCCACCGGCGCCGGCCCTGGATTGGCCGTGATCGCCGGCACCGGCTCGAACGTCTTCGGCGTCGGCCCGGGAGACGTGCCGTGGCGAGCCGGCGGCTGGGGCCACCTGCTCGGCGACGAGGGCTCCGGCTACTGGCTGGGCATCCACTCGATCAAAGCCGCCCTCAGCGATCGTGAGGCGACGGGCCCCGAAACCGCCCTCAGCGAGAGGGCCCCCGCATTCTTCGGTCTGGAGACCGTCGAGCAGCTCGCCACCCACGTCTACTCGAAGCCGCTCACCAAGGGCGAGATCTCGGCGTTCGCCATCGAAACCGCCAAGCTCGCGCAGGCCGGCGACGCCGTCGCCCGCGAGCTCTACCTTCGCGGCGCCCGCAAGTTGGGCCGGCAGATCGTGGCGGTCATAGAGCAGACCGGCCTTCACGGCAGCTTCCCCGTCGGTCTGATCGGCGGGGCCTTCAAGGCTGGCGCCGTCTACGTCGGGCCGCTCACGGAGGTCATCCACGAGCGCGCCCCCGAGGCAGGCGTCGCGCGGGTGCAGCTGCCGCCCGTCGGCGGCAGTCTGCTGCTCGCCGCCCGCGCCTGCGGCTGCCCCGAGCGCCTGCGGCCGGAGGAGCTCGCGCGCCTCATCGACGAGGCCCTCGCCGTCAAGCCGCTCTAGCCTCCCGGCAGCGCGGCGGAGCGGACCCGCGACTCGATCGCGCTCCTCTCGGCGATCCCGCCCGTGCCGTGGGTGGCGATCCTGAGCGCGGCCGCCGCGCCGGCGAACGCCGCAGCCGCATGCGGCGGAATCCCGTCACGCAGCGCGACGAAGAACGCCGCGGCGAACACGTCTCCGGCACCCATGTCCTCGCCGGGCTCCTCGGTCGGCGGTGTGGCCACACGCAGCATCCCGCCGCCCGGAAGCAGGATCGTGGTTGGGCGATGGCCCGCCGTCACCGCGGCGACCGTACCCGCGCTGCTCGCCCGGGCCAGCAGCGCGGCGCAGCTGGCCCGCTCCACCTCGCTGATCACGATCGCGTCGCACCTCGGCTCGAGCGCGCCGGCGTCGATGGCGATCAGCGAGATCTCGCCGCCGTCGGCGGACCACCGCCTCACGAGGCCCTGCGGGGTCAACCCCACGAAGTCGACCTCGCCACGCCAGCGCTGCGGGCTCTCGCGCGCCACCGGCGCCAGGTGGAGGATCGCGCTGTCGACGACGGGCTCCCCCTCGATCGGCCCGGCCCACGCGAGCACGCGCTGTGAGCGCGTCGCCCCCGAGCCCGACGTTTGGAGCGTCGTTGTCTGCGCCGCCGGCTGGATGTCGAGGTCGAGCTCGTCGCGATAGGGCTCGAGCAGCGGCACGATCTCATCGGGGCGGCCACGCGTGAGGATCAGGGCACGAAGCCCGAGGCGGCTTGCCTGGAGCGCGCTGTAGAACGCCGACCCTCCGGGGCGGCGCGTGCCATCGGCCATCACGTCGATCGTCACATGGCCGACGGTCGTGTAGTCGAATCGTCCGCCCGGATTCGTCCTCTGCACCGGCCCTGTGGCACGATGACGCGGGTCCTGCCCGGCGGGCGCGCGGCGGTGAGTCGCGTGCACCGGCTATGCGTATACCAAATCGGATCGCCCCGCCGACTGTTCTCCTTGCCTGGACCGCGATGATCGCCCGCTCCCCGAACAATCGCCTCGCCGGCGTATGCCCGGCGCTCGTGGCGCTCGCTCTGTGCCTCGGGCTCGCGAGCCCGGCGCACGCCGCGCCGCGCACGCGGTCCCCGTATCCTGCCGGCGCCAGCCGCCCGTCGATCCTCGCGCGTCCGTCTGACTTCGCGCGTCCTGCCAGCAGCAAGCGAGCGCCGGGGCGCGCGTCCGCGAGACGCTCGCCACGGCGCAAGTCTCGCAAGCCGGTCCTCCACGGCGACGCCGCCCGTGCGCTCGTCGCCTTCCAGGCGATGCAGAAGCACTACTACCTCCAGGGCTCCGGCCTGTACAGCGGCGAACCATTCTCCTACCTGTGGCCGTTCTCCCAGGCCTTCGCCGTCACCGTCAGCATGGCGCACGTACCGCGCGTTCCGGTCTCGTTCGCGCGCGAGCTGAAGGCGCGCCTGGTCGGCCTGGACTCCTACCTCGACCGCAACAACTCGGGTGCGCCCGAAGGCATGTACACGAGCACGCTCGCCGCCTTCGACGGGACCGTCGCACCGCCCGCCGGTCCCGGAGGGACCAAGTACTACGACGACAACGACTGGATCGGCATCGAGCTCGTGCGCGCGTACGAGCTCACGCACGATCCGACCGTGCTCGCCAGCGCCGAGGCGGTGATGGCCTTCGAGATGGCCGGTTGGGACACTAACCAGGAACACGCCTGCCCGGGCGGCATCCCGTTCTCCAACGCAGCCGAAAACAACGACCGCAACACCGTCACCACCGCGCCGGCGGCAGAGCTCGGCGCACAGCTTTACCGCATCACCGCCAACGCCCAGTACCTCCAGTTCGCGCTGAAAGCCTACGAATGGGTGCGTCGCTGCCTGCTTGCCCCGACTGGCCTCTACGCCGACCACATCAGCCCCAAGGGCGTCGTCGAACCGATGCTCTGGAGCTACAACCAGGGCACCATGATCGGCGCCGGGGCGCTGCTCTATCAGGCGACGGGCAACAGTGGCTACCTCTACGAGGCCCGCCAGAGCGCCCGCGCCGCGCTCGCCTACTTCACCCCCGAACGGCTCGGGTCGGAGATCCCGTTCTTCCCGTCCGTCTACTTTCGCAACCTGCTCTACCTCGACTCGATCACCCGCGATCCGCCCGGGAAGGGGCTGGCGCAGTCCTACGTCGACTATGCCTGGCAGCACCTTCGGCTCGCCGACAACCTGTTCGTCGCCGGCTCGCCTCCATCGGCGCAGCTCCTGGTGCAGGCCGCGATCGCGCAGATCTATGCGCTGCTCGCCTCGCCGGCGAGCACCTACTTCTGACCGCGGCGACGGGCGGGCGGGCCGGACTCGATAGGCTCGCTGCATGAGCGACGGCGCGAACCTGACCACCGCCGAGGGGCTGCAGGCCCTTCAGGACGAGCTGGCGGCCCTGGAGCGCGACGGGCGCCGCGAGATCGCGGAGCGGATCAAGACCGCGCGCGACTGGGGCGATCTCAAGGAGAACAGCGAGTATCACGACGCCAAGAACGACCAGGCGCATCTCGAGACGAAGATCGCCCGGCTGCGCGAGAAGATCGCCGATGCCGTGATCGTCGAGGAAGAGACGGCCGGGCCGGCTGGCGTCGTCGGCTTCGGCTCCACGGTGCTCGTCCGCGACGACGAGGGCTCCGAGCAGAGCTGGCGGATCGTCAGCTCGCACGAAGCGAACGCCAAGGAGGGACGACTGTCGGCCGAATCCCCCGTCGCCGTTGCGCTCCTCGGTCGCCAGCCGGGCGAGCAGATCTCGGTCTCCCTGCCCAAGGGAAGCCGCACGCTCACGGTCGTGAGCGTCGGCTGAGAGCAGGCCGACGGGATGGCGGCCCGCACGCAGCCCGTGTGCCCGCGGGTGCTCGGGCTGTTCACGCCCGCGTAGCGCGAAATGTGCTTAGCTTCCTGATCGCCGGGGGGTCGGCGCCAGTTCTGCGGTCCGCGATCGGGATCGGCCCTCGGCAGAGAGGGGGCAGCAAGCGAGGCTCACCCGATTCCTCACGGCAAGCTCGCCGGATGCACCGGCGAGCTCCCAAGGTCGACACCGGTCGACGCCGCGGTGAGGCCGGTGGACCAAACCGACGCGCCTGCTTGCCAGAAACGAGGGAGCAGCGCAGGCGAGCGGCCCCGAAGCATCCTCTCCGTCCAGGTGGGGGCGCACCGGAGCCGAGCGAAAAAAGACCCCGGCTCTTCCCGGGGTCAGTCCCGAAAGGGGTAGCCCATGAAGAAGAAGCTTCTCATCGGTCTCCTATCCGTATTGAGCGCTGGTGCGATGTCGGCGGCTGCGGCCTCCGCGGCGCCCTTTCCCCAGTTCTGGACCACCTCCGCCAAGACGACGCTTCTGCGCAGCGTGACAAGCCTGCCGAAAAATCAGCCGGATGCGATGCAGTTCTCAAACGAAGGCCCTGTGGTCTTCATATTGTCGAGCAGAGAAAAGGCGATCGTGTGCAACGAGGTCGAGCTCGGCACCACCGTGCTCGTGAACAGCGGGGAACTAGAAACCAAGCTCGCGCTGCCGTTCGGCGTCGCCGAGGGCGATAACTGCGTTCAGGAAGTCGCCAGCGGCGGCACGATCGACGTGCCGACCTATTTCGACACGCTGGCGACGGGCGCGGTTCCGGCGACCATCACGGTGACGGGCGGTCCGCCGTTCATCGCCACCGTTCACAAATTGAAGCTCTCGCACAACAAAGCCGGGACGTTCTGCACCTCGAATCTCGAAGGGATAAAAGGCGAAATCAAGAACGTGGCCGAAGGGTTCGTCGAGGAGAGCCCTCCCAATCTCAACTTGAGCTTCGAAGGGGTCCCGATAGCGGTCACCTGCGGGAGTGTCAAAACAGGCGGCGTTCTCATCGCCCACTTCTTCCTGGACACGATGAGCACCACCACCGACACGACGTTCATCGGCTGAGCAGCGGCGAACGGCTGTCATAGTCCGACGACGACGCTCGCCACCGAGGGGGGCGGGATCAGCCCGCCCTCCCCGGTGGCCGCATCTTCATGAGGCAGCGAGCACCAGCAATCTCTCGGGATCGGGGTCACCCCGACGCAGCCCGGACGTGCGGCCGCCTAAAGGCGTCGCTGATCCCGGCATTCGCGGCGATCGCGCTCGGCGGGTGCGGCTCGACGACGAGCGCTCCCCTGGCGGCCAGCGTGCAGGGGAGCCCGATCGGCCAGTCGCAGCTCGCGCACTGGGTGGCAGTCAAGCGCGCCGAACAGGCAGGCTCGTCAAATCCCGAATCGAGCTCGTCTGCTCAGCTCACGCAGAATGCGTTGCGTTTTCTGATCACCGCACAGTGGCTGGAAAAGGAGGCCGCCGCACAGGGCGTGAGCGTCGCACCCTCCGAAGTGCAAGACACCTACCAGCGCCTGCTGACGGGCCCCTCGGGCCAGGCCTTCGCCGCGAGCCTCAAGCGCAGGGGCCTCTCGAGCGCGGATGAGCTGCTGGTGCTGCGACTGGGAGCGCTCGCGCAGAAGCTGCGAGCGAAGATCGCCTCCGCCCATCCCGGCCTGTCCGCAGCCCAGATCCGGGGGCTCCTCGGCGCGTTCATTGTCGCCTACCGCGAACGCTGGAGGCAACGCACCACGTGCCAACCGCATTACCTGATCGCGGAGTGTCGCAACGGTCCGCCGTTGCCCTCGCCCGGCGGCGCGCCCTAGCGCCGCTACCTACCCGCGGGCGCCGCGAGCGTAGGCGGCGCGCACGCGAGCCACGAACGCCTTCGGTCCTCGCCGGTAGATGCGCTCGCCGCGGCGAAGCGCCCGGCGGCGCAGCTCACGGCGGCGGCGGGAGATCAGCCGCAGCAGCGCCCTGCGCGTGCCGCGGCCGAGCTGGACGCCGGGGTCGCCGCGTATGCGCTCGGCGAACACCGCCAGGTCGTGGTCCTCTCCGAGTATTTCGCCGAGCGCGTCCGCCCGCCGCGCGAGCCGGCGGATGCGGGCCGCTTCCCTGCGCTTGCGTTGCGCGCCGCGCGAGCGGCGACGCCTGCCGTGGCGGACGGGCTCGCCGTCGGGGTCACGGCGGTCGAGCATTTCCGCGGCGTACCGGAGGTCCTTGACGCGTTTGCGCCATTCGTGCATCGCGCGCGTGCGATCGCCGCCGCCCCTCGCCGCGCGCCGGTGGCGCCGTCGGCCCTGCCGGTAGATGCGCGCGAGGCCGGCTGCGGCCAGCTCCATGCCCTCGCGCTCGGGCAGCCTCCACTGCAGCACCCGCGAGCGCATCGCCCGAAGCTCGCCGATCACCTCTCGGCGCGCGGCGGCCTCGCCCAGCAGCGCGGCCGACGCGGCCCGGTCGCGCTCTGCGACGAGCCGCTCGCGCAGCCTGGCAAGGCTGCGGCGGCGCCCGAGCTTGCGCGGATGGCGCTCCAGCAGCTGCTCGAGCGTGCCCACCATCACCTCGCCTTCGCGGGCGCCCGCCAGCCGGCGACCCATCTCGCGCAGCGCGGCGTTCTCAGCACCGAACTCACCCGCGGGAAGCTCGTCCTCGAGCAGCCTCACGAGCGCGCGCAGCCGCTTGAGCGCCTTGCGCGTCTCGTGCACCGCACGGGCGGCACGCTCACGGTTGATCTCACCCTCCAGCTGCTCGAGGGCGAGATCAAGCTGCCCCAGCGCGATCCGCCGCAGGCCCTCCGCCGGACGCTCGCCCGGCAGCAGCGCGAACTGGCGCAGGCGCTCGCGCTGTGCGCGCGAGCGACGGTCGCGCTCGGCCCTGGCAAGCGCCGTACCGGCCCGCACCAGGGCGGTGGCGGCAATCGTGGCCGCGACCGTTGCCGCCAGCGGCGCGACAATGGAGCCGTGCTTGGCCTTCCGACCGCGCCATGGTGGACGGTACGGCGTGCGGCGAACCGCAAGCCCGCGACGTATAGCTGTCCGATATGTGGTCATCCCCTGCCCGCTCTAAGCGAGCATATGCTGATCGCCCCCGAAGGGGACACCCGCCGCCGCCGCCACGCGCACACGCAGTGCGTGCTCAAGGCACGCTCGCGCGGGCAGATCGTCTTGCGCGAGGAGTGGCTGCGCACCCAGCCCCGCGCGCCCTCGCTATGGAGGCGCCTGCTGCGCCGCTGATGCGCCCGCTCAGCCGCCCATCACCTTCACGTAGTCGGGCTCCACGCGGATGATCACGCGCTGTTCGCCGGGCTGGCGGTAGGGGTACTGATCGACGCCGAGGTACTTCTTCGCGAGCGCATCGATGTTCTCGTCG
>Ga0210409_10001045_pt1 | contig 38695 bp, 42 predicted proteins | sample IncBWH17MmetaG_FD_161649 | JGI IMG/M metagenome (GOLD analysis project Ga0210409, IMG submission 161649) | Forest soil microbial communities from Barre Woods Harvard Forest LTER site, Petersham, Massachusetts, United States - Inc-BW-H-17-M | ecosystem: Environmental > Terrestrial > Soil >... | reverse complement strand
TCTCCTCGTCGCTTGCGTACCAGCCCGAACAGGTTGTGCCGAGCGCCACGATGCACGCACCCGTCAGAGTCGCGTTGTCGACCAGTAGGTCGGGCGAAAGTGCCCGCGCGTAGGCGAGAGCATCGGCCAGCACGAGGCGCCCTTCGGCGTCGGTGTTGACGATTTCCACGGTTTTTCCGTCGAGCGAGCCGAAGACATCTCCCGGCCGGTAGGCGTTACCGTCGGGCATGTTCTCGGCGCACGCGGCGATCGCGTGGACCTCGACTCTCGGCCTGAGCGCGGCGACCGCAGCCATGAGTCCGACGACGTTCGCCGCGCCACTCATGTCGTGTTTCATCTCGCCCATGCCCGCGGCGGGCTTGATACTCAGGCCACCGCTGTCGAACGTGATCCCCTTGCCGACGAAGATCAGTTTGCGTTTGGCTTTCTTGGGCGTGTAGGCGATGTGTATGAAACGCGGTTCCCTCTCACTGCCGCGGCCAACCGCATCAAGGAGCTTCATGCCGCGCCGACGAATCTCCGCCAAGTCGAACACCTGGATCTTCAGTCCGTTCTCCTTCGCGAGCTTCGCCGCAGCCGCGGCGAACGCCGCGGGATAAAGGACGTTGGCGGGCTCATTGCTCCAATCGCGAGAGAGGTTGACAGCTGCTGCAACGCGTTGTCCAAGAGCGATGGCTTCGGCTGTGCGGCCCTTGGGCTTTGCCGCGAGAGCGACGAGGACGTGCGCAAGCTCCGCTTTGGGTTTGCGTTCGCCCGTAAGATATTTTGTGAAACGGTACGAACCGAGCTCCAAACCCTCGGCCACTGCGCGCAGCTCGCCTTCGGACCCGGCCGGGAGGGCCAGCGCCAGCGATGTCGCTTTCTCCGAGTTGGCGGCGCGCGCTGCCTTCGCCGCGAAGACGCGCAGTTCGGGCGCGCCCACTGCTCGCCGCTCACCAAGACCAAAGAGGACTATCTTGTCTGCAGCGATTCGGCCGAGCGTGGCAATCGACAACGTCTGATCGCGCTTTCCAGAGAACTCTTCCTTGGCAGCAAGTTTCGACAGCGCGCCGTCAAGCGCGCGATCGATCGGCTTGAAGGGTGTCAGCGAACCCGCTCCTTTGGGGCCTGCTTGAAAGACTCCCAAAGCGAGGATGCCGGCGGCAAGCTCGTGCGCGGGCGTCACGCGCAACTGAATGTCGAGGGCCAAGGGAAAGGCGACTATGCCACTATGAGCCTGTAGCGCATAGCGCGTTCGCGCTACGCGCTTAGGAAACCAATCGGACCCGACGTCCCATCGGCAAGACGCTGGTGACACGCGGCTCGGGCATCACCGCGAACTCCGTGCGAGTGGGGATGCCGTCGACGATCAGCGCCATGATGCACGGACTGGCGTCGTATACCCAAGCGATCGTGCACGGCAGTGCATATTCGACTCCGCTGATTGGATCGGCAGTCCTGACGATAACTCGCTCAGCAGGGGTCATCGGCCTAGCGCTCGCAATCAGCAATGCAGCGGCGCATACGTGTCGCACCTCGACTGGCAGAATGGTCCCCTCCCCAATCAGTTGAGCCGGAAGCGCGTCCGCCGGTCGCGCACAGGTGCCCGGCTCCGGCAGTTTGAAGTCGGGTGTTATGAGCTGCATAAGCGACAAAAGCTCGAGCCGCTCGCTCGCGGAAAGGGGTTGGCCGAGCGTCGCGTGGCGCGCCTTCAGTGCCCAGAAACGGACCAAGAAACCGATTTTATCAACCACGCTGTATTCCTGTCCCTTTGAACTGTGCAGCGCCCGTGCCATTGTCGATCGTCGTCGATCAGGCGGGCGGAAGTGCGAGAAAAGCCGGCGGGCGGGCGTTCTTGGCCAAATGCCTGGCGCTGCCGCTCACCACGCCATGACGTGCATGCCATGGGGGCGCTGCGCTAGCTTGCTCACCTTGAGCGAATGATGCACCGCTTCCTGGGACCGCCAGTGCTCGTGTTTCTCGCGCTTTCCGGCTGTGCGGAGCAGAAAGTGTCCCTCGCGAAAGGCCCACGGGAGTACGTGCCTAGCGATTACACCCTGGTACTGAAGCGCTGGACCCGCAACGAAAGCCTGACCGTTCTCTCCGAGCTCGCGGACGCGCTCAATGTAACGGCAACGTACGAATCGTGGGACTTCCGTTGGGCCTATGTCATCCGATACGCAGCGGATTACCGGTTGACGATCGATCAGCGTCGCGATCTCCTCGAGCACACGCTGCGCGAGACGCAAGACGATCACGAATTCTACGTTGCCGTGTACGGTCCCAATTGGCGCTGGACCGACCTCAGTCGGCCCACGAGCGCTTGGATCGTGCGGCTGATTGACGATCAGGGAAATGAGACGGCGCCCGCCAAGATTGAATCGATTCCGAAGCCGGGTCCTCTCGAGTTCCGCTACTTCCCGTACACCACCGTATGGCGCCGTGTGTTCCGCATTCGTTTCCCGCGTCAAACGGTCGACGGCCGGCCAACGATTGCCGATAGCGCCCAGTGGTTTGGACTGCGTTTTGCCGGCGCACAGGGGAACGAGGAACTTCGCTGGGAAATGGAGAGGCCCGGCAAGGGGGGCACGTAAGACCGTCACACGCCCGCGAAGATTTCCAGCAGCGGTGGGCACGTTACCAGCAGTTCCTGGGCGAGGTGCCGATCGGCAAACAGGACCAACGCGCCGCCCCTCCCAGCGCGCACGGTGCTCGGAGCGGACCCCGCCAGCAGCACCTCATTCGGAAAGAGAAAATCCCCCGGGCGAAGCACCCTTCCGTCCGGCGCCCCGTCATCGCCGATTAGCTCGAGTTCTCCCGACCCGAGGACCAGAAGACCCGGAATCGCTTCCCCCCTTGTCGCGAAAACCTCGTGTTCGGCAAGCACCCGCAGGGTCAACTTGCTGGCAACTTGCGCGCGGAGCATGGGGTCGAACCGCTCGCCCAAAGTGCCCATCGTGACTCCCACCAATGCCTGAAGGCGATCGCCCGCCGAGCGAAGATCATCCTCAACCCATGGGCAAGTGCGGAACGCATCCTGGACCGCGGCTTGGTTCCAAATAGCGACGCGCGCGCCGCTCGAGTCAGGGACCAGACGGAGCGGCCAAACTTGTTCCAGCGTTCCACGGGCGCGCACGACGGCACCAACCTCGAGCAGTTGCGCCGTAGCGTCGACGATGGTCGCGGCCAGATGGACCCGGCCCTCGAGCACCAGCGCCAACGCGAAGTCGGTGATCTCCTCGCCGTCCGACACGTCCCGCACTACGGCCGCCTGCACGAAGGCATCTCGCGCGTCGTCCGGCAGATCGCTTAGCGCGTCGACGTCGGCCAGATCGATACCGCTGGCAAGACGCTTTGCCCGGGGGGTCCCCGCGGGCGGCGTCTTGCGAGAAGGGCCGACCGGTCCGGTGCGTGCGATGGGTGGCGCGCTGGTGACGACCTCGTCGGCGTCAGGCGCCCGCGATGGGGCGCCTGTTCGTTTGGCCGGCTGACTCTTGTTGCTGCGGGGCTGTGAGCGTACGTCGTGATCGGCCCACGGGTCGAGGAGGCCCGCATGTTTCTCTGCCGCGCTCGGAACTGTCTTCGGCTGCGGCTGCGGCTCCCGGTCCGACTCGGGCGAGGCGTCCAGCTCGTCGGGCTCCGTCGGAGTGTCCATCGGCTCGCGGGAAGACGGCGCTGATTCCAGAGGGATGTCGTCCGAAACCTCTTCGACTTCGTCGACCTCGGTTTCTACGGCATCGGGCTCGTTTGGCTGAATCGGTTGGTTACTGCGCCGATCCGATTGCCCCGCAATCCACTCGGCCAGCTCGGCGGCATCGTGCGCCAGTTCGAGCGCGCGATCATCATGCTCCGCTTCGCCCGCGGCTTGCGCCGCGCGTCGCAACCAGACAAGGGCATCGTGACGCTCGTTTCGTTTCCAAAGCGCTTCGGCGGTTTGCAGAGCCCAGGTGACGTCCTCGGTGTCGGTGTCGAGCGCAGGCGGGATGCCTCGCATGGTTCGAGCCGTATTCGTACCACGCCGGTGTCACATGGCGCGCAGCAGATAGACGTTACCGTCGTCCGAGCTGACCACGACCGAGCCGTCGCTGAGCAACGTGACGGGAGCGTCGACGTCCCCTCCGGTCGTAAAGCTCCAAAGCAATGCGCCGCCGTCACCAACGGCGTAAACCTCGTCGTCCTGAGCGCCGAAAAGGAGCGTGCCCGCGTCGTCCTCGAGGGCACCACCGTGAACCCCGAACTCGCGCGCGCCCGTTCCTTGAATCCCGAATTCGCCGACCACGTGCCCGTCCTCGGCGCGGATCCGAACTTCGCGGGGCGTCGGACCATAGACTCCCGCAAGTACACTGCCGTCGCGGGCGATAGACAGCGCACCGCGCACGAATCCACCCACCCCGGCACGCCAGAGGACAGCGCCCGTGTCGGGGTCGAGGCGCACTACGTCCCCGGCATCGGTCCCGATGAACACCGCAGCGTCGTCGCCAACCGCTGGAGAACCGTCGACGTCGTCTCCGAGGTCCACGCTCCAAACCAGGGTGCCGTGGTCCGAGACTGCGTAAGCGCGGTGGTCTTGCGACCCGAAAAAGACGCGACCGCCCGGCCCGATTGCCGGCGAAGTGAACACCTTGCGCCTGGCGGCGAATCGCCACTTGATGTGACCCTGCGGCGTCACGCCGTAGACGACTCGTCCGGCGGCGAAGACGATTGTGCCGTCTTGTGCGAGCGCCGGCGCAGTGTCGGCATCCCCGTCGGTGTCGAGCGACCATTTCACTCTGCCCGCGGGTGAGATCGCAAACATCTTCTTGGCGTCGCTGCCCGCATAGATGCTTCCGTCGGGAGCGACGCAAGGGGTCGCATAGGCGCGGTCGCCGAGCGGGACTTTCCATTGTTCGACACCGTCAGGGCGGTTGAGCGCGGTAAGCGATCCGTCGAGCGAAGCGACGTAGAGCGTTTGCTCGTCAACCGAAGTGGTAACCTGAGCTTCGACCGGCCCGCCGACCGAGTGGGACCAAATAAGGACCGGCTTCGACCGAGGCGCGAGGCCTGCCGCTCGGTGCGTGTGGCGCGGTCCGCCGTGCAGCATCCACGCGTCCGGCGACCGCTCGATGCCCGACGGCGGCGGACCGGCGCCCAAGCCGTGCGTCGCGTGCGCCGGCGATCCGCTTTGCGCCGGGGCCGGGCCTGCAGTCGAACGCCCGACGTCGTGTCCTGCGCGACGCTTCGCGATCCCCGTCGCCAGCGCTACCACGATTAACGCTGCAGCGACGACGATTGGCGCGCGCCTCACGCGCGCCCTCTTACCGTGCCTTGGCGCGGACCGCCTGCAAATGACTCTTTGACTTGCGCGCTTCTTCGACTCCCGCCGCGTGCGGAAGCTCGTGCGGACGCCGGCGAGCAAGCCAGCCGATGAGTGTGAGGCCGGCGAGGCGGGTTCCCTCGGGGACCGTCGGCTCGCGGATCAGTCGCGCAATGTCGGCGATGAGCCTCGCGCGCGCGGTCTCGTCCGCCGATATCGGTGCCGCGGTCGCTCCGTTGACGTCGTCGGTCCGGGACACGCTGCGCGCAAGCATAGCGTGACTCTGCTCCCCGTCGAATTTGACGGTATTCAGAGACTATCGATCAGTACATCGCGATCTTTCGCGCCATTTGCCGGGCCGACAAGTCCTCGGCGCTCCATCGTCTCGACGATGCGCGCCGCACGGTTGTACCCCAGCCCCAACTTGCGTTGGAGCCATGACGTCGAACAGCGACGGGTGTCGGCGACAAGGCGCACCGCGTCATCGTAGAGGGGATCTTGCTCTGCATCCGCCTCCTCGGCCGCGGACTCGTCCTCGCGGGGCTTGAGAATGTTGGCATCGTAGACTGGTTCGCCTTGCGTCCTCAGAAACTCCGTCACCAGTTGAACTTCCTCTTCACTCACCCACGGGCACTGAACGCGCTTGGTTTCACCCGTACCATTGAGCTTGATGAGCATGTCGCCCATGCCGAGCAGGTGCTCGGCGCCCTGCTCGTCGAGGATCGTGCGTGAGTCGACCTTTTGCGCCACCCGGTAGGCAATCCGAGTCGGAAAGTTCGCCTTGATCGTCCCCGTGATGACGTCGGTGCTCGGCCTTTGCGTGGCCAGGATGACGTGCATTCCTGCGGCACGCGCCTTCTGCGCGAGGCGTGCGACCGCGGCCTCCACCTCTTTGCCCTGCTGCATCATCAGGTCCGCAAACTCGTCGACCACGATGACGATCCAGGGAAGCTTCTCGGGCGGCAGTCCCTCCGCATCCGAAGCCGGGAGACGCGAGGTTCGCGTTACCCATGAGTTGTACGTTGCGACATTCTTCGTCCCGGCGTCGGCGAAGAGCTGATAGCGGCGCTCCATCTCGTCGACGGCCCACTTGAGGGCGGTCGCTGCTTGCTTCATGTCGGTCACGACGGGAAGGAGCATGTGGGGGATGCGATCGAATGGGGCGAGCTCGACGACCTTCGGGTCGATCATGAGCAGGCGGAGCTCGTCGGGAGCGCGTCGGTAGAGCAGAGAAAGGAGCATGACGTTCAGCCCGACGCTCTTGCCCGAGCCCGTCGCCCCCGCGACGATGACATGCGGCGTGCTTCCGAGATCGGCGTAGACAGGATTCCCGAGGATGTCTCGCCCGAGCACCACGGGAAGCGGCACCGCGAGAGACTGGAATCTGCGGTCCTCGATGAGCTCGCGCAAGACCACACGAACACGGCGTTCGTTGGGAAGCTCGAAGCCGACGCGATTTTTGCCGGGGATGGGAGCAACGATCCGCACTTTTCTTGCGAGCGCCAGCGCCAGGTCGTCGGCCAGACCGGCTACTTTGGACACCTTCGTGCCGACTGCCGGGGACACCTCGTAGGTCGTCACTGTCGGCCCAGGGATGATGTCCTCGACCTTGCCCTGCACACCGTAGTGCGCGAGTGTTTCGACGAGCTTCTGCGCGTTGGCGAGAAGCTTGTCGCGATCGATGGCCACGATCGGGTCGGCCGTTTCGGCTACCAGCAGCTCCGCGCTGGGGAGCTTGAACGCAGTCGGCGATCGCTTGTCGGCTTCGTCGCGGGCCGTCGCGCGCTCCCTCTCGAGCGCCGCGGAGGTGTCCACGATGGTCGGAGTCGTCTTGCGCGAGCGCCTTTGCGGCGCCGGCTTGGGCGCGTCGAAAGCCGGGCCGGCCTCGGCGACCGGCAGCTTCGGCGCCGCGGTGTCTTCCCCGACCGTCGCGGACTCCGCCGCTGTGTCGGCCCCGCCGTCCGTGTCCAGGGAGAGCGCGGCGATGATGGCCTCGTCTCTCGGTGACATGTCGATTCGCGGCTCGTTCGCCAATCGCGCGATGTCCTGGCGCTCCATTTCGAGTTGTTTTGCTTGACGCCACGCTCGCGCGACCGCTCGAGCGGCCCTTGCGACCCAGTTGCATGCCCGACCGACCATCCGAGCGACGAGCCGCGCCAGGGCGATGAACGAGAAGGCGGCGCGCCCAATCAAGATGAGCCCGAGGCACGCCAAACCGAGAAGAAATGAGCCGGCGGTCGAGAAGAGCGAGCGCGCGAGCTCGCCGAAGACCTCACCGAGGAGCCCTCCAGCAGGATGATCCCCGAAAGCCGTGCGGTCTGGCGAGCCGACCTGAACGAGGGCAGTCGCAACGACGACGATCAGCAGATCGCCGGCGACCCGAGCGGGTGTGACCGGACTCTGTGTTCCTCGTATGAGCGGGATTCCAAGAAGGGCCAATTCCAGCGGTAAGGCCCAGGCGACGACGCCGACCAGCGTGACGAGCTTTCGTGCTACAAGGTTCCCCGCGAACCCGACCCAATCGGCGCCTGGCAACGTAGTGGTGGAACTGCCGATGCCAGTCGGATCGCCTCGGTACGAGGCCAGCGCCAGCGCCAAGAAGACGGCGAGTGTCCACAAAACGAGAGCGGCGACTTCATGCTTGCGCCCGTACGCTCCTGCCCCACGCCCCAGTACTGTCGGCACACGCGTATTCGCGGGGAGCGCCATACCCACGTCTTCCTACATGTCACGGTAGGCTCGGGAGACGCCGACGGCCAACTTCCCGAAACAATTCCGCTCGCGAGCTCAGAGGCGTAGGATTCGGAAAGGAAAGCGACAATATGCGACAGCGGTTCGTGACAACGCGACGCACAGCGCAAGCAAGCTGCCGATGCGTGCTCGCGGCACTCGTGCTCACCGCCGGATGCGCGGTAAGCGAATCGGACGTGCATCGTTGGGAAACGACGGAGGCCGGTCCAGAGAAGCTCTACGCGATTGTGACCCACGACAAATACTCGTGGCCCCTGCGCGCCGAAGCAGCGCTATCGCTCGTGCGGATGCGCCCGCGCAACGGCAAACGCATCGGGCTCGAATTTCTGGCGATGGGTTACGACACCCCGCAAGGGAGGGTGTCCGGAGCGCTTTCTGTTTTGCCCGATGAAGCTCGCCGGACCATCGTCGACGGCATCACGCCGAAACTCGTCGAGTCCATTCGGCAACCACCCCCCCCGCGGCCCGCCGAGGGCAGTCAAGCGATCTCCGACCCCAGCATTCCCTACAAGGACGCGGCCTTTGCGCTGCTTTCGCACGAGCCTCCGCTCGCGACCGACGAGAAAACGAAGAGCGACCTCACCGGCGCTCTCACCCAGTGGGTGCAGACCGACTTCGAAACCCGCATCGACAACACGGCGCAGCAGTATGGAGTCGAGCAAATCATGCGTTTTTTGGGGGCCTCCACGGTGAAGGCCTTGCCCGGCACCATCAATGAGAGTTCGACCAAGACGGACCGAGCTTGCGCGCTCATCTCCGACATCGGCGACGAGGACACGAAACGGCGCGCCGGTGAAGCCCTGGTTTCGATGGCGAAAAGGATCGACACCAAGGAGTGGGTCGAGAGGCAACGGGCGCTCGTCAACGAAGCGAACGCCAAGGCCAAGATGAACGTCAAGCCCGAGCAGGTCGACGAGCAGCTCAGGACGTACCAGGAGCAAGAACTCGAGCGGGTTTACACGAACATGAAACGACTGGGCGGGCGGCCGGTCCTTGATTATTGCCTGTCGCTTGCTCGCGACAAAAGCAAGAGTGAAAAAATGCGCACCGATGCGCTCGCCGCCATCGAGAATCGCATCGACAAATCGGTTCCGGGCGACATCAACGCGCTTTTCGACATCCTGCGAGACGACTCGAACCCGGACAAGGTTCGCGGCGTCGCGATGGCCCGATTCGGTGAGCTCCCGAAGGAGACCATCGTCGCGAAGCTTTACACGCTGTTCGACAAGAAATGGCAGCTTCGGCTCGACGCGGCGCGCATGATCCTGAAGACGATGACACTCAAGGACGTGCCTGACTTCATGCGTCACTTGCCCGTCAACGATCGAACCAAGATGGCGCTCAGCGAGCCGATCACCTACGGAGCCGTCATCATGCAGATGGAGCCCCAGGGAGCAACCAAGCCGCGCGACGTCCTCAACCAGTTCCTGGGGTCTTCCGACATGGGCGCCAAGCTCACGGCCGCTGGCTCGTATTACTTGTCGAAAAAGTCCGAAGGAGCGCCGCTGAATGCGGTCGAAGAGGACAGGACACCCGTGTCGAAATGCGAGCCTGCCGACAATTGTGGTTGGCAATGCGACGTGCCAAAGACTCCAGGCTCACAGGAAAAGGAAACGAAGACCGTCTTGACCGTAGGGGAGTTCGTGAGGTGGTGCATCCAACCGTCGCTCGGCGCCGGCTGAACGAGGCTAGGGCTGTGCAAACCTTTCGAGCAGCGCTAGCTTTGAAGAAAGGAGTAGGATCCAGGGTAACCGCGAGGGGGACGGTGGTGCCTCTCCCACGCGTGAACGAAGTGCCATGAGCGCCGACCCCAACAAGAAGAGCGCCCGCACATTTCAGTGCCGAGAGGCCCTGTGGGGGACCTTCGAGCACATGGCTCGCGACCTGGAGTGTAGCGTCGACTACCTTATCAACGAGGCGATGAAGCAGTACGCGCGCCAGCGCAGCCAGGATGGTGCGCGTGTCTCCCAACCGCAGTCGCAGCCCGGCGCGCCCAGCGCGGCGACCTCAGCGGCGCGTCCTTCTGGCGGGGTCGCTGCGATGCCGCCTTTGCCGCCCCCGAGCCGCCTTCCGCCTCCTCCTTCTGCGCGCCAATCTTCGGGCCCTCCGCCGGCCATGCGTGCTCCATTCCCACCGCCTCCGCCCCCGCGCATGCCCGTGGCGCCGATGCCCGCGGTTGCACGAGGCAGCCTTCCCCCGCGGACAGTCCCACCGCCGCTGCCCCGGTCTCCGGTGATGGGGCCCGGGGCCAACGGTTTTCCGGCCGCGAGTGCTCAATCGGCACCTCTGACCTTGGTCTACCTCGGAGAACGCTTTCCGATTACCAAGGACCGTTTCGTCATCGGTCGCGGCAAACAATCGAGCGATCTGACGCTGAAAGACCCCAACGTGTCGCGCCAGCACGCAATGATCGAGTTCCAGAACGGCGTCTACTTCATGGTCGACATGGGCTCGACCAACGGGATCGAGTTCAACGGTCAGCGGATCGCTCGAAAGCAGATCACCGAGGGGGACATCTTCAGGATCTGCGACCACGATCTGATGTTCACGTTTCACTGACGACGACATCGGATGCGCGTTGCGGTCGTGGGCGCCGGGGCGCTCGGGAGCGTGTACGGAGCGCGGCTCGCGTGTTTGAGCGGCTGCGATGTAGAGGTGGTTGCGCGCGCGCCCGGGCCGGCGCGCACGATTCGCCTCGAGTGCGTTCACGATGAAACCACGCTCGAGTGGGCTGCGCCGGCGCGCTCGGAGCGTGTGAGCGCTGACACGCAGGTCGTAGTCGTCTGCGTGCGCTACGAGTATCTCGATTCGGTAGTCGATCGCGTCGAGGGCAGCGCCGCGCCAGTGGTCGTCATGACGCCCATGATGCCGCAGGACGCCGAGCGCCTGTCAGCGGCGATGCCGGGGAGGCTCGTCGTCGCGATGCCGAGCGTCACCGCATATGAGAATGCAGCGCACGCGATTCGATACTGGTTACCGCATGGATCGACGACGTTGGTCGAATCGACCTTGCCTGGGCCTGGTCCGGTGTTGGCAAAGCTCGTCGCAGACTTGGAAAAGGCCGGAATCGGGGCGAAATTGGAGCGGAATGTCTTGGACCGCAGTGTTGCGACGACCATGGCGATTCTTCCGTTGGCTATGGCAGTCGACATTGCCGGCGGGGTTGATGCCGTGCTCGCGGATCACGCCCTGCTGTCGCTCGCTCGCGACGCAGCCGAGGAAGGTAGCCGACTCGGCGCAACCGTGGGCAAGGCCGAGCGTTGGGCGTCGATGCTTCCACGCTTCATCGGCCCGCGGATGCTGAAGGCCGCGGCGGCGGTGACGCGCTCGCGCTTTCCCGAGACCCTGACGTACGTAGAGCACCACTTCGCGGGAAAGCTGCGCGCGCAGAATCTGCTCCTTGGGGCACGGATCCTGGAGCTTGCAAAACAGCGCGGTGCCCGATGCGATGCGCTCGAGCGGCTGATCGGGAGGCTGGTAGTGACCTGAGTCCGCAATTCGCCTACGAATAACGGACTCAGGTCACTAGCCCGAGCCGGCGTCGAAGGAGGGGAACGTCGCGTCGATTGGGAATCCGCCGTCGAATGGAAGGCCGCCGTCCGGAAGCGCGGGCTGGCAGAGTCCATTGCCGCCTTGGGTACATTGCCAGCCGCTATCGCAATCGGAATTGGAGTTACAAAGCTGAAGACGACCGGGAGGGCACGACGATTGGCACTCCGACTGGAAACGGCCTCCGTCCCCTGCGCCGCCGCAGCAAACCTCTCCCGCGCAAGTGCTACGGCCGGTGCAACGAAGCGCCGACCCCATGCACCCGTCCGCGGTCGCGCACACGAAGGACGAACCGCCCCCGTCCGCGGGCGCCAAGCAACACACCTGGTTCGACGGTTCGCACGAGGAATTGCCACAGCTGATGCCGGGAGGCGTGCCTCCCGAACTGCTCGACGAACTGCCGCCTCCCGACGAACTTCCACTGGACGAACTCGCGCCCGAGGAGCCTGCTCCGGACGAGCTGCCCCCGGGCGACCCCGATGAGCCACCGCTGCTCGACGAGCTGACGCCAGACGAGCTCGCGCCGCTGCTCGAGGAAGAGGCGCCCGACGACCCGCTTGCGCCCGAGGTCCCCGACTGGGCTCCGCTACTCGAAGACGCGCTGCCTGCCCGCGCGCTATCTCTCCCGCCCTCTCCAGTGCTGACTGCGCTGCCGGACGAACTTCTCCCCGGCCCAGCCTCGGGGGGCAGCGCGCCCATGGCGCCCGCTGTACTGTCCAAGCCTCCCTCGACTCCCACAACCGTGAAACCGTTGTCCGCTCCGCCACACGCCACGGCGAGCCCAACGACGGACCCGATCATAAGAAACGTTCCCCGAGGCGACATCGAGCTCCTCCGCGAAGTGTTAAGTGCGCTGGTCCTTCATTTGGGATCAGCGGCCCTCACCAAGGACTCTCGCCAACTCGTCCGGGTCCTCAATCGGCGGCGAGCACGTGCGTCCGCGACACACGTAGGCCACGGGTTCGGCGCGCGCGGGCTTACCTTCTGCGAGCGCGCCGCACGCCTCGAGCGCCCGCGGATCCGCCGGGTCGGCCCACGCAAGCACCCGATCGGGCAAGTACGCTCGAAGCACTTCCGCCGCAAGAGCGCGCGTCGACTCGCTGGAGCGCGGCCCCACCAGAACCACATCGACGGAGCCTCGAACGAGCCGATCCACCAGGCCGAGCATGCTTCCCATCCCGAGTGCATTGTCCGCTGCGGTTTGGGCAAGGCGTTCGACGGCGCTGGCGCCGATTTCGCCGTACTTGGGGTCGACGAGTGTGCCCAGTCGCAGCAGCAGCCTGCAGGCTACCGACGCGCCGCTGGGCACGGAATGGTCGAAGCGCTCCTTGGCGCGCACCAGGATCTTCTCGCCGTACTCGGGCGCGAAGAAAAACCCTCGGTCGCTCGGGTCGAAGAAATGGGCAAGGAGGGCGTCGCCAATCGAGCGCGCGAGCGCCACCCAATGCGGGTCCGAGGTCGTCTCATATAGGTCCAGCGCAGCGTCGCCGACAAACGCGTGATCGTCGAGGAAACCTGGTCCCTTGGCGACCCCGTCGCGACAGTGCCGCGCGACGCGCGCGATTCGCGTGTCTGCTTCGCGGACGACGAGATGCTTTTCGATGAAGCGCATCGCCCGCTCGGCGGCGCTTGCCAAATGCGGCCCGACCGCCGCCGAAGCTTCCGCTAGCGCGGAAGCCATCAGCGCGCACCAGCTCGCGAGGATCTTCTCGTCGCGATTTGGTTTCGGCCGCCTTTCGCGCGCCTCGAGCATCGCTGAGCGTGCCCGACCTAGCGCAGCCTCCTCTCGAGCATCGCGGGGTGACTGAACGAGCGAAAGGACCGTTGCGCCGCTCCCCTCGAAGTTCCCGCGTTCGGTGATGCCGTAAACGCGCTTGGCAGCCCCGGCAGCCTCCTCGTCGCCTCGACATGCCTCGTCCACCTCCAGAGGCGTCCAGACGAAGAATCTACCTTCGTGTCCCTCGCTATCCGCGTCTTGCGTCGCATAGAAGCCACCCTCGGCGGACGTCATCTCGCGCGACACGTACGCCGCAATGGCCGCCGCTGTATCGGCATATTTGGCGTCCTTGTTGACCCGCCACGCGTCGGTATAGACGCGGAGCAGCAGAGCGTTGTCGTAAAGCATCTTCTCGAAATGCGGCACCAGCCACTCTTCGTCCGTCGAGTATCGGTGAAATCCGCCGGCGAGCTGATCCCAAATACCCCCGGCTCTCATGGCATCGAGCGTCTTTCGCACACGCTCGTGGTCTCCGGTGCGCAGAAGCAACTCGAGGCTCATCGTGTTGGGGAATTTCGGCCGGCGCCCAAATCCCGCGTGCCGCTCGTCGAAGCGCGCGACGAGCTTGCGCACGCCCTCGGCAACGAGCTCGGGTGACACCCCTCCTCGGTCGCCTGCCTCGCCTCCGGCCGCCTCTTCGATGGCGCGCGCCAGCTCCGCGGAATGCGCGTCCACCTCCTCGCGGCGCACGCGATAGGCCTCCCAGGCAGCCTGCAGCACCTTCGGAAACCCCGGCAACCCGTGGCGGTCCGTCGGGGGGAAGTAAGTCCCGGCGAAGAACGGTCTCTGATCGGGCGTCAAAAAAACCGTGAGGGGCCACCCGCCACTGCGGCCCATCAGTTGCACGACGAGTTGATAGACGTGATCCAGGTCCGGGCGTTCCTCGCGGTCGACCTTTACGTTCACGAACCACTCGTTCATGAGCTTTGCGACGCTCTCGTTTTTGAAGCTCTCGCGCTCCATGACGTGGCACCAGTGGCACGCCGAATAGCCGATGCTGAGCAAGATTGGCCGGTCCTCGCGCTTGGCTCGCCCAATCGCTTCGTCGCCCCACGGATACCAGTCGACCGGATTGTGGGCGTGTTGCTGCAAATACGGGGATGCCTCGCTGGCGAGCCGGTTGGCCATTCATACCGCTGTGGCCCCACCGTGCGCAGAACGCAAGGGGGGCTCCCCCACACGGCCTCAACTGGGCAACACGTCTTAGTTCGTCGTGATTTCGACCCGCAGCAGTTTTCGCCCGATGAACAAGTAGTCGCCGTGCGACAGGTCCTTTTCCGCCTTGAGGCGCACGTAGGTGCCGTTTCGGCTGTTCAGATCCGTGAGCACGAGCCTGCCCCCGCTGTCTTCGAGCTTGCAGTGCGCTGCGCTCATGAAGAGGTCGGTCGGAAAGTTGAGGTCGCCACCCTCACGTCCGATTTGCAGGCCGCTTCCGCGCGCGGCGATCGCCATTCCCGGCGCGCCGCCTTGCAGGATCTGGACGAGCTTAAACTGCGCAGGGTGCTTGGGTGACGAGTAGAAATAAGTCCCATCCGGCGCGGGCCCGTCGTTCGCCTTGGTGGCACCTTCGACGCAAAAGAGCTGCTCGCCTGCCAAGAAATAATCTCCGACGGACACGTCCAGGCTTCCCCGGACTCGCCAAAAGACGCCGTTGAGCGACCCTTCGTCCCGCACGACCAGCTTTCCGCCGCGATAGAACAAGTTTGCGTGACGAGGCGAAACGAACGGGTCGTCGGGCATGATGAGCTGCCCGTTGCGGCCGACGACGTGCTGCTCGGCGTTGAGCTGATAACTGAGGCCCTCGACGCCCTCGCCGCGAATGAGGATCAGCTTGGCCTTTCCCGGTGCTTGGAGCTGTCCAAAGAACTGCGTGCGCGCTTGCAGTATCTCCGGCGGCACTGCTGCTCCACAACGTCCGCAGAACTTGTGGCCCAACGGCACTGGCGTCGAGCACGACTTGCAGACGTAGTTCTTTGCCTGTTCCATCTGCTCCTCCACAGACCCCTCCAGTCGCGCGCGGCTGGTCGCGCGCGACGCGAGGGGCATGACTTGGCGGGATTGTTCGTTTGAGTTGGTCGACCCGGGCCGGTCGTCCGGCGCGGCGCCCGACGATACCCCCGATTCCATCGCGTGCGAACGAGCTGTTCCCTGGGCGGTGACTGCCGCGCGCGGTCCTGACGCATGGCGCCGGGGTTTGAGCTCATCGCCGGCGAAAAGTGAGGAGGGGGGCGGGACGCTTCCGCCGATCACTGGAACCGAAGCTGCCTGCGCACGCTGCGCTGACGGTCCCACCTCGGCGGGACGGCTGCCTGAACCTGCGTTTGCGCCGAGGCCAAGGGACGCCCCACAAGCCACGCATCTCGCCGTCCCGATCGTGCTGAACCAATCGCAGCGACCGCAAACGACGCCGAGCTCGAAGTCCATCGACGAGGCCGAGACTACCAAAGAAGTGGCCGTGCCCCCTCACCAGATGATGCTTAGCCGATGGTTGCCGTCGCTGAAGCCAGCAGCGCTTACGATGCGGAACACGATGTGCTGGCAGGCCTGGGGATTGACTTGCCCGTAGTCTCGCGAGTCGAGGTGGACGTGGCGATTGTCGCTCACAAGAAACCAGAGCCCTTGCTCCACGGTCGCTTTCGAGGGCGCTTCCGGACGCTGGGCTGCCCGCAAGGCCGAAAACGACCTGTCTCCGTACTCCTCGATCGAGCAATTGAGGTCGATGTCCTCGCCGTTTCTCGGGTCGTGGATTGTTAGAGAGGGCGGCTCGCATGCCCGGGGGCTTGGGGTCCTATGGCCGTCGAGGGTGACCACCTCATCGTTCACCTCGACGTGATCTCCCGATTTACCCATTGCGCGGCCGACGACGAATCGTCCCGGTGCGTCGGGGTCCGCGCATCGAATCAGATTGCCACGTGAAACCGACCCGTTGCGAACGACGATCACGACATCCCCGGCGCTGAGGGTCGGTTCAATCGAGGCGGAAAGGAGCGGATCATCGACGGGTATTGTCCAGGCCGAGAAAAACAGGCGCAGCACGAGAAGCGCGACCCCAATTGCGGCCGCAAACCAGAAGATGACCTTAAGCCAGGCACGCATAGGCCCAGGCAAAGGCTAGGGCTTCTGCGCGAGGACGGGCAAATCGAAGCCCACCTCTGCACCGCCTCCGACTCCCCCCCCTCTGTCGTCTGGCGCGTTGCGGGCAAGAACGCGACCGCCATGCGCCTCCACCACGCGTCGGACAATGGCTAGCCCCAGGCCATAACCCGCGCCCACCGAGGGTCGCGGTCGCGCCAAATCCCCGCGAACGAACGGCTCGAACGCGCGCTCGGCAATGCCTTCGGCAAAACCCGGTCCTTTGTCACGGACGATCACTCGAAGCATGGGCCCTTGGAGCGCCACACGCACTCGAATGGCGTGATCCGATGGGTGGCCATGGGCCCGGGCGTTGATCAGAAGATTGTGCACAGCTCGCGCCATGAGCGATGGGTCGAAAGCGACGACAACGTCCTCCGCTTCCGGGGACACCTCTAAGGCTACGGTTGGCGGCGTAGGCTCGTCGGCCGCGCGGGCCCGAAGCCATTCAACGAAGCCACGAGACTCTTTGCGGAGGTCCGCCAGCCCTGCGCGAGTTACATCCAGAAGACCTCCGAGGATTGAGTCGATCGCGCTCAACTGCGACTCGAGCTGATCGAGGGCGTGAGAGGGTGACTTTTCGATCGGCGCTCCGGCGCCAATTCGGTCGCGGGCAATTTCCAGCGCAACTCGCGCTCGACCGAGCGGTGATCGCAGTTCATGGCTGATCGCGCCGAGCAGCTCCCGCTGACCGCGCACCATCGCCTCGACCCGGTCGGCCATTCGGTTGAAGCTGATGGCCACTTCGCGCACCTCGAGCGCCACCCACCGTGACGAGTGAGACATGTCGGTCCGGAAGGCGAGGTCGCCGCCACCGAATCGGTCAGCAGCCCGCGCGAGCTGTTCCAGCGGGCGCGCGAGCAAGTCCGCGATCCGGCTGGCCATGACGGAAAGGACGGCGCCAGCAGCGAACAGGGCCAGGGCGAGACGCCACCAGCTCGTGGCGGCCGGCCGGGCGCCGAAGCGGTTCATCTCGAGCGCGCCAACCAGGTCGGGTCCGCGCACGATTGGGATGAACACACGGTCCGAAGCAGCCGCGGCCAGTGCCCCGCCGCGTTGCGCCATGCGGCGGACATGCCCTGGGATTTTGCCCGCGTCGCGCACGAGCCGCACATCGAAGCCCGTGACATCGCGGATTTCGTTCACGTAGGCACGCACACCGATCTCGTCGTCCCAATCGTTCGCGAGACGGGATGCCATATGATGCGCCGCGGCTTCGACTCCACTGGTCCCCTCCGGGCGCGTCGTTCCGACGACCAGGGCGCTCGTGACGATCGCGAGAAAGATAGCGCCGACGAACCAGGAGAACAGCCGGGACCGGAGCGTACGCTGACCATGGATCATGCCGCCATCTTGGGCCCAGTAGTCTTTACAGCCGAAGGCCTTTACACGGGATTACACAGGCTTGACCAGGACGTACCCTATTCCCCGCACCGTTCGTATGCGCGCTGGCTCGCGCGCGTCGTCGCCCAGCTTGTGACGCAAATGCGAAACATGTACATCGAGCGAGCGGTCCACGGTCGGGTCATAGCGCGCACCGCCGTCTTGGCTTGTTTGCCTAGTTTGCCCAGCTGGCCTCGGCAGCACGGCGCTGGCGAGCTCTTCGCGCGTCACGGTTTCGCCCGCGCGGCGCGCAAGTGCGACAAGGACCCGTAGTTCGAACGACGTCAACGGCAAGCTGCGGCCCCCGATGCTGGCTTTGAGCGCGCCCAGGTCGATCGTCAAATCGCCGACTTCTATGCGCTCCTGCGTCGGAGTCGCTCGACTGCGGCGAAGCACCGCGCGCATTCGCGCGAGCAGCTCACGAGGGTTGAACGGCTTTGGGACGTAATCGTCGGCGCCGATCTCGAGTCCCACGACGCGATCGGCATCGTCACCTCGCGCGGTCAGCATCACGATCGGCACGTCCGATTGCGCGCGCATGCGGCGGCACACTTCGAAGCCATCCATCCCGGGCAGCATGACATCCAACAGCACGATGTCGTATGCCCGGGGCGTGCCGAGACGATCCAGAGCGCCGAGTCCGTCCTCGACATGATCAAGCGAAACACCGTGCGGAGTCAGGTAATCGGAAAGCAGGCGCGCGAGCTCGCGGTCATCATCGACGAGCAGCGCGCGCATGGGCGCATCAATCCACGCGATTGGCGTCGACCGCCGAGCGCAAGTAGTTGAGTGCGCGAAGAGCGAGAGGTCCGTCGGCATGCCCCGAAAGCCATGCACGAAATGCATTGGCGGCCGCCCCGTAGTCGCCGCGGCGGAGGCTGGCCACCCCGCGGGCATAGTCGGCCGGATAGGCGGGATCGATGCTGGCGAAGCGTTTGATGCGTTCGAGGCGCCACGATTCAATGGCGGCGCGCTCGACATCTGCTGCGGCGCGACACGCCTTGGCGTCGCGGGCGCCGCGGCGAGCCGAAAGAACGGCGGCGCGGGAGGCTTTGGAGGGGTGTGGGTGCGACAAGTAGAATGCGTAAAGTACTCGCTGCTCATCGAGGGTTGGCTCCAGACCGGGATTTCCCTCGAGAGCGAGAAAGGCATTCCACATCTGCTTGAACATGACGCGGAGCACGGGAACCGTCGGAGCCAGCGTATGCCCTTCGCACCACCCCTCACTCCTCATCGAACGCACGAACCCGCCCGCGAGCGCCTGGAGCTCGCTGGATTCCTCGCCCGTCTCAACGAAGTGCCGGACTGCGTCGAGGAAGCCCTCAAGTTGGATGGCGCGTAGACGCGGCAGATCGCTATTGCCGTTCGGGAGGGCGTCGATCAAGGCCAAATCGACCGCCCGACGTGCGTCGGTGAGCGCGCGCGCGTCTGCGCCAAGGGCCTCGAGGCCGTGAAACTGACGGATCGCGGAACCGAGCGCGCGCACTGCGCCGGCCAGCGGCTCGCTCCGAGCTCGCTCGGCGAGTTCGTGGTCCGCGCGGATGACACGCGCAATCTCGCGGGCGTTGGCGATCGGCAGCGGCATCGAGCCCGGCGGCGACCGGCGTGGCGTCAACAAGAGGCCGAAAACGAGCGCAACGGCCAGGGGCGTAAGGGCGAGCCACACCGCGTCGCGACGACCTTCGCGACGAAGGAGATTCATGACCCTCTCAATGCTACCATCCATGCGTGGCCGATCTTCGCCGCCATCCGCGCATACCCTTCGATGGTCCGGTCGAGTTTGCACAAAAGGGCGCAGGCGAACGTATCGCCGGCCAGTGCAAGGACATTTCCCTGGGAGGCATGTTCGTGCAGACGCCGCGCCCCTCGCCGTTCGGCGCGGAGCTAATCGTGCACGTCACCCTGCCGAGCAGCCCGACGCCCTTCGCGATTCCCGCGGTGGTTCGCTGGGCGAGGCCGGGGCAAGGCATGGGCCTTCAGTTCGGTCTTATCGGTGCCCGGGAGACCCATGCGATTACGGAGTTATCGCGGGCCACTGCAGGCCGCGCCCGACGCGGGACCGCTAATTCTTGACGGAGACCGCGATCGCCAGCTCGCCGCCGTGGTTGAATCGCGTCTTGTAAATAGACTGCGCGGCGCACGCATTGACGTCAGGAGCGACCGGAGGGTCGAAGCGAGCCGAATGTACCCATCCGTCGTCGCGTAGCTGTACGTACAAAGTCGTGCTGACGACCACGGTCACATCGTCCGCATGCAGTCGCTCCGCCATGCATGCACGCACGGCCGCGGCGACGATCGATTGGGCATTGGGGTCCGGCGGCGTGGTCCCGAACGAGGCACCCACCGGTCGCGGTTCCACGCGCACCGCAGGTGTGGACGGTGTCGGCGGCGTCTCTCGCGTTTCGGGTCTCGACAGAGCGGTAGGTGATGGTGGAACGACGGCGGCCATAGGCTTGGGCTGAGCGGCCGGACTCAACACGGCCGCCGCTCGCACGGCGTTCGGGGTGTGCGTCACGTGGATCGTTCCCTGTGCGTCTGCGGCGCTGAATTCGGCATGCGCAGGAGCACTAACAAGCACGCCCAGAGTCGACCCGACGCGCGGCGCCGCACCCACCGACACGACACCCTCGGTCAAGTCGACCACGACGTGCTCACCCACGCGCGCGACGCGCAAGTGCGTACCATGAACGGCAACGCGGGACGGCCCCACATCCACCGCCAGCGCTTCACCGCTCGACACCGGCACGACTTGCGCCTCGAGGCCACCTGTCGTGAGTGCAAGCACGAGCGCGCCCTGAGCGTGCGTCACCTTGACGCTGGACCCGCGCTCTATCGCGCATGTCAGCCTGCCCGGACGACTAACCGTGACCTGCGCCCCACGCGCCTCGATGACGTCGCCGAGCCGCAACGTCGCCCCGACCGCTGCCGGTCGGCCGTCGACGAGCACCTCGCCGTCGCCTTCGATGGCAATGAGGCTCGCAGCCTCCTCCTGTGCTGTGGCTCGGTCCGGGTCGAGCGAGTATGGCTGTCGCGTCAGGCCGACGACGGCGGTGATCGCAGCAGCCGCCGCGAGCGCCGCCCCAACGAGCTTCACCCTCACGTTGCGCGGCGGCGCCAGCGACGCCAGCGACCACCGATCCATGCGATGCTCGGCTTCGATGCGCGCGAACAGCCGCCGTTCCACCGCATCCCAGTCGACGGCAAGCGCCTCGTCTTTGCCCCAATAACGGCGGACGTCCTGGATGAGACGATTCAGGGAGGGCTTCATGGCTCCCCTCCCGTTGCTTTCGAGAACGTGAGCTGCATCCCCGCGAGCGAGGGTTCCTCTGCGAGCATCGCCTCGATTTCGCGACGAGCATAGAAGAGTCTCGTGCGCACCGTGAGCACGGGTGCGCCGACGATCTGGGCAATTTCGCCGGGGGGCAATCCCTCGAGCTCGTGAAGCACGAACACGATGCGCTTCTTGTCGGCGAGGCGGCCGAGCAGACGCGCAAAGGCGCGCATGCGCTCGCGTCGCGCCACGTCCTCGTCCGGGGACAGCTCATCGCTCGCGAGCGCGACGCTCGCGTGTTCCTCGACGAGAATCGGTCGGCTGCGCATGGCACGACGGTGCATCAGAACGACGTTGACCGTGACACGATGCAGCCATGTGCTGAACTTGGACTGCCCCCGGAAGTCTTTCAGGCTCTTGTAGACCTGAACGAAGATTTCCTGGATGACGTCGTCCAGGTCGCCGCGTGGGCCGATCATCCGGTAGACGAGCCGCGCCACATCGTTGCGGTGCCGGTCGTAAATCTGCCGGAAGGCGCTCATGTCGCCACCAGCCGCACGCGCGATGAGCCGCTCCTCGTCCGGCAAGTGGCGTTTCACCTCTCGCACCGGATGATGCTCAAAACCCGCCAAGCCGGCCAGTCCGGTCGCCATTGGCATCTGTGCGATCGTCGCACCCACTCTCTAAGTTTCGGTGCCGTCTCCGCCGCTAACATTCAGGTTCGGCGCAATGATCTCCGTCAGTGTCGTCAGAAGAGCGCCTTCAGGTCTACCTTTTCCTCCTTTTTCAGACCAAGGAGGTGATTGACCGCACGAAGGATGCGAGTCTTGGTCGGCCCACTGAGCTCACTCCCCTTGAAGGCAGCGTTGAGCGCGCGTGTCGTGACCGGCCGTCCCGAGCGCGGCTTACGGGTTTCTTGGGGCACATTGTCTCCTCCGTCGCTCGCGGCCTTTTTCGCGCGTCGCTTGCTCAGCTTGATGGCGCGGTCTTCCGGCTGCAGTCGCTCGAGCCGATGGGAGACCGCGAGAATGCGGCGCTGGTCGATCTTTCGGGCTGCGATGAATTGCGCGAATTTGGTCTGGGCCTGCTCAGCCTTGCTCGCCTTAATGGGCTTGGCGTCCGTAGCGGCTTTGGGAGCTTTGGCCCCCGTGTCAGTCTTGCTGGTCTTTTTGGCAGTGGCCATGGGGTCGCCAGCCTAACCCCAGCGCCGCCCCAGCTCGACGAAAATTCTGTCTTGTGCCATCCCATTTCCATGACCTCTCCGGCCTCTGTTTACGTCGTAGCGGCAGCGCGCACGCCCATAGGGGCATTTCTCGGCTCTCTTGCCCCCGTGCCTGGAACCGAGCTTGGAACGCTAGCAATCCGCGGAGCCCTCGCGAGGTCCAAGCTCGCGCCGGATGCGGTCCAAGAGGTCTTCATGGGCAACGTGCTTTCCGCAGGCCTCGGGCAGGCGCCTGCTCGGCAAGCCGCCATTCGCGCGGGCATCCCGAACACCACTCCCGCCACGACCGTGAGCAAGGTCTGCGGCTCGGGCATGCAGGCGGTCATCTTGGGGGCAAAAACGATCCTCCTCGGGGACGCCGAGATCGTGGTCGCCGGGGGCATGGAATCGATGTCCAACGCTCCCTACTATCTGGACAAGGCGCGCACCGGCTATCGCATGGGCGAGGGGAAGATTGTCGACGGAATGATCCACGACGGCTTGTGGGATCCGTATGGAAACGTCCACATGGGAAGCTGCGGCGACATGTGCGCTCGAAAGTACGAGCTCACCAGAGAACAGCAGGACGAATTCGCACGTGAGAGCTTCCGTCGGGCTCTTGCCGCCCAAAAGGAGGGGCTGTTCGACGCGGAAATCGAGCCGGTCCCCGTTCCGCAAAAAAAGGGAGAGCCCATCCGCGTGAAGCTCGACGAGGGACCCGGAAAGGGAGATCCCTCCAAGTTCGCGAGTCTCAAGCCTGCTTTCTCGAAAGACGGGACAATTACGGCAGCCAATGCCTCCAGCATCAACGATGGGGCGAGCGCGTTGGTCTTGGCGAGTGAGGGAGCGGTGAAGGAGCACAAGCTCGAGCCGCTCGCCCGCATCGTCGGCTACGGAGGCGCGGCGCAAGCGCCCGAGTGGTTCACCACGGCCCCCGCCAAAGCCATCGACGGGACGCTTGCCAAGCTGGGGATGAACAAGGAGCAGATCGACCTTTACGAAATCAATGAGGCCTTCGCGGCCGTGACGATGGCGTGCGCGAGGCTCTGCGGCCTGGACTTGCAGCGGGTGAACGTGCGGGGCGGCGCGGTCGCTCTCGGGCACCCAATCGGCGCATCTGGTGCACGGATTTTGACGACGCTTCTCTATGCCATGAGAGACCGCGGGGCGAAGCGCGGCCTGGCGACCCTGTGCATCGGCGGAGGCGAGGCGCTTGCCGTCGTTGTGGAACGGTGAGGTGCCCATCCGTGGGACCATGGGCGGAAACGTTCCTGGGCGTGAGCGCAGCCTTGGGCGAGCCGCTCGAGGAGTCGCTCCAGGCCCTCGATCCCGCGGGCAGACAGCTAGCGGCCGATCTCGAAGCGTCCCTGCGTTCGCCCTTGCGGGAAGTGCGCGCACGCAGCATCGCTCGCATTGTTGCCGAAGTGGTCATCGGTCTCGATGAGATGCGGCTAAGATGACGCTTCGGGCGCGAATCGTGCGGGCACCGCTCTCCAACGGGGCAAAAGCGCTTTTCGCCCTGCGCCCAAGCCCAACTCAGATGCGCCGCATCGCTCGCGAAGAGCTGGAGTCTCGCCTTATGGCGGAGCGCGTCGTAGAGGAGGCCCGATCGCAGGCCAATGCGATCGTCGCGCGAGCGCGGGAAGAGGCCAGTGGCGCCGCGGCCGAGATCGCGCGGGAGGCGCGAGAACAGGCGGAAGCGAGGGTCGCTGCGCAGTGGCTCGCACTGGGGCAGGGCGAGAGCACCCGGTTGGAGCGCGACAGTGACAAGATCGTTGCGGCGGCCATCGCGCTGGCAGAACGGCTGCTTGGGACTGCGCTTGAGCTGCGGCCCGAGCGCATCGCCGAACTTGCGCGCGTCGCGATCGACGAGGCACGCGGCGCGCAGCGCATCGCGATCGAGGCCCATCCACTGGACGTTATATTGCTTCGGCAATCCCTGCGCGATGCCCATCTCGAGCCGCAGTTGGTCGAGATCCGAACCAGCGAAGCGCTTGCACGTGGAGATCTTCGGCTAAAAACCGATGTAGGAACGATCGATGCCAAGCTTGCCACCCGACTCGAGCGGCTCGCCACCGCCCTCCGTGACGCCCTCCCCTGAGCCGAGTTTCGCGCCGGCGGCGCGAGTCGGTCAGTCGACGGCTCCACTTGCATGGCGGACCAACGCGTGGCTGTTCGCCGCGACGGTGGCGAGCACGTTCATCACCTGGCTGGGCATGCACGGTCCCGCTTCGCGGACGAACCTCGTCGATGCGGCGATGTACACCATGGCGCTGATGGCCATCCTGCTCGCCCACGAGTTTGGTCACTTCATTGCGGCGCGCATCCACCGCGTGGACGCTTCGCTCCCGTACTTCATACCGCTGCCCCTCGTATCGCCATTCGGGACAATGGGTGCGGTCATTCGAATGCGCAGCGTCATTCCCACACGACGCGCGCTCCTGGACATCGGCGCGGCGGGCCCGCTCGCGGGGATGGCGCTCGCCCTGCCGATCTACAGTTGGGGCATTGCACACTCGCAAATCGTGGCGATGGATGGCAGCCAAGGCGACTTCGTCACGTTGGGTAGCTCACTGCTCTCCCGTCTGATCGATCTCGCATTCGGCCCGGTCGTGCCGGAAAATCACGACATCCTGCTGTCGCCCGTTGGATTTGCGGGTTGGGTCGGAATGTTCGTCACGATGATCAATCTGCTTCCCGTGGGCCAGCTCGACGGCGGTCACGTTGCATATGCGCTCTTCGGGCCGAAGCAGAACCGAATCGGCCAGTGGGTGCACCGTTCGATGCTTGCCTTCTTCGTCGTGAGCCTCGCGAGCTTCGTGGCGCGCGACCTGCGCGCCGGGCTCGGCCTGTGGCACATCGGGCGTCATGTAAACAACTCTCTCTTTTGGCTCGTTTGGTTCGAGGTCCTCGCAGTGTTGGGGATGCTCTCCTCGAGGCGCGACGGTTCGAGCGATGGCGTCGGCGTTCGCACGAGAGCCATCGCGACACTCGGGCTGGCGCTCTTGGCAGGATTCTTCCGGGACGAGGCATCCATCCGGGTATGGGCGGCCTGGGCCATCGGTCTTGCGGTGCTCGTTGCTATGGAGGTGCGGTGGGGCGCGCTCCGCGCGTCGAGCACCCTTTTGGATCACCCCGCAACGGGCGCGGAGCCGCTTCGCTTCGGACGGGCCGTGGTGGCGGTGGTGACGCTCGCTCTCTTCGCGCTGCTCTTCATGCCGACGCCGATCGCTCAGTAACGCGAATTTCTGCCCGCATCACACGATGACTTCGTAATCCTCGATCACGGGGTTTGCGAGCATTTCGTCGGCCATTTTGGAGAGGCGCTGTCGCAAGTCGGGCGCACGCGCGTGCTGCTCGTCGATTTCGATTTCGATCACTTTGCCCACGCGCACTTCCGTGACCCCGGCAAACCCCAGCTTGTCAAGGGCACGCTTGACCGCACTGCCCTGAGGGTCGAGCACCTCGGCCTTGAGCCGTACAATCACGGTTGCTCTCATGCGGCGTCCGATAGGCCCAAGTTCTTGGCGATTCGCACGAGCGATGGGCTCGTATCGGGCTTGAAGGTCTCGCCCGTGATTTGCTCGTACGCTGCGATGTAGCGCTCGGCCGCCCCGATGCGAACATCGTCAGGCATCGGGGGAGGCGGCCCGTCGCCCATGTAGCCATGATTGCTGTACCAGCGGCGCACGAAGTCTTTGTCCAGCGGCTCGGGGTCTTGGCCGGCGCCGAAGCGGGCCTCGTAGGTGGCTGCTTGCCAGAAACGGGAGGAGTCCGGCGTGTGGATCTCGTCGATCACCAGCAGCCTGCCCGAAGCGTCGCGGCCGAACTCGTACTTCGTGTCGACGAGAATGAGCCCACGCTCCGCGCATGCCCTCTGGCCCGCGGCGAAAAGCCGCGTGGCCACGTCGGCTGCTTCATCGAAGTCCTTTGCCGTGACCTGTCCGGTAGCCAGGATCTCCTCGCGCGATCCGGAGACATCGTGCTCGCCCTTGGGGGCTTTCGTGGTGGGCGTGATGATGGGCGCGGGAAGCCGCTGGTGCTTTTTCAAGCCCTCGGGGAGGCGATGTCCGCAAAAGACGCGCGCCCCGCGCGCGTAGTGGGTCCAGAGGCTGGTCGAGGTCGTGCCCGTGGCGTACGCCCGGACGACCATCTCCACCAAGATGGGCGTGCAATCGACGCACTCGAGCACGTTGGGGTCCGGCACGCGGACGACATGGTTCGGCGCTACGGCAGCCGTGCGTGCGAACCACCAAGCGGCCAATCGGTTGAGGACCTGACCTTTAAAGGGGACCGTGCCCAAAACACGATCGAATGCGCTGATGCGGTCGGTCACGACAATGAAGCGCCGCCCGTCGCGCGTCGTGTAATTGTCCCGGACCTTGCCTTCGTATTTGACGGCGAACGAGGCGAAGTCGGTCCGCACCAGGCAATCGGGCAGGGCTGCTCGCAGGGTGACTTGGTCGACCATGGCCGCTTGGTCTCTACTACGGCTGCAACGAGAACTCACTGGGGGAGGCCTGCGACAAGGTATTAGGTGAGGCTTCGAGTCGGGGCCGGCGTAGATGCCAGCTTGCCGCCCGTTCAAGCTGGCCCGCCAGCGCAAAGAGCTTTCCTTCTGCGCCGTGGTCCGCCAGAAAGTGAATTCCGAGCGGAAGGCCGTCAGGAAAGGTGTAAAGGGGCACCGACATCGCCGGCACGCCCGTGACGTTTGCGAGCTGTGTGAACGGAACAGGGCGGAGGTTCTCGAGGGCGGCCCGTTCGATCGTCCCTGTCGCGAGGGGGATCACACGCGATAGCCCGAGCGCGACGGCAGCCCGCACGACCCGCGAAGCCCACTCCGGCGTCTTGACGGAGCCGATGCGCGGCGGCGGCTCCGCCAACGTGGGCGTCATGTAAACGTCGTATGTTTCGAGAAATTCGGAGAGTTTGCGCCCGTACTCCACCCACCTCACGTAGCTTCTCGCGTAGTCGACGGCACTCTTAGAGTTCCCGATCGCGGCCATGGCCAGCGTGTCGAGCTCGAAGTCCGTAGGGCGCGCCCTCAGGGTTTCTTGACTAGTTTTGACCTGAAGGGCCGCGTGCGCGAACCACACCGTCAGGAAGTCGTGCATGAGCGCGACCCCATCGATGTCGGGCTCGGCAGGCTCTACCTCATGCCCGAGCGCCGTGAGCAGGCGCGCCGTACTATCCACGGCAGCTACCACCGCCGGATCCACATCCGTGCCGAGCGGCGAGCGAGCGCTGAACGCGATTCGCAATCGGCGGGGGTCACGCACCGCCTCCTCGGAGTACGGCCGCTCGGGCCGCTCGATCTTGGCCGACGAGCCGCACTCCGTGCCCTGGGTCGCGTCGAGCATCCCGGCGCTGTCGCGCACGCTGCGCGAGATCACATGATTGATGGCCGCGCCGTGCATGGCCTCACCGACCGTGGGACCGGACGGCGTGCGCCCGCGGCCCGGTTTCAGCCCGAACAGCCCCGTCGCTGACGCCGGAATTCGGATGGAACCGCCCCCATCGCTCGCACCGGCTACCGGGACAATGCCCGCGGCGACCGCGGCAGCCGCTCCACCGCTGGAGCCGCCGGGAGAGCGGTCGAGATGCCATGGGTTGCGTGTCGCCTCCCAGATGGCCGGCTCGGTAATGCCCTTGGCGCCAAACTCGGGCGTGCACGTGCGGCCGAAAATAACCGTTCCCGCCGACAGCCAACGGCGCACGATCTCCGAGTGCTCGCGGGGGACGTATCCGGCTCGGCGCCATGCAGCACATCCCGCGGTGGCAGGGACCCCCGCGTAATCTTGGAAGAGATCCTTGATCAGAAAGGGCACTCCCCCGAACGGACCCCCCGGCTGCGAACGAGCGCGCGCCCGAGCAATGTCGAACATCGGAATGACGATGGCGAAGATGCGCGGATTGACGGCTTCCGAACGCGCAATCGCCGCCTCGAGCAACTCGGTTGCGGTTACCTCACGTCGTTCCACGAGCGAAGCCAGCCCGACGGCGTCGTGGGTCATGTACTCTGACGCGAGCACGGTGTCGTCTTAGCCCGAGCGGGTACACGGCGGCGAGCGCCGCAGCGTGGCCTTCGCTCGTTCAGTTCGTGGAAAGCGTGGTCGGCTTTGGCCACTGCGACTACGTGGTAGAAACGATCGGTTACTCGCGCACGGGTGGCGAAACTGGCAGACGCAGCGGATTTAGGTTCCGCCGCCGAGAGGCGTAAGGGTTCGACTCCCTTCCCGTGCACTTTTATAGGGATAGGCAATGCCTGCGCAGAGCCCGATCGAGTGACGAGTGGCAATGGATCGGTAATGGCGTGGGCGTATGCGGCGAGCTCCGGGATAGCCAGATGCAGCGGCGCGAGGTCGCCTTGCTGTTGAGCGACCCACGTGGCCGCGTTCCGGCGGTATTTCTTCTTCATCGAGTCGCCGTGACCGGTACGGTCCTGGCACCACTCCCATTTGCGGCCACTCGCGAGCGATACAGTAATGAAGGTCGCGCGGCGGTACCTGACGCACGCGCAAGCACTCGGCGTCGTCGGCGGTTCGGCCGACTCGCGTGCCTTGGGGGCCGTCGTGCGCGCCCTCGCGAGTTAGGCTTTGCTCCTGCTCAAAGGCGATGTGTACACGTTCGTTCCACCGGATGACGAGGGGGGCATCGAGACGCTCGCACACGCCCACCCCGTGCCCGGGCGCAACTTGTGGTCTGGTACTGGACGACTGATGACGAGCTCCGCTTGGTGGCTCTCACGACGGCCCCGCCAGTCGCTCGCGATTCCTGAGCGGCGACGTATTGATGGACGATGCGCGCCCGGAGCTAGGAACATCGCATGGCATTGCTGACCAACGGCAGCTTCTCTCGGTTGCCGTCAGGTTTATGAGTTGAGCGATCTGACATCGCGTCGCGCGCTTCAAGGTCGGCGACAGTCTCGGAGACACGAGGCAAGACAGTGTCTCAAGTGGCCGACGGTCTTGCCCTCAGCGTTAAGACCGTCAGCACGCATCGCGCCCGCATCCTTCAGAAGATGAGCATGAAAACGAACGCCGAGCTGACGTAATACGCGATCAAGAATCGTCTGGTAGAGTAGTGACCTGAGTCCGTAATTCGGAGGATGCCGACTCAGGTCCCTACGGAGGGGATGGTCCTGTCCCGGACCAACGATGTCCTGTCCCGGACCCCGGACTCCGAGCGTCTGACAAAGCACCTTGGAAAGACGAACCAGCACCTCGTTGGTTTCAACAAGCGCCTTGTTCGTCGATCACAGCGACTTTTTCATCGAGTAAAGCGCCTTTTCCAGACGTACAAGCTGCTTTGTCAGGCGTCGAAGCGCCTCTGACAGCTGAAAGAGGTCCTTTGTCTTCGAGCAAAGCGTCTCATTCGTCTGAACGAGCGCATTTGTCGTCGATCATCGTCGACCGAGCGTCTGACAAAGCACCTTGGAAAGACGAACCAGCACCGCGTTGGTCTCAACAAGCGCCTTGTTCGTCGATCACAGCGACTTTTTCATCGAGCAAAGCGCCTTTTCCAGACGTACAAGTTGCTTTGTCAGGGGTCGAAGCGCCTTTGACAGCTGAAAGAGGTCCTTTGTCTTCGAGCAAGGCGTCTCATTCGGCTGAACGAGCGCATTTGTCGTCGATCATCGTCGACCGAATGTCTGACAAAGCACCTTGGAAAGATGAACCAGCACCTCGTTGGTTTCAACAAGCGCCTTGTTCGTCGATCACAGCGACTTTCTCTTCTCATTCTCTTCCGCGGCACACAATGTCCGTTCTGTTGCCGCTTCGAAAATGTGCCCGCGCATTTTTGAGAGCGGTGTCGGAATCAACTCGCCAGCCCGTTTGTCCTGGCGCCGTGCCACATAACGATGAGGCCCGAATTGGCCTCTCGCCCGGTGGCTCTCGTATCACTCCTGTTATGGGTTCCCCCCGGCTCGACTCGAGCGGCTGGCGTGAAAGACTCCCGCGAGCCAGGTCAGCGCAAACGATCTTGTGAAGGTCGAGATGGGCAAGCCAACCGTCGGGTCGTGGCGAGTGGCGCGGGCGGTTATCGCCGTGCAATGTGGTGTCCTCGCCGCGTGCGCTTCAAACAGCGCGACCCCGGAATCGGACGGGGGGAAAGGGACGAGGGCCGACTCAAGTGCCGATGTCTCGGGTCCGGACGCCTGCACGGCTGCCGGCGGAGAGTGCCTTGCCCTCAGTCTCTCGGAGACCTGTTCGAGAGTTGGCCCGCCAGACTGCAATCCCGGGCAGTACAATAGGCATTGGGTCTGCTGCCTCGGATCCATTTCGAACGGCTGCACGGACGCGAACGTGCAGATGATCCAGGTGTCGAGCTACGACCGATCCTGCAAGAGCGCGTCCGATTGCATTGCCGTGGTGTGGGCAACGCTTGCCTCCCCTGCGTGCTCGCGTGCCCCAACGGCACCATCAGTGCAAGCGCAAAAGCCCAGTACATGGACGACGTCGCCAAGACGTCGGGCTGGGCGGACCTCCAGGACCCGATGTTCCCGGGCTGCGGGTGTGGCGCTCAAGCCGTTCCATGTTGCGTCGACGGCCAATGCCGTGCGGACGTGATTTGCAACGCCGGCACGTCGGCCGGCGACGCAGGGGATGCTGGCCTCGCGGCTGGAGACGCCGCTGGCGGGTAGCGGCTGCGCCGAGGCGTCGTCGACGTAGGCGAGGTGATTCCAGAGAGCCTTGCTAGCGCCGCGCCTGCCGGCGTTCGAGCAAAGCGAACAGCACCCCCGCCAATCCTATCAGGGCCTCACGGCTCAGGGCCTCATGGCGCACACGTTCTGATGCCTCGGGCGCTTGACGCATTACTTCGAATGTTCTAGAAGTACGGGGTGCCCTCGAGGTTGGAGCATCACGCGGAGCAGCTCGGCGCACTCGGCCATCCCGCGCGCCTCGCCATCCTACGATTCGTCGTACAGGCCGGCTCCGAGGGTGCCGCGGCCGGGGCGATTCAGGCGCATCTCGACATGCCCGCGTCCACCCTCAGTCACCACCTGAAGCGCTTGGTAGACGCCGGGGTCATACAGACGCGCGGTGAAGGGACCTTCCACTACTACTCGGCCGACTACGACGCCCTGCGCAAGCTCACTGCCTACCTATGGGAAGACTGTTGCAAAAACGGCAAGGGATGCTGCTGAGGCTTTTTTTGGTCTGTTTGTTCGATAATTTTGGAAGAAAGGTGTCGCCCGCTCATGAACATCCTCAAGCCGCACATTTCGCTGAACGTCTCCAATATCGACGCCTCCGTTTCGTTCTACGAGCGGGCATTCGGCGTGACCACCACGAAGCGACGCCCGGGGTACGCCAAGTTCGATCTCGAGACCCCTTCGCTGAACCTCACCATGCAGGAGGCGCCGCGCACCGGCGTGAATGCCAGTCACTTCGGTGTACAGGTCGCCCGCACCGAGGACGTCGCGGCCGCTTGGGCTCGATTCAAGGACGCGGGGCTCAAGACCTTCACGGAGGAGAACACCTCCTGCTGCTACGCGCTGCAGGACAAGGTCTGGATCGAAGACCCGGACGGCAATATGTGGGAGGTCTTCGTCGTCAAGGCGGACGCCGCGACCATGGACGACGATCCGGGGAAGGCAGGCGCCTGCTGCGCACCATCGGCGTTGCCGGCTCATGACAACCCGGTGCAGCTGGGGAACAAGAGCGGATGCTGCTGAGAAAGCTCGTCGCCGAGGGACTTGGCTCGGCCCTGCTCCTGGCAACCGTTGTCGGCTCGGGAATCATGGGCGATAGGCTCGCGGGTGGCAACGTAGCCATCGCATTGCTCGCGAACACCCTCGCGACCGGCGCCGGTCTAGGCGCCTTGATCCTGACCTTCGGTCCGATCTCAGGAGCCCACTTCAATCCGGCGGTGACGCTCGCGGACGCAAGCCAAGGAGGCCTTCCGTGGCGCGAGGTGCCTGGCTACCTGCTCGCGCAATTGGCGGGTGCCTTCGTCGGCGTCGCGGTCGCGCACGTTATGTTCAAGGAGCCGGCGCTGTTCTTCGCATCGCAGCACGAGCGCTCGGGCATGTCGCAGCTGGTCAGCGAGTTCGTGGCGACGTTCGGCCTGCTGTCGGTCATCTGGGGATGCGTTCGTCAGCGGCCGAGCACGGTTCCGTTCGCCGTTGGCGCGTACATCACCGCCGCGTACTGGTTCACGTCGTCGACCTCGTTCGCCAATCCGGCGGTCACGCTGGCTCGGGCTGCGACCGATACCTTTGCGGGCATCCGTCCGGCCGACGCACCGGGATTCATCCTTGCCGAGCTGCTTGGTGCAGCGGCTTCGACAGCCCTCTTCCGGTGGCTCGTCCCCTCACTGCCAGCCGTCGCGGATCGCGTCAGCGCGCGAGCGCCGACCGAGGAGGTCCCGTGAACACCGTGATCTTCGCATGTATCCACAACGCCGGCCGCTCGCAGATGGCAGCCGCTTGGTTCAACGCGCTGGCGGATAAGACCAAGGCGCGCGCTGTCTCCGCCGGCACCGAGCCGGGTGCGCGCGTTCATCCCGAGGTGCTCGAGGCGATGCGTGAGGTCGGGATCGAGCTGAGCGATCGCAGGCCGCAGAAGCTCACCGACGACCTGGCCCGGAGCGCGCAGATGCTCGTGACGATGGGCTGCGGCGAACAGTGCCCGGTTGTTCCGGGCCTGCGCCGTGACGACTGGTCGCTGGAGGACCCCATGGGTAAGCGGATCGAGCAGGTACGGGAGATCCGCGACGACGTGCGTGCCCGCGTCTCCAGGTTGCTCGCTCGCGAGGGGTGGGAACGGCGATGATCCAATCGTACTGGACGGCCAGCCCATTGGGTGACCTTCGCGTGATCGCGGTCGTGCTTTGGATCAGGCCGCGGTCGGCGCCGTCACCGGATGCACGCGGTTCCTCCCTGCGCGCTTCGCCGCATACAGCCGGTCGTCGGCGAGCTTGAGGAGTGCTTCTTTCGGAGGCGCATCGACGTCAATCTCGCGCAGCGACGCGACACCGACACTCACCGTCACCACCACGCGCTCCCCGCCTGCAACGAAGCACAGGTGCGCCACGGCACGTCGTACGCGCTCCGCCAAGACCAGCGCCTGGGCGAGGCTCGTCCTGTTGGCTAGGACCACGAACTCGTCTCCGCCGTAGCGCGCGAGTAGATCCCCCATGCGGATCGCCCGCGCGATGCTTGCCGCCACGAACGATAGCGCACGATCGCCCGACAAGTGACCATGCCGATCGTTGACTTGCTTCAATCCGTCGAGATCGATCATCAGTAGCGCTGCTTCGCTCTCGGCGCGGCTTGCGACGGCGATCTCGACCATCATGCGGTCGGCAAAGTACGCGCGGTTGAACGTCCGCGTCAGCGGATCGCGTACTGAGGATTCGTACAGCCGCCGCTGCAGCGATTCGTCCGTCTCGCTGCTGAGCGAAAAGCGCAGCTTTAGCTCGGGGCCGAGCTGAATGGTGTCGCCGGGCACGAGAACCGTCCGCATGACTCGACGCCCGGCGACGAACGTTCCGTTCGTCGAATCGAGATCCTCGATGTAGAACGCATCGTTGGCGTCGATGGCGATGCGGACATGTCGGTGGCTGACGGCTGGATCGTCGAGGACGAGATCGACGTCGCCGGCTCGGCCGACGACGAGGCCCTGATGATCGACTCCCGCGAGCCGGCCGGCGTTCAGCCCCGTGAGTACGAGGATCGTGCCGCGTGAGCTGCCGGATGGCAGCGGGTGCGAAGGAACCATCGGTGTGTTGCGCTGTGGCGTGCGGGTCTCGGTAGCAGACGTGACAGGCCGAGGTGACGAACGACGCGCACTCTTGGGAACTCGACGGACGTTACGCGACATAAGAGGCACCATAAGGCTCGGCCACGTCACCCGCGCTCATGCGTGCGCCTCGTGACGCAAACGTGACCAGCGACGTGGATCCGTAGAGTTACGATCTCTCGCAAGTATGGTGGTGACACTGCCCGCGCTGCCGGCGTTTGAGCGCATCTTCGTTGGAGGTCTGCGGCGGGGAACGACCGACGTGCAGCTGCGGACAGCTTTTGCATTCGTCGGCGTGGACGTGGGCAATATTGAGTTTGTCCTGGACCGAGTCACGGGCATACAGCGCGGCTTCGCGTTCGTCGCTCTGCAAACGCCACTCGACCTCGCCGATACGGCGTTCGGGCAGCTCCGCTCCGCGACGCTCGAAGGTCAGCTTCTCCACATTCAGGCCATCGCTACGCGACGAGCCACTCGCGATCGTCGATCTCGTACGTGATTCTGTGCACAAGCACGATTGCTATGTCACGGGCGCGGTAATCACGGTCGCGTCGAGCGAGCGACACGCTTGCCCATCTGTGGACTAATCGCTCGTAGCCAATACGTGAATGCCGCCGCCACGCCTACGACGGCCGTGCCGACCACCAAGAGGCCCTCGTGCCTCGCACGCAAGAGAGCGCCGCTCACCGACGCAAACTGCATGGCCGTCGCCGTCTTTCCCGCAACATTCGCCGTAGGATGCTCCACGCGCATTCGGCGCGCGTTCGAACTTAGGGCGAGCCAGAGCACGAGAGGAAGCTCGCCGAGTTCCCTCGTGCTAAGCAGAAGGACCTCGCCCGTGGACAGATATCCGCCGACGACAAGCGTAATCGCCACCATCGTGACGAAGATCTTGTCGGTAGTCGGATCCAGTGCGGAACCCGTTGCACTCACTTGACCAAACCGTCTTGCGTACCAGCCGTCCAATACGTCGGTGACGCCGGCGGTGAGCAGGATTCCAAACGCGAGTCCGAGGTGACTCAACGTGAAGGGAAACGCGACGGCCAGCGGTATTCGCGACAGGCTGAGGAGCCCGGGGACTCGCACGAGATCGCGTAAGCGGTAGCGCCCGATGCTCACCTTGATTGACTCGACCGCTCACGCCGTCAGGTCGCTCCCGGCGGCGGACGGTGCTCGAGCTCGTACTGCAGCCGGGACGCGATGCGTTCGCGCTGCATGTCGTCGCGCACCGTCGTGGCGCGGAAAGACACATCGTGACGCTCAAGCAGCCGGGCCAGAGTGGGTTCGCCGGATGACGAGAGCGCTGCCAGTTCAGCGACACGCGCGCGAACGTTCCGACACTGCTCCACCCAAACAATGGCATCGGGGACGCCGGTTCGGCTACGCACCAGCACGAGCACGCCGGCTGTATCCGGCGCTCGCGAGACGGATTCCTTCTCGATCGGCCATGCATCGGTCCAGGCAGACGCCGTAGCGGCATCCCAGTGGGGGAATGCGGAGGGGTGGCGCGGGGCAATTCCCACCATTGCTCGCAATACGTCCAGCACAGACAGCATCCCAACGGCCACTCCAGCGCAATCGACGACGATGAGGTGGTGAACGTCGGCGAGTCCGAAGCGGCGAGCCGCCGCTTCGATCGCGGTCGAGCCGTCGATGCACATCGCCGGAGGACTCATCCGGTCGCGCGCCGTGCCGCCAACTGCGCCGAGCAGGTCGCCAGCGGTAACGATCCCCAACGGTCGCCGTTCGTCATCCACAACCGGTACGGCTCCAATCGCGAACGTGCGCAGGAGTTCAAGAATCGCCTGGGCGGGCGTCTCCAGAACGACGGCCAAGAGCTCGCGGTTCATGATTTCATCAACTGTCCGCGCCATGGTCGCCTCCCTTTTCGTGCACCGCTACGTCCGATATTGCGCAACAGCGTCGAAATGGACAACACGGGTGCATACACTCGTTCCCACCGTGCCCCTGCACTCGTCGCTGCCCTGAAAGGACGTTTGGCCAGCGCGCAGCGCTCGCATCACTGCGGTCGTCAAGTCGTGCTCGTCGACGCAACGTGAGTCGCCGCATGGAACAAGGAACAAGGCAGGTGCCCGGCCGACCACAACGCGCCGAGTGTATTTCACCGTAAAAATCGCGGTTCGTTCCTCTATGTCGAGCTGCAGCGTGACGAGACCGGGCACTTCATTGCTGAGCCTCGACGCCTCTTCCTCTCGTTGGCGGCGCTCGGCGAACCGCAATGCCGCATCGCTCTTCCTTCGGATAGTCGTGTTCATCATCTATTTCGTGCGTCCATGGCAGAGGGCATGTGCTGCAAACTCACTCGCGAATCTGCACGCGCTTCGGCTCGCGAACGACCGGCGCGCGACGAGGCGGCTCGCGCACACGCCTATGTCGAGCTCGACCGCCGTACGCCCTTTCACGCTAGTCATGACGCAGAGCCTCTTTCCTCGTCAAAAATGACGGGACAGCTCACGCGGCGCACGGTGGGAGTGCAGAATGCACTCGGACCATCTCGTCGCAAGGCAAAGATAAGCATCAAATTCGGCGGGGCAAGCCCGGTGCCGTGTGAGACGGCTACCTCGCCGCGAGAGTCAACGCTAGACGAAGACGGCGCCTAACCGACCGTCGCAGGGTAGCGCTCCCGGATGAAGCGGCGGAAGCGCTCCTTGAACTTGCGCTGGTTCCCGGGGATCTCGAACCAGGCGCGATGAAGCGCGCCCTCGCTCTCGACGATCGGGTACCACGTCTGGCGGAGGCCATGCTTGGACCTGCCCTCGCATCGGTCGACGACGGTCTCGAGGAAGTTCCACACCATGAACGCATACGCCTCGTACTCGTTGGCTTTGCCAGGCTCGGCCGGCGGCACGGAGGCCCGGAGGTAAGGTCTTTCGATCCCGATCTTGAGCAGCTCGAAATAGAGTCGATCGAGCTCCGCGTAGTAGCCCTCGCGGAGAGTGGTCGCGAAGCTGTAGGCCGAGTACAAGAGAGTGAGAACGATGCCGATCGATCCGAGCGCCGTGGCAATCACGCCCGCCTTGGTCCACGCCAACATCGTGGCGTCGCCATCCGTACCCATTTCGCTCTTCCTTTCGCCGTCAGTTTATCGTTTATTCGACCAGCACCGGGTCGGGCAGCGCCTCGAGCATCTGCGCGATGCGGGGATCGTCGGGCGAGCCGCGGTAGACGTCCTCGTAGACGATCTGCAGCCATCGTTTCAGATCGCCGCGCGCCACGTGGCCGGGCGGCGCTGCCAGGTAGACCATCAGGTCCATCTCGGGCACTGGGCCAACTCCGCGCAGCGGCATGAGGTAGCGGAGGCCGGCGATCTTCCCGCACCCGAGACGCCGGTAAAAACGTATGCGTCGCGCCCGCACCGCCTGGTCGCTCGACGCTTCGAGGTCCGAGTCGACCTCGAGCAAGACGGGCAACCCGGCGCCCTGCGGCGTCACGGCCTGCTCGACGGTCCGCCGGAACAGCTTGGCCCCGAATCCGTGCCCGCGCTTCTCGGGCGCCACCGCCATGTACTCGAGCAGCGCAAAGCCCTCGCCCGGCGGCACGAACAGGATGCTGAAGCCGAGCACGCGGCTCCGTGCGTTTTGGGCGATCCAGACGCGGTACTCCGGGGCAGCGACCATCGCGCGGAGCCAGTCTTCAGGCTTCTGTTCGCGGGGACTGATCGAGGCCGCGTAGATCGCGAAGAGCTGCCGGAAGGGCTCTCCGTCGGCGGACGTCAGCTGCTCGAGCGTCACAGGGTCGCCACTCACACTTTCATGAGGCCGGATCGACGTCCAGCGCGGTCATGAGCCGCCCGGACGTCATCGTCATTGGCGCGGGAGCGGCGGGACTGACGGTCGCGCGCGACGTCACGGCGGCAGGACTGCGGGTGCTGCTGCTCGAGGCGCGCGATCGGATGGGCGGCCGGATCATGACGCACCATACGCCCGATGGTCCCATCGAGCTCGGCGCTGAGTTCGTCCACGGTGCCTTCGAGGAGATCCTCGGCGTGGCTGAGCAGGCCCATCTGCCACTGCGTGAGACGGATCGAAGCTCGGCACGCGGACGGAGCCAGGAAGGCTCCGCCCCGCGCACGGACTTCTTCTCCGCTATCGACGCCGTGCTCGCACACGCGTCGGGCGCCGAGGACGAGTCGTTCCAGCATCTGGTCGACCGGGTCCACGTCGATCCAGGGATCAAGGCACGCGCCTTGGGGCTCGTCGAGGGGTACCACGCCGCCGATCCGACGAAGATCGGCGTGCAGTCGCTGCTCGACAACACCGCGGCCGACGAGCGGCCTGGCGCGGAGCGACAGTTTCGTTTCGCACATGGCTACGACGGAGTGGTCATCGCCCTGTTCGAGCGCGCGGTCCGTGAGCTTTGCACCGTGCAGCTCGGCGCCGTCGTCACCGCCATCGCGTGGCGGCGCGGGCACGCCGTCGTTCGCACGGCCGCCGGCGCGGAGCTCACGGCGCCCCGGGTCGTCGTAACCGTACCCCTCGGCGTGCTCAAGGCGGGCGCCATCCATTTCTCGCCACGGCTGCCCGACAAGGAGGACGCTTTTCGCCGGCTCGAGATGGGCGTCGCCGCCCGGGTGAGCTTGCAGTTCGAGCCC
>Ga0210409_10001044_pt1 | contig 38705 bp, 25 predicted proteins | sample IncBWH17MmetaG_FD_161649 | JGI IMG/M metagenome (GOLD analysis project Ga0210409, IMG submission 161649) | Forest soil microbial communities from Barre Woods Harvard Forest LTER site, Petersham, Massachusetts, United States - Inc-BW-H-17-M | ecosystem: Environmental > Terrestrial > Soil >... | reverse complement strand
AGACGGCTTCGCAAATCTCAAAATCGTTCTGGTGATTTCTTTGGTCGGGATTTACTTGGCCTTGCTCGTTCAATTCAATAATGCTGTCAAACCTCTTTTGGTATTCGCTGCTGCTCCTTATGGCGTGATCGGCTCTCTGATCGCCCTCGCGATCATGCATACGCCGTTCGGGTTCATGGCTTTCCTCGGCATCGCCAGCCTGATAGGCGTGATTGTCAGCCACGTCATCGTGCTGTTCGACTTCATCGAGGAAATGCACGCAAAGGGCGAGCCACTGGTCCAAGCGCTGGCCGATGCGGGCATCCAGCGAATTCGCCCTGTAATGATCACAGTGGGAGCAACGATCCTGGCTCTTTTCCCGCTTGCTCTCGAAGGCGGTCCGCTGTGGCAGCCTCTTTGTTACGCGCAGATCGGTGGACTTGGCGTCGCTACCTTTATCACTCTGCTTTTGGTGCCGGTCCTTTACAGCATATTCGTGCTCGACCTGAAGATTATTCGATGGGAAGCCAACGAGTCCACCATACAGGGCGAACTGCCTGAAGCGGCTAAAGCCGTTCTACAAACAACCTGAAAGCAATGAAAATGACACTCATACCTCAAGCCTCTGCCGCCGCTCTTCTGTTAGTCCTCACGCTCTGTTTGCAGTGTGCTGGGGTTGCGGCGCTCGTCGAGTGGTTACGCGGCGTGACGGCCGAGGGAGGCCAAGGGTTCGGTCCGGTTCGCTCGGCCGTCCTGGTAGTGAAATCCACGATCGCAATCATTATTCTCCACGGGCTCGTGATCCTTCTGTGGGCGAGTTTCTACCGGTTGCAATGCTTTCCTTCGTGGGAACTCGCTTTTTACTTCTCGTCGAGCAGCTATGCCACCGTCGGTTACGGCGACGTGACCCTACCCAGTAGGTGGAGACTCTTAGGGCCTCTTGAGAGTATGGCGGGAGTGCTGATGTGTGGAGTCTCAGTCTGTCTTCTGTTCGCCACGATCACGCGGTTGCTCGACCGCGACCCACGTCACTCTCGAAAACTGGGCTATGCAAACGATCCGGTAGACCTGAAGGGGAATCGCCATGCTAGTGAGCAAGACTATGCCTAATACCATCATAGAAACACCAGATTGGCTTCGCGAGATGGGGACCATCCTCGAAGAACTCAATGAAGGTGTCGTCGTCGTTGATGATCAGCTTCGCGTGATCTTTGCAAACGAAGCGCTTACGCGCATGGGACATTTCGAGCGCAACGAGATTCAAGGCTGCACGCCCGATGCGATTTTCCCCAGCGAAGACCTTCCTTATATCAAACGGCAACACGAATCGGGCCATCGTTACGGCCGGCATCGCAATGAGTTCTACTTCCCCTGCAAAGACGGCGGCAAGATCCCTGCGATTTTCAGTGGACGGGTCATTCAGGGTCCTGACAAGCAGGAGTACGTGTTGCTTATCGTGACCGACATCAGCGCACAAAAAGGAATCGAGGAGCAGATGCGCGAATCGAATTCACTCCTTCAAAAACGGCAAGATGAAATGGATGCCGAACTCGCCCTCGCCGCACATGTGCAGCAATCCCTTGCGCCGCATAGTCTAATTTGGAAAAACCTCGCCGTGGAGGCGTATTACAGCCCAGCCCGCACCATTGGTGGGGACTTTGGCGTAGTTTTCCCGCAAGGCGATGATTCCCTTAGCATTGTTCTATGCGATGTTTCCGGACATGGCGTCGGTTCGGCGTTAATGGCCAACCGCATCTATTCCGAAACACTGCACGCACTAGGACGCAAAACCGACCCAGGTGTCTTACTGCGGGAGATTCATCATTTCGTACACAAGCGAATCCCGGTCGAGGGCTTTTTCTTCACGATGACCGCGGCCCGTTTCAGCGAGGATGGACGTCGAGCAAGTTTCTCTGCCGCAGGCCAGCCGCCGGCAATACTCGTCTCAAATGGAACTCTCCGTTTGCTTGAATCGCGAAACGGTATCCTTGGTTGCCTCTCCGAAACTGCGCCGTCCGAGCTGCCTGAGGAATTTGATCTTGAGCCCGGCGACCGTCTAGTCCTCTACACGGATGGAGTCGTCGAGGTTTTTAACACCTTCGATGACATGCTCGGCGTGGAGGGTCTGAAACACTTGGTTCACGAATCGGCGACGCTGCCACTGGGGGAAATGCAGAGGGCAATCCTCGACGGCGTAGCTGCCTGGAGCCACGCTCCCCTCACCGACGACGTGTCGCTCGTTATCGTCGAAGTTCGCTAAGTGCGGGTTCAAACTCGTATCCTCTCCTCGTCGGTTTCTATAACCGCTTGGATGAATAGTCGGCTTTCCGTAGAAGTGATCTCCGTGGATCGGAGACGCAAACTCCCCGAAACCGTCCACTGCTACGACAAATCCTCCGGAACAGCTTCAACACCTTCGCACACGCATTCGGTCGCGAACCGAAGCGGTACATACGTCCGCGGCTGAATTGCGGTCTACTACGAAGCACTCTGCCATTGGCGGTTGCGCATGACAGGCGTTCTTGCGTTTCCAAATAGTTGAGTCCGATTTGAGTCCGATTGCTGCCGAATACGGGTCCATATCAGCATGTTCGACGCAGAACAAAGCCAAACGGGCCAATAAGATAGTGTTTCTACTGCTTATTCGGGACCAGGAGGTCGATGGTTCAAATCCATTCGCCCCGACCATATTCTTCAAGAAGTGTTTGACATTCCTTCCACCAAGCAATTGAAACGATTGAGCTTGTATGGCACCTGCGTGGATCCTTACTCGCCGTAGGGAACCCAGATGTTCTTTACTTGTACGGAGTGATCGAGGAACCAGCGGCCTTCGCCCTGCTTCACGTCAAACCAGTTGATGGCGCGGCCTTCGTTGGTGAAGGTCTGCTTGAGATTTCCTACTGATAGCGTTTTGACAGTTGCAGCGCCAGCTTCATCGGTGAAACACCAGATGGCGTCCACATCGTCGTGTTCTGCGAGCGTCTTCACCAGTTCAACGGCGCGGCCCGTAACGATGTTGATCACGCCGTCCGGCAGATCGCTGGTTTCGAAAACCTGATAGAGATCGCCGGTGATGAGTGGATATTTTTCCGATGGAATGGCAATGACGGTATTCCCCGCCGAAATGGCGGGCATGACGAGCGAGAGGAATCCAAGGAGCGGCGCATCCGCGGGACAGATCACGCCGACCGTTCCAATCGGCTCCTTCATCGCAAGAGCGACGTTGCGGAAGGGCGGGTTGTGCACCGCGCCGTCGTATTTATCGGCCCAGGCCGCGTAGGAAAAAATGCGTTCGATTCCCAGGCGGACTTCTGCGCCGGCTTGCTCTTTCCCTATGACCGCAGCCAGACGATTGGCGATTTCTTCGCGGCGTTGCGAGAGATTCTCTGCAATGTAAAATAGCACTTGCGCGCGATTGTGCGCGGTTGCTTTGCCCCAGCTTTCGGCTTTGCGCGCTGCTTCGACGGCGTTGCGAATGTCCTTGCGATTGCCCAGTGGTGCTTCGCCAAGCAAGCGGCCGTCTGCGCCGCGAACTTCCATGCTGTAGCCGGAATCAGGCCGCGCTTGTTTGCCGCCGATGTAGAGCTTTACGGTGCGGTCGATCGGTGGAGCGGCGAAGTCGGCGGCCTGCTCTGGAGGCTGGTCGATGGCGAGCGGCGTGGGATGAAGCGGCGGCGCCTGCTTGAACCACGCGGGCTCAAGATATTCGAGCATTCCTTCGCGGCCACCTTCGCGGCCAAAGCCGCTCTCGCGATATCCGCCGAAGCCGCAGGCAGCGTCGAAGAGATTCGTGCAGTTGACCCAGACCACGCCGGCCTTCAGCTGCGCGGCAACGTGCAAGGAGACGTTGATGCTTTCGCTCCACACGCAGGCGGCCAGGCCGTATACCGTGTTGTTGGCGAGTTCGACCGCCTCACGCGGAGTGCGGAACGTCATCCCGGCCAGCACGGGACCGAAAATTTCCTGCTGCGCGACGACGGAACTTGGATGCACGTTGCTCAACAGCGTTGGCGGAAAATAGAGGCCGCGCGAGGGCACGGGAATGGAAGGCTGCCAGCACGTTGCGCCTTCGGCGATGCCTTGATCCACCAACCGCTGGATGCGCTCGAGCTGAACGCGCGCGACGATTGCGCCAATGTCAATGGCCTTGTCCAGAGGAGCACCGATGCGCAGCGTGTTCATGCGGTCCTGAATTTTGCCAATCAAGGATTCCGCGATGCTCTCCTGCATCAAGAGGCGCGAGCCTGCGCAGCAAACTTGTCCCTGGTTCAACCAGATGCCGTCCACTAATCCTTCCACCGCGCTATCCAGGTCGGCATCCTCAAAAACAATGAATGGAGATTTGCCGCCAAGTTCCAGGGAAAGTTTTTTGTGGCTTTGTGCCGTCGCCTTTCGAATGGCGCGACCGACCTCGGTGGAACCCGTGAACGCGATTTTGTCCACGTCCGGATGCTTGACGAGCGCTTCGCCGGTTGATCCGTCACCGGTGACGATGTTGACGACCCCCGCGGGCAGGTTGACCTCTTGGCAGATAAAGGCGAACGCCAGTGCCGTGAGAGGCGTGAACTCCGCGGGCTTCAGGACGACGGTATTTCCCGCCGCGAGCGCCGGCGCGATTTTCCAAGCCAGCATGAGCAAAGGAAAATTCCACGGAATGATTTGTCCAACTACGCCGCACGCGGTGTAACCCGGGAATTCCTGCTCGAGCAATTGGGCCCAGCCGGCGTGATGATAGAAATGCCGCGCCACGAGAGGAATATCAATGTCGCGGCTCTCGCGTATGGGTTTGCCGTTGTCCAGCGTCTCGAGAACTGCAAGCCAGCGCGAATGCTTTTGCACTTGCCGCGCCAGCGCATAAAGGTAGCGCGCACGGGCATGAGGAGTGAGGGACTGCCAGGCTGGTAGCGCGGCCCGCGCGGCTTTCACGGCGCTATCCACGTCCGCCGATGATCCTTGCGCAACGGTCGCAAGTTTTTCACCGGTGGAGGGGTCCGTCGTGTCAAAGGTGCTGTCCGCTGCCGGGGCCTGCCAAGCGCCGTTGATGAAATGTCCAAAGCGTCGGCTGTGCCGGTCCAGCCAGCTCAGAGCTTCGCGAGGATCTTCCGGCGCGGGGCCGTAGTCCATGATCATGAATTTCTCGACGATGCTCATTCGCTTCTTCTCGATTCCTTCTTCATTGAACGGCGATTTTCCAGCTCACGCGATCGGGTGGCGATACTCCGCCGAATACCGCCCCGTAGCCTGATGTTCCAGTTGGCGCTCGATGTCGCCCAGCATGCTGCTGGCGCCGAACCGGAACAATTCCGCCTTCAGCCAGGAATTCCCGAGCTCTTCCTTCATCAGGGAAAGCCATTCGAGCGACTGCTTTGCCGTTCGAAGGCCGCCGGCCGGCTTGAAGCCCACGGCCATACCGGTTCCCTGCGCGTACTCGCGGATGGCGCGCGTCATCACCAGACTGACGGGAAGCGTTGCATTCACCGCTTCTTTTCCCGTCGAAGTCTTGATGAAGTCCGCGCCGGCCATCATGGCCACGAGGCTTGCGCGCCCCACATTGCGCAACGTCAGCAGATCGCCGGTACCTAAAATTACTTTCAGATGCGCCGGCCCGCAGGCGTTCTTAAAGGTTGCGACTTCGTCGTAAAGGGCTTGCCACTTTCCCCCGAAAACGTGAGCGCGCGTGATCACCACGTCAATTTCGTCCGCCCCCGCTTCCACGGAGCGCCGGATTTCCTCGACGCGTTCCGCGAGGGGTGAAAGTCCGGCGGGGAACCCCGTCGAAACCGCGGCCACATGGATGCCGCTGCCTTCAATCGCGCGACGCGCCGTTTCTACAAACGAATGATAAACGCAGACCGCAGCCACTTTGATGTGCAGGCTTTCGATGCCGAGCTTTTGCTCCAGCTCTTGCTGAACCGGCTGGCGTGCTTTCGAGCACAAGCGGCGGACGCGCTCGTCAGTGTCGTCTCCGGAGAGCGTCGTTAGGTCCATGCAAGTGATGGCTCGCAGGAGCCACGCGGCCTGCCACTCTTTTTTCACCGTGCGCCGCGTTCCGATCGTTTGCGCGCGCCGTTCGACGGCGCTGGTATTGACGCGCACATCCTTCACCCAATCCAAATTCAAAGGAATTCCGCGGTTCGGTTGCAGGTCGCGCCCCGCGTAATTCGCGATCGCGGTATCCGCGGGAGAAATCGGCCCTTGCACGGCCTGGCGTTCCGCCCCGGAGGCATTCTCGGTTTTTGTGTTGTCCCGCTGAGTCATAGGTTCTCACTGCGAGCTACAAAGTGGTCTGCAAACCTTTATCTTATCACTTCGGCGAAGCCCGTTTACAGGCGTCCAGCGCGATTCTGCCATTCCTTCTCGAAAACCTCACGGCTGCAGAAGGATTTTTGCGTTCCCACCTTCGTCGTGGAAAGCGCCGCGTACAGATTTGCGCGCGTCAAAGCTTCCTTCTCCGGCAAGCCTTCGCCCAGAAAAACGGCAAAGCTCCCGATGAACGCATCACCCGCCCCCGTGGTGTCCACGGCCTGCACCTTGAACGCAGGAATAATCTCCCATCCCTCCGGTCCCGCCACCAGCGAGCCGCGCTCTCCGAGCGTAATCACCACGCGCCGCATTCCCTGCCGCAGCAAAAACTCCGCGCACTTTTTTGCGTCATCCATCGAATGGACCGGCATCCCGGTGATGACTTCCGCCTCGCTCTCATTGGGAATGAAATAATCCGCTCCGCCCAATTCCCGGAAGTCCACTGTTTGCGCCGGAGCGGGATTCACGATGCAGCGAATCCTATTGGCCTTTGCAAATCGCACCGCGTGGTAAACGGTCCCCAACGGAATCTCAAATTGCATGACAATCGTATCCGCTTTTCGCAGAAGCGGCGCGGCGACGTCCACGTCCGCCGGCGAAAGCAGATCGTTCGCGCCCTTTACGACGATGATGCGATTTTGCCCGTTCGCGTCCACGAAAATCGGCGCCACGCCGCTGGAAACACCTTCCGCAATTCCCACATACGTCGCGTCAATCCCTTGCGACTCGAAATTTTTGATCGTGGCCGGGCCGAAGAGATCGCTTCCCACTTTCGCCACCATCCCCACGCTCGCTCCGCAAAGGTGCGCGGCCGCCGCCTGATTCGCGCCTTTGCCGCCGAACCCCAGATCGAACTTCTTTCCGAAAATGGTTTCGCCCGGACGCGGAAACACGTCGTTGAACGTCGTGAGATCCACATTCGCGCTGCCCACCACCGCAATCACGGATCGCTTGGCCATCACCATTCCCCCGTTTGTTCTGCCCGCGAATTATATAGAAACTCGGCTTGCAAACCGCAAAATCTCTGCGTTTATCCTTGACAGTCCCGGTCGTAGCAAATATAAGCAGCGGCAGCCGCTCAGGAGCCGCAAATTCATGTTCGTCCCTCACGCCTTTGGCATTGCGCTCGTCATGATGATCATCAGCGCCATTTGTTGGGGCTCCTGGGCCAACACGTACAAAGGGGTGAAGAACTACCGCTTCGAACTGTTTTACTGGGATTATGCCGTCGGAATTTTTCTGATCTCGCTGGTGCTAGCCTTCACCATCGGCAGCACCTCCCATGACGCTTCCAGTTTTCTGAACAACGTGCACTCCGCGGATCGCTCGAATTTCGTTTACACGCTGATCGGCGGCGCGATCTTCAATCTAGCGAATCTTCTCCTCGTCGCGGCGATTGACATGGCCGGCTTGGCCATCGCCTTTCCGGTTTCCATCGGCATTGCATTGGTTGTCGGCGTAGTCTTGAGCTACGTGCTGCAGCCGAAGGGCAGCGCCGGCTTGCTCGCCGCGGGAGTAGCGTGCGCCCTAATCGCCGTCATTCTCGATGGCAAGGCCTACGGCAGCCTCAAGAAAGGCGCTGGCGCAGTCTCGAAGAAAAGCATCATTGTCTGCATCGTTTCCGGAACTTTGATGGGACTGTGGGCGCCCTTCGTGACCCACGCCATGACCCAAGGAAATTCGCTTGCCCCGTACAGCATCGCCGTTTTCTTGACGCTCGGCGCGCTGCTTTCCTGTTTCGTCTGGAACATTTACTTCATGAAGAAACCGCTCGTCGGAGAGCCCGTGAATTTCGGCGAATTTTTTCGCGGCCCGGCCTCAGGCCATCTGCTCGGCCTCTTAGGCGGCGCCATCTGGGGCACTGGAACAGTCTTCAATCTCGTGGCCGCGAATTTCACCGGAGTGGCGATTTCTTATGCCATCGGCCAGTCAGCGCCTATGGTCGCCGCCTTGTGGGGCGTTCTGGCGTGGAAGGAATTTGAGGGAGCTAATCGTCAGGCGAAAGCATTTCTCGCCTTCATGTTTTTGTTTTACATCCTCGCGATTCTTCTGGTGGCGAAAGCCAACACCGCGAGCTGAAGTTAGATCGCCTGTTCGGCCTACAAGGAAATATCACGCGAATCCGCGCCTCGTTCTACGCCGCAAAAACGTTGCGCAGCATGAACCACAAATTGGCCGGACGCTCCGCAAGCCTCCGCACAAACCACGGATACCAGTAATTGCCATATGCGACCAGCACGATCGACGCACAGCCTTCGTTGGCCAGCCGCTCCTGCTCCGCGCGCTGAATGCCGTAAAGCATCTGAACTTCGAGGTCAGCCTTCGCCAGTTTCTCCTTTGCTGCAAAGTCGGACAGGCGCCGAATCAACTCCACATCATGAGTTCCAAACGCCGCGCGCACGCAGCGGTTTTCTTTTTTGGCGAGCAGCATCAGCTTGGCCAGCTCGAAATAGTTTTCGTCCACATCCTTCTTCAGCGGAAACGCAATCTCCCGCGGCTCGTTGTACGCGCCTTTGACCAGCCGGATTGAAGGGCGCAAGGGCAATAGCTTCGTCAGATCATCCTTGGTTCGATAGAGATACGCCTGAAGGCAAATTCCCACGTTCGGATGTTCCCGCAGCGCGCGGCTGTAGAGATCGAGGGTCCCTTCCACGTAATTGCTCGCTTCCATGTCGACCCAGACGATGGAATCTTTCTGCGCGCGCTCGATGATCGCTTTCAGATTCTCGAAACACAGCTCCGCGGAAAGATCCAGTCCGAGCTGCGTCAGCTTGACAGAGATTTCCGCCGGCAAACCCGTTTGCCGGATGCGCTCCAGAACTTCAAGATAGTGCTTGGTAACCTGCCGCGCCTCTTCCCGGTCTTTGATGTTTTCTCCGAGGTGCGTGAAGACCACCCCAATTTTCTTGGTGCGCAGAGTGAGCGCCGCGGCCAGCGCCTCTTCCAGCGTTTCCCCGGGCATAAATCGGGAAACCGTGCTCTTTACAAAACGATAGTGGGTCGCATGATCGCGAAGCCACCGGTTTTGAGATGCTGCAAGCAACAGCGACCGCATCAAGCCCATGAATCTCCCGCCTCTTTCTGAAAAAAAAGTAACTATGGCAAACACGCCGCGAGCGCTTCATTTTAGACCAGATTGTTGCCGGGAGTACTGGCTTCCGCGTCACTGGAAAAACGGTTCGTCATGGATGCGCAGGAGAAAACGCAGAAGCGGGGAGAGAAAGCGCCTGCGTGGCAACTTCCTCGCTCTGGCGGCGGACTCCAGCAGCCTCGCGGCCGAGGCGCGCCTCGCTCTCGGCCCTTGCATTAACGATCACGGAAAGTTCATCGCCTGGAGTGGTTCTCATGAGCTCTTCCGCGCGAAGCATACAAGCAAACATGAATCGTTCCGGCTGATGCTGGCGGCGCAGAAACTCGCCGTAATTCAACCAATCGCTCGCGGCATTGCGCGCGTCATTCAGCAACCCATCCAGAGCCAGCGCGCGTTGAAACGATTGCGCTGCTCCCGCAACATCTCCCTGTTTTTCCTTCAAGTCGGCCAGATGAATGAGTGCGAGGCTTTCCAATGCCTTCGCATTCGCTTTTTCCGCAAACGCGATGGCCGCGCGGTAGCCCTGTATAGCTTCATTCCCCTGCTTGGCCGCAGCGTTCGCATCGGCAACTTTGATCAGCGCGGCGATCACTGTGCTCCCCTCGCCAGCGTGCTCCGTCCGATGTGCAGCCACAATTTGCAGGTACGCGCGGTAATGTCGGGCGGCGGCCTGCGCCTCGCCACGCTGCCCCAGCACTTGTGCCAGATAGATCTGTGCGTTCGATTGCGAGGGATCGATATCCACCGCGCGTTCCCAATCATCAATCGCTTCATCGCCGTGGCCGAGCCGCTGAGCAAGCAGCCCGGAATTCACCAGCGCATCAATGTTGCGCGGCCAGCGCCCAAGAATTTTCTGATATTGCGAGTAGGCATCCGCGGTGCGGCCCGCCTCGATCAAGCCTCGCGCGTATGCTTCCTGCTGCACAAAATTGCCCGGGCTGATTTCCGCCGCGTGCTGCAGCGCCAGCAGCGAAGCGTCGCGGTTCCCGGCGAGCAGCTCCGCCCGCGCCAGCCGCGCCTGCACGGAACTGTCCTCCGGATTTAGTTTTGCCGCGCGCTCCAGCGCCGGCAGGCTCGATGCCTCGCTCGACCAGAAAAAATGCAACTGGTCCAGCGCTGCCCACGCAAAAAGGAGCGCTACTGCTGCGACTCGAATGGCGCGCGCGGAAATTGCCGGTCCCGCCAGCCATCGCGTCGCAGACTTGAAAACGTTCTGCGCGTTTGAATTTGCATCTTGCGTTTTCTCGCTGGTGTTCAACAGAAGCGCCGCCACGCGTGAATCGCGCAGCTTCCAAAGCGCGCCGTCCAGAATGAAATGGTGGATGTTGACGAGAGCCGTAAACGTCAAAAAACTTGCGGCGAAATCCACATGGAAAACCCGGCTGACGATCCACGGCCCGGGAATGAAAAGCGCGATGCCTCCGGCGATGAGCGTGACCAGATAGCGCCAAAACTTGAAATAGCTGTCGCCCGCCGCACGGGCTTCACGTGTCTGGTAGTAGCTGGTGATCCATAGATATTGCGTGGAATGCAGCACCGCGAGAATCCCGCTGCTGTAGCGCGTCTGTGGCACCTCGTGCCCGCTGAATAATTCGATCATCGCGGGCAGAAGGAACCACAGGAACTGCGTCACTGCCAGCGTCAGCGGCGCGACGATCGCCCGCAGATTGCTCCGACGCGCCATGGAAGTCAGTGCCCACCCGGTAGCCGCGACAAAGAACAGCGCCAGCACCGCTCGTGCGGGCAATGTGAACTTCGCGGGAAGCCCGAGGGAGAGAATCAGCGGATCACCGGAGGGCCCCGTATGAAAACTCAACATCAAAAGAAGAAAAGAAGCAATGAAGGACAGATGAATCGCATTCCGCTCCGTCGAACTTGGCGCAAATCCGGAGCGCCGAGCGAACATCATCAGCAGCCCGAAGTTTTGCCCTGTGTAGTGCCACGGGCTCCAGCAAATATACAGCGAGAAAATCCAAGGAAGCAGCGGGAACCACGCGTGAGCGATCACTCCGGCCAGCGCCAGCAACAGCGCGATATGCACCGTAAAAATGCGGTATTTCTCAAACTCCGTGTGCGTGTGATACGCGCGGTAGACCGTGGCCATAAAGTGCGGGTAGTTGAAGAGCAGCGCCAGAAAATAAAACGCCACCGTCCAGCCGCGGGAGTACGTACTCGTCGCGTAGAACGCCAGCAGAAGAAGAGGAGCCGACCACGCGCCGCATCCGACGGTCAGGTCAATCCATGGCTTGTAAATCCAGGGATTCCGCGCCGAAAAGGGCGTCGAAGCATCCTGCTGCGGCGGAGTTGTGGCGAGCGTACTCATCTACTCGAAGAGTAGCGCACGCGAACTGTCCTTGTGCGGTCACGTCGCGACTCAAATGTGGAATTGGTTACTTGCTAATTCGCGGCGCGATCAGGAAATGGCCAGCACTCGAAGAAGCAGTCCCGCCAGCATTCCACCGAGGAGCGGACCAATCACGGGAATAGGCGCGTACCCCCAATCGGAGCCGCCCTTTCCCGCGATGGGAAGAATCGCATGTGCAATGCGCGGTCCGAGGTCTCGCGCGGGATTGATGGCATATCCCGTGGGACCGCCAAGCGAAAGGCCAACTCCCCAAACGAGACTACCCACGACGTACGGCCCGAGGCCGGCAGCGGGGCCCGTCGTTGAGACGTTCTTGGAAAAAATGGCCCCGGCGACAAACACGAGCGCAAAGCTGGCAATAATCTCCGTGAGCAAATTCGGAAGAAAACTCCGGATCGCGGGCGCATTGCAGAAGCATGCAAGTTTCGCGGTCGCGTCCGGTGTTTCCTTCCAGTGCAGAAGATAAGTCAGCCACACGAGCGTGGCCCCGGCAATTCCTCCGAGCATCTGCGCGGCAAGATACGGCGCGAATTTTGCAAAACTCGCATCTCGTACCGCGAAGCCCAGCGTCACCGCGGGATTCAAGTGTGCATCATTGCTCCCGCACGCAATGGCGGTGAACGCGCCTGCCATAACTCCAAACGCCCACCCAGCCGTGATCACCATCCAGCCGCTCCCCTCGGCTTTGGAGCGCTTCAACAGCACGCCCGCGACCACGCCGTCGCCCAACAGCACGAGAATCGTGGTCCCAAGGAATTCGCCGAGCAGCGGTGTTGTCATCGCAAAAATCCTCCGTCAGGATTCAATCCAGTCAAACGAGCGCGTGACCGCTTTCTTCCAATCCTTGTAGAGCCGCTCGCGCGCCGCTTCCTCGAGACTTGGCTTCCACGTCCGATCCACCGCCCAATTCGCGCGCAATTCTTCCAGCCCGGAAAAGAATTTCACCGCCAGCCCCGCCGCGTACGCCGCCCCCAGCGCGGTCGTCTCTTGAATCACGGGGCGAATCACCTCCCGGTTCAAAAGATCCGCCTGAAACTGCATCAACAACTCATCCACCACCATGCCGCCATCCACACGAAGACTCGTGAGCCCGATCTTGGAATCCTTCTCCATGGCCTCGACCACTTCCCGCGTCTGAAACGCCGTGGCTTCCAACGCCGCCCGCGCCAGGTGTCCCTTGTTCGCGTATCGCGTGAGGCCCGCGATGACGCCGCGCGCATTCTCTTTCCAATACGGCGCATACAACCCGGAAAACGCCGGCACGAAATAAACTCCGCCATTATCGTTAACCGTTCGCGCCAGCGTTTCCACTTCCGAACTCTTCGTGATAATTCCGAGGTTGTCGCGCAGCCATTGCACCAGCGCTCCCGCAATCGCTACTCCTCCTTCGAGCGCGTAATGCGCATTCGCACTGCCAAATTTGTAGGCCACCGTCGTCAACAGCCCGCAGTCGGAAGGCACCATCCGCTCTCCGGTGTTCATCAGCAGAAAGCACCCCGTGCCGTACGTATTCTTCACTTCGCCAGGGCGGAAGCATGCCTGCCCCACCAGCGCGGCCTGTTGATCACCGAGAATCCCCGTAATCGGGACACCTGCGATAGCGGCAAGCGTCGCTTCTCCATACACTTCGCTGCTCGAACGCACCTCCGGAAGCACCGTGCGCGGAATTTCAAACGCCGCGAGCAACTTTTCATCCCAATTCAGTGTTTGTAGATTCAGGAGCTGCGTACGGCTGGCGTTGGTCACATCGGTCACGTGCACGCCGCCTTGCGTTCCGCCGGTCAGGTTCCACAGGAGAAACGTATCAATATTTCCGAACAGCAACTCCCCCGAGGCGGCTCTCTCGCGCGCCTCGGGAACATTCTGAAGAAGCCAGCGAAGTTTCAGGCTGCTGAAGTAAGTGCTCAGCGGCAATCCCGTCCGCGCCCGGAAATGATCTTGTCCGCCATCGCCCGCGAACCGCGCCACATCCTCCGCTACGCGCGTGTCCTGCCACACCACGGCGTGCGCTATCGGTTTCCCGGTCTTGCGCTCCCACACAACCGTGGTCTCCCGCTGATTTGTAATGCCGATCGCCGCAAGGTCGGACGCGCGCAATCCCCTCTGTTCCAGCGCCTCCGCAATCACTTCCTCGGTGCGCCGGAGTATTTCCAAGGCGTCATGCTCGACCCACCCCGGTTTGGCGTAAATCTGCTCGTGCTCCTTTTGCGCGACGGCAACCACCCGCGCGGACGGATCAAACACCATGAACCGCGTGCTGGTCGTTCCTTGGTCGATCGCTCCGATGTAGTCTTTCACCGAGCCGGTCCTTTGTGTTCGCGCCGCAGCATACTACGCAATTGCTCCCGAACGCTCCACACAAAAGGTCGCCATCTTGCACTCTCGAAGCGAAGCCACACCTTCACTGATGATTTGAAGTCCGAAACGGAATCTACACTCAACTAGCCCTAACCTGCATCTAACAATAAGCATCAAATAGAGGTGAATTAAAGGAGTAAGTTCATGACGAAGAAAACGAATTGGAGAAGCACCGCGCTGATGATGGGAGCTTTCGCTCTACTCTCAGCGCTCGCAGTAACAAATGCCGTGGCCGCAGGCCCAGTCACCATGACTGTGACCGCCGTCGGCAAAAAGGACACCACCCCGCCGCCGGTCGCCAAGGACGATGTGCAGCTCTTCGTAAACAAGGAGCGCACGCAGATCGCCGACTGGAAGCGCGGCGAAAAGCTCTACCTCGCCGTTGTAATTGACGATTCACTCGACACCAACGTCGCCAGCCAATGGACCGACATGAAGGCATTTTTCGCCGCCCAGCCCGACACCACCTTTATCTCCGTCTCCTACGCGCGCAATGGCACGGCCGTGCTCGCGCAGGATTTCACAAATAATCACGAGCTGCTCGACAAGTCTTTGCGCATCCCGGTCGGTGCCGGAGCCTTCTCGAGCCCCTATCTAACCCTTCTGGATCTCATGAAGCGCTTGCCCTCGACGGGAGACCGGCGGTCCATCTTGCTGCTCTCTTCGGGAATCGATTACTTTCACGGAAATTTTCCGACCAGTCCGGATCTCGACTCCGTGGCGCAGCGCGCCCAGAAGGAAAACATCAACATCTGGTCCATTTACTATCCTGATGGGGGGCATTTGGCTCGCGGGTTCTTTCGCTCGAGCCGCGGCCAGTCCGATCTCAGCCAGATCGCTGAAGAGACAGGCGCCGAATCGTACGCTCTCGGCTTCGGCTTGCCCGTCACGCTCAAGCCCTATTTTGATGAGCTTTCCACGCACCTGAACAATCAGTATTTGCTGACGTTCAGCGGCAACGGCGGCAACAAGGGCAAATTCGAGCGCGTTCACGTTAGGACCGAGCTCGCCAACGTCGAATTCCTGGCGCCTTCCGATGCATTTCTGCCACCAGGGCAGTAAAGACGAAGTCCCGACGACGCTAAATTCCAACGGGCGCGGCCCACGCTATATGAGTGGACCGCGCCTGTTGTTTTGCTAACGTTTTCTGGATCCGCTTCGGTCTTGCGCGGCAAGTTGGAGTGGGCCTTTTCGCGTAGGTCAGCTGAAGTCGCCGTCAGTCGTCCGAGCCCGTCAGCGCCGGCGCTCGCGTCGAGTCACGAATGACCAGCTCCGGATTCATCTTGTGCCGCGAAATATTCCAATCACGCTTTTCATGTCCCGCGTTTACGCCTTCCATCACGATATTCACCGCGAGGCTCCCCATCGCCTCCAGCGGTTGCCGCACGGTCGTCAAAGCCGGCGCAGTCATCGCCGACGGCGCCACGTCATCGAAGCCCACCACCGAACATTGTTCCGGCACCTTTACGCCTGCCTTTGACAGCGCCCGAATGGCCCCCAACGCCGTCAAATCGTCAAACGCCATCAGCGCCGTAAAGCGTTTTTTCTTCTGAAGCAATTCTTCCGCAAACCGGTAGCCGCCTTCGAACCCCGAATTTGGATCGAACGAATCCGGCAGTTGCACCACCAGCGATGGCTCAATGTCCAGTCCTGCCGAATGCGCGAATTTCTGAATGCCGCGCCAGCGCGGCGCACTGTCAATCAGCATCTTCGGCCCGCGAATAAACGCGATTTTGCGATGCCCGAGCTGATATAGATGCTCCAGCGCCAGCCGTCCGCCCGCTTCGTTGTCCACCATCACTGAGCTGACCGTGTCGCCCGGCAGCTCCCATCCAATCGTGGCCGCCGGAATATTTCGCTTGCTCAAATCCGCCAGCAGGTGAATGTCCACAAACAGCCAGTTGGCCACCACGATCAGCGCTTCCACGTGGTGCTCGAGCAGCATTTCAAGGTAGCGTTCGAACCGATTCCTCTGATTGTGCGCGTCGCAAAAAAAAGGAATGTAGGACAACTGATACAGCGCGTTTTCAATCCCTCGCAAAACCGGGGTGCAAAACGGGTCCGTAATATCGAAAAACATCACGCCCACGCTGCGGCTGCGCTTGCTGCGCAGAAATCGCGCCATGGCGTTCGGCCGGTACCCGAGTTTTTTCGCTACTTCCTCAATGCGTTTCTTGGTAGCCGGCGCGATATACCGTGCCAGCGGCGCATTGTTCAGCACAATGGAAACCGTAGCGGGAGAAAAGCCACTAGCCTGCGCGACGTCCCGCATCGTAATCGTCAGGTTCTTGCTGCTGGGTCGCTTCACGGCGATGGGCTCCTCCGCGGACATCATCATCCTTCTAGAGTCGCCCAAGATGCAATGCCGTTGGTGGAACGGGAGCCTTCATTCCGCGGGCACCTCAAACGACAGCGGCTCGCGGAACCACCGCGTCTTCCACACGCCAAACGCGATGCCCGCGGCCATCCAGATCGATCCCACAATAATCGCGGGACGGCTGAGGTTCAGCCACAGCGCCAGGCAAATGAAAAAACCGAAGAACGGTGGGAGCAGATTCCAGGCCTTCTTCTCCTCCGCGCGCAGAAAATATCGTACGAACGCCGCGGCATTCACTCCCATAAACGCAATCAACGCCCCGAAATTCAGCATCTCCGCGCCGAGCCCGTACGCTTGGTCGCCGTTCAGAATTTTCAGAAGTGTTCCAAACGTCAGTGCCTCTCCGCCATGCACGTAGGTTCTGTATCCCGCCACAATCTCCAGCAAAAAAGCGCCAAACAGCGCCACGCCGCCGACGAAAATCACGTTGTTCCGCGGAATCCGGTGCTTTTCATCTAAAACACCGAAAAACGATTTCGGCAGCGCATTGCTCCGCCCCATTCCAAACAACAAGCGCGCCGCGCCCAGCTGCGCCCCCAGCCCCGACCCGAAATTGGCGAGCAGCAGCGTGAATCCCACGAGCAGGAATAGTGGCGCAATCGTCTGCGTCCCCACGTGCAACGCCGGCCACAGCCGCCGCATGACTTCTGGATAAGCGGTGTTGACGTCAGGGAACGGCTGCGACGCAGGCCAGATTAGCTGCGCAATGTAGACTTCCACCGCCGACAGCACTCCGATCACCACGCAAGTCAGCACCGTTGCCAGCATGATATTCCGCCGGGGATTCTCGGCCTCTTCCGAAAGCGTGGAAATGCCGTCGAATCCGATGTACGTCAGCACCGCGATCGAAGTGCATCCGAAAAGCGCTCCCGTGCTGAATGTCGCCGGATCGTAAAACGGCCGCGTGAAAAAAATAGGATCGCTGTGCGGATGCCCAAAAATGAAGCGCGCCGCGGTCACGAATATCACCACCACGACGGCCCCCATTCCCGCCGCCATCCCCGCATTGATCCGCGCTGACGTCTTGATGCCGCGAATGTTCAGCAGCGTGAAAACCACCGCAAAGAAAATCTTCCAGACCCACACCGGCACGCCCGGCGCAAAATCATGCGCTTGCCCCGCGCACCACACCGTACAGATCAGCGGATTGAGCATGTAATCCATCACCATGCTCCACCCGGTGATGTACCCCGCCGCCGGATGAATTTCCTGCGCGACGTACGTAAACGCCGATCCCGCGCTCGGATACGCCCGCGCCATCCTTCCGTAACTGATCCCCGTGAACAGCATCGCCACCATCGCGATCAGGATGGCGGTGACGACGTGGCCCTTCCCGCGCTCGCTCAACACTCCATAAACGGACATCGGCGCCACCGGTTGAATCACGATGACCCCATACAGAATCAAATCCCCAAGCGTTAGAGTGCGCCGCAGGCGCGGCCCGGAATTCGCGGTGGTTTCCTCGCTCAAGCAGTTCTCCTTGTTCCGGAAGAGTTTCCGCCCCAACTTCGCATCGCAGTACTCCTCAGATGCCCCGGTGCCGCATGCCGGCCCATCGCGAATCGCAACGATAATAGCCTGTATTTAATCGTTTCAATACAAGCAGTGTTGCGCAACTTTCCGCCCTCGCGCAACACCAAAAAAATGCCCTCCCCGCCCGCCTTTTCGCTCCCGCGCTTCCGCCGTCACTTCTATCCTGTCCCTCCGGGCAGGTCAACAATCCACAGGCCGTATCTTTTCGCTAACTCCCTCCTCCATTCTCTAGCAACGCAGAACCCCTATTAATAGTCTAATTAAGTAGGCGCCCGGCCCGGGGAAGTATGAACAGGTCGGAAACTCGCTCTGGGGACGAGGCTCCTCTCATGAACGGTCGCAGCCGCACAGCCATTTTCCTGGCCCACGCCGGTGGCTTCCTCTTTGTCATCGTGGCTGCGCTCTGGCTGCGCCGCATTGTGCTGGAGCCCGATGCGCTTCTCCAGGGCTACCTTCAAGTTGTCTGCGGCCTTCTCGCCTTCGTTTTCGCCGCTGTAACCCTCGTTCGTTTCCAGGGAACCCAGGACCGCATTTCGCTGATCCTTGGCGCCGGATTTCTTCTTTCTGGCGCCATCTTGATGGCCACCAGCGTTCTCTTCTTTCAATTCCTGCCCGATGCTCCCTTGCGCCTTCTTTGGGCGCCCATCGCCTGGTGGTTCGGCCGCATGGTTTTGGCTCTGCTGCTGCTGGTCGCGTTGTTGGTCGAACACTTCCTCCCGCGTTCCCGCCACCCGCGCCGCGAAATCGCCGGCGCGCTGTTGAGCGTGGTGGTTCTCACCTATGTCCTGGCCATCGCCCTTCGCCGCCTGCCGCCCGAAGTTTCCCCGCATCCCAGCGCGTTCTTTCCAAGCCCGCAGCAGCTTCTCCCGGGCGCGATTTTCTTCATCAGCTTCATCTGGTACCGTCGCCGGCTGTCCAGCGAAGACTCCGCGTTTGATCGCACCATTTACGCCGCAGCCTGGCTCAACGTCGCCGCCCAATTTGCGGCTGCGCAATCCCAGCGCCTGCTCGACGCTCCTTTCGTTTTCGCCCAGGCCCTTTTGGTCCTCGGTTTCACCGTTGCGCTGGGCGGCGCGCTGCTCGATAATGCGCATCTCTTCGAACAAGTCCGCCATCTTGCCGTCAGCGATCCGCTCACCGGTCTCGTCAACTACCGCCGCCTGCTCGACGTCCTCGAAAATGAAACCGAGCGCACCGACCGCACCGGCCGCCCTTTCTCCGTCCTGCTGTTGGATCTCGACGACTTGAAAAAAATCAACGATAGCTACGGCCATCTCGTCGGCAGCCGCGCCATCTGCCGTCTCGCCGATATTCTCCGCATCCACTGCCGCGCCATTGACACCGCCGCACGTTACGGCGGCGACGAATTCGCACTCGTCCTGCCGGAATCGGAGGCCGATGAAGCGCATCGCGTCGCCAATCGCATTCGCGATGTAATGGCCAATGACCAGGAACCGCCGCGCCTTTCGGCAAGTATCGGCGTGGCCGTCTATCACGGAGACGGCGAGCGCATCGAGAAACTTCTCTCCGAAGCCGACAACGATCTCTACGCCGAAAAGGCCAAACGCCAGAAGCGCGTCGCCGCCGCCCGCAATCTCCGTCGCCCCACCCCGAAAGCCTGAAACGCAACCTCCCAATCGGGTTGTTAGTTCTTTGTAGGGCCCGCCTTCTGAGGCGGGCCGCTCTTTCGCCTTAGAACCAAAAACCAAAAGCTAACAACTAAGAACTGAAAACTGAAAACTGAAAACTGAAAACTGAAAACCCCTCCCGCCAGGCCGTCAATACACCGCGCGCTTCTGAATGGTCGCCTTCGTCCTCAGCGAAAACCGCGGCTGCGCCGGCGCCGCATCCAGCAATTGTCCCGTAACATACTCGCCCAGCGCGGGCCCATGCTTGAACCCGTGGCCCGAGCCGCCCCCGACAAACCACACATTCTCCATCTCCGGATGCCGGTCCACCAGAAAATCCCCGTTCCAACTATTCTCGTACTGGCACACTCGCGTCTCCACAATCGGCGCATCCTTCAGCGCCGGAAACCGCCGCCCCACGTACCTTCGAACCTCTTCCGTCATCGCCGAGGAAACAATTCTGGATTGCGTGTCCGGATCAACGCGTTCTCCATGCTCATCGAACGCAATCTTCAGTCCTCGGCTCTCGATATCCGGCATCCCATAAACTAGGTCTTCTTGAAACAGCCAGGTGGGAAGCTCCGGCGGAGCAAATCGTGTGTCGCCTGCAGGAATGCCGAAGAAAAAAACTTCCTGCCGCGATGGAAAGATTCTTGAGCCCAAAACGTCCGGAAAGAGTTTGCCAAGCCACGCGCCGCAAGCAAAAACGAACTGCCCCGCTTCAATCATCTCTCCGTGGCTTGTCACCACGTGGTTGATCCGGCCGGATCCCGTAGGCCGCACCACCAGCGCGTTTCGATACTCAGCGCCTCGCCGCACCGCATGATCGGCCACCGCCGCAACCGCGCGCCTCGACATCAGCACACCGCTATTGGGCTCAAGAATTCCACACCGAATTTCTTCTAGCCCAATTTGCGGATATCGTTTCTCAAGCGCCTCGCGGTCCATCTCTTCGAACGCCACCCCGTTTCGGCGCAGTGTCGCCTTCGTCTGCCGTAGGCGTTCATCATCCTTGCCGGCCATCCAAAGCACGCCCGTCTCCAGAAAAAGCGGCTGCCCCACCGCCACAAAAAACTCTTTCCACCGTCCGAGCGACCGCTGCGCCCAGCGCGTGTAGAGATCGTCCGCGCCGTACCCCATTCGAATAATTCGTGTCTCGCCTCCCGAGCTGGCCCGTGAATGCCCCGGGCCGTAGGAATCCACCAGCACCACGCGCTGGCCGCGTTTGGCAAGATGCCACGCCGTCCACGCGCCAAAAACGCCCGCCCCAATCACTGCAACGTCGTATGTTTTGTGCTCGCTCACAGCAGCAGCATCCTAACCCAAGCCGTACCCGAACGAATAACACTTCCGTCTAAGTCTGGGACGCGATACCATTTCGCGTTTTGTGTCCTCATCCTCGGAGGTTCGTGTGAAAGTCTTTCGCCGGCCCGCTCTTGCCCTGCTTGCCGTCTCTCTTTTTCTCTTCGCCATCGTTTCAAACGCGCAGCAAGCCGCCAATCCAATCGATCCAAAGACCTACGGCGGCATGAAGTGGCGCCTCATCGGCCCCTTCCGCGGTGGCCGCGTGCTGGCGGTGACCGGAGTCCCCAGCCAGCCGAATACCTATTATTTCGGCGCCGTGGCCGGCGGCGTCTGGAAAACAACCGACGGTGGCGTTTCCTGGGATCCGCTCTTCGATAAACAGACCACCTCTTCCATCGGCAGCATCGCCGTTTCCGATTCCGATCCCAATGTGATTTACGTCGGCACCGGCGAAGCCTGCATCCGCGGCAATATCTCGTTCGGCGACGGCGTCTACCGTTCGAACGACGCCGGCAAAACCTGGGCCAACGTTGGATTGAAAGACACCCGGCATATTGGCAGCGTCATCGTCCATCCCACGAATCCCGATATCGCGTTTGTCGCCGCATTCGGCCACTCCTATGGCGCAAACACGGAACGCGGCATTTTCCGTACGCGCGATGGCGGCAAGACCTGGGAGAAGGTTCTTTACCTCGACGACCGCACCGGCGGCATTGATGTCGTTTTTGATCCGCAGAATCCCCACGTTCTGTTCGCCGCGATGTGGGAAGCCTACCGCACGCCCTGGACTCTCAGCAGCGGAGGCGAAAAGGACGGTCTCTACCGTTCGAACGACGATGGCGCCACCTGGAAGCGCGTCGAAGGCAACGGTTTTCCCGAAGGCCCGCTCGGCCGTATCGGCGTGTCCGTCTCGGGCGCCGATTCGAACGTCATCTACGCGCTCGTTGAAGCGAAAAAAGGCGGCCTCTATCGCAGCGACGACGGCGGCGCCAACTGGTCCCTCATCAACGACGACCACCGCTTCCGCCAGCGCGCCTGGTACTTCACGCACGTTTGGGCCGACACCAAGGATTCGAACAAGGTCTACATCGCCAACACCGGTCTCTATCGCTCCATCGACGGCGGCAAATCCTTCGACCGCCTCAACGCTCCTCACGGCGATCATCATGCTCTCTGGATTGACCCCAGCAATCCCAATCGCCTCATCAACGGCAACGACGGCGGCGCCACCATTTCCATTGATGGCGGCAAGAACTGGTCCACGCAAAATAATCAGCCCACCGCGCAGTTCTACCACGTAACCGCGGACAACGACTTTCCTTACCGCATCTACGGCGCGCAGCAGGACAACACTTCCGTTGGCATCGCCACTTCCAGTGATCGTGGCTTTATTGATCGCGCCGACTGGGATCCCGTCGGCGGCGGCGAGAGCGGTTACGTCGCCGTGGACCCGCGCGACTCGCACATCGTCTACGCCGGCTCCTACTTCGGCTACATTTCGCGCCTCGACCGCCGCACCAACCAGGTCCAGAACATCCAGGAGTGGCCGCTCGATCCCGACGGCTACAACGCTTCCGTGCAGAAATACCGCTACACCTGGACCATGCCCATCGTGTTCTCTCCCCACGATCCGGACATGCTCTATCACTCCTCTCAGTTTTTATTTCGTTCGAAGGACGGCGGTCATTCTTGGCAGACCATCAGCCCGGATCTCACCCGCAACGATAAAACGAAACAACAGGATTCCGGCGGTCCCATCACCAAGGACCAGGCCAGCATTGAATTCTACGACTTGATCTTCACAGTCGCCGAATCGCCCAAGCAAAAAGGTTTGATCTGGGTCGGCACCGACGATGGCTGGATCCAGCTCACGCGCGATGACGGTAAAAATTGGAGCAACGTCACGCCCAAGGGCTTTCCCGAGTGGGCCATGATCAGCCTCATCGAACCTTCCCCGTTCGAAGCAGGCACAGCCTACGCCGCCATTGACGCGCACAAACTCGATAACCCCAAGCCGTATATTTTCAAGACCACGGATTTCGGCAAGACCTGGGCGCAGATCACCGCGGGACTGCCCGACGGCTCTTATGTGCACGCCGTGCGTGAAGATCCCCTGCGCAAAGGCTTGCTTTATGCTGGAACGGAAACCGGCATTTGGGTTTCCTTCGATGACGGCTCGCACTGGCAAACGCTGCAGCTCAATTTGCCTACCACTCCGGTCCACGATCTCCTCATCCACGGCGATGATTTGGTCGTGGCAACGCATGGCCGCTCCTTCTGGGTTTTGGACGACATCGGTCCACTACGCCAGGCCAGCGCATCCTTCGTTTCCGAAGACGCGCATCTCTTCACTCCCCGCGCGGCTACGCGCACGCGCATGGGTCACGCCAAACGACGCCGCTACGCCATCGGCGAAAATCCCCCCGACGGCGCCAACCTTTATTACTACTTGAAGGACGTACCAAAAACTTCCGTGAAACTGGAACTCCTGGATGCTCAGGGAAAAATGGTCCGCGCATTCACCAGCGAAGAGAAGAAAACCGAAGGCGCTCCCGAAGAGTGGGAAAGGGATGAAGAAGCTGAGCACATCCCGGCAAAAGCAGGGCTAAATGCATTTACGTGGGACTTGCGTTACGAATCTCCCGCGAAAATCCCGCACGCCATCTACGACGAGGGTGAACCCAGCGGCCCGCTTGTTCTGCCCGGCACGTATCAAGCGCGCCTGACCGCCGGAAGCAAGATCCTCACCGCATCGTTCGAAGTGCGTATGGACCCGCGCGTGAAAACGTCCGCGGAGGACTTGCACAAGCAATTTGATCTGGTGCTGAAGCTGCGCGACCGCCAGGACGAAATGAACAAAGCTATTCTTGCCATTCGCGACCTTCGCGGCCAGCTGCAAGCGCTTGAAAAGCGCCTCGGTTCGAACGACCAGGCAAAACCGGTTGTTTCGAACGCCGCCGACCTGCGCAAGAAAATCACCGCCGTCGAAGAAGAATTGATCCAGGTGAATTCAAAAGCCAGCGAAGACGAACTTAACTATCCGACAAAACTCAACAGCACATTCGCCTACCTGCAAAACGCCGTGGACAGCGCCGACGCTCCGCCCACCGAAGGCGAACTCGGCGTGTACGCCGAACTCGACGCACAGCTCGAGTCCCAACTTTCGAAATGGCGCGAAGTCCTTTCGAAAGACATCCCCGCGCTAAACGACACCATGCGCAAGAGCGACGTCCCGCTAATCGCGCCAACCGCCGCCAAATCCAACTAGGCCCATTTTCATTTCTTGAACGTTGCTGCGATCGTCTTCGCCCAATGCGAAAGATGATTCAGCGATTCGGTGTGTGTGGGATCGAGGTGCAGTGGCGTGATGGAAACCGACCCCGCGAAAATCGCCGCGTAATCCGTATCCGGGTCAACATCCTTATCAATCTTCTGTTCGAACAGCCAAAAATAACTCCGCCCACGCGGATCTTTTCCCTCGGTGAGCTGGTTGCGCGTAATCTTCTGCGATTGCCGCGTGAACTTCACGCCGCCGCGCCAAGGCTCCGGCACGTTCACATTCAGCAAAACCTGATCCGGCAATCCTTCCTTCAAAATAATTTCCGCCGCCGCCCGCGCCACGCGCGCCGAATTCTCAAATTTCACTTTGTCTTTTTTCGAACACAGCGACATCGCCACCGCCGGAATATGATGCAGCGCGCCCTCGCGCGCCGCGCCCACCGTCCCCGAGTAATAGACATTTTCGCCGAGATTCGCCCCGTGGTTGATCCCGGAAATCACCATGTCCGGTTTTTCCGGCAAAAGTTTGTGGAGCGCCACGATCACGCAATCCGCCGGCGTCCCATCAATCGCCCATTCCCGTTCCGCGATTTGATTGCAAACGATCGGCTGCCGCAGCGTCAGCGATTGCGCCGTCCCACTCTGCTCCCGGCTCGGCGCCACAATACTCACCGTAGCAAACCCTTCAAACACCGCCGCCAGCGCGCGAATTCCTTCCGCCTGATACCCATCGTCGTTAGTTAGAAGTATGTGCGGCATCGTTCGAAGGATTCGTTTTTCTCTCTCAAGGTTACTAGTGTACGCGGTTTTCCAGCGGCAGGAGCGCGTTGCGGCGGTTCGGCGTCCGAATCAAAAATGGTCGGGGCGCCCGGATTTGAACCGGGGACCTCACGCACCCCAAGCGTGCGCGCTACCAGACTGCGCTACGCCCCGACCGGTAGGCTGACAACGAAGCGGCAGAACATCGAGAGGGCCGGATCGCAGCAGCAACTGCACCTACAAGGCTATCACCGCCGTTCGAGAAGCGTCAAGAAAGCCCGCAGCGTATCGCGCAAATCGAGCAGCATCTTGCGGCTCAAAAGTTGCGCGGCGCCTCCCGCTGGCGCGTGGCCTGATGCGGACTCACTTTCCATTCCGCCAGCGTGTTCCTGCAAATGGCGGCGGGCGCCGGTAATCGTGAACCCTTCGTCGTAAAGCAGGCGCTTGATGCGGAAGACCATGTCCACATCTTCCTGGCGGTAGAGGCGCTGGCCGTTGGAATTTTTCACCGGCTGGAGCATAGGGAATTCCGATTCCCAGTAGCGCAGGACGAATGGTTTTAGCGCCGCCAATCGGCTGACGTCTCCGATGCGATAGAGCCGCTCCTCAGTGGCGACTTTTGCGGCTGTGCCGTTGTTTGGCATTCGTTGAAAACCCTGCCGGTACGGGGACGCCGCTATCGTAGCAGTTTGCGGGGCAATGCTGTAGAGGGAGGGATCATTCGTCGCCGTCCGAAGAGTTGCCGCCTCGCGAAGGTCTTGTGTCGCGCGAGGAGCTGTGGCCTCTGGAAGATTTGTCGGCGCGGCGGGATTTGTTGAAGCGCGAAGTTTTTTCAGCGCGCGATGGTTTTTCGTCGAGCGCGGATTTGTCGCCGCGTTTGCGGAGACGCTGGACGAAGCGGATGGGTGTGCCGACGAAATCGAATTTTGCGCGCAACTGATTTTCGAGGAAACGCTCGTAGCTGAAGTGCAGCGGCGCTTTCTGGTTGGTGAAAATTAAGAACGTGGGCGGCGCGATTTTTGCTTGCGTGATGTAGTAGATGCGCACGGGGCGGGCGCCAGGCGTGGTGCCGCGCTGCAGGTCCACGTCTTCCTTGAGCCAATTGTTTAGCGCCGGCGTAGCGATGCGGCGGCGACGCGCTTCCCAGCACTGATTAATCAACGGGAAAAGTTTGTCGGCGCGCTCGCCGGTTTTGGCGGAAAGAAAAACGATAGGCGCGTAGCTCAGGAATTTTAGCTTCCCGCGAATCATTTTTTCGTAATCAAACATCAAGCGGCCAGCGTCCAAATTTTCCGGCTTGTGGCGCTCGCCGGGCCTGCGGCTGGCCTTGCCCTTGGCGGTGGCGGCGTCGCGGATGCCAGCGTTGCGCGCGGCTTCCACAGCGAGGTCCCACTTATTAATGACAATAACGACGGAGCGGCCGGACTCTTCGGCGTAACTGGCGATTTGCGCATCGCCCTGAGTGACACCTTGCTCGCCATCCACGACGAGGAGCGCGACGTCGCAGCGCTCGAGGCCGCGGCGGGCCATCACCACGCTGAGTTTTTCCGCAACGAGCGTGGTCTTGCCCTTGCGCCGGATGCCGGCGGTATCCACGAAGCGATAGGTGTGGTCACCACGCGTGATTTCGGTGTCCACGTTGTCCATGGTGGTTCCGGGGATGGGCGAGACGATGGAGCGTTCTTCGCCCACCATGCGATTCAGCAGCGTGGATTTGCCGACGTTGGGGCGGCCGATGATGGCGACCTCGATGATATCCGGCTGTTTTTCTTCCTCCTCCGATTTGACGTCGGCGACCTCCGCGAGAGCCGCGTCGAGAAGATCGTCCACGCCGGTACCATGCTCGGCGGCGATGGGAAAAACAGGGACGCCGATGCGATGGAATACGGCGGCGTTCCCTTCCTGCGACATAGCATCCACTTTATTCACGGCAATCACAAACGGCTTGCCAGTGGTGCGCAGGAGGCGCGCCAGCTCTTCGTCGAGCGGCGTGAGGCCGGCCTGGCTGTCCACGACCAGAACCAGCAAGGCGGCCTGTTTGATGGCCACGTGGGCCTGGCGCAGGATTTCCTGCGGGATCAGCGCTTTATCGTCAGGGACGATGCCGCCGGTGTCCACAATCTCGAGGGCGCGGCCACGCCATTCGGCTTTGCCGTAGATGCGATCACGGGTGATGCCGGGCTCGTTGGTGACGATGGAGCGGCGAGTGCCGGTCAGGCGATTGAAAAGCGTGGACTTGCCCACGTTGGGGCGTCCGACGATGACGAGGGATGGAAGTTCTTGTGTCATGAGCGAGAGCCGCGGCTGAACGGAGCGAAACCGTACCGATGGTGCAACATTTAACTGTACAGGATTGGTGCGCAAGCGGAAAGGCGACCCAGACCAAGACTGAACACAACGTGCGCGGTGCGTGCTTGACGCATTTGTCCTCGCGCAGGTAGTGTAATCCTACTTATTTCAAGCAGCGTAGAGCGGCGCTTCCCGGGGGCAGCGCCGGGAGAACTTTTCCTGGGGGATCGAATGAATTCATACGAGAGCATGTGTGAACGCGCAGCTGCGACTTTGAACGGTGACTGCAAGGCAGCCAACTCGAAGGAGCCACTGATGAACAGGTCCTTGCGAAACCTGAGCGTGTGGGTGATAGCGTGTCTGGGGACGCTGATGCTCGTCTGCGGCCAACCGACAGAGGCACAGACCTTTCGTGGAACAATTCTCGGAACGGTTACGGATTCTTCCGGGCTGCCTGTCGGGGGCGCTACGATAACGGTGAGGAACACGGACACGGGGCTCATCCGCACGGTAAGCACAACCGACGATGGAAGTTATGCCGCGCCGGAATTACCCATCGGCAACTACAGCGTGACGATCGAAAAGAGTGGGTTCAAGAGTGGTGTCGTTTCCGGCATCCGCGTGGAAGTCTCCGCCGAGCGCCGCGCCGACGTGGCGTTACAGCCCGGAGAAATCGCGCAGAGAGTAGAAGTCACTGGGGATACGCTGCCACAAGTGGAATCGACGGAGAACACCCTCGGCGGCATTATCGAGGCCAAGGTGGTAACGAATCTCCCCGTCAACGGGCGCGACTATCAAAAACTCATCTTCCTGGTACCCGGGGTCACCGGGTCGCCAGACCAGATCACGGACTCGCCGGGATCATTCGGGATTTTTTCAGTGAATGGAGCGCGTGGGCGAGCCAACAATTTCCTGCTGGACGGCACGGACATGAACGACGGCTACCGCAACGATCCTTCGATTAACGAAGCGGGAGTCTTCGGGACGCCAGCAACGATTTTGCCGGTGGAAGCGATTGCGGAATTGCGCGTGGCGTCCAATTTCGAAGCGGAATACGGACGCAGCGCTGGGGGCGTGATCAACGTGGTCACGAAGAGCGGCACGAACGAATGGCACGGAACGGCGTTCGAGTTCCTCCGCAATACGGTGCTTAATGCCCGAAACTACTTTGACCCCGTTGGCACCCCCAAGCAGCCATTCAATAACAACCAGTACGGCGGCGCTTTTGGCGGCCCGATCATTCATGATAAGACATTCTTTTTTCTGGACTACGAAGGGTTCCGCGAACGAGGCAAGGAGAGCAGCCCGGCGTGTGTGCCGACGGCAGCGGATATCTCCGCAAATGCCCCGACACCCGGTAATCTTGCCAGCATCAATCCGGTGATTCAGAATCTATTGAAGATCAACAACGGCCAAGGTCCATGGCCTCAGCCGACGGATCCGACCACGGATTGCTACGCGAACGGGGGAACCAATGCGGCGCTGGCTACGCCTTTCTCGAATCGCGTGGACAGCGCGATCGTCAAGATCGATCACAATTTTAACAAGGACAACCTGCTCACGGGCCGCTATTACATCGGAGACAGTGACCAGAGCTTTCCCTTGGCGCTCACCGGCGGCGGTTTGCTGCCAACATTCAACACGCACACGCCGACGCGCGTTCAACTCATCTCTCTCTCTTACGTCAGCGTGATAAGCCCTTCCGTCGTGAATGAAGCGCGGCTGGGGTGGAACCGCTTTGCGGAGGGGTTCTTCCCGGAGGACCGTACGTTCAATCCCTCCTCGATTGGATTGAATACTCTGAGCTCCTCGTTCGGCGGCGCCAATAACGTTCCGTATAATTTCGGCTTGCCTTTCATCACGGTATCGGGCCTCGCCAACATCGGCTCCGACAAGGGCGATCCGCGCCAGCGGGTGGACACCAACTGGCACTACATTGACGGCCTCTCCTGGAAGGCAGGGAAGCACGACATCAAATTCGGATACGAATTTCGCCGTACGTCGATTTCGCAGATCTTCAACCGCGGATTCCGCGGCACGCTTTCTTTTGCCAACGTCACTGATCCCATCACCGGAAACATCACCAGCACCAGCCTGCGGCAATTCCTCGCCGGAACACCGAACGGCGGCGGATCGCTGCGGCAAGGCAATACAGACCGGAACACGTTTGAGAATTCGTATTCGGCTTACGTACAGGACAGTTACCGCTGGCGGAGAAATGTAACCTTGAATCTCGGCTTGCGCTACGACTACTACGGCCTCATTCAAGAGAAGAACGGCAATTTTACGAACGTCGATCCCACGACCGGGCTGGGCTTCATTGTTGGGCAGGGACGGCTTTATCAACCTGATTACAAGAACTGGGCGCCGCGGGTAAGCGTCGCCTGGGATGTGACCGGGAAGAGCAAAACGGTTGTTCGTGCGGGCTACGGTTTCTTTTACGATGCGTTCTCTCAAGACATGTTCATGGGGCACCTGCCCTTCAACAGCGGGTTTGATCCCGGTCCGGCGTATTCGGGTTTTGGTCCGAACCCGATCTCGTCCGCCAGTGCGAATGCGGGCCCTTTCAGCGCCTCCAGTCCCGTGTATGGTTTTCCGTCGGCGATGGGCGACGCCTTCGGTGTGGATCAGCATCTGCGCACGCCGTACATGGAAAACTACAACCTGAATCTTCAACAGGAACTGACAAGACACATGGTCCTCCAGGTAGGCTACGTCGGCTCGCAGGGTCACAAGTTGCTGCGGTTCCGCGACATTAATCAGCAGTCGCATGCAGAGATTACGGCGGCTGATTTGGCGTGCAACTGCATCAACGATTTTGGCTTCCCGCGGCATTTCTCGGGGTCCCCGTTTTTCTACATTAATTATGAGGAAGGTTCGGCGAATTCGATCTACAACTCGTTGCAGACAAGCTGGCGGATCAACGATTGGCACGGTATTACGTCCACACTGAACTATACGTGGTCGCATTCGATTGACGACGCCAGCGACGGAGAAGACTACGTTCCGAATGCCGCGCAGCCGAATGACAGCAGCGCCCCGATTGGTCTGAACCGCGGGAACTCGAACTTCGACGTGCGAAACCGCCTGGCCTGGAATTTTATCTATCAGTTTCCCAACCGCAAGGGGAGTTGGCAGCGACTAACGAACGGATGGGGGTTAAATGGTATCGTTACCGTGCAGTCTGGGCAGCCTTTCCAACTGAACTACAACTTTGAAACGGCAGATGATTTCGATGGGAGCGGCGAAGGCTTCGGGCGGCCGGACGTAGTTGGTGCGATCAAGTACAACCAGCACGATCCGAACAATTTTCTCGACTTAACGGCCTTTGCCGTGCCGTGCACCGTAACCGCCAGCTTCAGTGGCCAGGACTCCGGGTGCCAGGTTGGCAGCCGGCACTTCGGGAACGAAGGCCGGAATTCGCTCCTGGGGCCGCATTTCCGGCAAATGGATTTCTCCATCTTCAAGAACACGGCGATCACTGAACGGATGAAGCTGGAGCTGCGTTTCGAAGCCTACAACCTCTTCAACCATCCGAACTTTGCTAACCCCTATCTGCCTTTGTTTATCGCGGACGCAGCCCAGAATGGTTTCTTGTCCAATGGGCACTCCAAAGGCTCTTTCGCTCTAACCACCACGGGTGATGTGGGAATTGGCTACCCGTTTCTGGGTAGCGGCGGGCCGCGGAGCTTGCAGGTGGCGGCAAAGATTACCTTCTAAGGTACATTTCCGGCGGTTTTGGGGGAGGCCCGGCGTTGCTGCCGGGCCTCCTCACTTTTTATCTGGGTTTGAGGGCGAAAGAGAGGCGCAATCGGGCTCGTCCGGGGCCGCTTAGCGGCGGTGGGCATTTCTGGTAGAGTGCTGCTACTAGGTTGGCAAAGCCTTTTGGCTGTTACACCTGCAGAGTTTGCAATCTGTAATATTTGCCGGCCTCAGTGCGTACTAGTCTATGGAAACGCAGAGACCAGGCCGGATGAGCGCGCCGGGAATAACGGAACCGACGGAGGTGATTGCCCGTGCCAGGGCGGGTGACGCCGAGGCCTGGGGGCAGTTGTATCACGACTACGCTCCCGCGATTTTCCGGTTTTGCCGCCGTGCGCTTCCGACCCGGGAAGACGCAGAAGACGCCACCATGGAAGTTTTCATGAAATTGAAGGGCAAACTGAACCAGTTCGACGCGACGCGGTCGTTCTCCGCGTGGCTGTACAAGGTTGCGGCGAATCACTGTTGGGATATGCTGCGGCGGCGCAAGATTCGCCAGGACAAGGAAACCGGGGACCTGGAGAATCTGCCGCTGGAGCATCCGGACCCGAGCCAACTGGAAAAGCTGATTGAAGAGAGAAGCAGCGAAGAAGTGCGAAGAGCATTGGATAGGCTGGGAGCGCGGGCGCGCATGGCGCTGGTGATGCGCTATTACTCAGACATGAGTTACGACGAAATTGCCGATGCGCTGGGCGTGCGGCGCGCCTTTGTTGGCGTGGTGCTGCTGCGAGCCCGGCACGAGCTGCGGCAAGCGCTGGAAGGCAACGCGGCGCTGGCGGCGGGAGGAGCTTCATGAGTGAAGTGCCGAAGGACAATGGAAAGCATCTAGATGAAATGACGCTCCTGTTGTATGTCGAGCGGCAACTGGACCGCGCACGGGGAATGGAAGTGTCCGCGCACACGCAGGAATGCGAGACGTGCCGGACGCTGCTGCGCGCGCTGGAGCGCGAATCGCGGCTGCTGACGCGAGCGATGCTGGAGGAAGACGAGCCGCTGCCGTCGCGGCTGGCGCAGTTCCAGGAACGGGCGCGGAAGTCCATGCAATGGATTTGGGGGCTGGTGTTTGGATTGGCGGCTACGGGAGCGTATGCGCTGTATACGAGCTACATCCAGCCGTGGCAGTTGCAACTGGAACAGGCGGGATTTGGCGGGTCGAACTTGCTTGGGCTGCTGATTTTTCAGGGCGCAATGTGGAAAGGGTGGCAATCCGTGATCACACTCCTCGAGGTGCTGGCCATGCTGACGCTGGTGGGACTGGGAGCGGTGTTCTTCCGGCGGCGCATCCGGCGCGGCTCGGCACTGGCGCTGGTGTTCGCGGGGTTCTGCACGGTGCTGGCGATAGGGCCGGCGGCTTCGGCGACGGAGTTTCGTAAGGGGCAGAGCCCCACGGTGGATAAGGACGAAACCATTAAGGGCGATATTTATATATCCGGCGAGCGCGTAAGGATCGAAGGCAGGGTGGAGGGCGACGTTTTTGCGGCAGGGAAAGATATTGAAATTGACGGGCACGTGACGGGAGACGTGATCTGTGCCGGGAGGTATTTGCAGGTTCGCGGGACGGTGGACGGCAACGTGCGCTCGGCAGGGAACACCGTAGTGATTTCCGGGAGCGTGGGAAAAAACGTGATGTGGTTCGGCGATGTGGTGACGGTGGAGTCCACGGGAAAAATCGGAGGCAGCGTGACGATGTTTGGCGACACGCTGGCGATTGACGGGCACCTGGGGCGGGACATTCTGTTTTTTGGCGGGGGAATAAACCTCAATGGCGGCGTGGAAGGCGGCATCCGGGAAAAAGGGCACACGCTGATTATCGGCGCGGGTGCGCAAGTGGGCGGGCCGATTCACTATGAAGGCGAAAAGCCGGCGGAAGTTTCGTCGTCGGCGAAGCTGGCGTCGCCGGTGGAGTTCAAGCAGATGGAGCATAGGAAGGAGTACCGCGACAGCAGCTACTACATCTGGCAGGTGATCTGGGCCGCGGCGTACATTTTGTTCGGGCTGGTGCTGTTCGCGCTGATGCCGAACTTCTCGGAAGAAGTCGTGAAATCCACGGAGCAATATGGCGCGGCGGCGGGGCTGGGGATACTGGTGGGCTGCGGCCTGCCAATCGCGGCATTGATCGCGTGCGTTACGGTGGTGGGATTGTTCATTGGGATCTCAGCGTTCTTTCTGTGGTACGCGGCGTTGCATTTCGGGCAGATTGTGGTGGGAGCGCTGATCGGGAAATGGCTGATGGGGCGCACGGAAGAGACTTGGCCGTTGATCGGGCGGATGGCGGTGGGGTTTGTGGTGCTGCGGTTGTGCACGATGATTCCGCACGTGGGCTGGGTGTTCAAGTATGGTGCGGCGCTCTGGGGGATTGGAGCGATTTCGCTGGTGGTTTACAGGCGGTTGCAGCCGGTGATTGCGCCGGGAATGCCGTCGGGGCCGTTCATGCCGCCGATGCCGCCGAGTACGACGATGGGAGGGGCGGTGCCGGCGTGAAGAAAGTTTTCAGTTGTAAGTTGTCAGTTTTTAGTTAAAGAACGGAAGAGAAGAAACTAAAAGACAAGGAATGGCCGCCGGAAAAGGGAATTTGTGGCGGGAAAAGAACGGGCTCCGATTAAATCGGAGCCCGTTGCCTTTTGCGGAGGCGGGTAAGGCGAAAATGGAAAGCGGCGGACGGTTAATGTTGGCGGACTTTGGCCGCGAAGAATACGGGATTAGCCGTGTTGGTTGTGTTCTCTAGGAATAGCGCTCGGAGTGCCACGGGCGGCGTGGATGCTTTGAGGCCGGTGCCGTCGGTGACTCCGTCGAAATTGGTGACCCCGTCAGCACCCGGCGTGCCGGTGAAGGTTTGTACTCCGAAGAGGCTGCCCTGGGCGAACCCGAAGTAAGAGGGAAGGCCGACGAGCGTAAAAGTTGGCGACGACGCAGCTTGCGCAGCAGTTGCGAAGCGAGACCATCGCAAGGTGACCGTGTCGGCAACGACAGAGGCAAAGGTGGTGCCGCTGGCGGCCGTGAAGGCCGTGACATGAATCAGCACGCTCTGACCCAGGTGAATCGCGCTCGTACTCGTTTGATTTTGGAAGTTTCCAAGTGTACCGGCAGCGAAGGAACCCACGGGCAGGCCCTTGGTGTCCACGAAGAAGGGCTTCAATGTGCCAGCGTTCGCAAGATTTACGGTCAGGAAATCTCCGACATTGAGGGGGCCGATCAGCGTACCGGTGGCGGCATTGAGTTTGTCGGTAGTGAGGATCGTGAATTGTGTTTGGTTGGCGCTGTTAATAGAAGTGACGATCCCCTGTACGGTGTCTTGTTGGGTAGCGATAAGCGGCTCAATTTCGCGGATGGAGAGAGTTCCATCGGAGTTGAGGACGGCATCCATGCTGGCCACCTGATTGTTCGAGACGCAGGTTGCAAGGCTCTGTTTGGTGGTGATGGGGCAGAGCGCTCCAGAGGGATCGGTGTCGAAATTGGTGGAGGACGTGGCCGCAGCGGTAAGAGTCCCGTGAGAAAGGGAAGTGATGGTGGCGTTTTGGCCGTTAAGAGAGACGACGCCTGTGAAATCCTCAATCAGATCCAATTGGCCGGCGGCAAGGTTCGAGTTGGTTCGCGGAAGGAGGAACGAAGTGAGGACGTTGGTGGTGCCGGAGTTGTTGAAGTTGACCGTCAGAGTTGTGCCGGTGAGGGTTATGGCGTTGGCGATGTTGAAATCCAGGCCCAAGCCGGTGTTGGCGGAGAATACCTGCGAAAGGTTGTTGATGAGGACAGAAGTGATGGTTCCCGGGTTGAAGGAACAAATCGCATTGATCGCACAAACGGGGCTGGTGAGGGCCACACCGGTGTCATTGAGAAAAGTAAGCTGCTGAGCGGAGAGCGCGATGGAGAGGCTACTAATGGTTTCGCTGGGCACGTTGGTGAGGGTGCCGAGAAAAGCGGAATCGGATTGAAGCTGCATTAAGTCAAAGGGCGAGGAAGGGGGCGTAAGGGTGAGCGTCGCGGTGGAAGAAGTGACGGTGACACCCAAGATGACAACTTTGAAGCTGAGGATCGAAGGGTGCGCGGGAAGAGTGTCGGCTACTAAAGTGAAACTGAGATTGGCATGGCCGCCGCCACCGCAGTTAACCGTGCAGACGACGCCCTTCGGGCCGCTGCACGAAGAGAGTGTAAGAGCGGCGAGCAAGAGAGCAGGAAGAAAGAAAAGAGCTTTGCAGCGATTCATGCGGCACCCCACGACAGACAAATCTGCGTTTAGCATCCCTAGAAGCGAAAACTTCCGGAAGCCCCGCCATCGAATGTAGCGCACGGCGGAAGAGGAAGGAATTGCAAGACGGCTTGGCGTGTTCAAGTATTAAATGACGTGGAACAGGGAGGATGCGGAGGTTTGTCGAGGGCGGATGGCTGGTGACGAAGCAGATCGGGAGGGTATGCTATCGTTACTGCTCTCGGCTGCATCGGGGGAATGAAGGCGGTTTTTCTGGCGAAACGCGTATCCAATTCAGAGATGGATGCCTCCTTGGCGAAGGAAAAACGAGGCGTGAACGTGCGCGAGCGGGTGCCGGTTGAGGACGATCCCACCGCGACCCGTGGAGTGGAGGAGGCTGGTTCGGAGTCGCCTACGGGTGGAGTTGCGAAGCCGTCCATGCAGGAGGTGTTTGGACCAGAGGGATTTCTCGAAAAGTGCATGGCGGGGGGATTTGACCGGTCGGCGGTCACGTCGGAGTACGAACACCGGCCGGCGCAGCTGGAGATGGCGGAGTTGGTGCACGATGCGTTCGAAACGCATCATCATGCGATCGTGGAGGCGGGAACGGGCACGGGGAAAACACTGGCGTACCTGCTGCCGGCGATTTGCAGCGGGCGGCGTGTGGTGATTTCGACGGCGACGAAATCGCTGCAGGAGCAGCTCTACCAGAAGGATATTCCCTTTCTGCAAAAACATTTTGCGCCGAGCCTCAAAGTAGCGGTAATGAAAGGGCGTTCGAATTTTCTGTGCCGCGCGAAGCTGCATCAGATGGCCGACCAGCCAATGCTGAAGGGGATTGAGGAGATCGATTCGTTCCGGCAGATTCGCGATTGGGCGAAGCTTACGGAGACGGGGGACCGCGCGGAGCTGACGTTTCTGCCGGATGATTCGGATTTGTGGACGCGGCTGGACGCTCGGCGCGACACCTGTACAGGTAAAAAGTGCGCGGACTTCAACCAGTGTTTCCTGACAGCAATGCAGCAGCAGGCCAAAGAGGCCGACCTGATCATCGTGAATCATCATTTGTTTTTCGCGGACCTGGCGCTGAAACAGGATGATTTTGGGAGCATCCTGCCGGAGTACTCGGCGGTGGTGTTCGACGAAGCGCATGAGATGGAGGACGTGGCGAGCGACTATTTCGGGCGGCAGATTTCGAATTACCGGTTCGAGGAGCTGGCGCGGGACGCGGATCAGACGCTGCGTTTGCTGAATTTGGGGACGCCATCGCTGTTGCGCAAGACGCAGCGGATCCGCGAGCGCAGCCGCGGCTTTTTCGAACTCTTTCCGTCGCGCGATGGGCGATTTTCTTTCTCGCGGACCGAGCGCGAGGCCTTTCTTGAGCAGAACCGCGAAGCGTACGACGCGCTGACGGCTTCGCTGAAAGGCGTGGAGACGGAATTCGCGGCGCTCGCGACCAAGCCGGAAGAATTGACGCGCATTGCGCGGCGCAGCTTCGAATTGCGGCAAGAGCTGGCCTTTCTATTTGAATCGAACGAAAAGAACTTCGTGTATTGGTACGAGCGCAGAAACAAGGGCGTGTTCCTGACGGCTACGCCGATTGATGTGAGCCAGATTCTGCGGGAGCGGTTGTTCGAACAGTTCGACACCGTCATCCTGACGTCCGCGACGCTCACCGTCGGCGGACGATTCGACTACATTCGGCAGCGGCTGGGGATCGATCACGCAAAGGACCGCGCGCTGCCGCCGGAGTTCGATTTTCCAAGCCAGGCACTGCTATACCTGCCGCGAACGATGCCGGACGTGCGCGACGCCGGATTTCCGGCAAAGGCCGCGGAGGAAATCGCCAAGCTATTGGAACTCAGCCAGGGCCGGGCGTTTTGCCTGTTCACCAGCTATTCGCAGATGAACGATCTGTTCGAGCGCCTGCGATCGCGAGTGCCGTTTCCCTTGCTGCTGCAAGGGACGGCGCCGCGGTCGGTCCTGCTGGAACGCTTCAAGAACACCGAGGCGGCCGTGCTATTCGCGACGGCAAGCTTTTGGCAAGGCGTGGACGTGCCGGGGGAGCAGCTTTCCTGCGTGATTGTGGACCGGCTGCCATTCGCGGTGCCCAGTGACCCGATCGTTGCGGCTCGCGTGCGTGCCCTGCAGGAAGATGGGCGCAACCCGTTTGGGGAATTCCAGGTGCCGCAGGCGGTGCTGGCGCTGAAGCAGGGATTCGGACGCTTGATTCGAACGAAAACGGACCGTGGAGTGCTGGCGCTGCTCGACACCCGGCTTCAACGCATGCCCTATGGTAAGATTTTCCTGGAGTCGCTGCCACACTACGGGACGACCCACGAACTGGCCGCCGTGGCCCGGTTTTTCGATGGGAAAGCAGGCCTGGAGCAGCTGCGAAGCAGTACGGCAAGTCCCGCCTGAAGGGCCGTGATCCAGCGAGATTCGCGGCGAACGCCCAGCACGATTTTGGAGAGACATGTTTCAAGTCAGCGTGGAAGAGACGTTTTCAGCGGGGCATGCCCTGCGAGGATATAAAGGCAAATGCGAGAACGTGCATGGGCACAATTATCGCGTGCGCGTGACGCTGGAGGGGCCGCAGCTGGATTCCGTCGGGCTGCTGGTGGATTTCACGCAGCTCAAGCAGGTGATTCGCGAGATCATGGGCCGGCTCGATCACCAGTTCATGAACGACCTGGAACCGTTTAAGACCGTGAATCCCTCGGCAGAGAATGTGGCGAAATACTTTTACGATGAGGTTACGAGGAAGCTGAAGGATTTGCCCGCCGGTGCGCGAGTTACCGACGTACTTTTGTGGGAAACGGATACGAGCCGGGCGCAGTACCGGCCCGGGGCTTAGTGCTCTTGCAGAACAGGTGAGCGGATGAATAAGTCGTTCTTCATTATTATGATTCCCGCGCTGCTGGTGGCGGCAGGCTACATCGTGGTTCTGCGCTATATGGGATTCGCGCCGGGCTATCCGCGCCTGATCGTTACGATGGTGCTTTTCTTTGGCGCGATCTACTGGCTGTCACGGCGCAATGCGCGCAAGGTGGATGCCAACCGGCAGTAGCGAGCCGCAACACGCCATGTACATTACGGAAATTTTCAAATCGATTCAGGGCGAAGGCACTCGCGCGGGCTTGCCTTGCATTTTCGTGCGGCTGACCGGCTGCAATCTGCGATGCACCTGGTGCGACACTGCGTATGCGTTCCATGGCGGGAAGAAAATGAGTGTGGAGGAAGTTCTGGGCCGCGTGGATGAACTCGCGGGGCGGAGCGAGAAATTGCACGGGTCAGAATCGGCCGTGCCACTGGTAGAACTGACGGGCGGCGAGCCGCTGCTACAGGAAGAGGTTTATCCTCTGGCGGAGAAGCTGCTTGCCACGGGATATACAGTGATGGTGGAGACGAGCGGGGAGCGCTACATCGGAGAGCTCCCGCGCGAGGTGATCAAAATCGTGGATGTGAAGTGTCCGGACTCCGGCGAAGCGGAT
>Ga0210409_10001043_pt1 | contig 38758 bp, 37 predicted proteins | sample IncBWH17MmetaG_FD_161649 | JGI IMG/M metagenome (GOLD analysis project Ga0210409, IMG submission 161649) | Forest soil microbial communities from Barre Woods Harvard Forest LTER site, Petersham, Massachusetts, United States - Inc-BW-H-17-M | ecosystem: Environmental > Terrestrial > Soil >... | reverse complement strand
GCAACCCAGTTCAATCCCACGAACCGGTTGACAATAGCAACCTGGCTGAGACCGACACTGATTGGGCCACCATTGGCTCCGATACCACGCTGGAAGTGAGCACATGGACCAGTGGATGTTACAGCAGCACCGAAACAGCTCGCGACAACGCTGAAGTTCAAGAAGTCGTGTGTAATGTCACCAGTGTCCTGAGACCACAAGTAGGCTGCAAGGTTACCATTGCTACGGAAGTAGATACCAGAAACGCTAGAGGCAGGCGCTAAGCCCTTTCCGAAACGGCTCAGCACATAGCTACCACCCGATGGAGGATTCATTGTCCCCGTGCTCGAACAGCTTGTACTGCCGCCCAATACAGTTACTATGCCGCAAGTCCAAGGTCCTGAACCGATAAGGATTTTGGCTGCAAGTGGGTCGAAGCCGGCCACCAGTTTAGTAGGAGCCACATTCATATCGGCCGCAGGGAATGAACAGCTTAGGGTGGGTGTACAGTTGACCAGAGGCACTCCGTTGGAGGGTGCGCCAAGCGTGTATTGGGCGGGATAGCATGAGGCACCAGATACCATGCAGCCTGACTTGTCGTTGCGCCATGTATTGAGCTGCACGTTAGTCCACCATGTTCCGGGCAAAATCGTTGGTCCTGAAACTGCTTGCAGAGTGAACGGCCCCACAGACTTCATGTTGATGTCAAGCTGGCTTGGGCCCAGGACGGTTATCCCCGTCATTGAAGCTAGGCCCCCAGATTGGAACGCACCGGATGCCGCTAGGGACAAATAGCTAAAGGCCACGTCGAAAGATGTGACCTTGTCTCTGTCCTGGAAGAACATGTCACTTCGCAGAGTGAACCGGAAGGTCTGTGATGTGCCTGCTGGCGGTGCGTAGGTCAGCGATGGGTTCCCTAATTGCTGTACACTGAGGGCCATCCAATCAATGCTATTGTCTCCTAATGGATTCCCAATGATCAAGCTACTGTAGAGGTTTCCAACTATCATGGCGTCCCAGGCAGTGTTGGCAACGTAAGGGCTGAGCGTATTAGTCGATTGCGAAAATCCCTGTCGGATCGTTCCCGGCAGGGGTGCGGAAGGGTTGTAGGCGTCTAAGTGTTCGAAAAAGTTGGGCAAACCTCCTCCAAGGCTGTTGATGACCCGAGTGAATCCGTTGTTAAGATAGCCATACTCGTTATTCTTCGTGTATATCGGGATAGTGAAGGCCCTGCTTCCGAAATTGTCTTCCGCTTGAATAGCCGCACCGATGGCAGAGAGAGCGCTCGGAGTACCTGGACAGTGGCCGGTGGAAATATTGCTAGTAGAGCCTGGCGTTGGGTCACCTGTGACAGTCAGACATGGAGCGAACTCCATCTGGTTAGAGAGACTGTCATAGGTCGTGTTGCACAAGTAGATGTAGTTAGCCGCGCTCACGGTAGGAACACCTGAGGAGGAGCAATAACCATTCGGGGGCTGATTAGAAGGAATATCCGAAGCGAACTGGCTGTTGAACGCGAAGTATAAGGTAGTGTCAAAAGGATCCCCGCTGGACTTTCCATCCCTCTTTGGCGCGTAGTCGCTTCCTCCGAACCCTGGGTCACCAATTGCTCCGGAGGTAGCGATTCCCGACGTGTACATGCCCCAACTTAGGTTGGGGCTTGTCGTTGAAGTTGTGAGCCCTGGGAACGCGGTGATTGGACCGTGAGTGACACTCAGGTATGGGCATGGGATGCTGTAGGCTCCGGTAAACAGGTAGCAGATCTGTTCTGCTATACTATCGCCAAGGTGTAGCAGCGTAGGGTTGTCATTTCTAATGAAAAAGTTTGGCACATGTGCCAGGGCAGTTGTCTGATCAGCAGACGTGAGAGTCATCACGCTGGTGAAAGTGTTGTAGCCGCCTGAGGCAATTCCAGCATTGATGAAATGCTGGGCCGCAGCGTTCAGGTCAACACTGCCTGGAGCTTGAAGCCAGCTAATACCGTTTACACCGGTAGCAGAAGCTATGTGGTACGCTGTTCCGCCGGGACTACCCACTATACAATTAGAACCTGACTCTGGAAAGAGCGAATCCCATGAACAAGGGTTCGCTGAGAGCAGGCTATTCTCCGCCTCTGGATTGTCAGTAGCCATCGCTTGTCCAGCTAGGGCTGGCTCGTTAGCAGCAAACAAGGCAGTGTCAATCATGTGGGCTATTCCCTGGCGAATCAGGGTACCGTTCGCATTGTTGCCAGAGTTGAAGTCGACACCCCAGAAATTGTTCGCTAGCATGAATTCTATCTCAGCGAAGCCACCTGGAGCTGGCGATGTTATGCGGAAGTTGTTGCTCGTAGTGAATCCGGGTGTCAGGTCGGCCGTCAATGCCACATCCGTGAGATCGATAGAAGGAGAAGCGGACATGATATTAGTGAACTCTGACTGGGCATCGTTAAATATCGTGCCCTGGAAAGTGTCCATCGCCGGACCGGCGGGAACCCAGTACTCGGAACAAGTGTTTCCAACGGTGATGGAACAATTTTGCGGGAGGGCATGAGCGAGGTGGACTGTGGGAAGGCGGAAGTGGCTGAACATAGGACCCGTAACACTAGGGAGAGAGAAAGCCACAGCAAACACGACGATCAGCCTCACAGTGTAAGCCATAGTGGCGGACCTTGCCGATCCTGAAACCCATCGACAGAATCTCTTAAGACTATATCACACTTGTGCATTGTAGCCCTAAAACAATTTAATGTTCGAGTTGTTTGTTTCTCCGGATTTTGGACACGAGAGCACCATCGAAGACAAGAAATGTCGTATTTCGCATAATCAATAACTATGGGTCCAGGCATGATTATTGCGGACAATGAGATCGCTAATACCTGTCCTCGCAGCTGCGATGGTCCCTTTCGCGGTCATAATATTGATCGTCGTGGGAAGCGGGGTAGGTCTTGTCCAATGGCGTCCCCCTCAAAACTGGGCGGTCGATTTTGGAACATCAAACTCGGATAATGGTGTAACAGCAATCACATCAGACGCAACGGGATTCTACGCAACAGGCTACGTCGGCTACACGGGGTCTCCCAGTATCAATGTTACCCCTAGCCAACTTTACCTGACAAGATATGACCTCAGTGGTCATCAGGTCTGGAGCGCGACCTTCGGCAGTCCGGTTCTTTCTCAGATTAACGCATTGAGCATCGGCCAAGATGCCGTTTTCATCGCAGGAACAGTGTTCAGAAACTCCTCGTTTGTAGAAAAGTATGACCTCAGCGGTAATGAGGTATGGAGCAGGCTGTTCGGGTCAGGAGTGACCGGTGCCGTTGCCATTTCCGTTGCGACCGCGGGGGTCTATATCGGCTACTATCAAGGCGCGAAAAGTTTTCTACGGGAGTACGACCTTAGTGGAAACGTGCTCTGGACTGATCTCTTAGGAAATTACACGGGAGGTTTGAGTGTTTATGCAAGTTCTACCGGGCCGTATGTGTTGGACCCTGAAACCCCGAACACCCTGGTTCGGAGATACGATACTAATGGTCTAGTTGTCTGGACTCAAACGTGCTCCTGCGGAGCCCAACACTTTAATGGGATTTCAGGTGATTCGTCAGGAATCTACGTTCTCGGTCTTGCTCAGAACCAGGTTAGCGCGAACATTGCTAAGTACGACTTGAATGGAAACGTGATCTGGACATCTCATTTTGGAGCACCTGATCACACTAATGTGGTCGATTTTCAAGTCTCCGCGGGCTCTTCAGGTGTCTACCTGACTATGACGACCGGTGGACATAGGTCGTTTCTCATGAAATATGACGTTGGCGGCAACATTGTATGGTCGTTTGACGTACATACGCTAGAGTCCTTATTGAGTCCTGGAATCGCCGTGTCGGTTAACGGGAACAGCGTCTTTGTAGGCGGAAGCGTCGAAAAATCGGACGGCACCCTTGACGCCTATGCGGCAGAGTTCGGCCAGTCGAGCTCTCTAATCTTCTTCGGCATTAACCCGCCCTGGTCATTCATCATAGTCGGGGCGCTGGTGACTGTCGCGGGTCTTGGCATTTGGTTCTTCCGCAAGAGATACTTGAGGAGGTTGGCCTTGCGTCCGAAATCGGCATCGCCCAATCCTCATCTCCCGCGTGACTGAGCAACAGAGAGCAATCTATCTACGCGTTCCCAGAGATACGCGTCGGAGAATCATAACTGTTGAGACGCGTCAAGCGTTTTCCTGAATGATATTCCAGGAGAGCAGGTCCGGGTGTCTCACTCAAGGTCTTGATAATCTTGGAGTATGGCTCTGTAGTGCCGTCTCGATATTCTTCTTTCTTGATCCAGAAAGAATGAATTACCGTAGCTAGTTCGGGTGTGGGACATTGGTGCGGGGGGTGGGATTCGAACCCACGAAGGCCTTCGCCACAGGATTTCTCCTGAGAGCCGGATCTTAAGTCAAGCCCCGTTCGATGCTGCGAACGGTCCTGCCCCTTTGACCTGAATCCCGCCACGACTGGACGAGAATCCTTGCATGGTCTCGGGTACCCCCGCATCGCTGTATCGTTACGGGTCTAGGCTCTTAAAACTAAGAACATCAACCGATAGTCGAACGCTAGCCAGGTGATCAGTTGTTTGCAGAATTAGCTATCGTGATTAGTCCCAATTGCTGGTAGTTCAGGCGGTTACGGGATGCGGAGCTTTGGGATCTTGACGCTGGCCAGTAGGAGTATGAATCCGATCAGGATGAAGAGTATTCCTCCGGTCAGGTACGCGTCAGCGACTATTCCACTATAGGCGACCTTGTTTGTGATGACGTACATTGCTTCGGCTATGACGCCGGTGAGTAGCAGTATCGAGCCGATCACAAGCATCAGTTTACGCATATGCTTCACTGATTGCAATATGCGGGTCTACGACACTTAAGCGCTGTTTAACCCGAGACGGGCGGTAATCGGAAACGGATCAAAACTTAGGTCACGATTCGTGATCATAAAAAAAGGGGTTTGGCTCTGGCTTTGAACCAGAGCTTCATCTTGGCAGATTCTCTAGTCTTGTTCTGCTTCTGTTGGGGTTATCGTCAGCTGCGTGAGCTTCTCGCCGCGTAGCACCGAGATGTTGACGTGTCTACCGATTGCTTTCTCGTCTAAGACTCCTCGTAAGTCTGCGAGGGTTTCGACTGGTTTGCTGTCGAGCTTCACGACTACATCGCCTATAGCGAGGCCTGCTTTCTTAGCAGCGCTGTCCTGGTCGACGCCGTAGATGATTAGTCCTGCTGATTGGCCGATGTCCGATTGTTTCGAGAGATTCTCAGGAAGAGGGATTGTCTCGGCGGTTATGCCCATGTATGCGCGCTTGATTTTTCCGTCGTGTAGTAGTTTGTCGACGACTGTCTTGACTGTGTTGACCGGTACTGAGATTCCCCGGTTGTTGGCATATGCTGCGTTGATTCCAAGCATTCTACCACGAGCATCCACTATTGGGCCGCCGGAGTACCCTGGGTTGAGTCGTGCGTCTGTGACTAGTACCTTGTCGAGTCCTCCGCCGCCCCACCATCTTCTGGTGCTGAACGCCGGATTCGTGACTATGCCTGAGGTTGCGCTTGGTTGTCTGCCGAAGGGGTTGGCTACTGCTAGGACGAATTGTCCGACTTTGAGTCCGTCGGAGTTGCCTTGTTCGATGGCTGTGAGGTTATCCGAGTCTACTTTGAGTAGTGCTAGGTCTGAGTAGGGGTCTTTGCCCACTACCTTGGCCGTATGTTTGGTTCCGTCGCTGAAGCCGACTTCGACTTCGCGCATTTCGCCTACGACGTGGTTGCTGGTTACGATGTGTCCGTCTTTGCTCCAGACGGTGCCTGTGCCTCCTCTCCATCGTCCGGCTCCTACCTGGACGACGGATCGGGATACGCGTTCAGTAACTTCGACGATTGCGTCTGAGACTGATTCGAGAATTGCTGACGAACTTGTTTGTTTACTCATTTTTTCACCTTACCCATATAGGGGTACGGTGGCCTATTTGTTGACCAGTCAGTACGGTATACCGGTCACAGTCTAGGCAAAATCTAGGCTGGGATAGTAAGCAATCTGCGTGGCCAGATGCTGTCTCCGCCGAGTTGGCGTACCATACAATCCTGAAACGTGTCCTAGTAGCTGATGGGCTGCCTTGACTGCTTGGCTGACCTCTCTTCCCTCAGCCACCTTCGCATCGATGCTGAGGTAGTTATCGGTGAATTTTGCATCTATCTGAACGCCGTCCTCTTCCGCGATCCATTTCAGAACCGTTCCTTCGTCGTTCTGTGCGTATCCGAGCCATCGGAGTCCGCCGAACCATCGACCTTTCAAGCCCGAGATTATCTGCTGAAGATCGACATCTCGAGGAAGAAGCGACTGAACGATAGGGATTGGCTGTACGGCCATGCCTAGAGGTCGTGAAATAGTCTCGTTTCCTCTAGCTGTTATTCTGTAGCCCTCGACCACCTTCTCCAGAAGGCCCTCTTCTTCTAAACGATCAATAATCCGAGATAGCTTCTCTTGGTGTAATCCTGTTAGCCTCTTCAGACCATCGAAGGTGAAGACTGTCAAACCCTCTTCCATTACCGTCCGGAGGACCCCAGTGTCCCTAGGAGTCAGGTTGCTGTCCTCGTCTAGGACAGAGTTCAATGGTGAAGCGTCTATGTGTCTTGAGCTTGTCATTACTTGTTGTGTCTCCGCTCCGTGTTATATACTTAGTAGTCCATGCGAACTGAGTAGGTTGCGTTGACTTTAGCGAGCCTAAACTCGTCTTGGTCGGGCACTCGGCGTCGTGTTTCGTTCTTTGAGACCCATTAGCAAGGGTACAATCTTCTCAAATGCTCTGCGACAGCCTCATCCTCTTAGGCGTAGAGGCCAATCCCAGGTTGAGTCCGGCTCGGAGTCCAATAAAGCCCGTCACTCCAGGCTCCGTCAAGATCCTGATGCTGGTCGAGGCCGGGGTTATCGGATTCCTCACCTTCTGGATCGTCAATGAATACGTCTTCAACGCCTATTTCCACGACTATGTCGACCAACTGCTCGGAGCTCACGGCACTACATTTACGGCTGCTCTCGGGCTCGGAATTGGCTTGGCCGGCTCGGCCATTGCTGCAACACTCTACAGGAACTTACAACATGCAAAGTATCGTCTCGAAACAATTGCCGCTCCGAAAATTCGAGGAGCGGTTGAGAAGATACTCTCAACTCTTCCAACCGTTGAAGAGTCCCAGCGTCTGAGCCTCCCGAAAGCGCGAGTGCCTTCCGTTGCCGATTCATCAGCATCATCTCCGGTAACCGCACTCGTTCCTGACTCACCAGGGAATGAACAAAAGAAACCTAGCGACTCGAAATCCTAGAGATTCTCGCCGCGCAGCCGAGCAAGTTCCTGCAACAATTCTCGTTCGCGTTTGTTCAATTCTCGCGGAATATCAACATCGACCCTAACGAGTTCATCTCCTCGGCCCCAACCTTCTACGTGTGGGAAGCCCTTTCCCTCTAGCCGGAAGACTGTCCCCGCTTTGGTCCCTGGTGGGATTTTTAGCTGAGCCTTTCCATCAATCGCGGGTATCTCCAGCTCTCCTCCAAGAGCCGCTTTGGGCATGCTGATCTTCGTCTCATACAGAATGTTATCGCCATCGCGTTTGAACGAGGGATGAGGCTTCAAGTGAATTCGAACAAACAGGTCTCCGGCCCGTCCTCCCAGAGCGGCGTTTCCTTCTCCACGCAGTCTCAAGCTCTGTCCTTCATCGGCTCCTGCGGGCACTTTGACTTGCAGCTTCGTTCTCTCCCTTGTGAGTCCGTTTCCGCCGCAGTTCTTGCACGGCTTATCGACCACCGTTCCTGCACCGTTACATTTGGGACAGGTTGTTATCTGGATCATCTGTGCAAAGCCTGATCGCCGGACTTGCTGTACCTGTCCTCGCCCATAGCACGTCTTGCAGGTCTTCCGCTGACTTCCCGGCGATGCGCCGGACCCGCCGCAGACACTGCACTGGGCTAGTCTGGGAACTTCGATCTCTCGGTTGGCTCCATGGGCTGCGTCGTCGAAACTGATCTCGAGATCATAGACCAGATCCTCGCCTCTTGAGGGTCGTTGTGGGGTTCCGAATCCTTGGAAGGTGCTGAATCCCCCGAATCCCCGGAGGATCTGCTCGAAGATGCCGCCAAGGCCGCCGATGTCTCGAAAGACCGAGTCAAAGTCTGCGCCGCGGAAAATGTCTTCAGCGTTGTATTTTTCGTAGATTCCGGCTCGGCCGAACTGGTCATACTGGTTCCGCTTCTCGTCGTCGGACAGAATCGCGTAGGCTTCGGAGATTTCTTTGAACCGTTCCGTTGCTTCAGGAGCCTTGTTCCGGTCTGGGTGGTATTGTAAGGCGAGTTTACGGTAGGCGGACTTTATCTCGTCTTTGCCGGCGCCCTTCTGGACTCCAAGGACGTCGTAGTAGTCTCGCTTGTCCATTTCCCGTTCATTCTACTCGGTCTCTACCGGGAACCCTCGTCTTTTACTTCCCGATACTCGGCATCGACCACCTTGTCACCATCTCCAGGAGCTTGCGCTCCCGGTGGCGGTGCCTGTTGCTCCTTCTCCTCGCCTGGCTTTGAAGCGACCTTCTGGTAGATCTCTGCACCTATCTTCTGTAGCGTTTTGCTCAGCTCATCGCTGGCGCTCTTGATCTTGTCAGGTTCCTTTCCAGCTAGTGCGGCGCGTAGGGCTCCTGCTGACTTGTCGATCGATTGAACTTGGTCGGGCGTGATCTTGTCTTTCAACTCGTCCTTGGTTTTGTCCGCTGTGTAGAGCATGCTCTCTGCAGTGTTCTGAAGCTCAACCTCTTCTTTCCGCTTCCGATCCTGCTCCGCAAACTGCTCCGCCTCTCTGACCATCTTCTCCTTGGAATCCTTTGAGAGCTTGGTGGACGCGGTGATCGTGATCTTGTTCTCCTTTCCCGTGCCAAGATCCTTGGCGTTGACGTTGAGCATTCCATTTGCGTCAATGTCGAAGGTGACTTCGATCTGAGGCACCCCTCGGGGTGAGGGCGGTATTCCTGTCAGGTTGAACATTCCCAGCGAGATGTTGTCTCCCGCCATAGCCCTCTCTCCTTGGAGGACGTGTATTGTCACCGTGGTTTGTGAGTCTGCTGCGGTTGAGAAGACTTGACTGCGTTTTGTGGGAATCGTCGTATTGCGTTCGAGGATCTTTGTCGCGACTCCACCTAGTGTCTCTACTCCAAGGGATAACGGTGTTACGTCTAGTAGGAGTATGTCTTTGACTTCGCCAGCTAGTACGGCTCCTTGGATTGCGGCTCCGACTGCGACGCATTCCATCGGGTCCACGCCTCTCTCAGCCGGCTTTCCGATCATGTCTTCGACGAACTTGCGGACTAGGGGCATCCGGGTCTGGCCTCCGATGAGAATAATCCGATCTACATCTTTCGTCTGGAGCTTCGCATCGTCAAGTGTCCGCTTTATCGGGGTCTCAACCTTGCGAACTATTGGATACGCGAGCTCTTCGAGCTTCGAGCGAGTGAGTGTGATGTGGAGGTGTTTTGGTCCGGAGTTGTCTGATGAGATGAAGGGTAGGTCGATGTCAGTGGTCAAGAGAGTTGAGAGTTCGATCTTCGCCTTCTCCGCCGCCTCTTTCAACCTAGTCATGGCTGACTGGTCAGTCCGGAGGTTGATGCCTGTCTGGCGTTGGAACTCTGTCAGGAGATGATCGACGATTGCATTGTCGATATCGGCGCCGCCTGTCTGTGTGTCGCCGCTCGTTGCCAGCACTTGGAAGACTCCACCACCGAAATCCATCAGAGTAACGTCGTGGGTCCCACCTCCGAAGCTGAAGACCATGATTTTCATCTCCTTGTCCGTCTTGTCTAGACCATACGCTAGGCATGCCGCGGTTGGTTCGTTGATTATCCGATCCACTTGGAAGCCTGCGATCTCTCCGGCATCCTTTGTTGCTTGGCGCTGGTTGTCGTTGAAGTGCGCGGGAACAGTGATGACGGCTTTCTTGATTGGCCGTCCGAGAAATGTCTCGGTGTCTCGCTTGATCTTCTGAAGTATGAAGGCGGATATTTGCTGGGGAGTGTACTCCTTCCCATAGACGCGAACTTTGTAGTCACTTCCCATCTTCCGTTTGATCTCCTGAATTGTTCCCTCGGCGTTGGTGGCAGCTTGTCTCTTGGCAGGCTCTCCAACGATCATCTGACCGTCCTTCGTGAACGCTACCACCGAGGGGAACATCTTGCCAGAGGCTGTCTGACCCTCACCGCTCGGAATGACTAGAGGGCGGCCGGCCTCCATTATCGCGGCGGCGCTGTTAGTAGTGCCCAGGTCTATGCCTAGGATCTTCTCGGTTTCAGACTTACTCATTCTCTATCAGTCTCACTCGATTCATTTTCCTCCACTAGGTTCTTCCCTGCCACTTTAACTATGCTCGGACGTAGAACCCTTCCCTTCAACATGTAACCGGCTCGGACCTCTTCCAACACTGTTCCTTCCTCCTCGTCAGAGACAACTCTGAGAGCTGCTTCGTGATAATCCGGATTGAACTTGGACCCGGTCCCAGGAATCCTCTCTATGCCTTCTTTGGAAAGGATATTCTGGACCCGTTTCTGGACCATGCCCACCCCTTCCAACAAGATTGGGTTCTGCCTGGTCTCGCGAGCCTTTGCAAATGCCAAGTCTAGTTCGTCCTTTACTGTCAACAGATCTGCCAACAGGCGTTCATTGCTGAATTTCTTCACGTCCCCCATTTCTTTCTCGATTCTCCTTCGATAGTTCTCAAAATCGGCTTGAAGATACTGGAGTCGGCGGAGCAGATCGTCGGATTTCTCCTTTTCCTGTTCTAGAGACTCTTCTAGCTGGGAGACCCGACTTGTGGTGTCAGGAGGCAACTCTTTCTCCGCTTCACTGTCTTGGATGGTAGCTGTCTTCGACGTGTGATCGGCTGTGGTTTCCGGAACAGATCCGTTTTCTTTCTCATCCAAGATGTAGCTCACCAGTGATCAACTCTTCCCAGCCGTTTCAGTCCCACGTTATCTGGGTTGAGAGTCTAGGTGCTCGGGGAAAAATTAAACCTTCTGACACAGGAGTGCCGTGTGAACCCTTTCCACGTTTTCCCCTGAGGGCGTCATCAGAGTTACGCTTTCTTGATAGGTGTCTTTGGAAAGCTATGATTCAGTGTGGGGAAGGTAGTCTTTGGGTCTGTTCAATCATCTGATTCCTCCAAAGGGTAAAGTCTGGATAACTTTCGACAAGGCAACTTTTGCAGAAGGAGAGGCGGTCGTAGGAAAGGTCAATGTTGAAGCTCACGAATACATTCAGGGCGAAGGAATCCAGGTGGAAGCAAGGGTGTTCGAGACTTACCAAGAACCCGTGTGGGTAACGCTTCCGAACGGTCAGAGGATCCAGGAAATGCACCGTGCCGAAAACGTTCTATTTTCTCGAGATGTCCAGGTGACTGGACCGTCGGACTTCGGCCAGGGTCCTACACAGACTTTCCCATTTAGCGTTGGAATGCCTCCATGCCGAGCAACTAGGGGAGGAGTCGCAGTCGAGAACAGTCTCAAGGCTGTACTAAAGTGCAAGGGTCGTCCCCACCTCACAGGCGGCACACAGGTACCGTTCGTCCCGGCAGGGAGTATGCCTCAACAGATGCCCGGATACATGCCCGGAGGCTATCCAGTCCAACAAGGATATGGTCCGCCTGGCTACAACCCAGGATACAATCCCAACCCCGCGTATGGGCAGCCCATGAATCCAGGCTATGGTCAACCCATGCCAGGATACGGGGTGCCTCAACAGATGCAGATGCCTCAGCAACAGGTCGCGCAGGTTCGTTGCAAGTACTGCCAGGGCCTCATGAACCAGGGGGCTGCGAATTGTCCCAACTGCGGGGCTCACCAGTAGACAAGGTCCAACCGATTCTTCACTGCCTAGCAGTCCCGCCGACTTAGGAAGACGCCTCCCAGTTTCTGGAATTCTGAGAATCACCCACGCGCTTACGCACCACAGTTCTGAGATTGAGCACTCAGAAAATAGCGCGTCCGCTAGGCTTATCTTTCCCTCTCCAGACCATTCCATTCAGCATGAGTGAAGTCACACTTCTCCCAAGCAATACAGTCGAGTGTGCCTGGTGCAAGGATTCTAAGCCGATAAGCGAGACCACGTGGTTCATGCCTGAACCCGGAGAAAGGTCTGTCCGCCTCTGCAGCTTCTGCTACGAAGAGGCCCGCAAACAGGTCAGATTATTGAGGTTCGTAAGGAACCGCGGCGAATTCCCAGTAGAAGCAGCTTCCTAAACAACGCTCTTCTTCCAAGACCCTCTTCAAAGAGTCCTAGGAGACCGGCTGGTCCCTAGCCCGGATCACCCATCTTTGGGACGGTGTCCTCAAAAATCGATCAGGAGGCGGAGTTGCAAAACATTATGCCCATTGACGAGTACTAGATTTTCGAGTCTGAGAAACGCTTGCCTTCAGAACCCAACATTGTTGTTCTAGGGTGCGGAATGGGCGGCTTTACCCTAACACACCTCATCTCTAAACATGTCGGGGGATCAGCTACCGTCACCGTCATAGAGCCGAAGGAGCAGATTGCGTTCGCTCCGGCATTACATTGGGTTGTCTTTGGCTGGCGCCAGCCAGGGAAAATCCAGAGGGAAGCAACGAACCTTTCCAAGAAAAAGAACGTCCGCATGATCAATAACAGGGTAGAGAAGATCGATCTCAAGGGACGAACCATCAAGACCCTGTCTCGGACGATAAGATACGATAAACTGGTAATCGCTCTAGGCGCCGAGTTTGCCTTCGATCAAGTGCCTGGACTCGAGGCCTACAGTCACAACGCCTATTCGATTGAAGGAGCTCTCAAACTCAGAGAAGCCATAAACAGTTTCAACGGAGGCACGATTGCCATAGGAATATCACGTCTTCCGATAAAATGCCCACCCGCTCCTTACGAGCTTGCCTTGTTGCTGGAAGAACATTTTCGGCGCGCAAAGAAGAAAGTTGAGATTTACTTCTTCACGCCTGAGCCTCACCCGATTCCTGCAGCCGGTACAGTAATTGGCAAGCAAGTCGAGCGACTCCTGAACAGTCGGGAGATCAAATATTTGCCGAAAACCAAACTGTCTAAGGTTGACCAGGATAGAGTCCTCTTCGAGAATGGATCCGAGTTGAAGTATGATCTTCTCGTCACAACTCCACCGCATCGTGCATCTCATATCGTAGAAGATGCAGCTCTTACGGACGAGTCGGGCTGGATTCCCGTAAATCCCTACAACCTAGCAACCCGATACGAGGACGTGTTCGCCATAGGCGACGTAACCTCGATTGAGACTCCTCACGGGCATGCACCCTACATGCCGAAAGCAGGCGTTTTTGCACAGGGCCAGGCCGAAGTCCTAGCCAACAATCTAGCAGTGTCGATAACCAAGAAGGGAGAGATGAAACAATGGGGCGGAGAAGGTTCCTGCTACTTGCAAGTCGCAAAATCCGAAAGCGCGTTTCTCAAAGGGGCGTTCCTGTCTAATCCTCCGAGACTAGAGTTTCACCCTCCTCGCAGGAAATGGGTCCTGGAAAAGGTGAGGCTCGAAAAAGAGTGGTTGAAGCTAAAGTAAGGGTCTCAACAATCGGCTCGGCTTAGCCCCTCGGAAATTGCTCAATCTAGAAGCGGCCATTTCGATAGTGTGGGGCCTCTTGGAGAAGGAGAAGCGAAGCTTGAGTCTTCCTCTCGAAGGAACATGATAGAAGCTTGACCCCGGGACCGCGCCTACGCCTATCTTCTTTATCAGATGCTCTGCAAGCTTCCGATCGTTTTTGAAACCCGTCCGTCTAATATCTGTCCAAACGTAGTAGGCGCCCTCGGGGACGGTGCAAATGAAAGAAGCATCCTCCAATGTTTGCAGTAACAACTCCCGACTCTTCGCGTAAAGGGCTCGGAGGTCTCGATAATATGAGAGTGGAAGTTTCAACGCGGCTATGCATGCCTCTTGCAACGGTGTCGGGGCGCAGACGGTTAGAAAATCGTGAACCTTCCTTACGGCGCCCGTAAGTTTCTTCGGCGCGATTACGTATCCTACTCGCCAGCCGGTCGCGCTGTAGGTTTTTGAAAATCCAGAAATCGTCACTGTACGATTTGCCATACCGTCGAGACTTGCGATGCTGACATGTTTCCTACCGTCGTAAAGAATGTGTTCATAGATCTCGTCAGTGATCGCGAAGGCGTCATATTCCATGCAAAGGTCCCGGATGAGTTCTAGCTCATGGAGGGTGAAGACCCTGCCTGTCGGGTTGTGAGGAGTGTTGATTATGACCGCTTTGGTCTTTCTGGAGAAAGCTGCCTTCAGCTTCTCTTCGTCGATCCTGAAGATAGGTTCTTCGAGCGCAACATATCTGCACTTTGCTCCTGAGAGGATTGAGTCAGGACCATAGTTCTCGTAGAATGGTTCGAAGATTACGACCTCTTCCCCTGGGTTCAGAAGTGCGAGTAGAGACGAGATCATGCCCTCAGTCGTCCCGCAAGTCACGGTGACATTGTCGTCCGGATTGCACGGGACATGGTTGTAAGTTGACATTTTGTGAGCGATCGCCCGTCTGAGTCTGGGGACTCCGTGAGTGGTTGAGTATTGATTGTAGCCGTCTCGGATAGCCTGCGAAGCGGCGCTCTTGACCTTGTTAGGTGGATCAAAGTCGGGGAATCCTTGCGCCAGGTTTACCGCGTCGTAGGCTTGACATAGTCTGGTCATTTCTCGTATTACGGATTCTGTGAAGTCCTCTGCTCTACGGGATGGTCCTTTTCCCATAGCCTACACGGAAGAATTGACGCCTAGTAAGGGTTCTTCTATTTGTCTGATACAAAGTAGGTGGGGTCTAAATAAAGCCCAGTCAGTTCGAGGCTGAGTCATCACCATGGCTTACTGTTCTGTCTTCTTGTACAGAGTTCCGAGAAGAAAGGCAGAGGCCTTCATGCATGCGCTCAAGCCGATTATGAAACTTTTCGAGGATGCCGGAGCCTTGTCCGACGAGCTGTTGCGACCGAAAGATATGACTGCCAAGTTTGGCGGAGCTAGCTTGTCCTTGGCTGTCGAACTTGGCAGCGATGAAGAGCTCTGGATCGAGATCGCCAAGTTCAAGGATGCGTCCCACATGAAGGATGTTCATTCTCAAGTTGCTAAGAATCCCGACCTTGAGAAGCTTCATTCCAGATTCGATCTCCTAATCTCCGGGAAACAGGTCTATCACGCCGAGTTCGAGTCCCTACGATCGCAACCCTAGCCTCGTAATTGACGGAAACTGGCTAGAGCAGTTCATGCCTTTCTGCTTCAGTCGAAGTGTTGGTAACACTACTCTGAAACTTCAGCCCTCGAACACTTGAATGACGCGCATGGCAAAGCCGAAGGAAAAGGGTCAATCCGCAAAGCGACGAACTAAATCAGCGAAACCTCATGCGAGAACGGGAACAAAACGGCCAACCAGGCATACAAAGGCGTCGCCAAAGGCCGGTGGCCGAAACACAGTTTTGAGATCGCGTCGCCAACAAAGCGGTGACACGACCTACGTTTTCGAGTGCACGCGACTAGGATGCGGATACCGCATCCCGCGCGAAGAGAAGGCTGAACAGGGTTCACTCCGCTTCGATCTCAAGTGTCCAAAGTGCCACAACAGGGAATTCAAGTGCCTCGGAAAGGGCGATCTTCCGGAAGACTTCGAATTGCATGTACCAACAACGAACATCGATTTCGAAAACATTAGACCGGTAGACCTAGGGTCGAACTAGGATTCACAAACTCGCCTTCCACCCCCTTCTGACCGCGAACAGACGATTTCATTTTCCTCACTTTTCTGACTGTAACCCTCAGACGAAGACTTAACAGAACCATTGCCGCTTCGGTCATTAATGACCGTCAGTGAACTTTCTCCCGAAAAACTGAGACTGGAGTGTCCTCCTGACCAAGTCGGATGCGAGACTAGTGCGGACCTCGGTCCAGTAGACGGAATAATCGGGCAGGACCGTGCCCTTAAGGCGCTGAAGTTCGGAGTCGAAATGAAAGGGAAAGGCTTCAATGTTTACGTTGCTGGCCCACCGATTACCGGGAAGAGACCTGCCGCTCGAAGCTTCCTTGAAAATATCGCAAAATCCCGGCCAGTCCCTTCTGACTGGGTCTACGTGAACAACTTTGAGAATCCATACGAGCCGAAGACACTCAAGCTTCCTCCCGGTAGGGCTCGGGTCTTTCAGAGAGATCTCAAGAATCTTGTCGATCAGGCGAAGCGGGCTGTTCCTGCTGCGCTCCAGAATGACGAGTTTGTTTCTAGGGGAAATAACATTACCAAGAAAGCTGTTGCTGAACGGAACCAGATTCTTAGTGATCTAAACAAACAGGCAGCAGTTCACGGGTACACCGTGCGGATGACCCAGTTGGGGATCACCATAGTTCCCGTTGTTGATGGGAAGACCTTGAGTCAGGAGGAATTCGATATTCTTCCCGCCCGAGTGAAGAAGAAGTATGAGCAGAGCAGAGACACGGTTCGAGCAGCGCTTGACAAGGCAGGGAAGGAGGTCAACGATCTAGACGCTAAGACGCTAGAGGAGCTGAGAAAACTCAGAGATGATTCGGTGCGTTACGCGATCGGGGGTCTCATGACCAATATCGTTTCACGTTACGAGGCTCTGCCTGATATTGTTCAGCATCTTAACGAGGTCCGAGATGACATCATGGAGAACACGGAACTCTTTACACCAGCAGCGGCTGAAGAGAAGCCGGAAGCGGAACAACAGAACCCAGCGGAAAGGAACGTACCAGATTTCCTATTCCGAAGGTACGACGTCAACGTGATCGTGGATAATTCAGAGTTGAAGGGAGCTCCTGTGATATCAGAAGACAATCCCACAGTAACTAATCTGCTGGGCAAGTTCGAGAACGAGTCACGATTCGGAGCCGTCACGACAGACTTCACACTCATCAAAGGAGGCTCGATACACAGGGCCAACGGAGGCTATCTCATCCTTGGGGCCATTGAGCTGCTCAAGAACCAGTTCTCCTACGATGGCTTGAAGAGAGTTCTGCTAAGCGGAAGTATCCTAATTGAGGGCGCCGGAGAGAGGCTTGGGGTCGCCAGCACCAAGACCCTTGTCCCTCAGCCGATCCCATTGAATGTGAAGATAATACTTGTCGGAGATCACGAAATCTATCAGGCTCTATACACGCAAGATCCTGACTTTGGGATCCTGTTCAAAGTCAAAGCTCACTTTGACGATTCCATCGAAAGGAATGACCAGAACCAGAAGACCTACGGTAGCTTTGTCCACTCTCTTTGCGAGAGAGAAGGGCTCAACCATTTGGAGGCCCCGGCTCTCGCGAAAGTTGTAGAGTACGGGTCCAGGTTGGCCGAAGACCAGACAAAGCTGTCGACGAAATTCCCTGAAATCGCCGATTTGGTCAGAGAGGCAAATTTCTACTCGGCACAGGACGAAGCCAAACTGATCAAAGATGTTCACATCAAGAAAGCCCTCGACGAGAAAGTCTACCGTTCCAATCTTCTCGATGACAAGATAAAAGAGATGATTGAGCGAGGAATCATCCTCATAGACACATCAGGAAGGCAAGTGGGACAAGTAAACGGCCTCTCAGTTATCAGCCTTGGAGATTTCGACTTCGGCCAGCCATCGCGAATTACCGCAAGCCTCGGGTTAGGAAGGAGGGGAATAATCGATATCGAACGTGAGTCTAGGATGGGAGGGCAGACGCACACGAAGGGCGTCATGATTATCTCCGGCTATCTTGAGAACAAGTACGCCCACGACAAACCGTTGAGCCTCTCGTGCAGGCTTGTCTTCGAACAGAGCTACGGTGGAGTAGATGGAGATAGCGCTTCGAGCACCGAGCTCTACGCGATACTCTCAGCCCTGTCAGAACTACCAATCAAACAGAACCTTGCCGTAACAGGCTCGGTCAACCAGAAAGGAGTTGTCCAAGCGATAGGCGGGGTCAACGAGAAGATAGAAGGTTTCTACAAGATCTGCAAAGCAAAGGGATTGAAGGGCGACGAAGGGGTAATGATCCCTAGCAGCAACGCGCAGCACCTAATGCTTAACGAAGAAGTGGTTGAGGCAGTCCGAAAGGGCCGGTTCCACATCTACCCCGTCAGCACGATTGATGAGGGCATAGAGATTCTGACCGGTGTCAAGGCAGGCCAGTTGAGGAACGACGGGACTTACGAGCCCGGCACTGTGCACTACGGGGTCAACAAGCGTCTCGCAGAGATGAATCAGAGAATGGTTGCGTTGGGGGGACCCTCGGGGCTGGACGAAGAGACTCCCCGGTCTGAGGTCGAGGCGCTCGCTCAGCCCCGCGCCAAACCCTAGGGTCCAATGGTCTTTCCCGGTCAACTGTTTTTTCGCTGACTCGTCCACGCGACGCCGATAGTTTTCGAGTTGCGTTGTGAGGTTTAAGAAGGGCGAACCCATTATCGTTTTTGCTGATTTCTAATGGAAGCAGCAACACAAGTACAAAGACCCCAACCAAAGTTCGGCACACTAGTACACTTCGAAGTTCCGACTGACTCGCCAGAGAAGGTCGCGCAATTCTATGGACAACTCTTCAACTGGAAGATCACAAAGACCCCAATGGGACCTTCAGACTACTGGCTCATAGCACACCAGGACGCCGGCCCGAACGAGACGATGGGCGGCATCTACCAAAAGACGATGGGCGAAACAGGCATCCTCAACTACTTCGGAGTCTCCAACCTCGACCAGGCGATCGCCGAGGCCAAGAGCCTCGGAGCGAATGTCGTCAAGGAGAGGACTGAGATTCCCACTATCGGATGGTTCGCCATCCTCCAGGACCCCGACAAGAACTCGTTCGCACTATTCCAAGGCCAACCAATGTAGAAGAATCCCAAAGGCTCCAAACCAATCTCCTCCTTTTTTCGTCCACTCCCAGCAGACAGACCAACCTTTTCTCGGGTAGGAACGCATAGGATCGAGGCAACGGCTGTCGCCTTTAACTAGGACGGCGCAACAGCAAGAGTTCGTTGGTTTCTAATGGAAGCTGCAACAACGACCCGACCTCTACCGCGAGAATCTACGCTAGTACACTTCGAGATACCTGCCAACGAGCCCGAAAAAACAGCCCACTTCTACGAGCAACTTTTCAGCTGGAAGATTGCCAAAGTCCCAATGGGACCAATGGATTACTGGCTCATCTCTCACAAAGACGCCGGTGAGAACGAGACAATGGGCGGAATGTACAAGAAGACGATGGGCGAAACAGGATTTCTCAACCATTTCAGCGTAGTCAACATCGACCAATCCCTAGCCAAGGCCACGAATCTCGGAGCGAAGGTTGTCAAAGGCAAGGAAGAAGTCCCGAACATCGGATGGTTCGCGATCCTCCAAGACCCAGACAACAACACCTTCGCCCTATTCCAAGCCTCAGGCCGAATGTAGACAAGACTCGCGTAACATCCACTAGTCTCTTTTTTTCTTCCTCTCGTAGCGGAGAGACCGGTCGATATCTACTGTGTTAGCACGAGTCTTTCGAATGAGAGTTCACGGGCTAGATTTGCTAAGTTGACTGGTGAGTTGCCGTCTGGCTTGGCGATCTTCTGTTCTGATGGAGGAACTTCGAGGTAGTCAGGTATGCGGGCTTTGATGCGTTCCGCGTAGGTTGGGATAGTCTCGTTCTGGTAGAAGACGCCTATCGGGATCTTGTCGCCCCATTCTCTCGATTTTTCAATTATCAGTGACATCTTCTTCTCGACGTCGTCCTCGCTCATCATTGGAGTAATCCTCCCATCGTAGCCCGTAGGTTCGAGCTCGTACGGACGCGGTGTCGGCTTCTTCGTTGCTGGGTCTATCCTGTCCTCGCCACCGTACCATTCCTTTGTGTTAATGTCGTTGTACGTGGGACAGGGTTGCAGGATATCGACTAGTGCGAAGCCCTTGTGGGCGACCGCTTTCTTGATTGTCTCTTTGAGATGTTTCGTGTTGTATGCGTAGGTTCTTGCTATGAAGGTGAAGCCTGCGGCAAGGGCGAGCATCATCGGATCGACATTGGTGTTGATGTTGGGCATCGGCAGGGATTTCGTCTGCACTCCGAGATGGAGCGTCGGCGATGCTTGTCCCTTGGTCAGGCCGTAGACGCCGTTATCGTGTATGATGTAGGTCATGTCGATGTTTCTTCTACCGGCGTGGACGAAGTGGCCTACTCCGATTCCTAGACCGTCACCGTCGCCTCCTATGGCGATAACCTCCAGGCCCGGGTTTGCCAGTTTCGCGCCCTGCGCGAACGGAAGGACTCTACCGTGTAGTGTGTGGATTCCAGTTGCGTTTGTGAAATGCACGATCTTGCCAGAGCATCCGATCCCTGAGAATAGGACTAGTTTGTTGATGTCGATGGGGAGCTCTGTGAGGGCCATCTTCAATCCGGCTTCTATTCCGAAGTCTCCACATCCGGGACACCAGTCGTTATGGACCTCTGTTCTGAGGTCGCTGAGTCTAAGCACCATGGGTCAACACTACTCTCCTGTTTTGTGATGGGTTCGAGATTATCTGCCTGACCCCCTGGTAGATCTCGTCTTGGGACATGGGTCGGCCGTTGAACTTGAGGATCTTGTTCTCGATATCAATCATTGTCTTCTCGGCTATGACAGCAGCCATCTGGCCTGAGTAGTTCTGCTCTATGTCGATCACGAGCTTAGCACTGGCCAACTTTTCCTGAACTGTCTCAGTTGGGAAGGGGCTTGCGAGTCGTATTTGTAAGAATTCGACACCTATTCCATCCTTGTCAAGCATCCGCATCGCATCCAAAATAGCTCCCTTAGTAGAACCCCAGCTCACAATCGTTGCGTCAGCCTGTTTCTTATCCGAACGGAAGAAATTGAACTTCTCTTCCTCTGGAATCTCGCGAGCGGCAGTCTCCAGCTTCGACATTCTCTTGTCCATCATCTTGATCCTATTGTCAGGGTCTTCCTCGATATGCCCCATTGTGTCGTGTTCGTCTCCGCTGTTCCAGAAACGATGGCCAGGCATCCCTAGCACTGCTCTTGGGGAGACGCCGTCGTCAGAGAACTCGAACCGGTGATATTGATCGTTGTTGGGACCTTCGCCGTTGTCGATCAGTTTGCCCCTTTGGATCGGGACCGCGTCAGGCCGGAGTTGTGGAATGGTCGCGCTGTTGTTTGCGAGAGATTTGTCAATGAGGTGTATAGCTGGCATCTGGAATCGTTCTGCATAATTGAAGATTCTAGTCGCATCGTAGAAACATTCTTCGATGTCGCCGGAGCATAGTACGATTCGGGGAAATTCTCCGTGGGACGCGCTGAGAACGAACTTGAGGTCTCCCTGCTCGTGACGAGTGGGCTGTCCCGTTGATGGGCCCCCACGGGAGTATTGTGTTATGACGACCGGTACTTCGTTCATGCCTGCCCATCCGAGCCCTTCGACCATAAGTGAGAATCCGGGTCCGGAGGTTGATGTCGCAGACCTGGCTCCTGTTAAGGCTGAACCGGTCGCCATCGTGATTGCAGCTATCTCGTCCTCTGTCTGAGTTACGAGAATTGATCCCTTCTTTCCTGGTTGGCCGCCGTCGAGGAGGTCGAAGTTTTCGTGGGACTCGATGAACTCGCTCTCATCCGCTGCTGGAGTGATGGGATAGTAAGTCTGTACTCGGCAGCCTCCTACAATCTTGCCGAAGGCGACTGCTTCAGTGCCCATTATCAATAGTCTCGATTGATTTTGGACCGGTCTGAGCTGATAGGGGAAAGGCTGCGAGATCATGCCCTTCGCGATATCGTAGGCCATTTTGGCTCCGATCTCGTTCATCCCGATGACCTTCTTCTTTGAGCCGAACGTCCGCTCAAGCGACTGGTCTAGGTAGTTGATGTCGAAACCTAGGATAGCGAGCGAGGCAGAGACCGATAGTACGTTGATGATTCTCGAGACCTTGCTAAGCTGATGCTCTCCTATCTGGGCCGCAGTCTTTGCGATAATATCGTTGTAGGGTAACGGGTATAGACTGACGTTTCTCCGTTTCGCCTCATCTAGGATTCCCGCAACAGTGGCTGGTATGTTCTGTTTCGCGAGTCTTGCTTTGATTCGAAGAACAACTGGGTTTTCGATCGTGTCGACCTTGTCGATCTCGATAGCGCTGAAGCTGGGGTCGTAGAGAATTCCGCCCCCTGAGTTTACTTCATCAGCGTGTCTGATCAGTGTCTCTGCATCGAACGTTGCTAGAAGGTTCACATTGTTTACGTGGGAACGGATTCTTTCGCTGTTCACCCGGACCTCAAAATAGCTATGGGGTCCCTTGATGCTCGAGTAGTACTCCCTGAGCCCGAAGGTCCAGAGACCGCCGAGCGCGCAAGCGCCTGCGAATATGTTTGCTGAAGAGTCGACCCCGCTGCCTTGCGGGCCGCCCGTCATCCATGATAGGTCGTTGACTTTTGAGGGGATGCTGCTCGTCGCTTAGCCCCCGGTCGCCCTGCCGAGCCCTACCGCACAGTCGCAGTCGCTACTCTCGCTGCAGTATGGACAGGCGCACTCGCAATCGTCTATTACAGTTTCACAATTCGGACACATGTACGGTTCTATTTCGTCGAGCACAACTATCGCAGTAGAAAAAGTGCTAGTCTTCTCAATAAGTCTTTACGGAAGAGCCTGGGCTGGACGGCCAAGTCCCTGTAAGATCAGTCGGTTCTCCTTTCAAATCGTAATTCTTAGTGCGACGGATTTGTCTTTTCTTGTCTGGAGCCAGTGGACAAATCGGATTAGTCGATATTGAATGCCGTATTTTGTTTTGAGAAGTGAGAAGGCAACCTTCGCGTCTCCCGCGCTGCCGATGACGGCTTCCGCATCTGTCCATTCGTTTTTGGGTATACCTCTTCCGGTAGAGGCAGCAATGCGCACGTGAGAGTTACGTCGAATTCTCTTAGCCTTCCCAGTGTCGGTGTTAGTCCTGACGTAGATCGTTCCTTGATGTTCAACAAACCAGACTGGAGTCTGGACCGGTTCGCCATTCCTCCTATACGTTTCAACTACGAGGTATCGTTCGCGAGCTAGCTCAGCCAGCTTCGCTATCGTGGTCTCGGGAATTGCTGGCTGAGTCGTCCTCTTACCCCAATCCGTTTTTCAGATAACTTCGATATTCTCGTCATTGAATCCGAGTTTGACGAGTTCATCTTTCGCCTTCGTTCTTTGCTCTCCATGTAGGACGATTCGTCCTCCCTCTACATCTCCACCGGTGCCGAGGGCCTCCTTTAGCTGACGAGCAATTTCCCTCAGTCCCGATTCGTCCTTGGTGGGCCTGTGAGGTTCGACAATAGTCACTTCTCGCCCAGAGTGGTGGTGCTTCTCCAGTCTGACGACGAAGTGCTCTGATTCCTTGTCAATGTGTTTCAGTATGTCTTCAAAGGTTAGATCTTCGCTACTCATTCAGTATCCCTCCTATGCCTCAACCATCGGATGTGAGTGTTCGATCGTGTGATGGTAGTGTTCAGGCGGCATTAAAGATTGGAACGCTCTTTCTACAACTTCGCTTAGTGCTGGGTGAATGTGCATCATGTCCCTTATCGGCCTATAGGTCTGTTCGGGCGTGTACATTAGTGGTATTATCTCATGTATTAGTGTTGAGGCTTCGGGACCGATGATGTGGGCTCCAAGGATTCTCTCGGCGTCCGCTTCTACGATGACCTTGACGAAATAGTCCTTGACATTGAGCGCTTCCCCTTTTGCTGTGTCCTCGTACTTGTGATAGCCAATGAGCACTTTGTCCGCTCCATGCTTTGCTATGGCTTCTTGTTCTTTCATTCCCACGGCGGCGATCTCAGGATAAGTGAAGATGGCGCGCGGGACTGCGTGATAGTCTACTTTGACGTTCCTCTTCAGTATGGCATTATAGTAGACAATTGCTGACTCGTAGTTTGCAACATGTTTGAAGAGATGCTTGCCGTCGGCATCTCCAAACGCCCAAATGCCTGGTTGAGAAGTCTCTAGATACTCGTCGACTGCGATCCATCCAGTGGGGGTTGTCTTTATTCCCGACTTTTCAGGGTGGAGGATATCTGTTGTCGGTCCTCTCCCGCTGGCGATCATGATTTCCTTCGCTGTGACAGTCACTGTCTTCCCGCTCTTTCGATCTAGTGCAACGAGTTCCTTCAGCCCTGGCGAGATGTCTCTCACCTCCTTCACGTCGTGGTCGATGAGAATGTTGATGTGCCGCCCTAGCACTCTGGTCGCCAGCGCGGAGACTTCAGGCTCCTCTTCTGGCACGAAGCGCGGGTTTCTTCCTATGATTGTGACTCTGGATCCCATGCTTGCGAAGAAGTGGCCGAATTCTGCCGCTATGTATCCGGCTCCTACGATCGCAATGCTTTCCGGTAGTTGATTCATCTTGAAGACTGTGTCGCTAGTTTGGTAGCTGATTTTGTCGAGGCCCTTGATTGGTGGGATGATAGTCTTGGAGCCTATGCATAGGAAGATCATTGGCGACTTGATCTCGGTCCCGCTGACTCTCATTGTGTAGGGCGCGATGAATTCGGCTAGTGCGTGGTAGTAGTCAATGTTCTTGGAATTGGATAGTCCCTCTCGTATCTGGTCGATTTCGTGATTGATGAGTTTCCGCATTCTTTCCATTACGAACTCGAAACTGATCTTTCTGATCTCAGTATCAATGCCTAAATCCCGTGCCTCCTCGATCTTCCTTACGAGCTCTGCAGGATAGAGCAGGATCTTGGACGGAATACACCCCCGGGTGAGGCAGATGCCTCCAGGCTCGTCCTTGTCGATGACAGCAATGCGAATGTTAGGATTCTCCTGGATCATCGGGTCAACGAGATTCATCGCCGATCCGGATCCGATAATGATCAGGTCGTAGTCTTTCATGGAAATGAACTCGTGCACCGTTGAAGATAAGCGTGCGTCACGAAAGGGTCGGTTCAGGACTAGTAAGGCTTGATGAATCCAAGTTAAGAAGAGATTCGCGTAAGCGGTTTCTTGGCGGTGAAAATGGAGGAGACTCTGACCTTCGCGTTGAATCTGATGGGCACATTCGCCTTTGGGCTCAGCGGCGGTATCTTGGCGGTTAGGAAACAGATGGATCTGTTTGGAGTTCTCGTTCTGAGCGTGGCTACGGGGCTCGGCGGCGGAATCATGCGAGACATTGTACTGGGTCATATTCCACCCGCGACCCTTACCGACTGGCGCTATCTTGCGGCCGCCGGATTGGCTGGGTTACTGGTCTTCCTACGGTTCAGTAAGGTGGTTCATCATGGCAAATTCCTGACCACCTTTGACGCTGTCGGGCTGAGCATATTCACCGTTACAGGAACCACCATTGCTCTCGATGCTGGGCTGGGTCCCGCACCTGCGGCCTTGCTAGGCATGCTCACCGGTGTAGGCGGTGGCGTGTTGAGAGATGTGTTGGCCGCTGAGATTCCGTTGATCTTTCGAAGCGAAGTTTATGCTGTCGCCTCGATTCTAGGAGCGGTAATAATCATAGTTGCTAGCCAAGTCGAGTTTTCCGGGATTCCAGCCGAGGCTCTTGCAGCCCTCGCGACTTTCATTCTGCGGATGGTGAGTGTTCAGAGAGGATGGAAGATTCCAGTCGCGAAGCCGAAAATAGAAACTCGATGATGCAGCCTGTTCGTCCTTGCCGGTTTCAGGATCGAAAATTGTCATGCGGTCTGATCGTTGCGGTTTGCTCATGCGATAACTGTCTTCACCTCTGAGCATTCGAGGAATCTGCCGACGTCTGAAGCTTCTTCCTTTATCTTTGAAGAAATGCGGCTAGAGATTCTGGAGAAGGGTGTAACGCAGAAATGCGGCCATTTGTCTCCAGGAAACAGGAATAGGCGTTTGCTCGGCCGGGTCGCGCATCTTCTAGCTGAGCACCTTGTAGCGGACGACCAGGTCAGGTCCGTACTTCGAAGTATTGAGCAGCTTCAGTCTTACCCCATCTTTGACAAGGGGATTTCCCTTCCCTTCGACGAGGCTCACCGCTTTCTCTCCGCCTAGAATCCTAGGAGTAATAGCGACTGAGATCTCGTCTACGAGGCCATTACTCAGCATGCTCCAGTTCAGCGCGCCTCCCCCTTCCAAGAGAATCCTTCGGAGGCCGATTTTTCTCAGGGTCTGGAGGAGAATCCTAGCCGAAACCAGCGGGCCTTTTCCGCAGACAAAGACCTTCACGTCTCTCCGTTCAAGAATCTCGATTCTGTTCTTTGGTGCTCTGGACGTTACGGCGACGATTGTAGGGATCTCTTTTGCTGTTCTGACTACGTACGAGGTGAGCGGTGTTTTTGCGTTGCTGTCCACGATGATCCTATGGGGTTTGCGATCTCTTGCGAACTTCACTGTAAGTTTGGGGTCGTCTCTGACCAATGTTCTCATTCCGATCATTATGCCGTCGACTGAGGCCCTCAAGCGGTGGACCCTTCTGAGGTCGGCGGACGACGACATTCGAGAGTCACCAGTGTATGTCGCGATCTTTCCGTCGAGGCTCATCGCAGCGTTGAGGATCACGTAGGGGCGGGAACTCCGGTTACGTGGCATTGCTAGTTTCATCAATGCAGAGTTTGCCTAAAAGACCGAATCTGGTCGGCATCTGATTAGTTAGCAGCGGGACGTATCGAGGAGCGCGGGATTTGTTGCGAAGGGAGGATGCTGCGACTAAGGAGTGATCTGAGGATAGGCTCGAATGGATGTCCGGGGTTCTTACTATGATTCACGAGTTGGACTGGAGACTGAGCGGGATAGTTGCCTGTATCTTTCTCACCACTCTCTTCTTTTTCTTTTTCCCTGGCTTGTCCATCGGGGCGACTGCATTTTTTGTACTGGCTCTCATAATTGAATTCGCCCGCAATACTCTTTGTCGGTGTCCCTATTACTCGACCTCCATCGAGGCTTAGAGCTCTCTTTGAATGGACTGTGATTGGCCTTGTCTGGATCATGATCGTTCTGGTCGCCCTTACGATTCTAAGTCTGCACTAGGTCTGAGCCCGAACATTGGGCATATCGCTTATCTTGCCGAGAAGGGTTTGATAATTTCCGCTATGGAGAATAGGAGTCTATTCCCAGTGAGACGGTCATGACGATATTGTTCTTGAAAATGTGAAATGAACCTAGATACAAATCGAAGGGTCTCATGAACGGAGCCCGAATGATCTCATTCGTGGTTCAATGCCGACAACGATGCCGAAGGGATGTCTGGCTGTTGTCATTCCTGTCGAAATTCGGTACCCATGTGGGAGTTCCTGTCTCGTTTTCTGTTACCATTTACGGTTACCAAATCCGTTACCAGGCGATAATTCGGAATAGTATTTGATCTTCGCGACGCGGAGTGCGAGTTCTATTTCTGGAACTCCGTTAACAACGGTCTAGTCTTTCTTGTGGTTGCTCATCCATTTCTTCTCTTCGCGCGTCGGAGTCAACTCGCATCCTGACGCCCAAAGGAAAGTCCTAGCAGTCGATGGCCCCACATGTTGAAACCGTTCTTGCACAGCATCTAGCATACGTTCCTCATCCTTTCCGAACGTGTTGAGATATTTCTGGAAGGAGCCAAAATCCTTCTCTAGCTTCAAGAACTCAGCCGCGTTATGTACCGTAGCCTGGATCTTCTTCTCGTTCCGTACAATGCCCGTATCGATCATGAGCTTCTTCACGTCCTTGTCAGAAAATCTTGCGACTTTGCTTATTGAGAATCCAGCGAACGCCTTCTGGAAGTTCGGCCACTTTTTCTCGATCACTTTCCAGTTGAGGCCTGCAGTGAAGAGTGATCTTGTCATTCGCTCGAAGTATTCGTCGTCATTCTTCGGAGGCTTAGCATTCCAGTTAGGAGACACAGGCCATCCTGAGTCAGTCTACATATTTATGGACTTTGAATTCCAGACCACCACCTCCAAGCCTTTTTCTACTCAAGAGCCAGATTGTCTCTATCTGACATGTCCGTAACAAAGAGTCCAACTGCGACGGTTTCTCCGAGAGAAGTTCTCAGAAAATACAAGACGATAGCCGTTGTGGGAGCTAGCAAGAACCCGCAGAAAGATGCCTACACTGTTCCTCAATTCATGAAGGATCATGGTTACAAGATCGTCCCGATCAATCCGACGGCCGATGAGATTGTTGGCGAGAAAGCGTATTCGAGTCTCCCCGACCTTCCGCCGGACATAGCGAGTAAAGTGGAAATTGTAGATGTCTTCAGACCGAGCGAAGAGCTTCCTCAGGTCGCGCAGCAGGTCGTAGATTTTCACCGGAAGTATGGAAGACCATTTGCCTTCTGGGCTCAGCTGGGTCTCGAGAACGAGGAAGCCAAGCAGATCTTGTCTAAGAATCAGATTCCGTACATCATGAACGCCTGCTTGAGAATTGTTCTGAGAACAATGTGACCGCTCGTTGACAAGCGGCCATGTAAGATTTTGACTTTTCCTAGATCGTGCTAGGGTATTCCCATGGTGTTGCCTATACCGGCAACGATTACCGTGTCGCCTGACTTTGATGCGGATTGAATTGTGTTCTTGACTCGTCGAATTGCCTCGTCTACCGCCAGTCTGACTTGCTGGGTCATTGCTGATATTGCTTCCTTGTTCGACATTTTCACGACAATGGCGATCATTGGAATGTGGTGTTTGGAAGCGCTCTGTTCAATGTGGTATCTGTCGACTCCGGGACCACCGATAGCCGCTCCTACTCCTTCTGCGACCTCTCCGCTGGGTTCACCCTCGAACTTTAGAGCCGCGTCAACGGTCACTACGAGTGATGGCGAGTTTTGTTCTATGAGCTTCTCCACAGCGATCCCTGGCTTCCCGACGCTACCGCCTGGACCCTTCGCGCGTACCAGTAATAGGTTTCTGCCATCGAGACCGGTCTCGTACATTATTGTGTCCTGTTCGATCTCTCGAGGCTGAGCTCCCTCAGCCATCTTGCTCGCGATTAGGGGCCCTATTCCGTCCCCTATCGGATTACCTTTGGCAAATGCGTCTATTGCTGAACTGTAGGCCTCGGCCTCCTCCATGATCTGAGGCATAGCCATCTGGAGTTGGTATAGTGCGAGGATTCCGCCCTGTTTCCTTGCCAGGAGGTAGAAGTGGCGGACGACTCTGTACATCTGGTCTAGACCGATGGAAATCTCCATCTGGTTGGATAATGTGTTAACCTCTGCATCTGTTGCGCTAGCAGCAATTGCCTTGACCTCTGCCCTAAGATTATCATCGTAGGTATCGAGAATGTGTTCGAGTTTGCCCACGATCCCTGAGGGGTCCATACTTACGGGTTGAATTGCAAAAGACCCTGTGAGCCTGTCGATGCGGGATTCAACGGACTTTTGATCTCCTTTGAATCTTAGAGCTGAACTCAGAACGCTGTCATGTGCAGTTTTTCGTAGCCTCTCTAGCTTACCTAGGTTCCGTTTGACGCCAACCAGCATCATGCTGATTTGGATTCTCTGTCCGTAGAACATTAGGACGATGAATGATCCGAAGTATGCGAGCTGGATGATGCTGCTGATGTCGATAAGGGCCATTAGTAGATCAATACTCCGTTCCGAGATATACGCGTTGCTTCGACACACAGCACGTTGAAAATCGACGGTTTCTCGATGCTTATCATCTTATCGTCTTTGGACGGTTTGCAAAGGAGTCTCTTGGAGCAATAGTCTTGTCACTCGTTTGGTGCCTGTTCTGATGAAGCGGAGATCTACTTCTTCGCTGATGGCGTGTTTTGAGAGTGCTGAGAGCACGTCTTTCATCTGGTTGATGGTTTGGGTTCCAATTCCGATAATGACGTCTCCGACCCGTAGTCCGGATCTATAGGCAGGTCCCCGTGCATCTACTTCTACTACTAACACTCCGGAGTCGGCTGGAAGGTCGTATCGTCTGGCAAGTGCTTCGTTGAGTGTCGTTCCATAGATTCCGAGCCAGGGTCTGACAACCCTTCCCTTCTCCCGGATCTGCTGCATTACCCATTTGATTGTGTTGACTGGAATCGCGAACCCGACGCCTTGGGCATAGGGTATCATCGCTGTGTTCATTCCGATGACGTTGCCGCTGATATCGGCTAGAGGGCCGCCGCTGTTGCCTGGGTTGATGGCGGTGTCTGTCTGGATTAGTCCTTCAAAGATGAAGTCGGCGCCAGGCAAGGGTCTTCCTAATGCGCTTACGACGCCTAGCGACACTGTTGGTCCTCCTTGGAGTCCAAGGGTGTTTCCGATTGCTAGGGCGAGTTGTCCGACTTTGAGCTGCTCTGAGTCTCCAAGAGTGGCCGATGGGAGGTTCTCGGCTTCCACGTGAATAACGGCAATGTCAGTAGACGGGTCGCTACCCACTACTTCTCCTACGAAGGAGCGTCCGTCTTTGAGGTGTATCTGGACCTTGGCTGCTCCGTCTATGACGTGATTATTCGTAATGACGAAACCCTTCGAGTCAATGATTAGTCCAGAGCCTTTTCCTTCGATGGGCACGACACCGTAGGCAAAGTCGCGTGTTACTCTCACGCTGTCTATGCTGACTACGCTTTCGCTGAGCCTCTCGACTGCTCCAGTTATCTGGTTCTCCAGGGATGTGAGAATTGACATGTTTAGAGTCCCCAGCTCGTCTTTGTGACGGGCTTGATCCTCACGTAAAGATAGTCTCCTTTCTCCTTTGTCTCTGCCGATCCAGTTACCTCGACGCCTCTAGGGACCCACCTGGTGGGGGAGTCTACGTCGTCAACCAATAGTGTGACCTGGTTAGGGGAAGTGTCCTGAAACCGTTCACTGTACTTGAGGTTCCAACCGCTGAGGTAGAAGTAGGCGCCGTCAAATTCGAAGGCTACTGGCATGATATGCGCTTGCATGTCTGAGCATACGAATGCAAGTCTTCCAAGGCTTCTCTCCATAAGATACCGAAGCTCCTTCTCGGTGAATTCGGCCCCGGTCGTCCTTCTCGTCCTCTGAGTCATCATGTTCTCTGATAATCCATTGCATCAGTCGGTCTTATATACTTGGTAGTCGCAGGAAACCAAGTAGGTGCGAATTACTTGAGTAAGTTAACACCAGTTGACCAAGACATAACAAAAGAGCAGTCCGAAGAGTGCCACCTACTGCACTCTGCCTGGAACGATCTGACGAAAGTCTGGACCCTCCCAGTTATCCACGCGTTGAGCCTCAAGCAGCCGGCCCGATTCAACGAGCTAAAGCGACGAATCCAGAACATAAGCGCAACAAGCCTAGCGGAGAGGTTAAACGAGATGGAGCAGCGAAAAGTGATAGAGAGAAAGGTCTACCCCGAGACACCGCCACGAGTCGAATACGCTCTGACCAAGAAAGGCGTAGAGCTCTCAGTCATTCTCGGCACTCTTGCAGATTGGGTAATGAAATGGGACAAACCGTCCAACAACACTCCCCGAGCCAATGATGAGAAGGCTCGAGCCGCGGTCCGTACGAAGTAATCGGATCTAGTAGATTTCGATATGATCTTCGGCGAACCCCATCTTTACTAGCTCATCCTTGATTCTGCTTCGGTGGTCGCCCTGAAGCATTATCACGCCTTCCTTCGCCGTTCCCCCAGTCGCCAAGCGTCCCTTCAGCCTATGAGCAACCTCGTCCAGTGACCGCCCCGTTTTAGGGAGTCCTTGAACGATGGTGACTGGTTTTCCCCATCTTCGAAACTCGACTCTAACGACGAGATGAGTTTCACTCTTGTCCAGCTCTTTTAGAGCTGCGTTGAAGTCGAAATCTCCACTCAAACTCTCGGTCAAAGTGCACGTTATGGACCCTTTAGTTCTTTTCGGCGGTTTCTCGGAACTTGCCTAGATAGTCTGTTAGGAGTGCTCTGTATTGTGCTGGGGTCATGTCTTCCCTCAAGTTCTGGAGCAAATTGCGAAAGTACTCGAAACGTCCGGCTATGCGAGGTGACACTTGAGAGAGGAATTTCTTGTTTGTCTGTTCAGCCCGACGGCCTGTATCTTCCACTCTGTGTCTCGCCATCTGCGCGATTGCCCGGGCATTGTGCGCCATGGTCGAAGTGTTAATCCAACTATCCATAACGGCGTCCCGATTCTTGGCCGGTTCATCTTTCACCCAGTCTTGAAGGAAACTGGTCATTTGGTTCGATTCGAATATTGGTGTATTGCGCAAAACTTTGAACGAGATATCGTCAGCGTATAGGTCCTGGATATCGTTGAGTAAGTCGTGAATGATCTTCTGTTGGTAGTCGCGCAAGGCGACCTTCTTTCCAAGGTTGTCGATTGCTTCTTCGAGGATCTCGCCGTTGTGAGAGGGATGGTCGGTCTGGATCCTGTAAACGTGGGACATTTCGTGAACCAGCAATCCTTCCAGTAGTCCGGACCCTAGAGCTCCGCCGGAAACAACAATGGTGAAGTTGCGTCCTTGGGGCATTGTGTATCCCATGAATGGGAGCTGTGGATCAACGACAACCTTCACCTTCGTGCCGATATCGTATCCAGCCTTCTTCATCATGTCGATAGCGTTCTGTCGGGCCTTGCCGACTATCTCGTTGATGTCGGTATCGGCTGGGTTTTGAGATGTTGAGGTTCTCATGCTGGTCATTGGGGTTTTGTCACAGTCCGATTAGGTGGTCGATCGAGAAGGTTCCGCCGCCCAAAAATGTGAGGGCGAGGGCTGCTAACAGGAGAGTTATGTCAACTTCCAAGCCGCCTTGGTACTTCTTCTTGATCTTCGTCACTGAAAGCCATGTTGTGGATAGCATCCAGAGGGCTGCGAGAAAGGCGATGATAGGAGTTAGAATTCCGAGGATCAGTCCGAGTCCACCGAAGAATTCGACGACTCCTGCAAACGGAATTAATGCCACCGGTAGTCCCATGCTCTTCATCCAGCCTTTTCCTTGTTCATTCTGTTTGAGTTTTGGGTATCCATGAATCATGAAGGCCGACCCAATTGCGAGCCTCAGGATGATTGATGCAAGGTCAACGTATTGAGGGAACAACACTACTGCGCATCCTCCTCCTGTTTCTCGTCTTGGAATTCTCGAATGCTGTTCATATTGTCAGTAAACGCCACGAGTCTGTGTTATAAATCAAGTAGTCAATTGCTACCAAGTAGGTTGCGAGAATCGTATCAGGTAAACCCGGCTTAACCTTCTCAGCCTAAACTTCGATGAAGATTCCTTCAGGTCCCACCCTCACAGGATAAGTCGTCACCTTTAGCGTGGGTATCAGGCTGAGGCTGCCGTCCAGCAGGCTGTATTTCCATCCGTGCCAAGGGCAGGTGATCTCGTAGTTTCTAACCTCGCCTTCCCCGAGTGGTCCACCTCGGTGCAGACAGTTGTTTGAGATAGCGAAATATTGGTCTTTGACACGGAAGACTGCAATGTTTCTGCCTTTAACTAGGATGACTTTCGAGCCTCCGTCCGCGATCTCATTAGGTTCTGCGACCTTGATTTCCTGGGCCGGACCCGCGGCCGCTTCTTGACTCGTCAGATTGTATGTCCTCCACGCACTGCGATCGGCAGTTCCTTCGTCGGCAATGGCCTCTTCTCCTGAGTATACTGCGTGAGCCAGTCTTCGAGTGCGCGTATCTGGGCGTTATCTGTTCCCAGCGCGATGAGTTCCCCCTTTGTCAAGTGGACTGTCTTAAGGAGAACCTGTTCCATATGCGAAGCATGAGATTCAGTCGGCGGCCTGGGTTGGGTCTCGGCCAGATATTCGAAGTCCTCCTGTAAGTGCTCGATCTGAAGTACTACATCGCTAGTCATACGCGTGATTTCGACGTCGAGCACGTTGCTGTATACTCCCAAGAGTGTCTCAAGATCGGACTGTGCGGTCTTGAGTTTCTCAATATGCAACAACAGCACGTCTTTCGGAATCGGGCTCTTCTCTCGAGATGCGCTCGTAATGTCAATAACGAGTGTGATCAGGAAGGTTGTGAGGAATCCGACGCCGAGCTTGGATCGCAGTCGTTCCTTCGCTAGCTTCTCTACCGGCACCAGCTTCTTCTTTTCGTTGTTGTCAATTATCCGGTCGACTACCAGATACGTGATGGGCAGTGTCACCGCAAGGCCGATGAAGGCAGCGATTACGGAGAGTTCTATATCATCAAACGTGATAGGCAAAGATACTGGTGACTAGGTCAACCTTCCATATTTCTGGCTTGCAGAATCCGCCAAAAGATAACGGGGCGGACCAAAAAGGAGACTAGGGCTCTGTGATCTTGATTGCTTGCACAGGACACTGGATCTCGCAGGCTCTGCAGAAAATGCAATCCTTCTCCCGGGCCGGGTCCGCTTTCCATGTAGCCAATGGAGCCTTTCCGCTGTCATTGGTGACGCCCTTGTCCATTTTCTCCTGTTCTCCGGGCAGTTCCATTCTGTCGAAGACGTTGACAGGGCAGACGGTGATGCAGATCCCGTCGGCTATGCAAATGTCAAAGTCTACACCCACGGCTGATCCGTGAACGCCATACTCTTTGCTGACTCCATCTTTCCACTTTAGTTCATGGTCAATGTGGGTCTCTTTGACCGGCCACCCGTTAGGGAACGATGGATCCTCAATCAGTTTTCGAACTTCACCCAAGGTAGAGTCGTCTGCTATCGGCGGAGTGTCGGGCATATAAAATCGTTGAATACCAATTGTACACTATTCCGCTTTCTCAGCCGCCCTTTGATGAGGTAGACGCGGGACACTAGTTGTGGCTTTTCAGGAATTCAGGGCCGTAGAATCTTGCCGAGGAGGCCAGTTCTTCTTCGATCATGAGAAGTCGGTTGTACTTCGCGGTCCTCTCACCGCGGGCTGGAGCGCCAGCCTTGATCTGACCCGTGACTAGTGCAACTGACATGTCGGCGATGGAGGTGTCTTCAGTCTCCCCGGACCTGTGACTCATGACCAGTCCGAAGTTGGCCTTTCTCGCCATCTCAACTGCCTCTATCGTTTCTGTTAGGGTGCCGATCTGGTTGATCTTCACCAGCAACGCGTTCGCCGCTCTTGCGCGGATTCCTTGGGCGACTCGTTTGATGTTGGTGACGAACAGATCGTCTCCGACAATCTGAACTCTGGCTCCAAGCTTCTCTGTGATTGTGGAAAAGTTCTCGAAGTCTTCGTCGTGAAACGGGTCTTCAATCGATTTCAACGGAAACTTCTCCTGGAGACTGACGTAGAGCTCAAGGAGGTCGTCGCTATCAATCTCCTTGCCATCTACTGTGTATGTACCCGGCTTTGGATTGTAGAAGCTGTCTGCGGCGGCATCGATTCCGAGGATCACGTTCTGGCTCGGAGAGTATCCCGCCTCGTCCACTGCGTCGTTGATTTGGCCAAGGGCCTCCTCGACATGGCTGATCGGTGGCGCGAACCCGCCCTCATCCCCGACGTTAATCGCTGACTTGCCGTACTTCGCTTCTAGTCTCAACTTTAGCGAGTGATAGATCTCGGATCCGCAGCGAAGCGCGTCCTTGTAGGTGCGGAACCCGGCTGGAATCACCATGAACTCTTGGAAAGAAAGATCGTTGCCTGCGTGTTTTCCACCGTTGATAATGTTCATCAAAGGTAGGGGAATGTTCGGCTTTTTTCCTCCAGCCAAGGTTCGATAGAGAGGCGACTTAGCTGTGTCTGCAGAGGCTCGGGATACCGCAACTGAGACTCCGAGAATGGCGTTCGCTCCAAGCCTGACTTTGTTCTCGGTTCCGTCCAGGTTGATGAGGGTCCTATCGATCTTCTCCTGTTCACGTGAATCCATGCCGTGAATCTTTGGGCCGAGAATCATGTTGACATTCTCTACTGCGTTCTGAACTCCTAAGCCGGAGTAGCGCTGTCTGTCTCCGTCTCGGAGCTCGAGCGCCTCAAGGTGGCCTTTCGAAGCGCCTGAGGGAACAGAGAACCGTCCAAACCCAGACTTCGTGTAAATGTCGACTTGAACTGTAGGATTTCCTCGAGAATCCAAGACCTCTCTTGAGACAGTCTTTTCAATCTTGAACTCGGAGCTTGCCAAGTTTCTCAGCGGTCGAGACCCTTTCCAAGTCTCCTTTTACTGTTTCCAGATCGCCTCAGGAGCAAACTAAGCAACTGCTTTGTCTCACTAGGTCTATCGAGTGTCCTTGCGTGTAACACCATCCGTATTCGTCGAAACGGGTCTCATTCAGTAGGAATGCTGCTTTGAGAGCCGCGCTCGTCGCTACGTTTCACGATACAGTGTCGTACTGCTTCAAGTCGACACTGGAGACCATGGGGACGAGTGTTCGCGATGTTGTCTATGACCATCTTCGGCGTAAGGGGATTCCGGAGTCTGAAATTCCAGCCCAGTTCGATGACGTGGTCAAGGCTCTAAACGAGTCGTTTGGGGGTTCTGCTCGCGTGATAGTCTACAAGACTTTGGTGGAGCTCTATCAGCAGTATTCTATGAGGGTCGATTTCACCTATCAGGATTCACTGCGGGACCATCTGTCTATGCTACGGGAGAGGGTTGTCGTGGATCACATCCTCCCTAGGCGGATTCAGCGAGAGGATCATAGCCTTGAGGGACGACTCTCCTTTGTCCAGAACATGGTACCTTCCAGCGCTCACTGATCCAACAGTTCTGTTAGGCTCTGGAATGGTTTAAGACTCGTTTAGTCTTTGTCGGCTGTTGCGCCGGGATGGCTGAGTGGTTAAAGCGACGGCCTCGAGATCCCATCCGGAAGTATTCGTCGATTGACATGACAGCCGTTGGGCGTCACGCCCTCGTGGGTTCGAATCCCACTCCCGGCGCCATCACTAACCCGTCTACGGGATTAGCCTGGTAAGCCTTACGTGCTGTGAACCGTGCTCCGGAATCCATCAGAGGTCAACCAGTCCACCTCGTATCTCGTTCCCTGATCTACTTCGATGTCTCCGCAAACAGTGCTCTCGCGTCGCGAGGAACAAATTGTTGGCCCCCTTTTTTCTAGAGGGCTCTCGCCAGGTGGAACGTTTCTCGGCGAGTATCATGTTTTAGAACGTAGAATGGGCTTGGACGATGGTCTTCGAAACGGTACTCCTTCCCTTGGGAAAAGCGTGGAATAAGTGTGGTTACAGGATTGCCTGTCCCAGATTCCAGATCAGGGCTTGTTCTGCGCTTGTCGAGTTCGAAAAAGAACAGTCTGCATGGTTCTCTACTCGAATTGGCCGGGTGGGTTCTCTTACTCATTCTTCTTGAAGTGTTTTTCCCAGAATCCCTGTTTTCTCTTTGCGATTCTCGACGCGCGTTCAACGCCCGCGTCAACCTCACCTCGGTTTTTTTCGGGGGATGGGGGCGGCGACGGCTGGTCCTTGACAGGACTCATGGCTTTTGGTGCAGGCTTAGGCTCGTTCGCTGGCTGTGTGCTCTTGGTCGGCTTCGCCTCCTCAATAGGAGGTTTCGCAGGAAGACTCGGTATCTGCTTAGCAGGTAGACTGGTTGCTTCTTTGAAAGACGGGCTAGTTGTCTCCTTCATCGGTTCGTCGATAGGCTCCTTAACATCTCCCGTTTCTCCTTCTGTTGGCTCTGTCGCCGATATTTCGAACTCGCACTCCTGCTGGCCTTGCGACATACACCGTGTCTCTCGGGCTTGGACTGTCTTGTCTAGGACCTCTGCGAACAATCCGGCTAGGAAGCCGCTGGTGAACATGCAATTGGGTTCCTCGGACGACCCGTTCTCCATCGCCTCGAAGCAGTTGCTGATTGCCACATTCGCGTTTGCCTTGTCGAAGTCTACTCTTGTGATCTTGACCTTTCCCAGACCGAGATTAGTATCTTCGAAGGCAGAATGAACAAGACTCTCTAGAGCGGCCCTCTGCTCTTCTCCGGTCGAGGTTATGCTGTCGCGGAAGATGCTGCCCTCGTGAATACCGATCCCGCTGGCTAGATACGAAAGGAAGGGAGCCGCTTGATCTGCCACGAGACGCTCTAGCCCGTCTCTCATGACCCGTATGACGTCACGGCGAAGAATGATCATCTTCTGCCCGAAGAAGGAGACCTCTCCTTTGTTATCGTTGAATCGTAGCTGGTTTACCGATCCCACTAGTCGCCGTAGGTCCCAGGCGTTCGGTTTTCCCTTCGGACTAGTTTGCAGCTCTTGGAGCCTCCCTTAGTTCGTTCGTCAGCATCTCAGCTGCTTCGCTCACCTTGTGGGCGAACGCTGAATCAGGATTATCGATCACGAACACGGATCTGCTGAGGTTGTTTATGACATCCATCTGGAACTCGAAGGCTTGCAGGAACCTGGACTTGAAGAGGGTCGCAAGCTCCTTGCCGACCTTCATCGCATCCTTGATCCTGACTCCCGGAGGCACCATGTTGAGCGTCAGGAAGGTAGGTTTTTCGAAGGTCTCCGCGAGCAAGACCATGACTGCAGTGCCGAAAAGATCTTGCTGATCAACTCTGGAAACGAGAACTAGCGCGTCGCAGCATCCCATAGCTAGCACAGTGTCATTCTCGACTCCGGGGTGAGTATCGACGATGATGTAGTCAAGGTTGCACGATTCACCAACTTTCTGTAATGTGTCCTGGAAGAGCGAGACCTCAAGCCCCGCCTTCAAGAGCCGCAGCATGTCCTCGACCTTGTTGCTGGCCGGACAGAAGAACAATCCTCCCTTGAGCTTCGGAAACCTCGGAGTAAGATCAATAATGACATCGTCTGGAGTCGCGTCTCCGAGGAAAATATCAGTCAGCGTCGCCTTGACCTCACCTTTCTTAAGCCCGAACAGAACATGGAGGCCTGGTCCCGAAAGGTCAAGGTCCATCACTCCAACTCTGTGGTGAAGGGCTAACGTCGCCGCCAGGTTGGCGGTTAAGGTAGTCTTCCCCGTTCCGCCTTTGAAAGAGTGGACGGCTATGACTTTAGTCATCTTTATCCTTCTTCAACTGGTCTTTCACGGACT
>Ga0210409_10001042_pt1 | contig 38794 bp, 34 predicted proteins | sample IncBWH17MmetaG_FD_161649 | JGI IMG/M metagenome (GOLD analysis project Ga0210409, IMG submission 161649) | Forest soil microbial communities from Barre Woods Harvard Forest LTER site, Petersham, Massachusetts, United States - Inc-BW-H-17-M | ecosystem: Environmental > Terrestrial > Soil >... | reverse complement strand
GCTCTTCCGATCTGGCGAGTTCGGCCCGGCTCGAGGCGGTTCCGGCCGCAGAACCAAAACACCCCAACCGAGAGCACGCCACACGCATACCAGTCCTTCAGCTCCTGGCGAATCAACGGGCCCCACGCGAACGGCTGCTCAGTGCCCATCTGGCAGACGTAGCCGCCGCCCGCCGATAACAGGGCAAACAGCGTATAGAGCCCGAATACCAGGCCGCCCCAGAATAGCCCCTCTTTGATGCGCGAACTCAGTGGCATGTTTGTGCCCGGATCTTACCCACGGGCAGCCTGATTGTCGCGTATTTTGTCAACTCGCCCGTTCGCTGCGTGCCGCGGCGGGTATAACCGTCACGTTCGTAGCGCCATGATTGGTGGGACAGCAGGCCAGCTGTGTTGAATCAAGCTGCCCCGATACCAGGACCGCCGTAATGGCATCCCGATTCTCAGCAAACCGGCCGCTTTCAAGCAAGGTGCTGCCGATCAAAGCGAGCGCGGTCAAACCGAGCCCGAGGAAGACCGCGAACTCGCATCGGTTCGTTTTCGTGTCGTAGCGAGGCAAGAGGGTTGTTTGGTTTCGTTCCGATGTCCCTGAGGTGAAAGGGAGGACATCCTCGCCGGTGCCGGGATGGCGGATGGTGATTTGCGCAGGTTCCGGCGAGCACATCGCGGCCGCATGTAGCGGGATGATACTCGGGCGCTCGGGAGCGGGCCCCCAATCAATTCCAACGATCTTTTTCGAGTGCATAGTGCGTGCTTCTTGGGATTGAGTTTACGCCTGGATGGCTTACTCACCTCGAATTTGTGACCGGTTGCTTGGATTCTGGGACAACCTGCTCGATTTGGAGGATGAAACCAATCGCACAAGGAAATCCAGCAAACCGTGCACAAACCGAGATGGGCCTGCGCTTGTCTTCACCCCGGCTCGGGTGTAGCTATAACTATCAGGCGGTAGAAATCTGGCTCTTAAACGATTGAACGAAAGGTGCACGAATATGGTGGCGACACAGATTCGACAGAAAGACGCGGTGTTCTATTTTGCGGCGTACCCCTCCGAGGAGTTACTGTCCCGGGTGCGATTCATCAGCCGATTTTACGACGAGGGTGAGGAAATCAAACCCGAGGAGGTCGCGCCGGAAGACGACGTCGCGCAATTCATCGCACGCATCGAACGCAGCGAAAAAGCATTTCAACGGTCTCTTTCGCGCTCCAAGGTAAAGGCAATCCGGAACTTTTACGAAACCGCGATCACCCAGCCCCCCATCCCTGGCACTGTGCTTCTGTTCACGTCGCAGACACTTCGCTTTCAGCCGCTGTACGCGGACGACACGGTGGGGCAGTTGCATCAACCGGATGAGAAGTTCCTGATTATCGACGGCCAGCACCGACTGGCGGCCTTGAGCTTCTACGAACGCACGCATCCGGAGGAGGCCAAATCCATTTTCGTGCCCTGTGTCATTTTCGACGGCCGGAGCGAGGATTTTGCGACGGAAATGTTCGTGATCATCAACTCGACACCGACGCGCATCAACAAGAGCCACCTGGTCGATCTTTACGAGCGGGTGTCCTGGGCGGAACCGGACCGGCGGTTTGCGGCCAGGATTGTGGAAATGCTGTACAGCGAAAGCGACAGCCCGTTGCGCTACCGCATCAACCGGTTGGGAGGCCGCAGCAAGCAGGAGAAATGGATCCTCCAGGCAGAGTTATTCAATGAAATCCATCGCTGGGTAAAGCAGGCCTGGCGCGAAATCGAGCCACAGGGAACGGATCGCCAGGTGGCGGCACGCTACTACGCCACGGCGCGGGACTTTCTCAAGGCGGCCTCGAGCGTGTTCGGAGAGGCCTGGGGTAACGACAATTACATGGTTACAAAGCCGGTCACGCTGAAGGCGATGTTGCGTGTGTGCGCCGACTTGTCGGCACAGGATCCCGACACTGCTGATGATCGAATCGAACGCTGGAGCCGGAAGCTCGCGCTGTGGACCGAGCGCGTCCGGGACTTCCGCAACGAAGGCTTTTACGAGCGGTTCGCGGCCAAAGGACAGATCGAACGCGTGGCGCGCATTCATCGAGAATTAGGCCGCACGGCGGGCATCCCTACCCGCTCCGCGGAACGCAAATCGGCCTGAACCGGATATTTCATACCTGCCAGGGCGGAGCTCCGGCATGTTGCCGGCTTGCTTTCTTCGGACTGGCTAGGCTGGCAACATGCCGGCGCACCCGGCTGTTCACATCTCGCACGGGGTATGAACTCTCCGGGCTGAGGGTATTGAAATCGGCTGGTTCTTGGGGTGGGCTTAGCCGGTAGAACCTTTGGGCAGAGCTGTTCGAGGTGCGGTCGATGAACTGCGTCCTGCAGTTTGTGCTGATAAAACTCGCCAGGTCGCTCCAGTTGGCAAAGTCGGGCTGAGCCTGGACGCGGTAGCCAAAAAATCTCCTGAAACAAACCGAGCCCCTCCCGGGTATTGGAATCAGAACGACATTATGAATACGATTTCAATTCACGCGGAAATGGACACAACCTCCCTCGGGGTTGGGCGGACTTTCTCGCTCAGCGAACCAACGGCGCCCCGCAGGCGGGCCCCGGTTGCCTGGCTGCCGGTGCCGAAGTCGCCGCAGGTCCAGGCCATCGAAATCCGGCGCTCGGCCAAACCGGTTACCCTAAGGATACACCCGTACCACAGCCTTCCCGGCGAGAAATTTCTCATGGCCTTGCTTGCGTTGGCCGCGGCGATTGGGGTCGCGTATGGCTTTTCCTGCCTGGTGGATTTGGTTCAGAACTGGGCGCTGTTTGGCGCTGGAGTCGGGCGGCTGATCCAATAACGCGTATGCGCGGTCAGCTTTCCATCTATTTCGTTTATGCAAGAGTTTTGCTTTCAGCAGCCATTCGGGCGTAGACTCCTCCCCGAGCACGTGCGGACCATCAATGTCAGACGCACAACAGTTCGAGGCGTTCATGCAGAGGTACCAGAACATGGTATTTAGCACAGCCATGCGTTTGCTCGCCAATCCAACGGAATCCGAAGATGTCGCCCAGGAAGTCTTTCTGAGAGCCTACGAGCACTTCAGCGACCTGCGGGAAAGCCCCACCGCCGGTGGATGGCTCAAGACCGTCGCGACCAACCTCTGCTTGAATCACCTCTCACGCTACCGGGCGCGCTGGACTTTCTTTTCGGAATTGTTCAGCGGGAGCGGCGAGGATGAGGCCGAACCAGTCGAGTTTGCAGCGCCCGACGACGTCGGGGCAGAGTTGGAGCAAGCGGACCGGCGGCAGGTCGTCGAGCAAGCGTTGCACAAGCTGCCTGCGACGCAACGCGTGCCGCTGGTGCTGTACCACCTGGAAGGACTGCGTTACGAGGAAATAGCCGCGAAGCTGAAGATATCACTTGGCAAGGTAAAGACGGACATTTTCCGCGGGCGCGAGGCACTGCGCAAACGCTTGCAGGGCCAGCTCAGCGAAGTGGTTTAGTTGAATCGTTAAGACGTCGAAACGTTAGAAAGTCAAAACGCGGCCGGGATGTTGAAGCAATGAATTCTGAAAACGAAACGAAGTTGGCGGCGGAACTCGACCTGGAGTTGAAGAGCCTGCCAGAGCTACGGGCACCCTCCACTCTGATGCGGCGCGTGATGGCAGCAATTGAGGCGCGCGACCGGCTGCCGTGGTACCGGCAGTCATGGCAGGCCTGGCCCGAGCCGGCGCGTGCCGCCTCGCTATTACTGCTGACTGTCTTCTTTGCGGCGCTTTGTCTAGGGGTCTGGAAGATTCCCGACACCGAGAGTTATTCGGCAGCGACCCACCAGGCGGCGGGCTGGTTCGCCGGGCTAACGACGCTGTGGAACGCTTTGAATACATTAATCGGCACGCTCGCACACGCGGTCCAGCAGTTGGGTCGAGGATTCCTGATCGGCTGCCTCGCGGCGGTAGCGCTGGCTTGGGCCATGTGCCTGGGCCTAGGCACGGCGTGCGTGCGCCTCGCGCTCGCGCGCCGCTAGCGAAATCCATTTATGAAAGAACCTAAACGAACACTATTAGCTCTGCTGGCGTTAGCCAGCGGGATTTGGTTTCACGCAACGGTCCTTGCGCAGGAGCCCCCAGCCGCTTCAGCGGCTGGCACGAACGTCAACAGCCCGGGCGGGGTCGTGGCAGAAGCTGCCGACCAGGGCACCAACGCGCCTTCGGCTGCCGGCACGAATGCCAACCCGGCAGAAGACCAGGGCTCGCGTGGTCTCGACCGAGGGCCACTTATATCCATAGGCCACGACGTGGAACTTAAGGCGGGCGATACTGCCGAAAGCGTCGTCGTGATTGGCGGTTCGGCGAAGATCCATGGCAAGGTGCAGGAAGCAGCGGTGGCGATCTGGGGTGATTTGGATATCGACGGTGAAGTCGGTGAGGCCGCCGTGGCGGTTCTGGGCGACCTCAGAGTAGGACCCGGCGGTAAAATTCATGAGGAGGCCGTGGCAGTCGGGGGCAAGGTCGATGCTGCTTCCACGGCAAGCATTGGCGGGAAACCGGTGACAGTAGATTTTCCGGCGTGGCTGAAGAAATGGTTTGTGCAGTGCGTGCTCAAACTGCGCCCGCTCTCACTCCAGGTCGGCTGGGTGTGGGGGGTGGCCGCGGTGGTGCTCCTGCTCTATCTGCTCATTGCGGCAGTGTTCCCGAGGCCCGTCGAAGCTTGTGTCAGCGAATTGACCCGGCGTCCAGCCACCACCTTTCTCATGGGCCTGCTGGCTAAGCTATTGCTGCCTCTTGTTATTGTCATTCTTGCGGCTACCGGTATTGGCCTGCTGGTGGTGCCGTTTATCCTGGCCGCACTTGTGCTGGGAGCGGTTGTGGGCAAAGTAGCCGTCCTGGAATGGCTCGGTTTTAAGGTGGGCCGCCAGTTTGGCGCCGAAGGTTTGCAGAACGGCCTGGTGGCTCTCGTCATCGGCACAGCGATTATCGTCCTGCTTTACCTCGTGCCTGTCCTGGGCTTGCTTACCTTCGGCATCATGAGCGTGTGGGGCTTGGGTGCCGCGGTGACAGCAGCATTTGGCGGCCTGCGAAAGGAACTGCCGCCAAAGCCCTCGGGTCCACCGCCTGGTACGACAGCACCTATCCCCACCTGCGCGGGAGGGGGAATGGGGATGACCGCAGCAAGTGGGCCAGAGGCGACCTGGAGCGGAGCAGCGGGACCTTCGGCGGCCACCGCGACGATGCCGTCTGCGCCGCCAATCTTACCAGAAACCCTATCTTATCCGAGAGTGGGGTTTTGGGAAAGAATGGGCGCTGGCTTCCTCGACATCCTGCTGGTAAGCATCCTGGGAAGCATCGTCCATCACCAGCCACTTGGATTTCTGATTGCACTTGCGTATTTCACCGGCATGTGGGCGTGGAAGGGGACTACCATTGGCGGAATCGTGCTCGGGCTGAAGGTCGTGCGGATGGACGGCCAACCAGTCACTTTCGCCGTGGCGCTGGTCCGTGCCCTGGCGGCTGCATTCTCCATCGTGGTGCTGTTCCTGGGGTTCCTGTGGATCGCCTGGGACGCCGAGAAGCAGGGCTGGCACGATAAAATCGCCGGCACGGTGGTCCTCAAGCTGCCGCGCGGGACGCCGCTCGTTTGTCTTTAAGCATCCTTGTGCTTCAGCCGGATTTCCTGGATTTCCTGGAATGGAATCAACATTTCCTCGGTCGCATGGCCGTGTTGCACCTGTAGATGCAGGTCGCTGGCGGCAATACGGCTGATGCGCTGCCCAATAAATTCGCCGCGTGAGGATTTTATTACGAGCACCAAATCCTTTTCCTTGTCGCGGCGGATCACGCCAAAGAACGCGGCGAATTTGGTTTCGAAAAATCGGCGGTTGAAGGTGAATTGCCCCCGTTGGAAGGTGATGGTTTCGGGGTGCGCGGGTTTGGCTTCCTCCGCGTCCGTGTGGAGCTTCAGCGCACCGGGGTGCGCGGCTCCGTCCGCATGCATCGGATTGACTTCTTCCTGGACAGGAGCGGCCGCTTGGGGAGCCGCCGCTTGGGCTGTATCCGCTGCCTGTGCGCCTCCTTTGAGCCGGGTGGGCATCGAGAGGAAAATGATGGGCGCAAGAATGCCGAGACCCGGGATAGCCGAAAGGCCGGCGACCAAGAGTGGCGGCTGCGCCCGGAAGATCGCTACCTCGTATCCCGCATAGATGGTCGCCCCGTAAACCAACAGCAACGCAAACAACCCGACGATCGAAGAGAACATCGCGCCGAGCAAGGACTGGCGCGGCGGCCGCTCCCAACGTTGGGGTTGCTTAATGTCCACCTCGGTTCTCTTGATCTTTTCTTCCGGGTTGGGTTCGATGAAAGGCTGCACGAACGGTTCCATCCGCTGGTTTTTCGCGAACGTCTTGAGGTCGTCCTGGGAGAAACTGGCCCATGGCACCTTTTGGTACTGGCCCTCGCCGATCTTGACTTGCACACCCTGGTCGTTAGCGGAAGCGGCCAGCACCTCGCCGTTGAGGGTCTCGCCGGTGGTGAGCTTGTAGGCCTCGGCACAGACGCGGCCTGCCAGCAGGCCGCAAAGCAAACAACCGATGATGAGGTATCGAGTACGCACGGCGATATGGGATAACAAATGAATCTGTCTAAAGGAATAAGAAAATGACAGGCGACCGAATGCGGAAGGAGAATGGGTTATTGGAGTGATGGAGTCCTGGAGTAATGGGATGATGGGGCGCTCGAACACTCGATGTCAGGCGGATGGTGTACACGTGGGCCCGTGCGGGTTGCCGAGGTTCTGGACCAGGTCTTCCACCACCCAGTTTTGCCGCGTTCGTTGCAGGCTGTCCGCTGTCGCTCCGTGTTGCCAAACGGCATAGCGTATGGCCAACAGAGGTTCTCCGCGGAGAGCCGGTTGCGCCAACAAGCCGGCAATGAACCCTGCGAGCACGTCGCCGCTGCCCCCCTGCGCCAGGTGCGGATTGCCGGAGGGATTCACATATATTTCGCCCCTGCTTCTGCCAACGATGGTCTGATGACCTTTCAGCACCACCCAGGCGTTGCCAAATCGGCCGGAAAGAACGCGCAAAGCCTCCAAGCGATTTGCCTGGACCCGTTGGGGAGTTGTGCCCAACAGTCGCGCCGCCTCTCCCGGGTGCGGAGTGATCACTCGCAGCGCACCGCCGGCCACTGCGCGCGGCGGCAGCCAGTCGAGGGCGCTGGCATCGGCAATAACTGGCAAAGGAGAGCTGAGCCAGAGTTCCCGCACGAATGCTTTCAACGGTTCTGGCACATCGTCCGCCGCCAGGCCAGGACCCGCCAACACGGCACTCGCCCCGTGCACGTCTGTCTCAGGGCGCCAGGGTGAGACCATTACCGCCTGCAATTGCGAGGCGACTGCCGGGTATGCCTGCTCGACGGTATAGAGGGTGATAAGGCCGGGTTGGGCACGTTGGGCCGCGCGCGCCGCCAACACCGCCGCTCCGTGGTAGCCAAGGCTCCCGGCGATGATTGAGACGTGGCCGTAACTTCCCTTGTGTGTGCCCACGGGCCGGGGCGGCGGAAAACCGTTGAGATCCTCTGGCGACGTCCACTGTACTTCACCGTTAAAGGGGCAGGGGACCAGGCCGATATCATTCGCGACCTCGAGCCGCCCGACGAACGGCCAGGCCGGTTCCTGAATCAGCCCGATTTTAGGCGCTCCGACCGTGAGCGTCACGGTCGCCCTAAGCGCCGCACCGTGTGGCTGACCCGTGTCCGCATCGAGCCCTGAGGGCACGTCAACTGCAAGGATTTTGGCGCGTGCGCCATTCACGCGTTCGATGAACGTGAGCCATTGCGGACTAAGCTGGCGATTAATACCAATTCCAAACAGGCCATCGATGACCAGTGCGGGCCGCAAGGAAAACAACTGATCCAGCCGGCGTAAATCCGCCTCCGGGTCAGCCACATCCAGCACCTCTACCCGTCGCTCCGCCAGCGCCGTGCGGGCGCAGCGGGCATCCTCGCCGTTATGCCCTTTGCCGGCCAGGATCAGCACGAGATCGCGTGCTCCCGTTAGCCTCAGCGCGCATTGCGCAACCGAGGTGCCAACGCGACGAATAACCTCTGCCTCCGTTTGGCCCGTGGCCCAAGTCGCCTTTTCCCATTCGCGCATCTGCGCAATCGTAATCACCGGCAGCGGCATGGGCAGAGGTTACACAAGGACCACCGGCGCGACAAAACGATTTCCAGCCGGAGAGATGGACGGGGCAGGGACACCCACGTCCCCGAACGCACGTGAACCATTTAGGAGATGTGGGAACGTCGTCGTCCCCGCCTCTGGGCTCGTGCTTCTCAAATCAGCATTTGGCGGATCCGGCAGGTTTTTTGTTTGTAGCGGCGGTCATTCGGGTGAGAATCTCTTTATGGACGCAGACCGCCAAAAACTGGTTCAACTGCTTCGGGCTGGAAGGAATATCCTCATGTTCACCGGGGCCGGCATTTCCACCGGCAGCGGCATCCCTGATTTCCGAGGACCTGAGGGTGTATGGAAACGGCGCCAGCCAGTCTATTATCATGATTTCATGAGGTCGGAAGCCGCCCGGGTCGAGCACTGGGACTACAAGCTGGAGGGCTGGCCGGCGTTCCGCGCGGCGCGCCCCAACGCCATCCACGACGCGATCGTCCGCCTCGAGCGGGCGGGCAAGGTGAGGGCCGTTGTGACCCAAAACATCGACGGCCTCCATTCTCGCGCCGGCACCTCCGCGGACAAATTGGTGGAACTGCACGGCACAAACAACCTGGTCGAGTGCCAGACTTGCGGAAAGCTTTCGGACCCCGAGCCTCATTTTGACTCGTTTCGCCAAACGCGGCGCGCGCCCCTCTGTGAATGCGGCGGCTTCCTCAAGCCTGCGACGATTAGTTTCGGGCAGAACTTGCAGAACGAGGACCTCGGACGCGCACAGGCAGCGGCCTCGGAGGCCGACCTGGCGATGGCGCTGGGCTCGACGTTATCAGTTTACCCGGCGGCGAGCATTCCCCTCGTCGCCGCGACACGTGGGGCGCCTTACGCCATCATCAACCGCGGCCCAACCGAGCAGGATGGCGCGCGAGAGCTTACCCTGCGGCTCGAGGGGGATGTGGCTGAGATTTTTCCCCCAGCGGTTGCAGAGGCACTCGGGTAAGGCGCGCTTTACAGTTCAGGCTAGCTCAAAGCCGCTGCGGTAGTGGCGCTTGACGAATTGGGCCGCTTCGGGCGCGTTAACGGCGCGCATGTTCGGACCATCCCACTCGAGTTTCTTGCCGACCCGCAGGGCGACGCAGCCCAACAGGATGATCTCGGTCAAGTAGGCGGCGATGTCGAAGTTGGAGAAAGGCGTGGGGCCACCCTTGCAAGCGGCGATCCATTCCAGGTGCTGGCGGAGATCTGTATCGCCCTGGTGCGGGTTGCGCGGCAGCGTCACGGGCACAGCCTTTGCCGCTTGGTGAACCGTTCCGTTCACCAAGTCCTTTTCTGCATTCAGCTTCAGGAAGAAGCGGGAGCCATAATCGTCAGGGGAAAAAATCTCGCCCTTTTCGCCAACCAATAGGCAGCCGCTGTCAGGGACCTTTTCCATCAACTCTTTGATGTTTGCCGTGATTTCCTGCGGCGGGCGCAGCGGCTTGACCGATTGGTCCTCAGGGTTGCCGTCATACCAGAAGAACTCAGTTTCGGGCAGGCCCTCGCGCGGCGGAAACACGAAACGAATCTTCGCGGTTTTGGGGTAAGTGTCCGGATTCAGCTCGGAATGACCGACCAGCTCAACCAGCCGGGGATAACCCAATTTGGCTGCGCGGAAGGGCAGGTTGGCTGTGTGGCAAGCCATATCCCCCAGCGCACCGGTGCCAAATTCGAACCAACCGCGCCACTTGAACGGGTTATAGACGTCATGTTTGTAAGGGCGAACCGGAGCCGGGCCCAGCCACAAATCCCATTTGAAATTAGGCGGCAACGGGTCCTCGCCTGGCGGACGCCGCAGGCCTTGGGGCCAAATCGGGCGGTTGGTCCAAACATGGATCTGTTTGACAGGGCCGATGATGCCTGCTTGGACGACTTCCACCGCTCGGCGCAGGCCATCTTCGGAGCTGCCCTGGTTCCCCATCTGTGTTACCACCCCGTATTCCTTCGCCAACTGGCGCAAGTGCCGCGCTTCATACACGGTCTGTGTCAGGGGCTTCTGGCAATACACGTGTTTGCCCATCTTGATCGCGGCCGAAGCCACCAGTGCGTGCAGGTGATCGGGGGTCGAAACGGTCACCGCGTCGATGTTTTTCCCTTCTTTCTCGAGCATCTCGCGCCAGTCAAAGTAAAATTTCGCGTTCGGAAACGACTGCCGGGATTTGGCGGCCACACCCTCATCGACGTCGCACAAAGCGACAATTTCCTCACCGCCGCAGTCCTGAACGTCGCTCTCACCTTTGCCGCCGGCGCCGACGCAGGCGAGACGCAGCTTGTCGCCCGCGCCCAACCTTCGCGGCCGGGGTTGAGAGTAACTGGTGAGGGTCGCGGCGCCGGCCGCGGCCAGGGCCGCATACCGCAGGAATTGACGGCGGGTTAGTGACTTTCTGACGGAATCGAATTTAAACATAAGCGATCTTCCTATACACAGTTAGAGACGCGCACGGTGGAATCTGTTCAAAGGGACCAGCCCTTCCGGTAGTGACGTTTGACAAAATGTTCGGCTTCCGGGGCGTTCTTGGCGCGCATCTTTGGACCATCCCATTCGAGTTTCTTGCCCGCGCGCAGTGCGACGCAGCCCAGCAAAATAATTTCCGTCAGATACGCGGCGATGTCGAAATTCGAGTAACCTGGTTTTCCGCCCTTGCAGGCGGCAATCCATTCGAGATGTTGTCGCTGATCCGGTGAGCCTTGGAAGGCATTGCGCGGCAGGGTTTCCGCGATGGCTTTCACCGCATCGTGGTCCAGCCCGCGCCGGAGCTCCTTCTCATCCTTGAGCTTTACGAAAAACCGGAGGTCCTGGTCGCCATCGTCACCGGAATACATCTGCCCCTTGTCGCCAACGAGTAGGCAGCCGCTGCCCGAAACCTCATCCTGCAGCGCGACGATATCGGCGGTGACCTCCTTTGACGGCCTATTCCCCCCATCGTACCATTGCAGAGTCACCGGCGGCTGACCTTCGCGGGCAGGGAATTCAAATCGGATTTGCGAACTCTTGGGGTACATTTCCTTGTTCATGCCGGAGGAAGAGGCCTCAATTTCGGTCGGATAGCCGAGGCTGAGAGCCCGGAAAGGCCAGTTCACAGTGTGGCAAGCCATATCGCCGAGCGCGCCCGTCCCGAAATCCTGCCAGCCGCGCCAGGCGAATGGCTGATACACGCCTCGTTGCCGGCGGCGTTCGCCGCTCGCGGGGGCGTCCGGCCACGTCGCTTTAAACGGACGCGACGGGGCGGTGCCGAGCCACAGGTCCCAGTCCAGCCCCGCAGGAATCGGGTCCGAGCCTGGCGGCCGGTCCAGGCCCTGCGGCCAAATGGGTCGGTTAGTCCACACGTGAGCCTGCCGCACCGACCCAATCAGGCCGGCTTGGACCACCTCCACTGCCCGGCGCAAACCGTCCGAAGCGCTGCCCTGGTTGCCCATCTGGGTCGCGACTTTGTACTCCCTCGCGAGGTCGCGCAGCATCCGCGCCTCATACACATCGTGGGTCAGCGGCTTCTGACAATAAACATGCTTGCCCAACTTGATGGCCGTGGCTGCGATAGCGGCGTGCATGTGGTCCGGCGTCGCGATATCGACCGCGTCCAGGGATTTCTCCTTCTCAAGCATCTGACGGTAATCTGTGTAAACCTTGGCGTTTGGGAAACTCTCCCGCGCCCGTGCGGTGGCCGAGTCGCTGACGTCGCACAGCGCGACGATGTTTTCGCCGGCGCAGAAGCGGAGGTCGCTGCTGCCTTTGCCACCGCAGCCGACCACGCCGATATTTAGCTTTTCGTTCGGCGAGACCGGCCGCGGCTGGGGTCGAGCGTAGCCGGTCAGGGCAGTGGCGCTGGCGGCTAACGCCGAGTAATAGATAAATTGGCGGCGGGATATCGCAGTCGTCCGGGAGAGGGCAGGCGTTATCATGCAGTGATTCCTACGCGGTTGGGCACCGGCGCACAAGGAGAAATTGATGGTTAATAGCCAATCGCCAAAATTCGAGAGCCGGCGCGGCAAATCGGCTTTGCTTTTCGACCGCATGGTCCATTTTGTGCGGCGTGGAACCTTTGAGGGATGAAGAGATTCGTCCACTGGTCCGGCAGGCGCTGGCTGAGGACATCGGCAGCGGAGACGTGACCACGCTGGCAACCGTGCCGGAGCAGGCCCGCGCTTCTGCCCGGATGCGGGCGCGCGAGCCGCTGGTGGTCGCGGGGCTGGCGCTTTCCGAAACCGTCTTTAGCGAGGTGGGCAAGGACGTGACCGTTCATCGCGAGGTCCAGGACGGCCAACGAGTCGCGCCGGGTGGCACGCTGTTGCGGGTTGAGGGAGCGGCCCGCTCGCTGCTCAGCGCCGAGCGCGTCGCGCTCAATTTCGTGCAAAGGCTCTCGGGGGTTGCTACTCTGGCCGCTCGGTTTGTCGAGGCGGTGAACGGGACTCAGGCGCAAATCCTGGACACCCGCAAAACCACCCCGGGCTGGCGGCGGTTGGAAAAATACGCCGTCGCCTGCGGGGGCGCGGCAAACCATCGCTTCGGCTTGTACGACATGGTGTTGATTAAGGACAACCACCTTGCCGCGCTGAAAGACGAGCCACCGAACCCGATTGCGGCGGCGATCAAGCGCGCGCGGACACGTTATCCGGAGTTGAAGATCGAAGTGGAAACGGACACCCTCGACCAGGTCGAGCAGGCACTGGCGGCAGGCGCCGAACTGATTCTACTCGACAATATGAACCCGGCAGAGTTGCGGCTCGCGGTCAAAGCATGCAATGGCCGAGCCCGCACAGAAGCGAGCGGCGGGGTGACCCTGGAAAGCGTTCGGGCTATCGCCGAGGCGGGCGTGGATTTTATCTCGGTCGGAGCTCTGACCCATTCGGCCCGGGCAGTGGATGTCGGGTTGGATTTTGAACCATGAGCCTCGACGCCCAAATTCTGACCGCGCTCCGCGGGGCGGGTGGCGGCTCCGTTTCGGGGGCCGAATTGTCGCAAAGGCTCGGCGTCAGCCGCGCCGCCGTATGGGCGCGAATCGACGAGCTGCGCTCGCTCGGTTACGAGATCGAAGCCAGTCCGCACCTGGGCTACCGCTTTCTCAGCGCTCCGGACGTGTTGCACGCCGATGATTTGCTCTCCCGCCTGGGCGAAACCAAGGTTATCGGGCGCGACATCCGCGTTTTTGAGTCCACGACCTCCACCAATGATGTGATCGAGAAACTCGCCCACGACGGAGTTAAAGAGGGAATCGTGGTCTTCGCCGAATTGCAAACCCGCGGACGTGGACGGCTGGGACGAAAATGGATGTCGCCCGGCGGCAAAGGTCTCTGGTTTTCGGTGCTGCTCCGGCCCGAATTGGCACCGCAGGCGATTACGCAGCTGACCGTCGCCTCAGCAACTGCCCTTCGGCGCGCAATTGAATCTCAAACGGGTCTGAAACCCGAGATCAAATGGCCCAACGATTTACTCCTCTCCGGCAAAAAGGTGTCGGGCATTCTCACCGAACTGAGCGCGGAACTCGATCGCGTGAAATACGTTATTCTCGGGATCGGCGTGGACGTGAATTTGAATGCGGGGGATTTTCCATCCGAACTGCGCAACGCGGCTACCTCGCTGAAGGTCGAACTTGGCAGGTCTCTTTCCCGGGCGGAACTCGCCGTGGAAATCCTCCGGGAACTGGATGCGGACTATGCGCGCGTAGCGGGAGGCAGTTTTCCCGCGGTCGCCGACGAATGGGAAGCGCACTGCACGACCATTGGCCGCGAGGTGGCCATCCGCACGGGCGACCGCCAGGTCCGGGGCCGGGCGGAATCCCTGGGCGAGGACGGCGCGCTGCTGCTGCGCACTGAGCACGGCCATCTCGAACGGGTGGTCGGAGGGGATGTGACGCTTGAGAAATGAACGGAGTGCCGGAGTATTGGAGTGCTGGAGCCTTGGCTTTGGGCGCTCGCAGCACGGTTCGCTCTGGAGCGCGTTTCCCCATCACTCCTTCACTCCAATTCCCTAATGCTCCTCCTCTTTGACATTGGCAACACGCACACGCATCTCGGGTTGACCAGAGGCGAGCGTGTGGTGAAGCAGGCAAACATCCCCACCGCGGAGTGGTTCAGCGGCATGGCGGAGCACCGCCTCGGCAGATTTGCCGCCAGCGCGCGTGTGGACGGGGCGGCGGTCTGCAGCGTTGTGCCGCGAGCCACGCCTCTCGTCCGCCGCGCCGTCAAACGCCGTTGGAAACTCGCTTGCCTGGAATTGACGCCAAAAACTTTGCGCGGCGTCGGCATCGATTATCCACGGCCCGATACTATCGGTCCGGACCGACTCGCCAACGCGGCGGCCGCGCGCCACCACTTCGGCGCGCCAGTGGTCGTAGTCGATTTCGGGACGGCGGTCACATTCGACGTTGTCAATCGGAACGGCAACTATGTTGGGGGGATCATTGCACCTGGCCTGGCGGTCATGACGGATTATTTGCACGAGAAGACGGCCTTGCTGCCGCGAATCAAAATCCGCGAAATCAAGAGTGCGCTGGGCAGGAGCACCGAGCAGGCAATGCTGGTCGGCGCGGTCCACGGCTATCGCGGCCTGGTTCGTGAACTCATCCAGGAGTTGAAACGGGAACTAAACACGCGCCGTCTTCCGGTGGTCGCGACCGGCGGCTACGGCGAATTGATCGCTGCGAAACTTCCAGAAATTACTTCAGTAAATCCCCTGCTGACGCTCGAAGGCCTGCGGCTGATCTGGCAAGCCAACCAGGCTCAGGGCTGCTAATTCCGCGGGAAATCGTAAATTCAAGACGAGAGCTTGTCGGCTGTTTTGTTGGCGCGAGTTCTGCGCTTCACCGCTTTGAACAGTTCGAGTTGGGGTTCCTTAAAGAAGTCGTAGTTCTTGAAGATGCGGATGATCTGCAGGAGATCGGACTTTTGGTAATTACGATTGGCTTCGGTGTTGCGGATCAAGTCCGCCAGCATGGTGTGGAACGGGAGCACTGCATCGATTCCTTTGGAGCGGAGCAGCGCCACGCTTTGGTCACGGGCCTGAGCGTTCTCTGGCAGCGCCGGCACGACCAGGATTTTGAGCGGCGCGCCGTCCGTCGCGAACGCGCGGAGGGCTTGTTGAAACACCCGCGGCTCGACGAAACGAAAAATCTTCGGCGCGCTGGCGAGTCGCGCCTGGCTGAAGGTTTCCGTATGCCAGCCCTTAACCACGACGATCGCACGCTGAATGCCGGCTAAATCCGCTGAAGACAGCACGAACGGCAGCGCGGCGGCAGGCAGTCGGGGGTGGGGGTTCAGGACGAAGAAATCGATGTCGTCGTCCGTCTCGTGCCTGGTCGGAGCGACATATTTTCGATGCTGCCGCACCAGGAATTCGTGCAGCTCAAAGTACTCGCGAACAATTGTTTCGCTGACGGCGGCCATTCAGTCGTTAAGGATTGAGGGTTAAGAGTCGAAGAGCTTTCCAAAGAGGGCCGCAGGGACCTTCTGGCCGTAATCGACCCGGCCAATTCTTTTCGTCAGCACGAATTTTACCTCTCCGCGGCTGACTTTTTTGTCAAGCGTCATGGCCGCGATAAGTCTTACTCGTTGCGAGGCGTTCACTTCCAACTGAGTCGGCAAGCCAGCGCGTTGAAATAAGAGCGTGATCCGCCCGACGTCACTTTCCGGCAGGCCGAGCACCTGCGAGGAAAGTCGCGCCGCGGCTACCTGACCGATAGAAATTGCCTCTCCGTGAAGGAACCTACCATATTGCGAAATGGCCTCGAGGGCGTGGCCGACGGTGTGCCCAAAGTTCAGAATCGCGCGCAAGCCACTCTCGGTTTCATCCTGTCCGACGACCTCGGCTTTGATCTCACAGCAGCGGGCGACAACCGCCCCCAGGGTTTTGGGTTCACGTGCCAGCAGCTTCGGCAAGTCCCGTTCCAGCCGCGCGAACAGCGCCGCATCGAAAATGATCCCGTATTTGATCACTTCAGCCAGACCGGCGCGAAACTCCCGGGGCGGCAGAGTCGATAACGTATCCAGATCACACAGCACCAGGCGTGGCTGATGAAAGGCTCCGACCAGGTTCTTGCCAGCTTTCAGGTTCACCCCCACCTTCCCGCCAACCGAGCTGTCCACTTGCGCGAGCAACGTGGTTGGGACCTGCACGAACGGAATCCCGCGCAGATAAGTAGCGGCAACGAAGCCAGCCAGGTCGCCTACGACGCCGCCGCCCAGCGCGACAATGAAGGATTTGCGTTCGAGGCGGTGAGCCGCCAGTTGGTCGTAACAGACGCGCACCGTCTCGAGGCTCTTTGCGGTTTCCCCGGACGGCACGGTGAGCAGCAAAGGTTCAATTCCGGCCCGCAGGAGGGTGGTTTTAACTTTGTCAGCGTAACGGGGCGCCACGTGGCGGTCGGAAATGATCGCGCACCGGCCCTTGAGTTCAAGTCGCGTGCATTCCCGGCTCAAGCCGGGCAGGAGGCCGTTCCCGATTTTGATTTGGTAGCTGCGTTGCCCGAGTGGTACTTCGACGATGCGCACGGCCTGAGCTTAAGGGTGGGTTCAGGCCCAGTTCAAGAAAACACGAGGGAAGAGGGGCGAGGACGGCCACGTCCCCGATGCACCGCTTCCCACTGCCGCCGCCGTCGGGGACATGGCCGTCCCCGCCCCCTTTAGTTCAAGCGCCTGGTCTCGGTTAGATTGGGCGGATGGGATCACCCACGCGGATTCTGCCAGAGCGCCGGACCTGGGCAAGGACACCCTGGCGGCTGTGCATCATCCATTCGCGTAACCCCTGGCATATCGCGTCCATTTTGGCACATGGATCGCGCGGGGCATACAAAAACAGGAGGGCTTCGCCGATCTCGAGCTCGCGGCCCACCAGGGAGACGAGGCTTAGTCCGGTGGTCTCAATGTTTGAACGGACGGCCCCGGGCGGAATCGAAGTTAAGCCAAGGGCAGCGGCGTGCTCAGCAATCTGTTCGCGTTCGATGAGGCTGACCTGCCGCCGAAAAGGCTCCGCTGGGCCTTTGCCCGGCCGGCCAAAGTAGCGCACATCGCCTTGGATCCCTTTGTCCCGGACCAATTCGACCGTCTCCACGCTCGCCAAAGGAGAGCCACTCTCGTCGGGATGGAGGTGAAGCGAAGCGACGTGGCCGAGAACAGCGGTTGTAGCATTCATCAGTGAGTAATTAGGAGGATGATATGGAACTCCTTTACCAAACGACAACCGGGATTTCCGCAAATCCTTGAACTCAAGTCTCTCGCACCTATAATGCGCCGATGCTGGACATCAAACTGATTCGCGAGCGGCCGGACTTTGTACGCCAGCGGCTCGCGACCCGAGGGGCAGGGGAGGAGTCCCGCATTGACGAAGTGCTTAGGCTGGATGAGCAGCGGCGCAAGTTGCTCACCGAGGTTGAGGCCCTCAAGGCCCAGCGAAATCGCGCCTCTAAAGAAATCGGTGCCCTGATGGGTCAGAAAAAAGCCCAGGAGGCCGAGGCGAAGAAAACGGAGACCCGTGAGCTGGGCGACAAAATATCGCAGCTCGACAAACAGGCGGCGGAAGTCGAGGCGGCCCGTGACCAGGTGATGCTGAGCCTGTCGAACCTCCCGCACGAATCTGTGCCGCTCGGGAAAACGTCGGCGGATAATCCAGTCCTTCGCGTTCACGGCGAGAAGCCAACGTTTTCATTTAAACCCAAATCGCACGTCGAGCTTTGTGAGAGCCTCAAGCTAATCGATTTCACCCGTGCCGCTAAGCTTTCTGGAAGTGGGTTTGTTCTCTATACCAACTGGGGCTCGAAGCTGGAGAGGGCTCTCATCCAATTCATGCTTGATTTGCATACGGGGGAACACGGCTATACGGAAGTCTCGCCGCCTTTCATGGTTGGGCCTCAGTGCCTGGAAGGGGTCGGCCAATTCCCCAAATTCGCTGACCAGTATTACGCCGTCCAGGAAGGCCTGGACACCAAGACCCTGGGGAAACTGTACTTGATTCCGACCGCCGAGACACCGGTGGCGAACATTCACCGCGAGGAGCTCCTCGCCGAAGGGCAACTCCCGATTTATTACTGCGCCTACACGCCGTGCTTCCGTGGCGAGGCGGGCGCGGCCGGCGTGGGGACCCGTGGGCTGATCCGGGTACACCAGTTCGACAAGGTGGAGTTAATCAGGATCGTCAAACCCGAGAGTAGTTACGACGAGCAGGAAAAAATGCTGGCAGACGCTGAGCACGTGCTCCAGTTGCTCGGGTTGCATTACCGGGTCGTGCTGCTCTGTACCGGCGACATGGGCTTTGCCGGCGCCAAGACATATGACATCGAGGTCTGGGCACCAGGGCAGGGGAGTTACCTGGAAGTCTCAAGCGTGTCGAATTGCGAAGATTTCCAGGCCCGCCGGATGAATTTGCGGTTCAAAGCCGGAACCGGTGAGAATCGGTTGCCCCATCTGTTGAACGGGAGCGGGACCGCGCTGGCGCGGCTCTTCGTCGCGCTGGTCGAGACCTATCAGCAGGCGGACGGCAGCCTCGCCGTGCCGGCCGTGCTGCAACCCTATCTTAAAGCTGAATGGATCACAGGATGAGAATGAACTGCTCGCGGCGGCATGCGGTAGCGAAATAAGCTGCACATGAGAATCCTCCTGGCGAGCAGCGAAGTTCATCCCTATTCGAAAACCGGCGGATTGGCCGACATGACCGGCGCGCTCGCGCGGGAACTGGCCCGGGAGGGGCACCAGGCGGGAATCGTCACGCCGCTTTACCGGGGAATACGCGAGCGGTTCCCGCAGATGAAGCTGCTCGACCTGCCGCTGGACGTTCCGCTTGGGGTAGGACGCGCCCGGGGCGAGGTTTGGGCGCTCGAGGCGGCGCCGGGGCTGACCGTTTATTTTGTGGATGCGCCGGGATTTTTCCAGCGTGCCGGCCTTTATCAAACGGAGGGCTTCGATTACCCGGACAACGCGGAGCGTTTTATCTTTTTCTCAAAAGCCGCCAGCCACCTGTCGCTCCATCTGCCATGGAAACCGGAATTGTTGCACCTGAACGACTGGCAGACCGGCCTGGCCGCGCTGTTCCTCCATCATGAGCGCAAAATCGGAGGGTACGAAAATGTTCCGCGCACCTGCATGACGATTCATAACCTGGCATACCAGGGTCTGTTTTCGGCCTCACGGTACGCGCTCACCAATTTGCCCTGGAATTACTTTGTCCCCGACGGGGTCGAGTTTTACGGCCAGCTCAACTCGCTGAAAGCCGGCATCGCTTACGCCGATGTCGTCACCACTGTCAGCCCGCGATATGGGCGGGAAATTCTCACCGAGGAATTCGGATGCGGCCTGGATGGCTTGCTGCGCCGCCGGCAAGCCTCCCTGTCCGGAATTCTGAACGGCGTTGATCATGACGAATGGAATCCACTGACCGATCCCTATATCGGCCATCCCTATAGCTCCAACGACCTCACCGGGAAGGAAGCTGACAAGCTCAAACTGCAGCACGAGTTTGACTTGCCTGCCGATCCGTGCATTCCGCTCTTCGGCAACATCGGCCGCATGGTCGAGCAAAAAGGCGTCGATATCCTGCTCGGCGCGCTCGAAGAAATGCTCAACGCCAATATTCAATTCGTCCAGATCGGTGGCGGCGCGCCGGTCTTTCAGAGCGGGTTCCAGGAACTGGCGCGCCGGTTCCCGGCGCGCGCTGCGGTGCGGATTGGGTTCGACGAGGGATTGTCCCACCGCATCGAAGCCGGCTGTGACTTTTACCTGATGCCCTCACGGTTCGAGCCGTGCGGGCTCAACCAGATGTACAGCCTGCGCTACGCGACCGTTCCGATCGTTCGCGCCACCGGCGGACTCGACGATACCGTCATAGATATCCGGGAAGACGCCGCACACGCCAACGGCATTAAATTTCACGAATACTCCAGCCGGGCGCTCGTGAAAGGCATTCAGAAAGCCCAAGCCCTCTACCGGGAACCGGATTTGTTTCATCGGTTTCGGCTCAACGGGTTGGCGACTGATTTTTCCTGGCGCCGTATCGCTGCTGAATACTTGGAAGTTTATCGGAAGGCAATCGGCACCTGAGTGGGGTATCCGCGCTCCTACGGCGCGAGTTTGTAACCGACCCCGTGGACGGTTAGTAGATGCCGGGGTTCGTCACCATTGTCTCCCAGCTTTTTGCGCAGTTGCACAATCACCTGATCCAGGGTGCGGGTCGTCCCATAATAATTGTAACCCCAAACTTCGTTCAACAGCCGGTCACGGGACAGTACCTCGCGCGGGTGCGCGTGAAAGAGTTGCAGCAGCTTTAATTCTTTGGCCGTCAACTCCTCCACGGTTTTGCCGCGTCTGAGTTGGAAGGTTTTCGGCTCAATGGTGACCGCCCCGATCTCGAATGGCGCCGTCTGCTCTCCCTCCGCGGCGCTCGGCGCCATCGCGCCAGTACGCCGCAAGAGCGCATGGATTCTGGCCAGCAGCTCGCGCACTCCGAATGGTTTCGTCACATAATCATCCGCCCCCAGGTCCAACCCGACGACTTTGTCGATCTCCTGGCTCTTCGCGGTCAACATCAGGATGGGGATTGCGACCTTCCTGGCCCGAACCTGCTTGCAGACGTCGTACCCGTTCAACCCCGGGAGCATCACATCCAGCACAATCAATGAGGGCTGGGATTTCGCAATGACCTCGAGCGCCTGGTCCCCGCGGCTGCAGACCGCCACCTCAAAGCCATCGCTCTTTAATACCTCCTGCAAACCCAGGAGGATGTGTGGATCGTCTTCAATTACGAGGATCTTTGTTTTCATGAATTGTTCGTCCCGAATTTGTTCCCGGGTCATCCGGCAAGAGCGGCAGCCGGAGTGTGAAGCAACTGCCGCCGCCGTCGCGGGGGGCATACGTGACCTCACCGCCATGCGCCCGCGCGATCTGCCGGGCTAGCGTCAGACCCAGTCCCGAACCCTGAATGCCGCTGCTCAGCGAGTCATGGGCACGGTAAAACTGCTCGAAAATCCTTTCACCGCAGCCTTCCGGCACACCCAGGCCGCGGTCCGAAACCGTAAGCTCCACGCAGGGCAGGGCGGCCGCCTTCGACTCGACCCTAACCTCAATTTCCTTCCGACTTTCGGAATACTTTTCCGCATTCGAGAGCAGGTTCACGATGACCTGCGCCAGGGCATCGCGGTCCGCTCTGACGATTTGTGGCGCGGACGGAAAATCGCACTCCAGGCGGAACCCATTGGCTTCGAGATGAGGCCGATACGTCTCCAACGTCTCGCGTGCACTCTCAACCAGATCGCACTTCTGGAATTGATACTTCTTTTCACCCCGCTCCAGTCGCGCGAAATCGAGCACGTTGTTAATTAAGCGCGTGAGCCGCGCGGTTTCCGCGGTGATGATTCCCAGATACGAACGTTGCTTCGCCGGCTCAATGACGTGCTCCTCCGCCAGCAATTCGGAGAACATTCGAATCGACGTCAACGGCGTTTTGAGCTCGTGTGAGACATTGCTGACGAAATCTGTTTTCTGCCGCGCCAGCCTAAGCTGGCGATTGAGATCGGCTACGATCAACCAGCTCCCGATCCCAATGGCCAGCACCAGCACCGCAATCAGCAGCCCCAACGTCAGCTTCACCGTGTCCGCCGACCGGGTCAACTTGGCGGGGTCCAACAGGTACACCGCTACTTCCCAGTGGGGGAGGGTCTCGCCCACTTCCGTGGCGACAAAAGGGCGCTTCCAATTCGCGTGGAAATCCGGTTTCGAGACGGCGACGGGTTTCCCGGTGTCATCCAGGAGCGCCGCGCAAATCTCTGCGCGCAACTCCGGTTCCACGGGTTGCACCAAAGCCCCCAGGTCCCGCTCCAATGCCCGGAGGTCGAGTTGGGCGCCAAGGATCATTTGCGGGTCGTGCGCCGCGCGGCACCAAAACAAAACGCTCAGCTTGTTATCCACGAACCGGGCCAACGCACCCTCGTTGTCATCTCCGATGAGCTGGCGGAATTCCGCCTCGGAGGCGGCAACCTTGGAAAACGGCTGCTGATTGTCCTCGTCGGCCTTGCTGAGCTTTTGGGAAAAGCCGCCCAGTTGCTGGGGGATGACATTCCGCGTCTGCTGGCTTTTGCCCAGGCCGTATTTTTTTGCCAAGTCGGTGTTCGACTCGCTCTGCGTGGCAACGGAGGACTGGGCCTGCTGATTGTTGGCCATCAACTTCGGATTGAGATAAACCTCGACGCTTTCGCGGTTGGCGAGGAAGCGGCTGTTATCGGCGCAAAACAGCCGCGCCTCAGCCCGTTCATAGGGCGAAGGCGACAGAATGTCGCCCTTGAGGGTCACCGCGAAGCCCACTTGCGCTAACGGCCACTGCTTGCGAAGCAGGTCATCAAAGTTCTTGGCGACTTCAAGCGGGTCATGGTCGAGCAAGAGCGCTGAAACCTTTTCGGTAAACACCCGCTGGTCCTCCGCCAGTGCGTCGAGTACATCCTTGGCCAGCCGGTCGGCCACTCCCTGGTAGAGCAGGGACTGCTGCCTTTCCAGCAGGAATTGTTGATCGCGCAGGGACCGCACCGCCAGCCAGGCCAGCACCAGGCTCGGCACGAAGACCGCCAGCACAAAGACCAACGCAACCTTCTTCATTTCACAAGCCTCGCCACCGTCGCTGGAACGATTCTGTCAAGTTCCGAGCGCAAAGGCGACAGCTTTGTTGACCGTGGGCGCTGGCGTCCGCGCCGACGAATTCACCGCCTTGAGCCCCCGCATCTCTTCTCTGCCACCGGTTTCGGGCGCTTAAACCCGGCAGCAAGCCAAGGTTCTGCGCCCGATGGCGCCCACTCAAAGTGCTCTTCCCGGAGGTTGGCTGGCGACCTGGAAAAGGTTCCATGCCATTTCTTTGAAGCGTGGGCCGGCCCCCGTCGTCGCCAGTTGCATTGCCGGGTCGGCAAACCGCCCCAGCTTCCTCAGCTCCGCGACAACCTGGCTGCGCGCTTCGGGGTCACCCTGCTGAGACTTGCGCAGCTCTTCTGCTAGGTGGTTTTCCAATGCCGGCGCAAGGACTTCCGCGCGCCCCACCATCACCCGCACCAAAGAACGGGGCAGGGGGTCCATCACCAACGGCAGCGTCTGGTCGGTCCAGCTCCGAGGCAGGACGTAAAGCACGCGCACGCCGTCCTCTTGGAACCATGAATCCTTCCAGGTTTTGACCATGGCACTGGCTTCCCGGCCATAGAGGCCCTCGCTTACGAGCGACTCCGCTATCTGGCCGCCAAGTTTCGCGGAGATTTCCTCGAGCGGCAACCGCTTGTCCACGGAGCCCAGTTGAACTTGCCTCCGTTCGCCGGGCGCCAGGCTGGCGACATAAATGAACTGGCCTTTTCGGTTCTCCAGGCCCAGGACGAAAAGATGCGCCAAAGTATTGTGGCCTGTATTCTCAAGCGACACAGCACCGATCGCATCCATTTTCACGCGCAACGGCGTCGCGAAATTCCCGACTCCCCGATAGAAGATGAATTTTTCCCGCTCCGGGACCGGATTGGTGGCCACCAGCGAGTCCACCTGCAGGCAATTGGCGTCTGTCTGTCGTGCGGCGAAATAGTGGCTGCCTGACGCGTCTCGCCCCAGCGTTGGGGCGACCGTGTCGCTCTCTCGACCGGGCAGAATCTCGACCCCAGACCAGCGTGCGCCGCTGTTCTTGAGGGCCGCTTTCGAAAGCCAGGACTCAAAGGTGAAAGCCGGTTTTGCGCCCGCTTTGTGTGCGAGAGAGTCCAGTTCGGCGACCGCCCGGGACGGGTTTAACGTCGCAGGCCCTATTTGAGCCGCCTGGGGATACCACTCCGTGATCAGGCCTTTGGGGAATTTTACGGAAACGTCCACGCTCTGTTTTCGGTCCGAGTAAAAGTAGATAACGGGCGTTTCCATTCGTTGCAGCGTGATCATCGCGCCCTTGCCAAAGACCAGGTAGTCCGTGCCTTGGCGCCCCAGGCCGGGATGCTGCCAGTCATACACGAAATGCGGCAGGCGCGAAGTCTCGAGCGGCCGCCAGCTCAAGAGGTCCCCATCTCCTCCTTGGACGGAAGTGAACGTGCCCCATTCATGCGCCACATAACCCGCGTCCCTTTTGTCTTGGCTTATGAATGCCGACAGAAAACCTACTGCCGCCAGGCTGGAAACCGGCAGCAACCATTTTTTGAAGTTTCGTTGTGTTGTCATACTCGCAAAACCTGGCGCTGACGAGTGGCGGAGTTGTCAGCCGCCTGCAAAAGAATTGTAAAAGAATTGTTAGCGCCTCGGCACACTTACCAGGCAATGGAGGCAGCCGAAGTGTCGAAAGGTGGTCGTGCAATCAACCGGCCGTACATCATAACCCGAGCCTCCCCAGACGACCTGGGCGGCCACATTGAGCCGCTGGGTTCCGCAATGAGGCAGGTCGATTATAACACCGAGATGGGTCGGGATTGAAAGACAGGGGAGAAACGCCTATTTTGAATTGAATATAACAAACATTGTGCGAGGTATTGTGAAACGTGCAGAAAGCAGAGGTGTTGCATCTGACTGGGTCCAAAAACCCAACCGGCCAGCTTGAATGCCCGAACCGTTTTGATGATGATTTCCAAATGCGTCAAGCGGAAATCTCCCTGACAGCTGATCGCCTTAGGTCTTGGGACCCAATGCCAGCGCTTTTATGAATGGCGAACCCGACTCCTCCGGGAAGTCTTTAGAATCGTCGAAATCCGGGAAGATCGGGCCGCCACAAACGCCATTAAGAGCGAAGTTGCTCCTTCTGCTGGCATCGGTCGCCTTTGCTTTGGCCCTTGCCGAGGTCGGCTTGAGAATCGCTTTCCATAACACGCTGGCACTGGTGCAAGATGAGCGGAGCCTCGTGTACCGCTATGACCCGCTCCTCGGGTGGTTTCCGGTTGCCGCGCGGAGCAATCGGTTCGTCGGTTCCCGCCCGATCACGGTCGTCAATAACAGCCGGGGTTTCAGGGGTCCCGAATACGCGCCGAATGATAAGCCCGGGATTATGTTCCTGGGAGATTCCTTCGTTTGGGGTTTCGATGCCGAAGCCGTCGAACGTTTCACGGACAGGCTCCAGGCCAAGCATCCCGAGTGGAATGTTTATAATGTGGGGGTCAGCGGCTATGGAACGGACCAGGAATTCCTGCTGCTGCAACGATGCTTTGACTCATTCAAACCCCACGTGGTCTTCCTGGTTCTTAGCAGCGAAACCGACGAAGCTGATAACCGTGCCAATGTTCTGTACGGCTACTACAAGCCATATTACCTGGTGGAGCAAAACAATCTGCGACTCCAGGGTGTGCCGGTGCCGCGCGGCGAGCGCGTTTTTTGGGCTGAGCATGGGCCCCTCTCGCACTCGTTCCTTGCAAGGCTGGTCATCCGCTCCTATTTCAAGGTGACCTCACCGCCAGCGCTCCACAACCCCAGCCCGACTGGATTAATCATTCGCGACATGAGGCAGTATGTCGAGAGCCACGGGGCGACCTTTGTGATGGGCGTGACCAGCGGCACGCCGACCTCTGACCAGGTCCTGAGTCACTTCAAAATACCGTTCGTCGATCTCAATACTCCGCTCCGATATCCCGAAAAGGGCAACCATTGGACGCCGGAGGGGAACAAGTTTGTTTGCGACAAAATCGAAGAATTCTTATTAAAAGGGAACTACCTCGGCAATGGACCGGCGCCACGCTGAGCACCACCCGGAGGAGAAAGGTAAGCTTCACGATGACTACAATGCGTCCCCTGCCCCGGTCGCCGGATGGTTGTTAGCCTCTCGCCGCCGCAACACCGCGGCTGGTCGTTTCAGAGTGCCGCCCTCGCCTTGAGCCGGCTAGGAAGGGCTTTCCTTGCACAAACCTGCTTGGCGTGAATACACTCTTCAGCAATCAAGCAACCGTACAGCCATGACACAACAGCGCAACAGTGGCGACACCTCATTCGCGACGCCGATTCTCTTGCCCCTGGCATTGGCCGGTTTGACGCTCTGGTCCGGCTGCTCGCGCAGCGGGAAAACGCCCGAAGAGAACCAAGCCGACCAACCCGCACCCGGGTTTAAACAGGTATCACTCGGAAAGGTTCCCGCGGGCACGCGTCTGGGGGCGCTCAAAGTCAGTCCGGACAACGCGCACCTGGCCTTTACAATTCAGCGCGGAACCAACTGGAGCGTTTGCCTCGACGGCGTTGAGTTCGGAAAGTATGACGACGTGCAGAGCCTCCTGTTTAGTCCCGACAGCCGTCATTTGGCCTGCGCGGTCAGGCGCGTGCCCGAGTCCCTGGTGGTCTTGGACGGCAAAGAGGGACCAGCCTTCAAGGCAATCGCGCCAGGGCTGGAAGTCTTCAGCCCTGACAGCCAGCATTTGGCCTATATCGCGTGGCAGGATACCAATTGGGTAGTCGTTCTCGACGGGAAGCCGGACAAACTCTACGACCGCATCGGCAAGTCAGGGATCATTTTCAGCCCCGACAGCCATCACTTGGCCTACTCGGCAATGCGCGCGAAGGAGTGCTTTATGGTGGTCGATGGCAAGGAGGGGATGCCGTGCGAGAGCACAGGACCGTTCAGGTTCAGCGTGGACGGACGGCACACGGGGTACACGGTGCCCAAGGGCGACAACTTTCTCGTGGTGCTCGACGAGCACCCGGAGGAGTTCGTGTCCGTTGTGACCAACGGTGTCTTGTTCAGTCCGGACGGCCAGCGCTCCATGTATGCCGCGGCCAAAGCGACCGGCCCCCTGAGTGTCTTCATCGATGGCAAAGAAAGCGCTAAATTCGACAGCATCGGAGTGGGCGGTCTCGTGTTCAGCCCCGATAGCAAACACGTCGCCGTTGCCGGAAAACGGGGTGGTGAATGGCATGTGGAGGTAGACGGCCGCGAAAGCAAACCCTGCGACGGCGTCATGGGCAACAGCCTGACGTTCAGCCCCGATAGCGAGCATGTGGCCTACGCCGCCTCGCGAAGCAATCACTGGTTTGTGGTAAACGACGGCAAAGAAGGCGCGGAGTTTGAGGGCATCGCCGCGAACACCCTCGTCTTCAGCCCCGACAGCAAGAGGGTCGCATTCTTGGCGGGCCGGTCGGGAAAGTTTGTCGCGGTGGTCGATGGGCAGGAATCGCCCGCGCCGGGCGCTTACAGCATCATCTTCAGCCCGGACAGCGCCCACGTCGCCTATTTCACCGGCCAGGGCACGAACTGGCAAGTCGTGGCCGATGGCAAGGCGGGAAAGACCTATGCCGGGATCGCCGTGCGTCCCTTCTTGTTCAGTCCCGACAGCCAGCACCTTTGGTTCGTCGCGGCGCGCGCCGGCAAGTTCGTGTTGGTGGTCGATGGCAAGGAAAGCAGACCTTACGACCAGGTTCTGATTGATCCGACCGAGACCAGCACCTTCAAGCCTTTTGAGATCATCACCACGAACTCCGATCGGAAAGGCGGACAGGAATTCTTCCGCGTGACAGCAGAGCCCTGAGGTTCTGCCTACCGGTGATATCCAACCCCGAACCGCTCCGTGATCGGCCAATACACGAAGAAGGATTTGCCGATGACGTTGCTGGCCGGAAAATCGCCCCAGGTCCGCGAGTCGAGGCTGTTCATGGTATTATCCCCCATCACCATGTAATGGTCCGGCGGAAGCGTATAGATGGCTGAGGCGTCCGGGAACAGTGGCGCGAGCAGGAGGTTGAACATCAGATTCGGATAGTACTCCCCCACCACCTTTTGGTTTACGTGCCCCGAGTACTGACTCTCACGCGGCTTCTGCTTCCGTTCAAAGCTATACACCTTCTCGAAGTGCGGAACGGTGGCATCCAGCCGGTTGGTGAGGTTGATGATCAAGTGCCGGTCGTCGCCGATCTGCACCTTTTCATTGCCCATCGCCACCATTCGTTTGATGTAAAATTGGTCCTGGGGCAGCTTCCGAATTCCTCGAGTCTCGAAGACAATGACCTCCCCGCGCTGCGGGACGCGAAAATTGTAGCTCAGGCGATCCACGAAGAGATGGTCGCCCGCGCTCACCTTCATTTTGACAATGTCTTCCCCCTTGTGAAACATCTGCCCCGGGCGAAGCCCGGCACGGTCTTGGAGCGTGGGTTGGCCGTAGTCCGGTGGAAACCAAATCGTGTAGCTCTTGTCGCCTACAACCAGGGTTTGCCAAAGGTTAAAAAAACGGAGACCGAAGGGAGCATCGACCGCTTTCAATTCCCCATCGCTTTCCGCTACGACATGGATGTAAGAAACCCCTTCGAACCATTCGCGGACCCTCGTCCAGCCTGTGGAGATTTCGAAGTTTGTTGTGGCAGAAGGCGCGGCCAGGTCGAGAGCCCGGGTGAAATCGGGCACCGAAGTCACGCCGTAGAGCGTCGGTTGCATCGAGCCGGTCGGTATCTTAAACGGTTGGAGAAAAAAGGTGCGGATGCCCATCGCCACTGTCAGAGCAACAAGTAGCACCTCGACATTCTCCCGCAGGCCGGCATTGGGATAAGGCTTGAGCCACTTGTTGGCGGCGTTTTCAAGGCTCTCCATTTGTTTTTCGAGGACCTCCTTGGGGGATGCGGCCGCCTGCGTAGTCCGCAAGTCCTGAATCGCGGACTGCAGCGCCGCGACAGCCTGAGGTGGCAGAATGTCCCGCTGATGGTTCAGAAGTTTCTGGACGTGTTTGCGCATCGCCGTGGCGTGGCGATAAGTCCCCGACGTGAACCACCTCATTAGCAACGACAAGGACGAAGCCGGAGGCCCCGGAGCCGCAGCAGGAGCAGTCGACGATGGCCGTGGCGAAGGCTTGGTCCCCTGCCCTTTTGAGATGCGATTTTCGGTCTTTGCCATACTTATTGGGGGCTCACGCCTTCAGCACCTCAATAAACGCTTCCTGAGGAATGTTTACCGAGCCGAAGGATTTCATGCGCTTCTTGCCTTCCTTCTGCTTCTCGAGCAGCTTGCGCTTGCGCGTGATGTCGCCGCCGTAACATTTGGCGGTGACATCTTTTCGCAAGGCGCCGACAGTTTCGCGCGCGATGACCTTGGCGCCGATCGCCGCCTGGATAGCGACCACGTATTGCTGGCGCGGAATGACTTCCTTGAGCTTCGCCGCCAGTGCCCGTCCCCTGCCCTCCGCCTTGTCCCGGTGCACGATGCAGGAGAACGCATCTACCGGTTCCCCGTTGACGAGCATGTCGAGTTTCACCATGTCCGACGTCTGGTAGCCGGCGTGCTCGTAATCCATCGAGCCATACCCGCGGGTGATGCTTTTGATCCGGTCGTGGAAATCGATCAGAATTTCGTTGAGCGGCAGCATGCTGGTGAGCATCACCCGGCGCGAATCGATGGTTTCCGTGTGGTCCACGGCCCCGCGCTTTTCGGAAATGAGCGCCATCATGTCGCCGATATACTCGTTCGGGCAAATGACAAACGACTTCACCATTGGCTCCTCGATTTTCTCGATGTAAGTCGGTTCGGGCAGGAACGCCGGGTTATCCACCTCCTTCACCGAATGATCCGTGAGCGTGACGCGGTAAATAACACTCGGATAAGTCGCGATGATGTCCATCCCGTATTCGCGCCGCAGGCGTTCCTGCACGATTTCCAGGTGCAGCAGGCCCAGGAACCCGCAGCGGAAACCGAATCCCAGTGCCACCGAGGTCTCCGCCTGGAAAACGAAGGCGGAGTCGTTTAACTGAAGCTTCCCCAGGCTCGCCTTCAAATGCTCGTAATCCCCCGTGTTGATCGGGTAAATCCCGCTGAATACCATCGGATGGATTTCCTTGAACCCGGCCAGCGCCGGAGACGGATGCCGCGTGTCGGTAATCGTGTCGCCCATCTTGACTTCCAGCGGGCTCTTGATATTCGCCGTCATGTAGCCGGTCTCTCCCACCTCCAGCTTCTCGCGCACATAAGGCTTCGGATTGAAGCTGCCGACCTCCTTCACCTCGACGTTTTTGCCGGAATGCAGCAGCATGACATGCATGCCCGGCTTCAGCTCGCCGTTGAAAACTCGCACGTGCGTGACCACGCCTTTGTAAGTGTCGAAGAAGGAATCAAAACCCAGCGCCTGCAACGACCTCTCACCCGTCGGTTTTGGCGCCGGAATGCGCTCGACGATCGCTTCGAGAATCTCGTCGATGCCGATGCCTTCCTTCGCGCTGGCCAGGATCGCGGATTCACCCGGGATCGCCAGGATGTCCTCCAACTGCCGTTTGGTCAGCGGCACATCCGCGTGCGGCAAATCGATCTTGTTGATGACCGGGATGATCGCCAGGTTTTGCTTCATCGCCAGGTGCACGTTGGCCACGGTCTGCGCCTCGACCCCCTGCGCCGCATCGACGATCAGCAACGCGCCTTCGCACGCGCTCAGGCTCCGCGATACTTCGTAGGAAAAATCCACGTGCCCGGGCGTGTCGATGAGGTTCAGTTCGTAGGTTTCTCCGTTCTTCGCGTCATATCGCATCGTCACCGGGTGCGCCTTGATGGTAATCCCTCGCTCCTTTTCCAGGTCCATCGAATCGAGCAACTGATCTTCCATTTCGCGGGTCGAGATCGTGCCCGTCCGGTGCAACAACCGGTCCGAAAGCGTCGTCTTCCCATGGTCGATATGGGCTATGATGCTGAAATTTCTAATATGCGCTGCGTCCATCTCTAAAAAGCTTGTTTCAGGCCACCGAAGCGCAGAGCGCCGCTCTGCAAGGAAATGAGCAGCCTCTCCCACCAACGCAGCGAAGCATCGCTCCGCAAGATGAGGGGTTAGCCACACATGAACCAGAGCCTCGCTCTGCGTTCCGTTCCCGGTCTGCCCTTGTCACTCAATATCAGTGACTTTGATGCGGCTAGAACATACGGCCTTTTAGCCGGAAGCAAAGGAAATTTGCCGCAGACGGGGCGAGGACGGCCACGTCCCCGAAGCCAGGACGTCGATCCACCGTTGGCTCAGACGCCGTTCAAGCTTTGACCTTCTGCTTGCAACCCGCCATACTGCTCCGCACATGACCTACCGCACCATCCTCTTGTTTGGCGCTCCGGGCGCCGGGAAAGGGACTCAGGGGAAGATCCTCGGGGCCATCCCCAATTTCTTCCATTGCGCCTGCGGCGACGTCTTTCGCAGCCTGAAAACCGACAGCTCGGTCGGCCAGGTTTTCCTCAAGTATTCCAGTCGGGGCGAGCTGGTGCCCGATGGTCCCACGGTCGAACTCTGGCACCATTTCATCGAAACGAGCATCAAATCCGGGCACTTTCATCCCGGCGAGGACACTTTGGTGTTGGATGGCATCCCTCGCAGCACGCGCCAGGCAGAGCTCCTGAAGGAGACGCTGAATGTCGTCGCCGTCTTCAACCTGCGCTGCTCGCAGTTCGACGCCCTGGTCGAACGCCTCCAGCGCCGGGCCCTCAAGGAAAACCGGCTCGACGACGCGAACCTCGAAGTCATCCGCAATCGCCTCGAAACGTACGAACGCGAAAGCAAACCGGTGCTCGATTTTTACGACCCGGCGCGCGTGCATGAGATCAATGCGGACCAGGCGCCTGTCAAAGTATTATTTGATATCCTGGGCCACGTCGTGAAGCTTTAAACCAGCGATCAAACCATGACCCAACAATTTGGAGCATTTACAGCCAGCGAGCTCTACTGCCCCAAATGCGGTAAATCACAACCCGTGCGCGAACGGCTGCTGCTGGTGCTGCCCTCGGGTGAGTTGCACGAATTCCTTTGCGCCCAATGTGCCACCTCGCTCGGCAAACGCACCGTGACCGGCCCCGCTGTCGCCCCGGCCACGCCCCGCCCCCGGCCTCCGCGCCCCGGCCGGAAGTTGCTGCGGTAAAGCCGCGCTGTCCCAGCGCCTACCTCACACTTCCGATGGTAGCGCGGTTTGTCCTCGAACCGCCGTCGCTCCCACAATCGACCGCTCTTCCAAGCCCGTCCAAGGCGGCCCTCGTCGCCCGGCGCGCTGTGGCCAGCGCGCCCTACCTTCTTTGGGCTTGGCTGTTTCCCTCTTTTTCCGATCCTGTGCCGGATGACTCCGCTGCGAATCGTCTTCATGGGCACCCCCGAGCTGGCTTCTACCAGCCTGCGCGCCCTCATGGCTGCTCCCGAGGTTCAGATAGCCGGGGTCGTTACGCAGCCTGACCGCCCGAAGGGACGCGACCTGAAGCTGCACCCTTCTCCCGTTAAGCAACTCGCCCTGGCGGCCCACATTCCGGTCCTGCAACCGGAGCGGGCTCGCAACGAGTTGTTCATCTCCCAGCTCCAAGCACTCCAGCCCGACCTTGTCGTTGTCGCCGCTTTTGGCCAAATCCTCCCCAAGAGCATCCTGGACCTGCCCCGCTTCGGTTGTATCAACGTGCACACATCGCTGTTGCCCAGTTACCGTGGCGCAGCGCCCATCCAATGGGCTATCCTCAACGACGACCGGGAAACCGGTGTCACCATCATGAAAATGGATGTCGGCCTCGATACCGGGGACATTCTAACCCAGGAAAAAACGCCCGTCCGACCGGAGGACGACGCCATCACCCTGCACGACCGGCTCGCTGAAATGGGAGCCGCCCTGCTGCTGCGAACAATCCCCGATTACGTCGCTGGCAACATCCGGCCCCGTCCTCAACCCTCCGTCGGGATCACTTTCGCACCCAAGATCAAAAAAGAAGATGGCCGTCTCGATTGGGCGCAACCGGCTCGCGCAATCTGGAGCAGGGTTCGCGGCTTGGTCCCCTGGCCCGGCGCATTTACCTTCCTGCCCGCGCCGACTCATCCGCATTTGCTAAAGATCTGGGAGGCTGAAGTGGTGGATGTTGCCAGCGTTCCGGGAGAGATTCTGCTGGCTGACAAAACCGGCATCGTGGTTGGGTGCGGCCGTCAGGCTCTACGACTTCTTTCACTCCAGCGCGAAGGTGGACGTCGCTTAACCGCTCAGCAATTCCTCGCCGGCCATCCTCTCTCCTTGGGTCACCGATTTGCCTGACTCAACCCCTCGGCGGTCCGCGCAATCCCAACCGTCGTCGTCCTGCTAATAGTAATCGATCTTCAGCCGTGTCTATTCGGTCACGACGCACCCAAACCTGCCTTCCACCACCCCAACTCTCCATAGCCGCCCCTCGCCCTCCTCACTGCCGGTACGGTAACTTCTTCTGGTACATCTCCAACCCTGCCTTGCTCAATTCCACCACCTCTGTCTGCCCCGCCGCCGTTGCCAAATCTCGGGCCTTCTCGGCAGTTGCGACCGCCTGCTCAAATCTTCCAGCTTCGGCGTACGCCGCGGCCAACGTGACCAGCAGTCGAAGATCTTTCCCTCCGTCCAACTCGGACGCGCGTTCCGCCAGGCGCACCGCTTCCCCGCCGTTCCGCACCTCCGCCCGCTGGTCGGTCGCCAGCACCCACGCGAGTTGATTGAGCGCCGCCGTCCAGTCCGGCTTGAGCTTTAGCGCCTGTTCATAGCTAATCACCGCTTCTTTGGCATTGCCTTGGTTCATCTGTAGCCCGGCCAGCTCAAAGTACAATTGGGCATCCGGCTTGAGGTTCAACGCCGTGGCCAGCCTCGCAATGGCAGCCGGGGCGCGTCCTTGTGCGGCGAGGGCCCTCGCCGCCTGGGCCAGTTTCTCGGGAAGGTCCGGCTGCAGCCGGAGGGCCTCGGCAAGGCTCGGCGCGGCTTCGTTCGTGTGACCGGCCATAAGCAGCGCATTGCCGAGATTCAGAACCAGACTGGCATTGGTCGGAGAGACCCGCACCGCTTCCCGAAATTCTTTTACCGCCTCCTCCATCTTGCCTTGCCCGGCCAGCACCTCCCCCAGGCTAATCCGCGCCGGCAGGTAATCCGGGCTCAACCGGATGGCTTCCTCGAATTCCGCCGCCGCCTCCGCCAACCCGCCGAGCATTGACACGGCTGTGCCCAGGTTGTAGTGCGCCACGGGGTTTGCCGGGTCGAGACGCAGCGCTTCCCCGTATTGCGCTATCGCCTGCTCAGCCTTGCCGCGTTGCCACAACACCGCGCCAAGGTTGATTCGCACTGCCGGGTTCCTCGGGAAACGCCCGGCCAGCTCGCTCAACCGTCCCTCCGCCTCGCCCTGCCTCCCTAGCCTGAGCAGCGCTTCGGTCAGGCGGTTGAGCACATCGCCAAAGTCAGGACTCACCCGCGCCACGTATTCGAGATGCGGCACCGCCCGCGCCAACTCCCCCAGGTCCAGCAGCCCCGTCCCCAGGCGGTATTGCACCTCCAAATCGTCCGCGTTCAGCCGCAAAGCGGCCTCGTATTCGCCCAGGGCCTGCTCGCGCTGCCCGAGCGACCACAGCACGGTCCCCAGCCGGCTGTGGGCCGGCTCATACCATGGCCTGGCCCGCAACGCGTTTCGGTACTGTTCCACGGCGTCTGGAAGCTTTCCCAGGTTCTCCAACGTAAATCCCAGCCCGTAATACGCCTCGGCGCAGTTCGGGTCGGCCTTCAACGCAGCATTAAAATGCTCCACCGCCAACTCGTACTTCCGTTGTTCGCCCAGCTCGATGCCCACATGACAATGCGCTACCGCATTATTCGGATTCACAGCTAGCGCATGCTCAAAAACTGTTAGATTGTTGTGCCAATACTTCACCTGCCCATGCGTGGTGCCGGCGCACGTTGCCAACGCCAGTAAGCCCGCCGCGGCAAGCGTCTGGGTTGCCCAGCGCCGATTCGCCCATAACTCCGTCGCACCCCAAACCACGCAGACAAAAATCCCAATCAATGGAAGGTAGGTGTAACGGTCGGCCATCGCTTGCAGCCCAACCTGCACAAGCCCGCTGACTGGCACCAACATCCCCACGTACCACAGCCAGCCCGTGACCAACCACGGCGCTCGCCCCCTCCGAAAAATCGCGAACGCTGTCACCGCCACGAACGCCAGTGCCGCCACCACCAGCAGCCATCCTGGCCATAACTCCGATACCGGATAACGCGTCGCCGGATGCGGATAAAAGATCGCCAGTTCCGTCGGCCAAACCGTCTTGGCCAGGTATTTCCAGTAAGAAACGACCGCATTACCCGCTCGCACCGTGAGCGGCAGGGTAATCGTCACCGCATGTCCCCTGCCCTGCACCGCGTAGGTGATCACGCTCGAAATGAGGGTCAGCCCAAAAAACGGGCTCTTCTCTCGCAACAGTCGAAGCCAATTCGAACCGAAAGCCTGACCCGGCCAGCCCACCCGTTTAAGGGGCCAGAAATCCAACAGTAATAGGATAAATGGAACCGTCACCAACATCGGCTTGCTCATCAGGCCGAGGGCGAACAGGACCAGTGCCCAAAGATAATAACGTGTTGCGTGTTGCGTGTTCCGTGTTGAACCAAACGATGCGTCCGTTGTGGTGGGCGACGCAGAGGTTTCCGATCCTTTGTCGTGCGTCCTCCGTGCTCCGTCTGCTGCCTCTTGCCCTCGATCCACGACTTGGAACTCGGGGCCTGAGTCTTGAGCCTTCTCAGTGTATTTCGCGTACGCCCACAACGTTAAGAGAAAGAAAAACCCGCTGAGCACATCCTTCCGCTCCGCCGCCCACGCCACCGATTCCACGTGCAGAGGGTGCAGCGCGAAGAAGCCCGCGACGAAAGCACCGCGCCACTCCGCCCCGGTGAGCTTCCGAAGGAGCAGAAACAGCAGGATAGCATTGGTGATATGCAACAGGAGGCCGCTGCAATGGTGCCATCCCGCTCGCACCCCGAACAGTTGCACATCCAGCATGTGCGAAAGCCAGGTTGCCGGGTGCCAGTTCCCGCCGTGACCGGTTGTAAATGCCCACCTCACCCCGTCCCAGCTCAGCCCGTTCAGGACGTGCGGATTGGCCGTGACATACTCCCGGTCGTCGTACCGGATAAAATCATTGTGAAGAACCGGGTAAAACGCGGCCAACGTCACGGCGCCCAGCAGCGCCGCAATGAGAGTCGCGCGCCACGGCTTGCTGATGCGGTCCATCGAGGCTCCCCACTCTTTCAGACCCACCCTTCAAACTCAATCACCTTACCGCTTGATTGCTCCCGACGCCAGCGCCGCAAACCCCTTCTCCACCAATTCCGCCGCGTGCGAATCGCGCGTCTTGAGGTCCGGGCTGTCCAGCACTACCACGATCACCCGCTGTCCATGCCGCGCGGCCGTCACCGCGATCGAAAATCCCGCCTGGCCAAAATAGCCGGTTTTGAGTCCGTCACAGCCCTCCACATGCCCCAGCAAATGGTTATGCGTCCGCATCATTACCGTTTTCTTGCCTTGATTAGGCCGGAAAGTCCGCTCCCGCGTCGAGGTGTATTGCAAAGTCTCCGGGTGCCTTTGAATTAGCTCTCGGCAAAGCACCGCGAAGTCCCGGGCCGTCGTCACATCGTGCTCCTGACCGCGGCCCGGCGGCAACCCGTGCACGGAATGAAAGACCGTGTTTCTCATGCCCAACTCCTTCGCCTGCTGATTCATCAGCTCCACAAAGGCGTCCGTGCTCCCCGCCACCTTTTCCGCCAGCGCCACTGCGGCGTCATTGGCCGACTGCACCATCAACGCATAGAGCATCTCCTCCAGCGAGAACGACTCCTTTTCCGCCAGCCACACTTGTGACCCTCCCGTTTTGGACGCCTTGGCGCTGACCGGGACCTGGTCTTGCAACGACAACTGGCCCTGCTTGATTTTGTCGAGGATGATCAGCAGGTCCATTAACTTTTGCGTGCTGGCCGGGTAGCCGCGCACATCCGCGCGGTCTTCGAACAAGACCCGGCCGGTGGACGCATCGACCACAATCGCGCCCAGGTAAGGGTTGCGCGCGATCGTCCCACCGTGAGTCCGGGTTGCGGGAGCGCCATTGGACGCGGCCGGTTTTTGAGTCGATGCCAGAACCTCCGGCTCGCCGGCGACCATCAACGCCACCGCCCAAACCAACCAACCAAATACTTTCGTTATCTTCATGTTCAAAATTGCGGTGAAGGAAGCGTAAATCATCCACGCCCACCTCACGCAGTCAAGCCTTTCAACCGCAGCCCTTCAACCGCGCGTGTGGGACAGATTTCCTCGAAACCCGACAGTGGCCTTAGCCGCGTAGCGCCGCAACGATGGTCGGATCGGGGCGGGGACGGCCACGTCCCCGGCAGATTCTTAGCCGCGTTCACAAGGTTTCGGGGACGTGGCCGTCCCCGCCCCGCTAGCCGTGGACTTCAATCCACGAGAGGAAACGTACCCACGCGACTGGGCTGGTAGGGCGCGCTGTCCCCAGCGCGCCGCCACTCCGTCCCGAGCCCTCCGTGCCTTTACCGAGGCCCTCGTCCGTAAAAACCGGATTAACGCAAAGCCTTGCCTCCGGTTAAACTACCTGCCAAGCATGCTCGCGATATGATGGTTCGCATCCAGAACAGCGACGGCCAGTATTTGGCTCGTGATCCAAAGGCCTGGAGTTTCTCCGAAGACTACACCAAGGCGATGGTGCTGGACTTTTCTGATGACCAAATCGCCGAGCAGCTCAGGGTCATTGCCAAGGCGTCTGGCCTGGCGCTGCAAGCCGTGCCCGTAGATCCCCGCGAGGTCCACGAATCTTGTGACCGCTGCGGCCGGGTGGAAGCCGCTTCCGAGGTTTTCTTTGACGGCCGGGTCTTTCTGTGCGGGCGCTGCCGCAAACGCGCTCCACACCGTTCCGCGCGCCGCTGATCGGCGTTTCATGCCGTTCCGCCAGGGGCCCGCTGCCGCGATTCGCGCAGCTCGGCAATCCCGACAGCCTGCCTACGGCGCCTTTGTGGCTTGAAGCTGACTTGGCGCTGCCGGTGCTGGCAAGGCTATGAACATCGCCCAGGCTTTATCCAGGTCTCCTGCCTCCAGGCACTGAAGCGCCTCTGTCTTGGTTTTCTCCTGGCCGGAGGGCGGTCGGTATTGGGTCCACCTGTCGCGCAGAAATCGGTAGTCGATGACTAGCGTGCGCAGCTGTCTCGCACCCTGCTCGGCCCCCATCCCCTGCTGGGCGGCCAGGCGTTGCAGAAATCTGTCGAGCGCGGCCACCGGAAGCTCAAACTGTGCAGCCAACGCTTTCTTTTGGTCGACCGGCATTTGCGATGCCCCTTCCAGTTCGAGCTTTGTCTGGCCGCCAATCTCGAGCGTGCCCTTGGCGGCGACCTTCATCGAAGGCAGCGCAGCCCGGTGGTCCAAAACCTGGTAGCTCGGATGACGGCGCCACTGTTCCGGCGTTGGGCTCGCCAGCGCGGCTTGGGCCTCATTGGTAGGGCTCTGAGGTCCGGACTGAGCGGGCGCTTCGCCGGCGGACGCTGGCATGCTCCTTTGCGTGTAAATCACACAGAGCACCCCCACCGCCATGGCTGACAATCTCCGAAAGCAAATGTGTGCTGTGCGCCCCCCGGCAGACGCAGCCAGCCTCGCCACCCCGTTCGTTTTCATGATTTTATCTCCGTAGCCACGTCTCTCTTCATCCGGCATTGCCGTGCCACAGAACGACCCCGGACGAAACTCCTGCATTCCCGGCCGTCAGACGCCGAACTTTGGCTTCGAAACAGTACAAATCCTTGCCTTTGATTGCAGTCACTATGCCATTTCGCCGTCGCCAAGTCAATCGCGCTGGCCCGGTCGGGCAAACTCGGGTGGCGTAAGAGTGGTTGTATAAAAGCGTAGAGAGCGGGTGTATCGGGGTTTAGAGACAAATGAAAACCCAAACCTTAACGAAAGGCGATACACCCATGAGAGCCTGCGAAGCCCTCACCTACGAGCCTGCCGCCTGTTGGCAGCGG
>Ga0210409_10001041_pt1 | contig 38796 bp, 33 predicted proteins | sample IncBWH17MmetaG_FD_161649 | JGI IMG/M metagenome (GOLD analysis project Ga0210409, IMG submission 161649) | Forest soil microbial communities from Barre Woods Harvard Forest LTER site, Petersham, Massachusetts, United States - Inc-BW-H-17-M | ecosystem: Environmental > Terrestrial > Soil >... | reverse complement strand
GCCCGCTCGGAAACAAAACCGACCTCAAACAGTTTCGCGACATGCTCGTGACCGTGCGGGCCCGCGTGCAAAAACTTAAGTCCTCCGGGAAATCGCTCGAAGAAGCCGTCGCCGCCAAGCCCCTTATTGACCTCGATCCGGTCTGGGGCAAAGGCGTCCTTAACGGCGACGCTTTCGTCCACGTCGTTTACACGACTCTCTAGGCCAAGTCTTTTTTACAACGGCAGAATTTGGATGTGGAAGTGCGAAGTAGGGGAAGGTCTGAGTGGGGCAGGCTTCAGCCTGTGGGGGTTGGTCGAAGCACAATCGCCGTTGCTGCCACTAACCCCCACAGGCTGAAGCCTGCGCCACTCGGTCACCGATGCAGACCGGGCTGCCAGCGAACATCTTCCTTGCCCTTGTCATTCAGAAATCTTGCCAGGACGAAAAGAAGATCCGATAAGCGATTGACATAGCAGAGCACCGCCGAATTCAGCGGCTCCTCAGCGAAAAGACGCGCCACATCGCGTTCCGCGCGCCGGGTCACCGTCCTCGCGTGATGCAAGTGGGCCGAGGCGGGACTGCCGCCTGGAAGTACAAAACTACTTAGCGGCTCAAGTTCCGCGTTGAAATGGTCGATCTGATTTTCGAGCCACGTTACCTGTTCTTCCGTGATGCGCAGCGGCGGTTTTTCCGCGCCGGGCCGTTCGGGCCGGCACAAATCGGCCCCTACGTCGAACAGGTCATTCTGGATGTGCCTTAACAGCTGGAAAACCTTGGGATTCCGCACATGCAGATTCGCCAGTCCGATGACGGAGTTGGCTTCGTCGATGCTGCCGTAAGCGGTTACGCGGAGATGGAATTTCGGCAGCCTCGATCCGTCTCCGAGCGAAGTCTTGCCTTCATCGCCCGTGCGCGTATAGATTTTGTCGAGTTTCATCGTGTGTACCGTATATGAAGCCGGTCCATTTCCCATAACGTAGTCTGCATGAAGATTCGAAATTTTCCAACCTCGCGCGTAAATATTGGGGACCCACACGCGAGCCTGCCCGCTCGAATCGGGCAACCGCGAGGTTGCGCCGGCCATCTTACAGAGTGCCCGCCCGAAGAGGGTTTGCTCCATGCACAACTTCAAATTGCTTCCAAAAACATAATCAGGAGATGGAAATGAAAAACCTTTTCGGAATATTCCTCGCGCTCCTGTTGTTTGCAATTCCCGCAGCATCGCAAAATCACGGCGGCTCCAAGAGTGGAGGGGTGCGCGGCGTTGGGGAGGGACATGTTCCCGCGCACGGCCCGGCGCCTCATCCCGGCCCGGCTCCTGCGGCGCGCCCGGCTCCCGCTCGGGAGGAATCTAAACCGGCTCAAGAGCAATCGCGCCCTGCTCAAGAACAAGCGCGTTCCTACAGCGACAAGAAGGGCCACCCCGATGCTCCACACGTGCATTCCAGCGGCGACAAATGGATTGGGCATGATACCGGGAAAGACGATCCCCACTATCACGTCGATCATCCCTGGGAGCACGGCCGATTTACCGGCGGCTTCGGCAAGGGGCATGTATTTCGCATCGAAGGAGGAGGGCCGAGCCGGTTCTGGTTCGGCGGGTTCTATTTTTCGGTTGCTCCGTATGATTTCGGCTACTGCAGCGACTGGCTGTGGGGAACTGACGATATAGTAATCTACGAGGATCCGGACCACGACGGCTGGTACCTGGCCTACAACGTCCGACTGGGCACGTACGTCCATGTAATGTTCTTGGGGAATGGTTAGGAAGTGGAAGTTCCGACGTTTAGGCGAAAAATTTGGGAAAAAGAAAAGGGTCGAGCCTCAGGATCGGCCCTTTTTTATTTACGGGATCGAGCTGTGTGTCCGCCTCGCATCCCACGGAATTTCCTATGCCACGTCCGTAAACACTTGCACTTGACGAAAATTCAGCTTCGCAATAACTTCATAGGCATATGAGCTCCCTATCTTTGAAAGTAAACGGACAATCCCACAGTGTGGACGTCGACCCAACCACGCCGCTGTTGTACGTGCTCAGCGATGACCTCGGACTGCGCGGCCCGAAATTCGGCTGCGGCCTCGGACAATGCGGGGCCTGCACGGTGCTTGTGAAGGGCCAGGCGGTCCGCTCCTGCATCACGGCGGTGGAATCGGTGCAGGGCGTTGAGATCATGACTCTCGAAGGTCTGGGTACGGTCGATAAGCCGCACCCGATCCAGAAGGCTTTCATTGAAGAGCAGGCTGCGCAGTGCGGGTATTGCTTGAACGGCGTGATTCTTACCGCCAAGGCTTTTCTCGATAAAAATCCGAAGGCGACGGAGAAGGAAATTCAGGAAGGAATGTCGCGCGTCCTGTGCCGCTGCTTCACGCATACGCGGATGCTCCGCGCCATCGGGCGCGCGCAAAAGGAGATGGCGCGATGAAAAACCCATCTCTTCCTGCAACTGAAGTACCGATGACGCAGGGCGCAGCCGATGCTCTGGCGCGAGCTGGATTTTCGCGCCGCGCTTTTATCAAGGGAACCGGCGCGCTGATCGTCAGCTTCAGTATGGGCGGCGCTTTAAGAACGCTGGATGCGCAGCAAACGCGGGCGGGCGCATTTGGAGAGCCCGCGGCGCCGGATTCTCCTCCGCCGGGTGAAGTCGATTCATGGATCGCCATCGGCTCGGATGGCGGCGTGACAGCCTACACTGGAAAAGAAGAACTCGGGCAAGGCATGTCCACGGCCCAGATGCAGCTGGTTGCCGAAGAACTCTGCGTGCCGTTTCGCCGCATTAACTTGATTGTCGCCGATACATCCATGACGCCGGATCAGGGCGTCACCTCCGGCAGCCAATCGCACCCTACGAATTTCAATCACAACAATCTCGCCGGAGCTTGCGCCACCGCTCGCGGGGCGTTGCTGCAACTCGGATCGAAACATTTGAATATTCCCGAGGACCAGCTCGTCGCAGTCGATGGGGAGATTCGCTCAAAAAGCGATGCGACAAAGAAAGTCGCCTACGCCGAACTCGTGGCCGGAAAGAAATTCGATCTTAAAGTGGATCCCGCCGCAAAGCGCAAGCCCGCCAGCGAATGGACCGTCCTCGGAAAACCCATCGGCCGGCCGGATATGCCAGCGATGGCCACGGGCACTTTCGAGTATGTGCACAACGTGCGCGTGCCCGGCATGCTGCATGGCATGGTGATTCGCCCTTCCGCCGTGGGCGCAAACCTCATGAATGTGGACGAAAGTTCGGTCTCCGCGATGCCGGGCTTCGTGAAAGTCGTGGTCAAAAAGAATTTCGTTGGCGTGGTGGCGGAAAAAACCTGGCAGGCTGTGCAGATTGCCAGGGCGCTGAATGTTACCTGGTCGCCTGCTCCCGAGCTGCCAAAGCACGAAACATTTTACGACCATTTGCGGAATCAGAAGCCCACCCGCGACACGATGTCCGTGAATTCCAAGGACGTCGATGAAAAGCTTGCCTCGGCCGCGACCGTAGTGAAGGCCACCTACTACCATCCGTATCAAATGCACGGGTCGGTCGGCAGTTCGTGCGCCGTCGCCGATGTGCAGGGAGAAAAAGCCACGGTGTGGTCGCCGACGCAGGGAGTCTGGCACCAGCGAGCCACGCTGGCCATGCTTCTCGGCCTGAAGCCCGAAAACGTGCGCGTGATTTATCGCCGCGGCTCGGGATGCTATGGGATCAATGGCGCTGATACGGTCACCTATGACGCCGCTCTGCTGTCGCAGGCCGTCGGCAAACCGGTGCGCATCCAGCTCACGCGAAAAGACGAAATGGCATGGGAGAACTACGGATTCGCATTTACGATCGACGAGCGCGCCGGCCTTGACGCGCAGGGAAATATCATCGCTTGGGATCACGAAGCATGGTCTCCGGTGCTCGGGAATCGTCCGGTGTACACGTATCCGGGAAACGTCATCACAGGATTTCTGGCGGGCTTTCAGCCGGAAGAATTCAGGCCTCGTTCCCCTGCGCCGGAGCCTGCGAATTTCAGCAACAACAGCAACGCGATTCCTTCCTACGTGGCGGGCCACGTAGGCGGCGCTGATCATGGCGCGGGCACGATCAAGTCGGAGCGCGCCCTTTTGCATAACGTCGTCTCTCCATTCTGGACCGGCCCGTTGCGTTCGCCGCAGCGCCTGCAAAATACATTCGCGCATGAATCTTTCATGGACGAACTTGCGGCCCGCGCGAAAGCTGACCCTGTCGAATTTCGTTTGCGCCACCTGAGCGAGCCGCGAATGCTCGACGTCGTGAAGGCCGCTGCGAAATCGGCAAACTGGGATGCGCGCCCATCGCCGAAACCGCGCGCCGCTTCAGCCGCGGGTATCGCCAGCGGACGCGGCATATCCTGCGTTGCCTATGAGGGCGACAACGGCTTCTCCGCCATGGTCGCGGAAGTCGAAGTGGAATTGGCGACGGGGAAACTTACGGTGAAACGGCTCGTCGTGAGCGTCGATGCCGGACCAATCTCGAATCCCGATGGCCTCCGCAATCAAAGCGAAGGCGGCGTGTTGCAAGGCCTGAGCCGCGCCCTCGGCGAAGAAGTCACCTGGGATGATCATAACGTGACCTCCATCGACTGGCGAACCTACCACTCGCTTCCTCTCGGCTTCGCCGTCCCGAAAGTCGAAGTGATCCTGCTGAACCGCCCTGACGTGCCTGCCACGGGAGCCGGCGAAACCGCGATCACCGTGGTTGCCGGCGCCATCGGAAACGCGATTTTCGACGCGACCGGCGCGCGCATTCGTCAGGTGCCGTTCACGGCGGAGCGCATCAAAGCTGCGTTAGCGAGCTGATTAAGTAGGACAGGCTTCAGCCTATCGGGTTTTGTCCTTCGAGCATGCAGATCGGCGCCACTCGCCGGCTGAAGCTCGAGTTACCTAAAGCGCGCCAGGATTTATTCGTTTCAGAAATTTCGTACATCGTATGAGGAGGGTCCATGCGTCCTGCATGTAAGAGCGCGGCCTTGGTTGCGTTGATCCTTTCGCTTGCGTCGATCGCTCACGGCGCAGAGATTTCCGGTACGGTGAAGGGCCCCGATGAAAAACCCTTCAAGGGTGCGTTCGTCGAAGCTCAGGACATGGATTCAAGGACTGCGACGATTGTCCTGTCAGACAAAGATGGCCGCTATCGCATCGAGAATTTGCCCGAGGGGCAATATCAATTGCTCGTGAGGGCCGTCGGATACCGTTTCGAACCGCATACGGGCATCCAATTGGCCGCCGGGCAGAACGCAACTTACGAAATCGCGCTGGAAAAGGGAACTACTCACTGGACCGATCTCTCGATCTATCAAGGCGCGCAGCTCTTGCCCCGGGGACGCGGCAGGGACAAGCTGACAAGCGCATGTTTCCGTTGCCATGGATTTCAGAGCCGCATGGCCGCACAGGTTCGCGACGAAACCGGCTGGCACGATCGTGTCAATTACATGCGCACCAGCTTTGGTTACCTGCTGAAGGATGTCAACGAGAAGGACGGCGACGACGTCACCGCCTATCTGACGAAATATTTCGGGCCGGATTCGACGCTGCCGAATTCTCCCACGGAGCTGCCGGCTTACGCGGAGGTTAAGCAACCTGCCTTCAGCGATGACGCGATGAAGATGGTCTACGTAACTTTTGATATGCCTGGATCAAATCGCTTTCCCGGTTCCGCGAAACCGGAGCGCGATGGAAACGTCTGGATATGGGAGTACCGGGGCCACTGGCTCGGGAAACTCGATCCCAAGAACGGAGTGATCTCCGAATACCCGATTCCCAATGTCGATCAGGCATCCATCCATTCCGTCGTCGTCGGTCCGGACGGGACGATCTGGTATTCCGAGCAGGCCACCGACTCCATCGGCAAGATGGATCCCGCGACGCACCAGATCACGCGCTACAAGGAACCAAGCCGCGGCACGAAACATACGCTCGTAGTCGACTCCAAGGGAATGGTGTGGGGCACGGGCGAACCCTTGACGCGCTTCGATCCCGAAACTAACACCTTTCACGACTTCGCCGAAGTGCCGACCGCATACGGCCTGGCCCTCGATAAAGATGAAAATGTCTGGTTCTCGGAATTCTCGAAGGACGGCAAGATCGGCAAAGTCGACGCCAAGACGGGAAAGGTCATTAAGTACCAGCAGCCGACGCCCCAGTCCTGGCCGCGACGTTTGAAAATTGATGCGCAGGGCAACGTGTGGTTCTGCGAATACGAAGCGGGAAAAATCGGCCGCTTCGATCCGAAGACCGAAACGTTCAAGGAATACGCGCTCCCCGGCGGCAGGCCCACCCCCTACGCGCTGGTGATCGACAAGAACTCCGGCCACCTCTGGTTTTCGTCAATGGAAATGGACACCATTTCCGAACTCGATCCCGCGACCGGCAAAATCACGCTCTATCCATTCCTCTTTCCCGAAAACGGCATGCGCGATTTTTTCCAGGATGGCGATGGCCGTATCTGGTGGGGGTCGCAAGCCAACAACCGCGTCGGGTATTTTTATCTTGCGGGATCAACGGCCAGCCGGCGCGCGGCATTGGACCCGCAGAAAATCGCGAAGTGAGGGAACTGCAAGGGCAGAGGCAAACGCAAACGCAAACGCTTTAACACTGTGCCCTCTGTGTTCTCCGTGTTGAAATCCTGTTTGCATTGTGCGTGACTAGAATGCGGGGATGCGAGTAGATGTTACCGCGGGCACCGGTTCAGGAATATGTCTTTCCTGGCAGAAAACGCAATGGTAGGATATTCCTACCAGGAGATACATATGGCTAGCCGCGCGACAACTCTCGAGTATTTGGCGACGACAAAGATTGGCGAGAAGGGGCAGTTGACGGTCCCGAAGCAATTTCGCGAGGATCTTGGGCTGGGAACAGGCGCGCCTTTCGCGGTCCTTCGCATGGGCGACGGTCTCGTTCTTTTGCCGGAGCAGCATCGCTTCCAGCGCCTTTGCGAACAAGTGAGCGAAACTCTCATTGGCGCGGGGCTCAAACCGGAAGCGGTTCTTGCGACACTGCCCGAGGCGCGAAATCGCGTCTTTGAACGGCGCTACAAGAAATCGGGTTCCTCCAAGAAGAGTTCACGCCGCCGCTCACACGCCCGGCATTAGAAGTGGCCAACCGCCGGCGAATACGGCTCTTCCTCGATTCCAACGTCCTCACCGCAGGTATTGTTTCCCCATGGGGGCTCGACAAAGCAGCTCTGTCACTTTGCGCGGCGAGGCTGTGCAGGCTTGTGCTTGCGGAAGTTGTCAGGGATGAAGTAGAGGAGAATTTGCTCCTCCACGCGCATCGCCTTCCGTCCTTGGACGCCGATAAACTCATCGAGCAATATCGCCGTCTAACTAAGCTCGCGAATCCCCAGTTGGTCCCTTACCCCGATGCAGCGCTGGTCCGGTCCAGCCGGCATCTAATCCGCCACGAGGCGGACGTTCCGGTACTCCTCTCCGCTGTTTTCAGCCGTCCGGACTGGCTGCTCACGCACAACACGAAGCATTTCACGCAGGCAGTTGCAAACCGAGTGGGAGTCCGCATCGCTACTCCTGCCGAGTTCTTTCGAATCTTGTCTTCTTCGCTTTTGTAGGGCGCGTGTTTGAGCGCACTGGCTTTTCAATTCACAAACCCAAGAATTAAGACAGAGGGCACAGAGAAAACCAGGAGAGAATATTCTCTTCTCAGATTTTCTCGGTGCCCCCTGTGTTCTCCGTGGTGAAATCGTGTCCGATCTGTGCCAGGGCAAAAGATTATCGGGAGCCGGGCAATCTCACTGCAAACCGCGGCGAATCAGCCCCTTATTTTGTTTGCATTGCGATCTTGTCGCCACCCTTAACGGTGACGAGTCCGACCACATTTTCGCCGCTTTCCGTAATGACGAGTTTGCCGTCCGCGAAGTGCATCATGTTCCGCACCACGCCGCCGCCTGCGGGAATCATCCAGGTTTGAAACTTCTCGGTCTTGGGGTCGAAGCGCACCAGCGTGTTCGGCTTCACGCCGGCTTCGCTGTACCAGACGATGCCATTCACAATCGTGATTCCGTAGGGCCGCGATTGCGGGCCGCTCGGCGAGGGCCATTCCTTTACGAATTTTCCGGTTTTGGTGTCGAACTGGCCGAGATAACCCCGCCCGTAATCGCTGTAATACAGAACGTCGTCCGTCGTGATGGCGACGCGCCGCGGCCGGGCCGATTCGTTCGGCAACAGGTATTCGTGAATCTCCATCGTTTCCGGATCGATGCTGGCGATTTTGTTTGCTCCAAACTCAACGAAGTAGGGAATCCCCTTCGTCGTGATGACCATGCCGTAGGGATTCGCTTTCGGCGTCGGCGTAGTAACCACTTTCGATTCGCCTGTTTCCGTGTTCAGGCGGCCCACCATGTTCGCCCCTTGCACTGTGAACCACAACGTTCCCTTTTGATCGAAGATGGGCGTGTGCGGATCGCGCGCCTTGGGATCCAGCGGATACTGCGTGAATTTGCCCGTCGACGGTTCAAACTTCCCGATGTACGCCTTGAAATTTGCGGTGAACCAGATGTTGCCCTGCTTGTCCATCACAAGTCCGTGCGGGCCCGACATAGGCCTGCTCGTGCGATATTCCTTGATGTCGCCCGTCTTCGGATCGATATGCCCGAGCAGATTGGCCATGTGCCCCGTGTACCAAATCGATCCGTCGGGCGCGGCGAGTGGATCATGAGGCCTCGTGCCCGGCGTGGGCAGGTTCCATTCTTTAAAGGACACTTCGACATTCCCAGGTATGGACGCGGGCGCCGGACCGGGCTTCGCCGGGAAATTCTTGATCAGGTAATTCGTGACCATGTCGACTTTGTCCGCAGGCACGGCGGCGCCGACGTTCAACATCATGGCGACCGTGGTTTTCCACTCTTCGGGCGTGTGCCCCTGCGAATTGGTGATGTTGGTCAGGCTATGGCATGCCGAGCAGGTGTCACTGATGAGTTCCTTGGCATCGCCGTCGGGCAACTGGACGGCCGCGCGATCCTGCATCTGTTCCTGCCCTCGCGCGGGAACAACCGAAAATAGAGAACCCGCCATCATGCAAATCAAAAGCGATTTAGCAGACATAGTCCCTCCGGCATCGTGAAGTCCCCCCTATATTAGAAGAAGATTGCCCTCGATGCGTTACAAAAAATAGCGTTGTGGTGCCCGGGATCGCCGTGCCGCCTGCGACGCAGCGCAGGCTGCCTGGTAGCTCAGAGGATGATAATCCTCGGCAAGTTCCCATCTTCCCATCCTGCCGAACCCGCCCATTCCGGAAAGTTGATATATAGTTAGAATCCCGGAGGAACTGTTGAAGCATCTTGCCGTGCTGTGCATGGTCTGTCTCGTACCGCTCATTACGGCGGCGCAGAGCAAGCAGTTTGATTCGAAGCCGCTGGAGATCACGGATGTGACGGTCATCGATACGACCGGCGCTCCGGCGAAGCCTGGCCAAACCGTAGTCGTGGAAGGGAATCGCATCTCGCAGGTCGGCGACGCGAAAAAAGTTCACGCTCCGAAAGGCGCGCAAGTCGTGAACGCGCGCGGCTTGTACGTGATTCCCGGTCTGTGGGACATGCACGTGCATGTGTGGGAAACCGACCGCACGTTTCCGATGTTCATTGCCAACGGGGTCCTGGGCGTGCGCAACATGGGCGGACATCTTGACGAGCTGAAACGCTGGCGCTCGCAGGTCGTCAGCGGAGAATTGCTCGGACCGCACATGGTGATTTCGGGGCCGCTGGTCGATGGACTGAATCCTGCGCATCCGGACCACTCCGTCGTGGTCCACGATCCCGCTGAGGGCCGCGCCATTGTCGATTCGCTCAAGCAGAGCGGCGTCGATTTCATCAAGGTGTTCGACAATTTAACGCCGGACGAATATTACGCCATCGCCGAGGAATCGAAAAAGGTGGGACTGCCCTTCGTCGGACATTTGCCGCAGGGCGTTTGGGCGAGCGACGCCTCGACCGCTGGCCAGCTCAGCATCGAGCACCTGTTTGGCAGCCTGGAAGAATCCTCGAAGAATTTCGATCAAATCGTGCATCTCAACGATTCGCCGCCGTCGGGCCCCGCCGAAAAAGCCGCACGCGCGCTGGCCCTGTTAAAACTGGAAGTGGACGGCTACGATCCCGAGCGGCTGAAGAATCTTGCGGTGTTGTTCGTGAAAAATGGAACGTGGCAGGTTCCGACGCTCGTCGCAAGAAGGATCGTATCGTTTCTCAACGATGACGCCGTCGCGAAAAATCCGTTGCTCGCGTATATCGGCGCGAAAGACCGGAAAGAGTGGAGCGATCTGCGCGATCGCATGATCCAGGACAACCCACCGGAATTTTGGGCGCTTAACAAAGCCGCGTACCAGGAGGAGCTGGCCATCACGCGCGAATATCATCGTGACGGCGTTTCCATGCTTGGCGGCACGGACGCGGGCGGCCCTCCGTTTGTGATTCCGGGATTTGATATACATCATGAACTCGCCTCGATGGTCGATGCCGGTTTCACTCCGCTGGAAGCGCTGCAATCGGTGACGCTGGACGCCGCGCAATTCCTTGGCCGCGCCGATGATTTTGGCACAGTAGCCAACGGCAAGGCCGCCGACCTCGTGCTGCTCGATGCCAATCCGCTCGACGACATTCACAACACGCAGAAAATTCGCGCCGTCGTGGTCCAGGGAAAATATTTGGATCGCGCCGCGCTCGATGCGCTGCTGGCGCACGTGAAAGAGTCCGCACACTGATGCGCTTTGGTAGGACAGGCTTCAGCCTGTGGCCTTTTTGTGGACCACAAAATTCAAAAGCGACAGGCTGAAGCCCGTCCTACAATCCGGAGGACCAATTGAACAACGCAAAACGAACGCCACTAGTCGTCGGTCTGGCTTGCCTGGCCATCACCGTCGCTGGACTTTTGATCCGCCCGTCGCCCGCGCGATCGCAAAGCCTCGACGCGCTCTACGACAAAGCCAAATCCGAGGGCGCGCTGGTTCTCTATGTCGGCGGCCCGACGGCGCCGTGGGACGCCGCGGCCAAGGATTTTTCCGCGCGCTACTCCGGCGTCGCCGTGTCCGTCACCGGCGGCTTCAGCAACGTGCTCGACAAGAAAATTGACGCGCAGCTCGCCGCAAGCAAGCTCGAGGTCGACATGGCCATGTTCCAAACCTTGCAGGACTTCGTGCGCTGGAAGGAGCAAGGCGCCCTTCTCGAGTTCAAGCCGCAAGGCTTCGAGAAAATCGACGCCAGCTTTAAAGATCCGAGCGGAACCTTCGTCGCCATAAATATCAACGCGCACACCTATGCCTACAATCCCAATTTAGTGAAACCCGAAGACGTGCCGCGCTCGGCCCTCGACTTTCTCAACCCGCGCTTCAAGGGCAAGGTGGTCTCCTGTTACCCTGCCGATGATGACGCCACGCTTTACGTTTTCTACAACATCGTCCAGAAATACGGCTGGTCCTACATGGACCGCTACATGGCCAACCAGCCGAATTTCATCCAGGGCCATCTCGGCGTAGTGCGCAGTATTGCGTCAGGCGAAAATCTCGTTACCTTCGATACCATCGCCAGCATAAGCATGGACCAGAAAAATCTGGGCCTTGTGCAAGCCGTCGCATTTCCGCAATCCGATCCGCTCCCCATCTGGCCGTTCACCACGGCGATTTTCAAATCCGCGCCGCATCCGAACGCCGCCAAACTTTTCCTCACGTGGTATCTCTCGCCTGAGGTCCAGGCGAAAACAGGGAACTGGTCGCCGCGCTCCGACGTTCCCGCCCCCTACGATTGGAAGCCCATCCTTTCCTACAAAGTGGTCAACAGCTACCGCGCCTTCCTGACCAACACGAAGCAGCTCGAAGAACTGCGCAAGCGATTTGAGGTCTACACGGGGCCGGTGAAAAATGTAGGCGGCGTGAGGTAAGCAGGCGGGTTCCGCTCAGTGCGTAACAATTGGTGCTCGTCACTTTTCCTATGGCCGGCCGCTGGCGTTCATTCCCGGCATGCCAGGGGGGAGGCCAGCCGCATTCGCCACGAGGCGATCGATCTCGGAGCTCCATTCCGACATCCAGCGCCGTTTGGTGACTTCATCGAGCCAGGAGCCCCGCAGACCATTGAGAGCGATTTCGCCCAATTGCTTCGGGGTGAAACCCAATTTCTGAGAGGCCAGCTGATATTCCTTCGCGAGATCGGTCCGGAACAATGCCGGGTCGTCCGTGTTGATCACGAGTTGAAGCCCGGCAGCGGACATGCGTCGGATCGCGTGCTCGGGGGAAGCGAGATCGCGAAACGTGGTCGTGTGCGTCGTCGTGGTTGGACACACAGTGAAAATCGTGCCCTGTTCCCGGCAGGTGGCCACGAGAGCCGGATCGTCGACCACGTGGTAGCCATGGTCGATGCGTTCGCATCCGAGCAGGTCTAGCGAAACGCCCACATTTTCTGACGGGCCGTTCTCGCCCGCATGGGCGGTCGCGTGAAGCCCCGCATTTTTTGCGCGACGATAAACTTCGGCGTAGGGGCCGGGCGGATGGCCGGCTTCGTCGTAATCCAGACCGATTCCGATCACTTCCTCGCGCCGGTCGGATAGCACGAAATCCAGAAATTTCATGGCGATGTCGGGGCCGAGTTCGCGATTGATCGCCGGAACCAGGCGCGAGTGAATGTGCAGGTCGCGCTCAGCGTCGCGCATCCCGGCGGTGATGCCGTCCAGCATCGTCGCGTAGGACACGCCGTTATCGAGATGCGGCGGCGGGCTGAAGAAAAACTCCACGTAGCGCGCGCCGCTGGCCGCGCACCGCGCCATCGTTTCATATGTGACGCGGTGAAAGTCCTCTGCGTCCACGATGGAGCGGCAGATGACGTCATAGGCTCTGAGGAATTCGGCAAGATCGGCGAAATGGAAGGCTTTCGAGGCGTCCTCGAAGTCCCGCGTAGGCAGCCCGTGCTTTCTCGCGAGTTCGATCGCGGTGTGGGCCGAAACCGCGCCCTCGAGATGCAAATGGAGCTCGGCCTTGGGAAGCGCGATTACAAAATGCTCGAAATCCATTGAGGATTGCTGCTCATATGGCATAAACACCTCGAGAACCGCTTTTCGGTCCCGCGATTTTTTGTGTTCAACAACCAGCGCATATTATAATGCGCTTCCCGCATGGTTTGACCCGCCTTTGTGCGGACCGGATTTTTCGCGATGAGGTTTCCGACGATGAAAACGCTTCCCGTTGTCGATGTCCTGGGATTGAGTTCCTCAAAACCATCCGACCGGGTTGCAGTCGCCGCTGAACTCGGGCACGCCTGCCGCGGGATTGGTTTCTTCTACGTTTCCGGACACGGCATCTCCGATTCCCTGCGCGATGGAATGTTTGCGGCCGCGCGGACGTTTTTTGCCATGCCCGCCGCAGCAAAGGAACAGTATTCGATCAAGCGTTCGCCGCACAATCGCGGCTACGTTGCGCTAGAGGCAGAGCGGCTCGATCAATCCGCCGCCCATTCGGACTACAAGGAGGCCTACAACGTGGGTCTGGAGCTTGCCGCCAACGATCCCGAGGTTCTGGCGGGCAAACCGTTTCGCGGCGTCAACCTGTGGCCGACAATGACCGGCTGGAGGGAAACGGTCCTCGCTTATTACGACGCCTGCTGGGCTCTTGGCCGGCGGATTCACCGCGGCTTCGCGCTCGATCTCGCCATCGCCGAGGATTTTTTTGAGGACAAGCTGGACGCTCCGCTGGCGACGCTGCGCATGTTGCACTACCCGCCGCAGCCGGCCGCCCGCAACCGCGCCCCTGACAGCGGCGCCGGCGCCCACACCGACTACGGCAACCTGACGATTCTGGCCACAGACGGAGTGGCTGGACTGCAAGTTCGCGCAAGAAGCGGCGCGTGGATAGACGCGCCGCATATACCCGGCACGTTCGTCTGCAACATCGGCGATTGCCTGATGCGCTGGACGGATGACCTGTATGTCTCGACGCCACATCGCGTCGCCATCCCGCTCCGCGACCGCTATTCCGCCGCCTTCTTCCTGGACCCCAATCCCGACGCCCGCGTCGAAGTCCTGCCGAGTTGCCTCAAAAGCGGCGCCGCACCGAAGTATCCGCCTATCACAGCCGCCGATTACATCCGCGAGCGCCTCACCGCGACATACGCCCACCTCAAAGAACGCGCCTGATTTGAGAATGTAGAATTTTCCATCGCAACTCCGCACTGAATTTTAGAAGTGGTGATATCCTGCCACGCGATGCCCGGCGGGTGGCAGGCTGAATGTTGGTGTGACGGTACAAAATCAAATCGAATTGTATTGAGGAGGCTGATTGTGAAAGCGATTCGCGTATTGTGTTTCGTCGCGGCGATGGCCGTGTCGGCTGTGGCATTCGGCCAGGAGCCGGCCAGGCAAGCCCCAAAAATGGGCAGCAAGGAGTGGACAGATCTCGAAAAGACGCTTTGGGATGTGGACCAGCAGTGGCTCTGCAGCGCGGGCGCGACCCCTTATCACAAGGTTTACAAAGAATGCGTCGAATTCCGCAGCCAATTTTGGACCGATCAGTTTTTTGAAATTTCCATCAAAGGCAAAGTTCAAACCAAGGCGGAAATGGTTGCTGCGCAGAGGGCGGCTCATCCTTCCAAAGGTGTCGGCCCGCATCCCGATGATTTCAAGCTGATGGCAGTGTACGGTAATTTTGCCCTCGCGACGGATCACACGTTTCTGCAAGCTGAGAGCACGGACGGGAAAGTAGCCGGCACCGAAACACGAGTGCTTCGCATGTTCGCCAAAGAAGATGGGAAGTGGAGGCCTGCCGGCGCCGCGCTCGTGCCCATCGTTCCGTAACAAGGTGCAGCAGCAGGGGTATCCGTTTGGGGATGGTGCAGCGTTCCGCGCCATTCAGACCTTCTGCTTTTTGATAAACTTAATGAAGAGACCCCACGGCGAGAGGAGGAACGCCATGCCAACTGAACCTCTCGTGGCCGCAGCGCCCTACCTCATCGAACAGAAATATCAGGACTACACCCCTGAGCAACATGCTGTCTGGGCTGAATTGGTCCTCCGTCGCCGCCCGCAGGTGGACGCCTACGCATGCCATGAGTACCTCGAAGGATACGAAATCATCGGCTTGCAGGACGACCGGTTGCCGAATCTTTACGCGATCAGCGATCGAATCGGGCCCCGCACCGGCTGGAGCACCACTCCGGTGAGCGGGTTTCTTCCGGGGGAAGCATTTTTTGAAATGTTGGCCGCGCGCAAGTTCCCGACAACCACGTGGCTGCGCAGCCACGATTCGCTCGAATATATTCCCGAGCCGGACATTTTTCATGACGTCTTCGGGCATGTCCCGATGCATGCGCATCCCGTATTTGCGGATTTCCTGCAGCACTACGGCAGCATCTGCGCGAAAGCAAAAGATGCGGAGATCCTGGAACGATTGGGCCGTCTGTTTTGGTACACCGTTGAGTTCGGCCTGATCCGGCAAGGCGGAAGAATAAAGGTCTACGGCAGCGGCGTCATCAGTTCTCATCGAGAGTGCACGAACGTAATCGAGGAAGGCTGCGAGATCAGAGATTTTAATCTGGACGACGTTCTCGCAACCCCCGTCAAAGTTGACGAAATTCAGAAACGGCTATTCGCGATCGAGAGCTTCGACCAAATCTACGAAGCCGTGCAAGTGGCTGAGAAGCGGTTGTTGGCGGGTTGAGTAGCGCGGGCTTCAGCCTGTGTGGTTTTGGTCTTTGCAGGGTCGAAATCCCACAGGCTGAAGGCCTATGCCACTCAAACCCTCGAATTCAGCATGTGTTTGACACGGGAGCGAAACGCGAGCACAATCCCCGGAATTGGCGGGAGGTGCGGCATGTCCAGTCATATGTGCCACGATTGCGATTCGCCCGGCGACGGCAATTGTTCCATGTGCCACGGCAGCGGAAGGACCGCGGGGGGAAGTTATTCCGCGTCATCAGGAGGGTTTGGGAGTGATTCCTCCTGCGACTATTGCGGAGGCAGCGGCCATTGCCAGAAGTGCGAGGGCAGCGGCGAGGTCGAAGTCGGAGGCGAAGGTTGATGGTGTGGCCGGGCCTCTGCAAACGCTCCTGATTTTTGACTAGCGGATGTTGTGCGCAAGCTGCCTGGCGATGGTTTAAGTAGCACAGGCACTATTGCCTGTGCGGGTTTCAATACTGCCACGTATCCATAAACTTTCGACAAATTATAGATGATTGCAAAACCCGCACAGGCAAGAGTGCCTGTGCTACTCACTGCACAGCAAACACCATAACTTCCGCGCACTTGTCTCCATGCGGCGGCACGGCCACAAAATACTTGTTCAATGCCGCCACCAGTAAACCGGTCTTGCCCAATGGACCAGTGGGAATCTTCCCGATAGCCTCATAGTGGTCCGGGTCGACTTCCTTATACACGTTGACGAATCCCTCGCCGGCGGCTACATAGACTCTCTGGGTCGCCGGATCGAAGACCATGTCGTCCACGCCGGTAGAGATCGGGAGATTCTGCAGCACCTTTCCAGAGTCGGAATCCAGCACATTCAGGTTGCCGTCGCGACACGCGGCGAAAAGGCGATGATGTTTTTCGTCGATGGCAACGGACGCATTCACCTTACACGTCAGCGGCCAGACCGCGGCCACGGCTTGCTTCTTGCGGTCAATCACGCCGATAGAATTCTTCTCAGTCATGTTCAGAAATAATCGCGATCCCGATTGCTCGACAACCATGGCTTCCAGGCGATTGGAATCGATCTTGATTTGCCCTACCTTCTCGCCCGTGTCGGTGTTCACGATTTCCAGGAAGGTGTAGTTGAGTTTTGCATCCAGCCCGCCGTCTGCAATGTAAAGGTTGTGGGTCACGGGATCATATCCGGTCGCATCCGAGTCCGCAAGAAGCTTCACGGACTTCACCAGTTCGTATGTGGTTCCGTTGAAAATTTTCAGATCGCCGTCGGACCCGTCGGTCACAAAGATTCTGTCGATATCGGAGCGGTACACCACCGAATGTCCGACGCCGATTCCCTTCATGCTGTGCACAAATTTGCCGGTGCGAATGTTGTAGACTTCGATCGACTTGTTATCTTCCGGGACGACGAACAGGCGGTTGTTCTTCAGATCGGGCGTCAAGTGGTCGAAATGGTTTTGCACGCCGACCATGCGCGTCGTGGTCAGATTCTTGGCCAGCTGATCCGCCGAAACGTCGGGTTCGCCGCTGCGAATATCCTTGAGCTCGATGGTCTGAACTAATTTTAGCGGAGGCGTGTCCCCCGCAAAAACGAAAGCGCGCGGCGCGGTCCACGCGACGATCGCGAGTGCGGCAACCCAGAAAACATACCGTTGATAGGAACGCATCCGTCCCTCCCACTTCTCACAAATTGGATAATTCGCACTGCGGCGATTCTGAAATGATAGCACGCGATGGAGCCATGTTACAAAATCCCCGCGCCGGGCCCGCCCTTTGCGCGCCCCCTGAGCGATTCATGATAGTTCAAAAAAATCCCCCGCTCGCCTCATCCAACCCAGCGCGAAACTCGTAGTACAAGCTGCAGGACAAATCACAATTGGAAAAGGGGAATAAGCAAATGAAGAAGATTGCGCAGATGTGTGCCATTACGCTGATAGCGGCAACCGCCATGCTGGCCGCAAATGATCCGATGGTGGGCGGGCATGAAATGTTTCCATCGAAGAACATCGTTCAGAACGCATTGAACTCAGACGACCACACGACGCTGGTGGCCGCCGTCAAAGCTGCCGGCCTTGTGGATACGCTCGAAGGGCCCGGGCCTTTCACCGTGTTTGCGCCCACGAACGAAGCCTTCGCCAAGCTTCCCGCAGGAACGGTGGATACGCTGCTCATGACGGAAAACAAAGCCACGCTGACGAAAATTCTTACCTATCACGTCGTGTCCGGCAAAATGGGCTCGAAAGAGATTGCCGCGGCGATCAAGGCCGGCAACGGCAGGGCGGAGTTGACCACGGTAAGCGGCGGCAAGCTGTGGGCCGAAATGATGGGCAAGGACATCGTCCTCACCGACGAAAAGGGCGGCTCGGCCAGAGTCACCATCTCGAACGTCTTCCAATCCAACGGCGTGATCCATGTAATCGACTCGGTGCTTCTGCCCAACTAAGGTCAAATGCAAAACCCTTAACACAGAGAACACAGAGAAAATCCGAAGAATCAACCACCGAGGCGCGGAGGAGCGGAAGGGGAACAGCAAGACGCCTTCCGACTTTCTCCGTGCCTCCGTGTTTCTATGGCAGATCTTCGCTTTCCTTGACAGGGGGTCAGATGCGGGCGTATACGGTGAGTGACCCTGTCCGTGGCCGCAGAAATTCAAGGAGGCAATCCCATGAGCACCAGGAAGCGGGACATTGGAACTCGCATCAGCCAACTGGAAGCGGGCGCGCAACGCGCAAAGCCGGTCCTTCACCAGCACGCCAAGGAAATCCAGCCCTACGGAAAAATCGCCAAATTATCGATCGCCCTCGATGAGACCGCCTGTGAATCGAGTATCAACAACCTGAACCAAATCCTCGCGGATACCATGACGTTGCGTGACATGTACAAGAAGCATCACTGGCAGGTCGCCGGCGCCACCTTCTACCAGCTGCATTTGCTATTTGACAAGCACCATGGCGAGCAGGACGAACTCGTCGACACCATTGCCGAGCGAATTCAACTCCTGGGCGGCGTCAGCATCGCCATGGCTGCAGACGTCGCGGAAACGACCATCATTCCGCGCCCGCCCCGCGGCAGGGAAGAGGCGCCCGTCCAGATTTCGCGCTTGCTCGAAGCGCACGAGTTCATCCTGAAAGAAGCGCGCACGATGGCTCGTGAAGCTGTCGAGGTCGGAGACGATGGGACTAACGACCTGCTGGTGAGCGACGTGATTCGTGGCAACGAGTTGCAGGTCTGGTTCCTATCCGAGCATCTGGTCACCATGCCGCTATCGCATCCGGAGCAGGCCAAGGCCGTAGCATCCGGGGATTAATCTGCGGACTTTCTCGGCGGGCATTGGGAAAAAGATTTCAACACGGAGAATACAGAGAAATTCAGAGAGAAACGCGCGCTCTGTTTTTGCTCTGTGTTCTCTGTGTTAAAGCCTTCCGTTCATTGTTGCCAATCACCCTTTCTTCGCCGCCGCGGATTTTCCGCGAATCATTGCGGCGAGTTCCCGCGTGACCGGCACGTCTATCCCATGCTCTTCGGCGCGCCGTAAGATTGCCCCGGCGATCGCGTCCAGTTCGGGCGGTTTACCTGCGGCGACGTCCTTTTGCATGGAACTGCGCCCGGTCTGTGGCGTCTTGTCAAAGAACGGAATGATTGTCGAAGCGTCGAGCGGCGTCCCGCTTGCCGTGCCCACCGCGGCGACTTCGCGTGTCACAGCTTCCAGCCTCTCCCGCCACACCGGATCGCGATTCACTTCGCCGATCGTCAGGCCCGCAGCCGTGGTCGTCAGCGCAAAAGGCGCCAGGATTGACAGTTTGGTCCACAATATCTTCATCTCGTCCGCGACGAATTGACAGGCGAAGCCAAATTTCTTGAATTCCTCGAGCGTGGCCGCCAGCCTGCTCTCTCCGATCGAGGAGAACGAAAGGCGTATCGCCATCCCCCGATGAACGATTTTCCCCGGCGCGACCCGTTCCGCCTCCACGCCTATGCTTGCCGGAACGACACGGTCATGTCCAAAACGCGCCCGGAGCAAAGCCACGTGGTCAATCCCATTCAGCAGCGGAACGACCGCGCCAATTTGGCTGGGATCCACCGTGACGCTGCGTAGCGCGGATTCCAGCTGTGTGGCCTTCACCGTGATCCACAATACATCGAAAGGAGCCGCGACGCTCGCAGCTCGCTCCACCGGAACGCTGAACGAGCCCAGGGGGCTCTCGAGCGATAGCTCCGCCGGATAGTCCTTCAACCCCTCCGGCCGAAGCACGAGCGTGACGGATTCACCCGACGTCGCTAGCGCCACGGCAATGAGCCCTCCGACACCGCCTGCTCCCAGAATCGCGTGTCGCATGTTTTCCTCCAAAAGTCCTGTAGGACGGGCTTTAGCCTGTCTGGTTTTCCGACAGTCCAGCCAGATGCAACAAAGACAGGCCGAAGCCCGTCCTACCAAACCCGCCCGTCCCAGGGGCCAAATTAGGGATCTATTGTACGCCGGGTTGCGTTGCAGACGCCTTCCGGATCGGAGCGAATGCAAAGGCATGGGTGTCATTTAACCCACATTTCATTCGCCCCTCACTCTTTGACAATCAATGTAGTTTACGAAACGTCCAGCGAGATCGCCTAGGGTCTCGAGGAAGGCCCCGATGCTATGATTCCCTTATGGTGACGGAGAAGAGCACCCCGAAGGTTGCATACTTTTGCATGGAAATCGCTCTGGACCCGGCCATTCCTTCTTACGGCGGGGGTTTGGGCATCCTGGCAGGGGATATGCTGCGGTCGGCAGCCGACCTGGAATTGCCAATGGTGGCGATCTCGCTGGCGTACAGAAACGGCTATTTCCGGCAGCGCATCGATCAAGAAGGCCATCAAATCGAGGAGCCAGATCCGTGGCAGCCGGAAACCGTGCTTCCCTCCGTAGAAGTGGCGTTTACCGTTCGCATCGAGGATCGCGATGTCCACGTCCGCGCCTGGCGCTACAGCGTCCACGGCTTGTCCGGGTTCATCGTGCCCGTCTACCTGCTGGATACGGACGTGCCGGAAAACTCCGATTACGACCGCACTCTGACCGATGCGCTCTACGCGGGTGACCAGCACCACAGAATCTGCCAGGAAGTGCTGCTCGGGATTGGCGGCATCACCCTGTTGCGGCACCTGAACGTTTCGCACATCGGAAGCTACCACATGAACGAAGGGCACGCGGCGTTCCTCACTCTTGCGATGCTTGAGGAGCAACTTAAGCTTCGCAAATACACCGTGGCCGTCGAAGCGGACATCGAAGTCGTGCGCCGCCGCTGCGTGTTTACGACGCATACCCCGGTGGAAGCGGGCCATGACCGGTTCCCTTGGGACCTGGTGTATCAGGTGCTTGGAGAATACAGGACCGATTTGTTGAAGCAATCTGGCTTCGCCAACGCCAACATGCTCAACATGACCGATCTGGCCATTCACTTTTCGCGGTACGTGAACGGGGTGGCCATGCGCCACGGCGAAGTCTCGCAGCACATGTTCCCTCAATTTCCAATCCACGCGATTACAAATGGGGTTCATGCGGCCACGTGGGCGTCGCCGCAATTTCAGGAATTGTTCGACCGCGAGATTCCGGAATGGCGCCGCGACAACGCGTACATGCGTTACGCCGTCGGGATTCCGGTCGAGGACATCCGCAAGGCGCATTGCCTTGCCAAGGCGGCGCTGATCAAAGAGGTGCAAAAGCGATCTGGAGTGCAACTGGATGAATCGGTGCTCACCATTGGCTTCGCGCGCCGCGCGGCAACCTACAAGCGGGCGGACTTGCTGTTCAAAGACATCGACCGCCTGAAATCCATCGCTCAGTCGGCCGGCCCGATTCAGATTTTGTATGCCGGCAAAGCCCATCCCAACGATCAAGGCGGCAAAGCATTAATCCAGCGCGTGATTCAGGCCGCCGCCGGACTCAATCACAACATCAAGATCGTTTACCTTGAGAACTACAACATGGCGCTCGCCAAGCTCATCACTTCCGGCGTCGATCTCTGGCTGAATACGCCGCAGCGTCCGCAGGAGGCCTCCGGCACCAGTGGAATGAAAGCGGCCCTGAATGGCGTTCCCAGCCTGAGCGTGCTGGACGGTTGGTGGGTGGAGGGCTGCGTCGAGGGCGTCACCGGCTGGGCCATTGGTTACGACAGCAAGATCGTCGGCGACGAATCGGCGGCAGAGGTTGCCTCACTCTACGACAAGCTCGAACATCAGATCGTTCCCATGTTCTACCGCGCACCCGAAGCCTACGCGCACGTCATGAGATCGTGCATCTCCCTGAATGCCAGCTTCTTCAACACTCACCGCATGCTGAGCCAGTACAAGGCGAATGCATACTCACCCAGGGCCCTGATTAAGAAGGCTAAAGAGGTTTGAGACGGCGCTGCCGCACCTTGCCCCGCTTCCGTGCCCCACGAATTTCACTTTATTCTCGGCGTTCTCTCGAAGAAACTCCACATTCATCTTGCATATTTCGATATGAATTCGTCCATTTTTTCGAATATCGAAGAGTTGTCGTTTCGAGGGTACCTGGTGAGATTTTCGCGGTATGCATCCAGATTGAATAGGAAGGATTCAACTTTTTCCCTGGTCAAATCATCCCAGTAGGCCCCGTAACCCATTTTGCCGATATAGTAGGCGTTAAAAACTTGTTCGAATTGATGTTTTACAGGCCATGCCAGATAGGGTTTTCCAAGGTGAAGAGCCTCGCTGATCAATGAAAAGCCGGAATTCGCCACGACTGCCCGCGCTATCGTCAGGTCCTTGAGAAATTCTGCCTGGCTCGGTTTTTTGAACCAGAGGTTTCCCTCGCGTCCCTCCCGATTAAGCCCGTAACAAACAAAGTTCTGGCGAATTCCCTTCAATATGTCGATGAGTTCGTCCGCTGGCGAAGTGATGTAAACGACTACTGCGTCGCCATCCACAGGAGCGGATTCTAGAACCGCCCTGCGCAGAATGGGAGGGAAGAAAAACGTCCGCTTGTTCTTAGGCCGCGCAGAGAAGAACGAAGTAACGAAATACGCGTCCGCACTCGGAGTCATGAGCCTTGTCACGATTTTGGTTGCCGCCGCCTCCTTGCGATATTCCCTCGGGTATGAAATCTCGCCATACGTGAGGCAATGCTGGTTGTCGATCGAGAGCACGGGCAAACCAAGTTTCCGCCCCGTATGGCACGACAGCGGCTCGAAATCGGTGATGACCAGCTGGATCCCCCATTTCTCCGCCAGGTGGTTCAATGTACGCGCGCTCTTTGCAGCCCTCGGAACCGTAAGCAGGTTTCTCAACACTGTCCTTCCATAGCGCACACGATTGTGGATGGTCGCCAACCGCATGCCGAAAACTTCTGTGACGTCAAAATCAGCCGCCAGATTCTTCAAACCGCGATCAAAGGAGACGACATGCACGACATGGCCTTGCTCCTCAAGATGGGCAATCATCTCTCTCGCGCGGCTCGAATGCCCCGAGCCTTCGCCATTGACTCCGTATAAAATATTCGTCATGTTCGCCTGGAGGATCGACAGACGCAGAGAATACCTGAGAACCAAGGTCCGGTTCGACACAAATTGCAGCTCACGTTCGGGCGGGCTTGGCCCGGTGGAAACAAATGGGGATGCATCAAGATGGCCCGCGAACGCTTGCGATAGAATGCCCGTTTGATGAAACATGGCGAAAACTCGATGACCGATGAAATTGATAAAACGGAACTCTTAATTGACGAGCGCGACCTCGGAGGAATTTACGAATCCTTGCGCTCATTAATCATAAGCCTGGTCTGCTCGGCATTCTTTTTGATCCTGTTCGCGTGGCTGTCGGAGGAAGTGTTCGAGGGAGCCCTTCAGCGATTTGATCTGGGTGTTCGAATGAAGGTGCACGAATCCCTCGGCCCGGATCTCACGAAATTCATGCTGGGTATGACCTTCCTTGGGTCGATCGGTTTCCTGACGACGCTGTTCGCCATTGTCGTGGCAGTGTGGCTCGCCAAAGGGATGAAGCGCCCCGCTGTCTGGCTGGCAATCGCAGTCGGCGGCTCGGTGATCCTCGATGTTTCGCTGAAGCTCAGCTTTCATCGAACACGCCCCGTCCCCTTTGTGGGCGTGGTACCTATGACCTATAGTTTCCCGAGCGGGCATGCCCTCAGCTCATTTTGTTTTTACGGGGTGCTTGCGGGATTGCTCTGCGCCCGAGTTCGAAGCCGGCCCATCCGATTTTTCATTTGGGCCGCAAGCGCCGCACTGGTATTTGCGATCGGTCTTTCAAGAATCTATCTGGGTGTCCACTACCCAACCGACGTCATTGCAGGTTATATCGCTGCCGCCGCTTGGGTGAGCACGCTGCTTTTTGCGGCCCGCGCGCGGCGCCTCGCCAAATCTCAATCTGCGAAGGTCTGATACGGTCCTGCTTGCGCGCTAATCCAGGCGCTCTCCCTTGAGCCACTTCTTTCCCAGCGCGTAGAGCGCATCTGCCTCAGGCCCTCTCAGCCCCGGCATATCCGTTTTGACCTTGAAGCCGAGGCCGGATTGCAGGTAGGCCAGGTGCCGATAGCCTTCGGGAAATTGCGCAAGGATTTTCGGATCCAGTTGCACCGTTTTCGAGGGATCGACGGGATCCATGCGGTCTTTCTCATAGAACAGCCGCCGCAAAACAATGGCCCAGCGATCGTTTCGTTTTTCAAAGAAATCGTAGAAGCGGCCGGTGCAAAGCACATCCACCAGGACGCCGTGAACAGGTGCGCGCTGCGAAATCGTCATCTTCGTTTGCGCGATGGCTCGTGTGCCCGCGACCTCAACCGACGTTCCTCCAAGTAAGTGCAGAATGCTGACGCCCTTGTTCCAGCCCTCTTTGTTGACTCGAATAAACTCCTCGAAGGGCCCTTGAAACCACGTCGCCATCATCACGCCTTCCTCGTGCCAGACCGTCCAAAACCGCTCCCAGTCGCCGGAGTCGCGATATACGGCCCAGTTCTCGACCACCTCCTTGATCGCGAGTGTGTCTAGCATTCGTTGGTCCATGCGGCCCCCTGTCTGACTGGGCATTAGTCGCCCGTTACAAACTTTTCCCCCTTCACGTATGTCGAAAGAAACTTCAGCGCCAATTCCCACGCTTGCTTCGCCGCTGTTTCCTTGTAGCTGGGGCGCGCATCGCAGAAAAATCCGTGGTCAGCATCCGAAAATTCAACGTTTACATAGGCCTTCTTCGCTTCCTGCATCGCGTCGATGATCGTGCGAATGTGTTCCTTGGGAATGTGAGAATCGAGCGCGCCCCAGAAGAAGAGAATCGGCCCATGTTGCTGGGCAGCGCGTGGCAGGAGCGCGGGAACGATCCCCCCGCCATAGAATGAAATTGCCGCTTTCAGCGGAATCGCCGAATTCGCAAGAAACGAGACGCGCCCGCCCAGGCAATAGCCGACGCTGGCAGTGGCGTTCGGCAAGATGCGCGGATTTTGTTGCAACCATTCAAACGCTGCGCGCGCGTCGGCGATCAAGCCGTCGGGTGTGAGCGCCTGCATGTGCGGCATGCAAGCCGGAAAATTCGAGTACGCGCCTTCAAAGCCCGGCCCCGTCCGGTGAAACAATTCCGGCGCGATCGCGAGGTAGCCCTGCTTCGCGAAGCGGTCGGCCACATCTCGGATATGAGGGTTCACACCGAACGCTTCCTGAAACACCAGCAACCCCGGCGCTTTCGCGTCCCCCGCCGGAGTCGCGACATAAGCGTTCATCGACGTTCCATCCGCGACCTTCAGCGTTGCGTTTTCCGTGCGTATCGTCTCCATTGGATTGTCCTCGCTGGCCAGCTTGAATTGAGCCCACACATCATATCCATTTTCCATGCGGGCTCCAAGCCGCCGCCGCAAAGTAGCACGGGGTTCAGCCTATGGATTTTCTGCTGCGCGAGCAAATTCAAAACCCGCAGGCTGAAGCCCGCGCAACTCTCTATTAAATTGAGATAGGATGTCTAACCGAGGGAAGGAGGCGGAATTCGTGGCGCAATCTCTAGCCGGGAAAGTAGCACTGGTGACCGGGGCGGCCAAGCGCATCGGCCGAAGCGTGGCACTGCGCCTCGCGTCGGAAGGAGCGGATGTAGCCGTAAACTATCGCAGCTCGAAATCCGAGGCGGACGAAGTCGTCGCGCAAATTGCGGCGATGGGGAGACGCGCGGTGGCAATTCAGGCCGACGTCGCGAAGCGGGGAGATGTGATCGTGTTGTTCGCCGCCGTGGAAAAGGAATTCGGGCGGCTGGATATCCTCGTCAACAATGCCGGAATGTTCTTTTCCGCGAAATTTGAGGAGTTGACGGAAGAGCAGTGGGACGGCATCCTCGGTACAAATCTGAAATCGCAGTTTTTATGTTCCCAGGCGGCGACTCCCATGTTGCGGCGCAGCGGCCATGGCCGAATTATCAACTTCGCGTCGCTCGGCGGCCTGCTCGCCTGGCCGAACTTCACGCATTACTGTGTATCCAAGGCGGGCGTCATCATGCTGACGCGCTGCCTCGCCCGCGCCCTCGCGCCTGAAATCACGGTGAACGCGATCGCTCCAGGCACGATTTCCTTTCCCGGCGACGCGCCGGAACTTGCGGAGGATTTCATCCGCCGCGCCCCGTTGCACCGGACCGGTACGGCTGCAGATATCGACGACGCCGTCGTGTTCCTCGCCCAGTCGGCATTCGTCACCGGACAAGTGATCGTAGTCGACGGCGGAAGGTCTCTTACGTAGGACGGGCTTCAGCCTGTCTGGTTTTGAATTTCTTCGCGTTCGCCAAAAATGACAATGTGAAATGCGGGGTTACCACGTAGTTGTATCTTTAAACCGGGCGAAAAACCAGACAGGCTGAAGCCTGTCCCGCTTAGACTAATCCAGCGCGATCGCGCGCGATGCGAGCAGCGCTACAAAGTCCTCGTCGGCCTGCAGGAAATCGTATTTCGGCAACGCCGAGGGATCGGCCCACTCGAACCCCTCAAACACTAGATTTTGCAGCGAAGCGGTGCGATCGACGTTGGCTTGAAAGAAAATCACCTCGATCTCCGGTTGAGATTCGCGGTACCGATGCCGCGCGCGAAAAAGTTCCCGGCCGATTGTAGCGTCAATTCCGAGCTCTTCGCGAAGCTCGCGGGCAAGGGCATCTTGCGGGATTTCGCCGGGTTCGATTTTCCCGCCCGGGAATTCCCATTGCAGCCCGTGCGAATCGTCGCGACGCCGCTGGCAGACCAGAACCTTGGAGTCGCGGAGGATCAGCGCCGCAACGACCGTAAGTTCGGACTTCCTTGATTTCTCCGGTGCAGGCTGGGATGCGCCGACGTTCATATTTCTTACGAGAACAGCGGATTCGGCTTGTCAATCCTGATTTCGAGATCCTGGATTGCCTTTTGCACCACCGCCGGTTCGATTTTTCCCTCGCGGAACAATTCATACAGCGTGGCCAGCGCAATGAATCGCGAGTCCACTTCAAAAAAGTCCCGCAACGCCTCGCGGCTTTCACTGCGGCCAAATCCGTCGGTTCCGAGAGAGGCGAGCCGCCGCGGCGTCCACCGGCTGATGAGATTGGGCAGAGCCTTGAGATAATCCGACGCCGCAACCAGCACGCCGTCCGAATCCGCGAGGCACTCGGAAACATACGGCACGCGCGGTTTTTCCCCCGCATGCAGGAGGTTCCAGCGTTCGGTATCGATCCCGTCGGTGTAAAGAGACTTGTAGCTCGTGACGCTCCATACGTCCGCGGACACGCCGTATTTTTCACCGAGGATTTCCTGCGCCTTCAAGGACTCGCGCAAAATCGCCCCGCTGCCGAAAAGTTGCGCGCGCAATTTCGATTTCTTGTCCTCGGATGCGCGGAATTTGTACATGCCCTTGAGGATTCCGCTTTCGGCGCCCGCGGGCATTGGAGGCATTGCGTAAGGCTCGTTCATCACGGTGATGTAATAAAAAATGCTTTCACCATCCTTGTACATGCGGCGAATGCCGTCCTGGATGATGACGGCAAGCTCGTACGCAAACGCGGGATCATACGCGCGCATCGTCGGAATCGGCAGCGCCAAAACGTGGCTGTTGCCGTCCTGGTGCTGCAATCCTTCGCCAGCGAGCGTTGTCCGTCCCGCCGTCCCGCCCAGCATAAAACCGCGGCAGCGCATATCCGCCGCGGCCCAAATAAAATCGCTGATGCGCTGCAATCCAAACATCGAATAGTAAATAAAGAATGGAATGGTATTGATGCCGTGCGTGGCGTACGCGGATCCTGCGGCAATGAATGACGCCATGGAGCCCGCTTCGGTGATTCCTTCTTCGAGGATTTGTCCGTCCTTGGCTTCCTTGTAGTAAAGCAACGTGTGAACGTCGACCGGCTCGTAGAGCTGCCCGCGGCTGCTATAAATGCCCACCTGGCGGAACAGGGATTCCATGCCGAATGTGCGCGCCTCATCGGGCACAATGGGAACCACCAGCTTCCCGATTTCGGGGTCGCGCAGCATCTGGCGGAGCATGCCGACGAACGCCATGGTCGTCGAAACTTCCCGGCCTTCGCTCCCTGTGAGGAATTCGCGGAACAGCGCGTTGTGGTCCGCTGCGATTGGCTTCGACCGGACTTTGCGCGCCGGGACGTACCCGCCCAGCGCCTGCCTTCGTGCGCGGATGTACTGGATCTCGCGGCTGTCCTCGGGCGGAAGATAGAACGGCGTTTCCGCCAGCTGCTCGTCGCTGATCGGAATGCCGAATCGCGAGCGGAACTCGCGCAGCTCCTCTTCGTTGAGCTTTTTCTGCTGGTGCGTGATGTTGCGTCCCTCGCCGCTCTCGCCCAGGCCATAGCCCTTGATCGTCCGTGCCAGAATGACGGTGGGCGATCCCTTGTGATCCACCGCCGCTTTATAGGCGGCATAGACCTTGCGCGGGTCGTGGCCGCCCTGGCGCAAAGTTCGCAGCGCCTCATCCGGCAGGTCCTCTACCATTTTCAGCAGGCGCGGATCGCCTCCGAATACATGCTGGCGAACGTACGCTCCCGATTCGACGCTGATCTTCTGCGTCTCGCCGTCCACCATTTCGCCCAGGCGCCCGGCCAGCAGCCCGTCCGTGTCCCGCTCAAAGAGGGGATCCCAGTCGCTGCCCCACAGGACCTTGATGCAATTCCAGCCTGCGCCGCGGAAAGCGGCTTCCAGTTCCTGCACGATTTTTCCATTGCCGCGCACGGGACCGTCGAGGCGCTGCAGGTTGCAGTTGATGACGAAAATAATGTTATCTAGATTTTCACGTGAAGCAAGAGTAATCGCGCCCAGGCTCTCCGGCTCGTCCGTTTCGCCGTCGCCAAGAAACGCCCAGACCTTGGCGTCCGTGCGCGGCTTCAGACCGCGGTCCTCCAGATAGCGGTTGAATCGGGCCTGATAAATCGCCATGAGCGGGCTGAGCCCCATCGACACGGTGGGAAATTCCCAGAAGTCCGGCATCAGCCAGGGATGCGGATAGGAGGACAGTCCCCCGCCCTCGCGAAGTTCGCGCCGGAAGTTTTCCAGTTGCTTCGGGGACAGGCGTCCTTCCAGAAACGCGCGCGCATAGACGCCGGGAGAAGCATGACCCTGTAAATATACGGTGTCGCCCTCGAACTCGTCAGTGCGTCCGCGGAAGAAGTGGTTGAATCCGACCTCAAACAACGTCGCTGCGGAAGCGTACGTGGAAATGTGTCCGCCAATGCTGTGGTCCACGCGGTTGGCGCGAACCACCATGGCCAGCGCGTTCCACCGGACCAGGCTCTTGATCCGGCGCTCGATTTCCTGATCGCCGGGAAAAATGGCCTGCTTTTCAAAGGAAATGGTGTTCAGATATGGAGTGTTCGCGGTGAAGGGAAGCGCGATGCCCAGGGATTGGGCGTGGCCGCGAAGGCGGTCCAGCAAAGTGATCGCGGATTCCTGGCCTTCTTCGCGTACGACCTGGTTAAGGGACTCTACCCACTCTTGTACTTCCTGCGGATCTATTCCGAGAACGTTGGTGTCGGTATCGCCATCCATAATTTCTCGCCCTCACGCTGGCTTGGCCGCTAACGATTCAGTTTACGCTCGATCTTCCACCCGGGCATAAGAAATTTGTGCGCCATTCAATGTTCGGCTGACAAGACGACGTGGCTTGTTAGCGGCTGGCGCTTCCGGTCGGCGCCGATTTCTTTGCGCCGGAATGAGTGAATTCGGGCGCTCCTCCTCAGCACAAGCAGCGCCAGATGTGGCCGCTGCGGAAGAAGTCCTTGTGCCGGTGGACGACAATATCTTAGCAGGTCCGGAAAATCGTGCAATTGCATTTCGCCGTTAAGTAGCACGGGCTTCAGCCTGTGGGGTTTGACTTTCGCAACCGACTCGAGCCCCCACAGGCTGAAGCCCGCGCTACTAATAACCCGCCGTTGCGCTCGATCAATCCCGCCCGGCGGTGAGTGCGGGAGCCGGATAGTCGGGGAGTTTATCTTTGGTATTGTCCGCGCGCTTGACCTCAAGTTCATCAAACAGCACTGAAGGGCTCACAATCGTCATGAACGGCACGCCACTCCGATTGCTGACAAGAGGATCATCACCCGCGGCGACCAGATCGCTGCGCAACGCGCGAATGTCCAACTCGTTGAAAATCGCCCCGCGCACGAGTTCTTCGTGTCCGTCGTTTGTCCACACCCGGTAGAGCATGCGCGGCGACAGGCGCGGCCCGAGCGTATCCACGAAATAGCCGTACTTCAATCCGCGATTGCGGCACTCGTCAATCAGGTGCTTTTTGAGTTCCTCGCGTGTGCTGGTCCTGGCGGGCCGGAAGAACAAATTTCCGGGCGCCGGCGACGTGTTGCCGTTGCCCGAAGCGCGGCCATGGCCGTTGGAAGCGGGGAAATCGCGGATCGGCACTCGTCCGATCAAGTAGTTCACGAGCATTCCTTTATCCACCACGGTGACTGGTGCGGCAGGAACGCCCTCATCGTCGACTTTGTAGCTTCCCGCCAGGCCATGCCCGGCAAACGTGCCCACGGTTGGATCGTCCACCACGGAAATAAAATCCGGCAGAACACGGGCCCTCCAACTGCTGGCAAACGCGCCAACCGTGCGAGCGGGGCGCCCCGGCGCGGGACGCCGGCCTACAACGTTAGGCACGACCAGATCGAAAAACATGTCAGTCGCGGCGTCGTTTGAGAAAAGCACCGGACCGCGATATTCCTCGTCCGCCACTGGCGCCTCGCGCAAGGTCTTCATGTCCGCGACCAGTTTGAGCGCGTCGGCCTGGAATTCGTCGGGCGTGGGGAGCTCCTCGATGCGGCTTGCCGCGAATAGCGGCGCACGATCCAATCTCATGCCGTCTGGTGCCTGTTCGCTCGCGCTCAAGGTAATCTGGTAATGCGCCGATCCATGCCGCGTGATCGTGCCTTCCGTGTTCACGAAGTACTGGGAGAACACGGTGAAATTCAGGCTGGCCATAAATGATTGAATCTGCGGGTCGTTCCTGTAAACGGAAGTCGCGGACTCCAGCATTTTCGTCCACTTGGCCGGATCCACTTCCAACTTTGCCACCGGCCCGATGGAAACGACCGGCTCGGCCTTGGCGAAATCGTCCACGGGGTCGTCAATGTTGAGCTGTTTGAGCTGCGCTTTCTTGTTGGAGAAAGCCTCGCTGGCTCGTTTGTAAGCCTGATCCGTCGCGAGCCAGACTTGGTGCCGGATGGCGAGTTCATCATTATCGAGGGGGAGAATGTCGCTGACCCCCTGTCCGGCATTGAAGAAACTGTCAAGCTTGTAGTCGCCCAAACGCACGACGGCCCGGAGCAAGCGTAACCGCGTATGGTTTTGGTCCCGTAATGCGCCGAATGCCGCGTTGGCATCGAATTGCTCGACGTCGAAGACGCGGTATTCGATGTAAAAAGGCGCATCGACATTGTCCATCTTCAGCTGTGCCTTCGAGCGCGTAAGCTCCATGTGAAGCGACCGCAGAATCGGGTCGGAAGCGGCTTCGGCGGGAAGCTGCTTTTGCTGTGCGGTGGCTGCAAAGGGAGACGTCGCAAAGAAAACCAAAACCGTTGCTGCCGCCAGCCAACCGGGAACACGCCGGTGAATTTTCATCGCGCGCCTCCCGCCGGTGCGGTTGGCGCCGAACCCCCGGATAATTCTTCAAATCCCGGAGCCGGCAAAATCGGGGGACGCTCACGCGATGCCATGCGCTTCTGCACTTCCATTTCGCTGAAAAGCATCGCGGGCGCCGAAGCCGATACTGGAATGCTGCCCGACTCCGCTCCGCAGATTCCGTTGAATACTTCCGTCTTATCGCCCGTCAATAAAATGCGATTCAACGAGGCGAGCGGAGTGCCCACAATATCGACGCCTCGTACCAACTGATCCGGCCGGCCGTCGGGATACACGCGCCAGACAATGATGGGTAGGACTTGGAACGCCTGGGGAAGCTCGCGCGTCGTCAGCGTGAACCCTCCCTGCACGTCCTCAAAGTAGAGGCCGTACGGCTTTCCTTGCTTCTTGACTTCGTCGATCAGCTGCGCGCGCATGTCGGAATCTTTCACGGTCTTGGTCGATTGCACGATCAAGTTCCCCTGGCGCCCGGTAGGCATGAACCCGGCCTGGTGGCGTCCGTGCCCATTCGATTTCGAGAAATTGGTGATGGGCATGCGCGACATCAAAAAATTCTTCAGGATTCCATCCTGAATCAGCGGCACGCGCTGCGAAGGGACGCCTTCGTCATCGTGCGAATAAGTGCCGGACAGGGGCACGCCGTTGATGCTTCCCAAAGTCGGATCGTCATACACGCTCAAAAACGCAGGTAAAATTGGCTGATTCACTTTTTTCGTGAACGTCTGTCCTTCTGTGTCCCCGCGCTGGCGATGACCTTCGAGGCGATGTCCCAGCACTTCGTGAAAGAAGACGGCCGCCGCTCGCCCGGAAAGAAGCGCTGGGCCATCAAACGGTTCGGCCAGAGGAGCTGCGCGCAGCGCCTTCAGGTCCGACGCCATTTTTTCCTCTTTGGCAATCAGATCCTTTTCAGAGGGAAGCCCGTCCGGCTTGGTCGATTCAAACGTCTCCACGCGCACTAAATCCATCCCGTCATCGGCCCGCGTGTTAGCCTCGACCACCAGCCTTGCCATCAGGCCGGGAGTTTGCACCTTACTTCCTTCGCTGGAAACAAAATAGGAGGTTGTCTGCTCGACTTGCAGCGTCACCGTGGAGTTGTAGATTTCCGGATACTTCCGGAAGAGCGCCGAATATTTCCGAATTTTCTCTTCCCATTCTTTTTGGTTGAACGCAATAGGGGCGGGCGGCGCTTCCACATGCGCTTGGGCGCCCTCTTGAGAGAAATCGGGAGACTTGTCTTCCTCCGCAGCCTCCACCGAATTGTTGGTCATCACCTTGGCGTAAGCCGGGGTGGCTCGTCGGTATTCACGATCGGTCAACTCCCACAAGGTGCGCGCAATTGCGTCCCGGTTATCTGCCAACGGAAGCGCGCCAGAGGTAATTCCGGAATCGCGGTTTTCATTGTGCGTGTTGTCCATTGCGGCAGAGCCGACGCGCATGGTCACGTCCGCCCAGCGGTGATTTCCCATGACGGAATTAACAACCGTTCCGTACGTTCCAGCAACCAGCAGGTTACGTTGATCGTACACTTCATAGCTGATGAAGTACGGCGCGGGATCGGATTTTGCCAGCGAAGTTTTCGCGCGCTCCAGCTCGGTCTGCATGGTCGATAGGAGGATGCCTTCGCCTTTGTCGGCCGGCGGCGCGCTCCAGGCTAAAATTCCACTTGCGGCAAAGACGGCGATAATTAATGCGGGAATCGAAAGCCGGATTCGGTTCATGGGAGTATTAAACGTACGACCTCCTGCTTTCGATAGATGCCGAATGACCGGCGCGCGCTTGCATGCTCTTTCACCTCAGCCCAATCGAATGATAATGCCCGGAATCGACCCGCCGAGCAATCGGTTTTACATGCCAGTCACTGTATAAGACAGGCTGTTGACCTGGCCATGTTGCCGGACCTAACATGCCTCGGCCTTCTGAAATACGCGGTTCATGTAGCCCGCCTTCAGGCGGGCATTTGCTTGAGACTACGATGCCCGCCTGAAGGCGGGCGCTACGTTAACAAAGACCGAATTGGTACACTGGAGTCAGTCTCTGGGTTTCTTCTGCACTTAATTTTGGCGGAGGAATTATGCCGGGCCGCAGAAAGTTTCTAAAAAGGTTCGCAGGCGCGTCCGCAGGCCTCTGCTTTGCAAATTGCGCACTGCTGCCCACGTTTGCCCGCGCTCAGCAACCCGGCGCGGCGGGGAAGCGCCGCCAAATCACGGTCGGAGGCCGCCGCGCGCGCACCATTGACATCCACGCGCACTGCTACGTGGACCTGCACGATTTGATCGATGGCCATCCGGAAGCCCTGATCCCCAACGGTGGCCCGCCTACGTTCGATGGCCCGTTTCTCAGCCCCACGAAAGATGTGGATGCGCGCCTTCGCCATATGGACGAGCACGGCATCGATATCCAGGCCGTGAGCCTTGCTCCCGCCTACAACTACTGGGCCGATCGCGACCTCGCCGCCAAAATCGTCGCCCGCCAAAATGAACAAATCGCCGCGTTGTGCGCCGCCCATCCGGACAGGTTCGTGGGCCTCGGCGGCCTCGCGTTGCAGCACCCGGATCTCGCCGTCCAGCAAATGGTACTCGGCGTGAAGAAGTTCGGCTTCCGAGGATTTGAAATCGGCGGCAGTGTGAACGGAGACGAGCTCGCTAATCCCAAATTCAATCCGGTGTGGGCCAAGGCCGAGGAGTTGGGAATCCTTCTGCTACTTCATCCCGCGACTTTTGTGGAGGGCCTCAAGCGGTTTCAGGGCAACGGATTCCTTCCCAACGTGGTTGGCAATCCGCTGGAAACGACCGTCGCCTTCACTCACCTGATTTTCGAGGGGACGTTGGACCGCTACCCAGGCCTGAAAATTTGCGGCTCGCATGGCGGCGGCTATCTGCCGTCGTACGCAGGCCGCACCGATCATTGCGCTGAACTCAGCAATCGCTGCAAGCCCGTGAAAAAACATCCCAGCGAATATTTCAAAGAGCAACTGTATTGCGATTCGATCGTTTTCACCGCGGAAGGTTTGCGCCATCTGATTGCTGAAGTCGGCGCCAGCCACGTCCTGTTCGGCACAGATTTCCCATTCGACGTCGCCGATCCTGTTATGGGCGACCCGCGCGAAGCCGACTTCATCCTCGGCGCCTCCGGCCTGAGCGAAGCCGATCGGCGCGCTATCCTGGGCGAAACCGCCGCAAAATTGCTTGGTTTGAAGTGGGACACGCTCTAGCCTGCCTGCTTTTGATCTTTGTGGGCTCAAAAAAGCAGACAGGCTGAAGCCCGTCCTACTGGAACGAGCTATACTCCAGCCATGTACAGCGAAGCAGTCCTCGATCATTTCCAAAACCCGCGGAATGCGGGCACGCTCGACGCGGCCACTGCCACGGTTTCCGTGGAAAATCCGGTGTGCGGCGACATCCTCGAGCTTTCCGCCCGCGTGGAGGCGGGACGCATCGCGGAGGCGCGATTCCGCACGCGCGGATGCGTCACGGCGCTGGCTTGTTCTTCACTATTAACAGAATTACTGCGCGGCAAAACCCTGGCCGAAGCGCGGGCCATCACTTCCGAGCAAATCTCGGAAACGCTGGGCGGCCTCCCGCAAGCCACTCTGCATGGCGCGCAGCTCGCGCGCGACGCCGTCCAGGCTCTCCTTGCCAAACTAAAATAAAAAGATTTAACACCGAGGGCACAGAGAAAACGCGGAAGAGAATTTTCAATTCAAGATTTTCGCCGCGCCTTCGTGGCTAGCTTGCGCCCGGTCCGATGGCGCGCTTCAGCATGTCGGGGTCATTGATATTCAGGACGACGCCTTCTTCGTCGGTCGGGACTTCGAGGACCTCGGTGGCGTGCGCCCAAACCACTGAGCGCGCGCCCTTGTCCACCGGCGCGGCGAGCAGTTCGCCAAACAGCGCCTTTGAAAAGATCACGGGATGGCCTCGGCGGCCTTTGTACGCAGGCAGAACGATGGCCTTCTTATCTTCGTAAAACCGTTCCACTAATTCGCTCACCAGGCGCGCACTCACCAACGGATGGTCGACCGGACAGAGAACAATTCCGTCGGCATCCATTCCCGCCAGGCTGCGCAGACCCGCGCATATGGAGGAAAGTTGCCCCTGTTCCCAATCGCCGTTCAGGACAACGACCGACGGGTCTAGTTTCGCGACCGTTCGGATCACTTCCGCGCCCGCGCCCAGCACGATGCGCGTCACGCCGATACGCGGATGGCGCGTCACCTCAATCAAATGTTCGAGGAAGGTCCCTTCGCGATAGGGAAGAAGGGCTTTCGGTTTTCCCATCCGGCTCGAAGCGCCGGCGGAGAGGATTACGGCGGCAAGCAAACGGGTTCCTTTACGTAATTATTTACGACGAGCGTTCGCTGTGAACCGGAGCCGATGCGGCGTTTTCGATTTTCACGGACTTGTGCGGGAAACTGTTCGCCCCGCGGCGAATCGCGATCAGTTCGGCAGTTATGCTGATGGCGATCTCTTCCGGCGTCAATGCACCGATGTCGAGCCCCACGGGAGCATGCACGCTCGCAAACTTTTCCAGCGGAATGCCTTCTTTTTCGAGCGCGCGGTAAACCGAAAGCACTTTGCGCTTGCTGCCAATCATCCCGATATAGCGCGGCGAAGTGCCCACGGCCCAGCGCAGCACGTGCATGTCGTCCTTGTGCCCCCGCGTGACGATCACCATGTACGTCGCCGCGGTGGGGTGGATCTTCTCAAACGCTTCCTCGAAGCTGGTGTGAATCTCCTGCGCCATCGGGAATCGCTCGCGGTTGGCGAACGATTCGCGGTCGTCGACGACGCCGATGGCAAACCCCGCCGTATTCGCCGCGTTCGCGAGGGCGATGGAAACATGCCCTCCCCCGAAAATGTATAGCATCGGTTGCGGCAGGATTGGTTCGACGAATATTTCCAGCGTGCCGCCGCAAATCAGTCCGTTATCGTAATTGGCTTCGTTGTTCAGGCTGAAGGTCATCTTGCGCGGCGCCTCCGCGTGCATCACTTCCTTTGCTGCCGCCCACACTTCCGCCTCCACGCACCCGCCGCCAATCGTCCCGGCAATCGAGCCATCCTCGCGCACCAGCATCCGCGAGCTTTCATAGCTCGGGATCGAGCCGTTGGTGTGGACAATCGTCGCCAGCGCTCCGCGCCTTCCGGCACGCCGGAGCTTTACGACTTCTTCAAATAGGTCCATAGGGAAGCGCCTGAAAGTAGGGTACGGCGCGCGCCCCAGCCTGTCAACGGCTCCTCTAACCTGATGTAGCGCGCTGCTCCAAACCTTGCAAAAATATGGCTGGAAGCGATCCCGAAGGGAGGTGAGTCCGCCGCGGAATGGAGATTCGCGGTTCGCCGTTTAGACGCGTCCCGTACGGCATGCCATGAGCGGTCTCCACTATCGGTGGACCGCGGCGGACCCTCTGAGGGGAGATGTAATGGAGGGTTGCTGCTACCCGTTAAATCCCGCGTTGAGCTGCATCTGCTTCCTCGGCGAGATCGCGCAGGAATTCAAAAAATTCGGGCGTTTGGCCACGGAACAGGCCGTCAGCGGTGAGGGCCTTCACGGCGCCCATGGCGACTCCGTCGGTGGCGGTTGGTCGAATGATAGAGCAGACCGGAAAACTCTTGCTTAGGAAAATGGTCGGCTCGGGCATGATCAGGTTGGACTGCAATGACTCCGGCTGCGGAATGTCGTTGGTGAGATCGGGAAATACCAGCGCGCCGTCAGTTAATGGTTTAGCATTACCTGCTTTGTCATGCCAGGTCTGGAAGTGCATGATCTCGGTCCCGCCAATGCTCAGCACGATGCGCAAAACTTCCACGCTGGTTACTCTCTGCGCGAGCGAAGCATAGAGACTGGTTCCGCCCTGCTCGATAAACGCGAAGTGGAATCCTGCTGTGTTGGCGATCGCCTGGACATGGGTGTCGACAGGCGTGGTTGTGCTGCCGATCTGGAGTTCAGCATTGTTCCGGGGAATTGCCGGGAACATCCCGCTGGCTAATGTCGGAACTGCATTCGGGAACGTGTCTCCGAAATCCGGATTCTGAGTGGTACTGCGGTACCGCGTCCACCAGCTTGTGTCTACGGTGAGTTCCATCAGGTTGGTAAGGCGTTTCTTGCCGTCTATCCCCTTGATGTCCGTCACTTCACTGCCTTCCAGTGTGCGAAATTGGTCCAAGCTGACGGTTTTCGCGCCCTTCGATTTCAAGTATGCGTTGATGAACAGTTCATGGCTCATTTCATCATCCGTGTTGTCGGCGATGTACTGCGGCATGTCGCCATCAAGCTGTGTGAGCCCCGTCTGGTAACCGGACACTGGAGCGCCAACTCCTCCGAGTTCGTTGTATTGTGTCCACAGATCGGTTTCGAGGATTTCGGCCGCAGCTAGAAATCTGAGGATTGCTGCGTCTCCATCGGTAATTCCGCCGCTGCTGACGGCCCCCAAAGCGGTAAGGCCGCTGGACATCAATCCCACGCCGACGGTTGCTGCGCTTGCGGCCAGGCCGTTCTTCAAAAAGGACCGCCGGTTTGCATGCTTGTGAATTGCGTTTTCCGTTTGCTTCATTGTCTTTTTTCTCCTCTGTGGTGAAGATTTCGATTCTCGTCCCTTGCCACACCTTTGAGATCGGTTGAGTCCGGATCAGGGGTCAATGCAGGAACAAAACCGATATGCTGGGCCCATACGGCTGATGATTCTCTCCGACACCGATCCGTCCCAGCCGCGTACGGTAGCGGGATCTGCGCGCTCGGGTGTCACGACGCCGTCAAATCGGAGTCAATGTCTTACAAGGGGGAAATGACAAGTTTCAGACAAAGAGGAGACAATTCGAGGACAAAATCCAACGGATGCAAGTTATCTGAATAGAGAAAACGGCAAGCTTGCCTTTTAATTTGCGCGTTGGGGCATGCAACGTAAATTTGTGGGATGCCCCAACGCGATGCGCCATTGAGCGAGTGGAGCAAATCAGTTCTGTCCGGCGGCCTTGGAGAAAAACGCGTCCTGCCGGCGCTTCATATCCTCTGGAGCCACATCTTCTATGTGCGTGGCGATCCCCCATTGTTGGCCGAACGGGTCGGTAATCTTTCCGTAGCGGTCGCCCCAGAACATGTCCTGCAATGGCATATCG
>Ga0210409_10001040_pt1 | contig 38816 bp, 34 predicted proteins | sample IncBWH17MmetaG_FD_161649 | JGI IMG/M metagenome (GOLD analysis project Ga0210409, IMG submission 161649) | Forest soil microbial communities from Barre Woods Harvard Forest LTER site, Petersham, Massachusetts, United States - Inc-BW-H-17-M | ecosystem: Environmental > Terrestrial > Soil >... | reverse complement strand
GGACTTTGTCCGTCGCGTCAATCACGAACCAATCACGCTGGACTTCATGGCCCTTAGCGGAAAAAGTTTTCATGTTGACTTCCTAACTAGTTTAATTCGCTCAAATGGTGGTTCCATCGCTACCGGAAACCTGATTGTTAGACCCGGTTTTCGTCCTGCATTGGCGACAGACTCTGCCTTGTTATCTTTTCCTGAGCAAACGGAAAAGCCGTAAATTATAGCCTTTTCAAGGACTTGGCGTCAAACCGATTGAAAATAATCGGCATTTGGGCTAGGAATTGTTGTAATTGCGCTGGTAAATCCGGCGCCAGACTCTTGCTCGATGGAGGCCGCGGATAAAAGAAAACCCGATCTGCACATGGGCGTCGGGTTTAAATCCACTCCTGTGGAGGGGTGGAGGAGACATCAGTTGATTGCCAAGAGCCAACTCCGGCCTTCGATGAATCATCTTAGCAAACGGATTTGTGCATCGCAAGGTAGAAAATTAGGGAGTTTTACCAAGAATCTCGGCTTGAGTTCTCCAAATGACAACAAAACCCGCCCGAACGGCAGCCGCCAAGAGCAGTTAGAATAACGCGACCACTACCAATACCCCGCGAGAACCTATGGAATGCACAGTACGCTGGACCGGCTTGTCCGGCATGACTTTTTTAGCTGAAACCGGCTCCGGCCACCTGCTGACGATGGACGGCGCGCCTGATGGCGGCGGCCGCGACCTGGCGCCGCGCCCGATGGAAGTGGTGCTGGCCGGCACCGGCGGCTGCACCGCCTACGATGTGGTGCTGATCTTGCGTAAAAGCCATCAGGATGTGCGCGGCTGCGACGTCACGCTGAAGTCGGAGCGGGCCGAGAAGGAACCCAAGGTTTTCACCAAGATCCACTTCCATTTCACCGTGCGCGGCCGCAACCTCAAGCCCAACCTGGTGGAACGCGCGATCAAGCTGTCGCACGAGAAGTACTGCTCGGCCTCGATCATGCTGGAAAAGACTGCAGAAATCACGCATTCCTTCGAAATCGTCGACGACCTGGCGGAAGCCCCGGCCCAGGCCTGATATTTGGCAGGGTAGGCAGGAATTTCTGCCCGCCTTGAGGCGCAACCATCCGCGTGGGCAAGGATGCCCGCCCTGCCAATCAGATGTAGTAGGCGACGGTGGTCATCACTTTCGACATCGCCTGCATGGCCTTCTGCGCCGGCAAGGGCATTTCCACTCCTCCCAAAGAACGCGCTGCCTCGCCATGGGCGATTTCATCGTCGCGCATCTGTTCGACGATGGCGCGCGATTTGGCGTCCTGCAGCGGCAGCTGTTGCAGATGACTGTTGAGATGCTTTTCCACCTGGCGCTCGGTTTCCGAGACAAAACTCAGGCTGCGCGTATCGCCCAGCCGCGCCGCCAGCGTGCCCAGCGCGTAGGAACCGGCATACCACAAGGGATTCAGCAGGCTGACGCGCGAGCCCAGCTGGCGCAAGCGTTCCGCGGTCCAGGCCAGATGATCCTCCTCTTCCCTGCCGGCCTCGGCAAACTGTTGCTTGATCGGCGTGCCCTGAGCGAAGCGGCCCTGGGCATCGTACAGCGCCTGGGCACAGACTTCACCGACATGGTTGATGCGCATCAGTCCGGCGCTATGGCGCTGCTCGGCGGCATCCAGCACGCCGTCCGGCGCCTGCAGAGCCGGACTCGGGCGCGAGGCGGAAGCTTGCCCGGTGATCACGCGCAGCGCGTTGTCGAAGTCGGTGATGGCTTGGTCAAGGAATGGCATGCTGGAATGATCGGTAAAAGGAGATAGCCCGGATTTTATCAGGACGACGCTATTTGGCGCGCTTTGGCCGGAATACCGCACGGTCTGCATAGAAATCGCTGTCCTGGCCCTGGCACCAGCCCGGTACTCCCAGCACCGGCAAAGGCGTCAGGCGCCCGACCAGGGAGCCATGCTGCGCCAGGTCAGCGGCGACGCGGTCATCAATCCAGCCGCGCCTGGCATCCTCGCCAAGCGCAAAGTAGGACTCTGGCGCCGCCACCACCAGGGTATGGGCAGTAATCGCCTTGTAGGGGCGCACCAGCTTTTCCAGCAAGGCGTGGCCGAACAGCCATACTTCGGCGTCCCTGCCGAACAACTGACGTTGCGCGACGAAGACCTCGCTCCATTGATGGTTACGCAAAGCGGCAACCAGCGCTTGTCCCTCTGCATTATCGTGCACCAGCAGCAGCGCCGCGTTTTCATCGAAAATAGTGGCGGCGTCGCGCGCGGCGCCGCGCGGCTTGCTGCTGCCCGACGGCGTACCGGCCTTGGCCAGTTCGGCTGCCTGCAGCGCGTTCAGGCGCGCCTTGATGGCCGGAAAAGAGAGCCAGATCAGGGCATTCAGGAAATCATGGAGATTGTCGCGGGTCGGCACTTTGCCGCTGCTGCCTATGAATGCCTCGTAAGCAGTGGCAGCAGGCAATTCAGCCTGTGCTACAAAGCTGAGTGGCAGCCCCAGGTAGTTGCGGATAGCGCGTTCCTCAGCGGCCGCATTCAACACTTGCCGCCAGCCGGCCGCAGCGCTCAGGCGCCGGCCTAGCTGCTGCAATGGCTGCAGCCAGGGTTGCGACCAGTCTATCGTTGTTAAAAACGATGGCGCGGGACCGGCGGGTGGATGGAAGTCGGAGCTGGGCATTTGCCGCGCATTTTACATGCCCCCGGGGCCCGCCACCAATGCCGCAGCGAAAGCTCAGCTCAGCGCATGCTGCATCTGCTGCGGCCAGATATCGACAAAGGCATCGGCACAACGTACGGCCTCGCCGATGACGATAATGCTGGGGCTGCCAAGAGCGCTCGCCGACAAGTCCTGCGACAGACGGCCGAGGCAGGTCAACAGCTGCGCTTGCGCCGGCAGCGTCGCCGACTGTACTACAGCCACCGGCATCGACTCCGCCATGCCGGCATCCAGCAGCAGCTGCTGCAACTCGCGGCAGCGCGCTACACCCATGTAGATCACCAGGGTCAGCCCGGATGCCGCCAGCGCCGGCCAGTTCGGCTGCGCCGCATCGCTTTTGCCATGGCCTGTCACGAAAATCACGCCCTGGCTATAATCGCGGTGGGTCGGCGCGACGCCGATACTGGCGGCGGCCGCCATGCCGCTGGTGATGCCCGGCACCACTTCCACTGCTACGCCGGCCTGGCGCAGGTAGGCGCGTTCTTCGCCGCCACGGCCGAACAGATAAGGGTCGCCGCCTTTCAGGCGCACCACGCAATGGCCGCCATGCGCCTCCAGCACCATCAGGCGCTGAATGAATTCCTGCGAGGTTGACCGGCAGCCGCCGCGCTTGCCGACATGGATAATGCGCGCAGCTTCTCGTGCATGCTGCAGGATCGCGGAATTGACCAGATCGTCCACCAACAGCACGTCGGCCTCGGCAATCGCCTTGACCGCTTTCAACGTCAGCAGCTCGGGATCGCCCGGCCCTGCCCCCACCAATATCACCTTACCTGCACACATCGCCACGCTCCCGGTCGGACATTACGCCGCATGAGCGACTGCCTGTTTGCGATACAAAAATTCCAGCACCGAAGTGCGATACTCGGCATACAGCGGATCCTGCGCCAGCGCCAGCCGCTCGCGTGGCCGCGCCAGCCTTACCTGGACGATCTCGCCGATAGTGGCGGCCGGACCGTTGGTCATCATCACGATGCGGTCGGACAGCAGCACCGCTTCGTCGACATCATGGGTCACCATCACCACCGTCGATCCGGTCTTGGCGACAATCTTCAGCAACTCGTCTTGCAGATGCGCGCGCGTCAGCGCATCCAGCGCGCCGAACGGTTCGTCCATCAGCAAGACCTTGGGTTCCATCGCCAGCGCCCGCGCAATGCCGACGCGCTGCTTCATGCCGCCGGAAATTTCGTGCGGCCGCTTCTGCCCGGCCGCGCTCAAGCCGACCAGCGCCAGCGCCGCCTTGGTGCGCTCCTTCATGGCGCTCTTGTTTTCCGTTGCTGAAAATACGCGTTCGACGCCGAGATAGATATTCTCGAAGCAGGTAAGCCAGGGCAGCAGCGAATGATTCTGGAACACCACCGCGCGCTCGGGCGACGGCCCGCCGATTTCGCGGCTGGCGCAAATCAGCACTCCTTCGCTAGGCATCAGCAAGCCGGCGATCAGATTCAGCAAGGTCGACTTGCCGCAGCCGGAATGGCCGATCAGGGTGACGAATTCGCCTTTGCGCACGGTCAGGTTAATATCGCGCAGCGCATGGAACTGGCCTTTGCGCGTGTTGAACAGCATTTCAACCTGGTGGATGTCGATGAACTTGGCGTCGCGTGTTTCCATGTTTTTCCTCGGCTATCGGATTCGATTAGCTAACAACCTGCTCATAGGTAAACGCTTTCGCCAGCGTCACCAGCAACTGCTCCAGCAGCAGGCCGACCACGCCGATTACCACGATCGCGATGATGATGTGCGGCACGTTGAGGTTGTTCCATTCATCCCATACCCAGAAGCCGATGCCGACGCCGCCGGTCAGCATTTCCGCCGCCACGATCACCAGCCAGGCGGTGCCTATGGCCAGCCGCACGCCGGTCAGCATGTACGGCAGCACTGAGGGAAACAGGATCTTGGTGATGATTTTCCATTCCGACAGGTTCAGCACACGCGCCACATTCATGTAATCCTGCGGCACTCTTTGCACCCCGACCGCGGTGTTGATCACCATCGGCCAGATCGAGCAGATGAAGATAGACCAGATCGCTGCCGGATTGGCCGACTTGAACACCAGCAGGCCGATCGGCAACCAGGCCAGCGGCGACACCGGCTTCAGCAAGCTGATGATGGGGCCGAACATGCTGGACAGGAAGTTGAAACGGCCGATCATGAAGCCCAACGGAATGCCGACCAGCGCCGCCAGGCCGAAGCCGACGCCGACGCGCTGCAGCGAGGCCAGGATATTCCAGCCTATGCCCTGGTCGTTGGGGCTGGTGCGGTAGAACGGATCGGCGAACAGCTTGAGCGCTTCCTGCAAGGTCAGCAACGGCGTCGGGAACTGGCTGTTGTTCATGGCGATGATCTGCCAGACCAGCACCATGAATGCCAACCCCAGCAGCGGCGCCACAATCTGCATCAGCCATGGCGGCACGCTGCTGCGCCGGTTGCCGGCTTTCTGCCGCGGCCGGACCGCGGCGCCGCCTGCTGCGCTTGGCGCCCCGGCTTCGGCCGCGCCGGCCACTTCGACGCCGTCACGCATGGTCACCGCCTGACGATTCGCATTTGCCTCTGTGTCCATGATTGCACTCATAATGGCTCTCCCAAAAATGCGGTTCCGATACATCAGGGCGGCGCACGATGTTATGCGCGGATCTTGAACGAAGCCGCATAGGCTTGCGGATTCTTGCCATCCCACACCGTGCCGTCCATCAGCTTCGAAGTGCGCAGCACATCTTTCGGCAGCGGCGTCTTGGTCATGGCCGCGGCATCCTTGTACAGCTCGATCTGGCTCACCGACTTGGCCACCGCCAGGTAATCGGGATCCGTCTTCAGCAAACCCCAGCGCCGGTGCTGCGTCATGAACCACATGCCGTCGGACAGATAGGGAAAGTTGACCAGGCCGTCGTTGTAGAACTTCATGTAGTTCGGATCGTCCCAGGTCTTGCCCAGGCCATTCTGATAGCGCCCCATGATGCGCTGGTCGATCACGTCCTTGCTGGTGTTGACATAGGACTTGTCGGCGATCGCTTCCGCCATCTTGTTCTTGTTGGCGAGCGAGGCGTCGATCCACTTGCCGGCCTCCAGCACCGCGGCGATCAGGGCGCGGCAAGTGTTCGGATTCTTGGCGGCGAATTCTGCGGTAGTGCCGAGCACTTTTTCCGGATGGTCTTTCCAGATTTCCTGGGTGGTAATGGCGGTGATGCCGACGCCGTCGACGATCGCGCGGTGGCCCCATGGTTCGCCGACGCAGAAGCCATCCATGTTGCCGACCCGCATATTGGCCACCATCTGCGGCGGCGGCACGGTAATCACCTTGGCGTCCTTGAGCGGATTGACGCCGTTGGCGGCCAGCCAGTAGTACAGCCACATGGCGTGAGTGCCGGTCGGGAAAGTCTGGGCAAAGGTGTATTCGCGCTTGTCGCTGGCCATCAGCTTCGCCAGCGAAGGACCGTCCACCGCGCCTTTGTCCGCCAGCTTCTTCGACAGCGTGATGGCTTGGCCGTTATTGTTGAGCCCCATCAGGATCGACATGTCCTTCTTCTGGCCGCCGATGCCCATCTGCACGCCGTAGATCAAACCCGACAGCACATGTGCAGCATCCAGCTCGCCGTTGGCCAGCTTGTCGCGTACGCCAGCCCAGGAAGCTTCCTTGCTGAGAGTGATCTTGATGCCGTATTTCTTGTCGAAGCCGAGCAGCGAAGCCATCACCACCGAGGCACAATCGGTCAGCGGAATGAAGCCGATCTTGACTTCGGTTTTTTCCGGCTTGTCCGAACCCGCGGCCCACGCTCCGCTGCTAGATAATCCCAACATGCTTGCTCCTGCCGCAACGGTGGCGGCTTGTAGTATTTGGCGGCGCTTGCCGTCGATAGCCAGGCTCAGGTCAAGACCATCTTGCGGCAGTGCTTTTTTTGATTCCATCGCATGGCTCCACTGTGTTCTCGGCAAACAAAAAAGGCGTCGTTCCACAATGTGCAAGTCATGTGGAAAGACACCTTTGTCTGATGTGGAAAGGACCGCCGTTAGCCGCTTCCAGCAGCGCCAACGCTGGCGCCTGTTATTGACTATGCAAACCACGTGCCAGGAATTGCAGGGGGAAGGCGCCTGGATCCTGAGCGGAAAGCGCACTCGCTTTGTGCGTCGCACCAAAGCGGCTCACGATTTTCGGGCGTTTCCGCCGGACCGGCTTGCTTCAATCGCAAGATTCAGACGAAATTCAGGCGAGATTCAGACGAGACTCAGCCCAGCAAATCGGCGGCGTCGATGATCCGCTGCGCCACCTCGGACAGTTTCAGGTTCTTGTCCATGGCCAGCCGGCGCAGCTTCTGATAGGCCTCTTGTTCGCTCAGCTTATGGTGATCCATCAGCAAACCTTTGGCGCGCTCCAGCACCTTGCGCTCGGCCAGCTTGAGCTTGGTGTCGGAGAGTTCCGCCAGCAACTTCTGCTCCTGGCGGAAACGCGCCAGGGCCACATCCAGCACTGGCTTGATGCGCGCCGTCTGCAAGCCCGCCACGATATAGGCGGAGACGCCGGCAGCCATGGCGGCGTCCATGCTGGAGGTCTTGGCATCCTCGGTAAACAGCACGATCGGACGGCGGGCGTCGCGGGTCGCCACCACCACGTGCTCCAGCACATCGCGGGCGTCGGATTCGGCGTCGACGATGATCATGTCTGGTTGTAACTGGGCAATTCTTTCAGGGAGATAGAGATCTGCGGGAAGCGAGGCGATGATGTTGTAGCCGGCTTCCAGCAAACCGATGCGCAAGTCCTTGCCGCGCGCAGCCTGGGCGGCAAACGCGGGGTCGTCTTCGCCTTCGATGGCGACTGGATTGACAACTACGATACGTAGACTTTGCATGCTTGAAACCCTCGTCCGCAGACGACTCAATGAGCTACGGTTAGACCGGATGGGATGATGTTTCGCCCATCGCTGCCATGCAAGCATGCAAAAATCGCACCATGTCGATGCGAACGGCCGCCAGGCACGGGCGGCACGATTACCTTAGAGCAACTGCCAGTCTATGGTTTCGCCGCCGTTGAGCGGCACCAGCGTGGTCTCGCCCAGCGGCAGTTCGGCCGGCAAGGTCCACGGCTGACGCTTCAGGGTCACGCTGTCCTGGTTGCGCGGCAGGTTGTAGAACGCCGGGCCGTTGAAACTGGCGAAGGCTTCCAGCTGGTCCAGCGCACCGGCCTGGTCGAAGGCTTGCGCGTACAGTTCCATCGCATGCAGCGCGGTGTAGCAGCCGGCACAGCCGCAAGCATGCTCCTTGAGCCCCTTGGGATGCGGCGCCGAATCGGTGCCGAGGAAGAAACGGCTGCTGCCGGAAGTCACGGCGCGCAGCAGCGCCTGGCGGTGCTCTTCGCGTTTCAGCACCGGCAGGCAATAGTAATGCGGACGGATCCCGCCCTTGAAGATTTCATTGCGGTTGTACAGCAGGTGATGCGCGGTGACGGTAGCGGCGACCGGGCCCTCGGCGCTTTCAACGTATTGCGCGGCATCCTTGGTGGTGATGTGCTCGAACACCACTTTCAATTCCGGCATGTCGCGCCGCAGCGGCCGCATCACGCGATCGATGAAGACCGCTTCGCGATCGAAGATGTCGATGGCCGGATCGGTTACTTCGCCATGCACCAGGAAGGGCATGCCCAGCTCTTGCATCACTTCCAGTGTCTTGTAGCACTTGCTGAGATCGCTCACGCCAGCGTCCGAGTTGGTGGTGGCGCCGGCCGGATACAGCTTGACCGCGTGCACGAAACCGCTGTCCTTGGCGCGCCGGATTTCATCCGGCGGCGTATTGTTGGTCAGGTACAGCGTCATCAGCGGCTCGAAGCTCAGTTCGGGCGGCAGCACGGCAAGGATGCGCTCACGGTAGGCCGCAGCTTGCGCGGTGGTGGTGACCGGTGGTTTCAGGTTGGGCATCACAATGGCGCGGCCGAACTGGCGCGCGCTGTGCGGCAGCACGCTGGCCAGCGCGACGCCGTCGCGCAGGTGCAAATGCCAGTCGTCGGGGCGGGTGATGGTCAGTGTGTTGATCAAGGCATCAGTCATCTTCATTCTCTTCTGCAAAAAGTCGCTCCAGCATCGCTGCCGGGTTATTCAGGAAATGGCGTGTGGTCGTATAGTGTTCAGTGTCTTCGTAGCGGGTTTCGCTCAGTCCGCTCTGGTCCAGCAGGTAGATCCTGGCATGCGGATAGGCCAGCAGTATCGGCGAATGGGTGGCGATGATGAACTGGCAGCGATCCTGCGCCAGTTTGTGGATGATCGCCAGCGCCGTCAGCTGCCGGTTGGGCGAGAGCGCCGCCTCGGGCTCGTCCAGCATGTAGAAGCCGTCCGGCTGGAACTTGTTCTGCAGCAGCGCCAGGAAGGACTCGCCATGCGACTGCCGGTGCAGCCCCTTGCTGCCATAGGAATGGTGAGCGCGGCCGGCGCCCTCTTCCAGTTCCTCTTCGTAGGTGGCAAGGTTGAAGAAACTCTCGGCGCGCAGGAAGTAGCCGTTGCGCGGCCGCTTGAAGCTCTTCACCGTGCGCAGGTAGCTGTGCAGCTCGGAATGCGCATCGGCGGTAGAGAAGCGCGCGTTCCTGGTGCCGCCCTCGGCGTTAAAGCCCCAGGCGATCGCCATGGCTTCCAGCAGGGTCGATTTGCCGGCGCCGTTTTCGCCGACCAGGAAGGTCACTTCCGGGTGAAACTCGATCTGCTCCAGGTCCCGCACGGCGGGAATGCTGAAGGGATAGGCATCGTAGTCAATCGCCATCTCGGGATTGAGTTTCAGGCTGCGCAGGTAGGGTTTGATGGAAAGCATGGCGTGGCGGCGACTTCAATGAACGTCATTTTACCGCAGCTGGCTTGCCAGCCTGAATTGCAGGCGCGGCCTGCACTGACAGAGGCCCGTGAAAAAGCCGCTCAGGCATGACCCGGAGCGGCTTCTTGTCCTGCGAACAATCCAGCGATCAGTGAATGATCTTCGCCAGGAAGTCACGTGCGCGCTCGGAACGCGGCGCACCGAAGAACTCTTCCTTGCGGCAGTCTTCCACCACCAGGCCCTTGTCCATGAACACCACGCGGTTGGCGACCTTCTTGGCGAAACCCATTTCGTGGGTCACCACCATCATGGTCATGCCTTCTTGCGCCAGGCCGACCATCACATCCAGCACTTCGTTGATCATTTCCGGATCGAGCGCCGAAGTCGGTTCGTCGAACAGCATGGCGATCGGGTCCATCGACAAGGCGCGGGCAATCGCCACACGCTGCTGCTGGCCGCCGGACAGCTGGCCAGGGAACTTGTCTTTTTGCGCGATCAGGCCGACACGGTCCAGGTACTTCAAGCCTTTTTCATTGGCTTCGTCCTGGCTGCGGCCGAGCACCTTGACCTGGCCGATGGTCAGGTTTTCGCGGATCGACATGTGCGGGAACAGTTCGAAGTTCTGGAACACCATGCCGATGCGCGCGCGCAGTTTCGACAGGTTGGTTTTCGGATCGCCGACCGAAATGCCGTCGACCGTGATCTCGCCCTTCTGGAACGGCTCGAGGCCGTTGACGGTCTTGATCAGCGTCGACTTACCCGAACCCGACGGTCCGCACACGACGACCACGTCGCCCTTGGCCACTTGCGTGGTGCAATCAGTCAGGACTTGAAATTGGCCGTACCATTTGCTGACGTTGTTAAGCTTAATCATGAGTATTTCTCCTAATTCCTGAATTCTATTGTGCTGCTGGCGGCTACCCTGCACAGGGCAGGCCGCCGTCCATTATCGAATAATCGCAACCCTTTGCTGCAGCTTCTTGACCAGCGTCGACAGACCGAAGCTCATCACGAAATACACCACGGCGACAAACATGTACATTTCCACCAGGCGGCCGTCACGCTGCGCGATCTTCGACGCCACCGTCACGAAGTCCGGCACCGAACCCAGCACGTAGACCAGCGAGACGTCCTGGAACAGCACGATGGTTTGCGTCAACAGGATCGGGATCATGTTGCGGAACGCTTGCGGCAGCACCACATTGCCCATCATCTGCCAGTAGTTCATGCCGAGCGCATAGCCGGCAGAGACCTGGCCGCGTGGAATCGACTGGATCCCGGAACGCATGATTTCGCAATAATAAGCTGCTTCAAACAGGATGAAGGTAATCAGCGCCGATGAAAAGGCCCCGACCTGTACCGGCTGCGGTGCGCCGATGATCCAGGCGCCGATATACGGCACCAGGAAGTAGAACCAGAAAATCACCAGCACCAGCGGTACCGAGCGGATCAGGTTGACGTAGCTGGTGGCGATCAGCGAGATGGCCTTGTTGTGCGACAGCCGCATCATCGCCAGCACGGTGCCGAACAGGATGCCGCCTATCATCGCCACCACGGTCAGCGTCAGCGTGAACTTCATGCCGGTGGTGAACAGGTAGAACCAGGAACGCTGGATGACGTCAAAATCGAAATTCGAAAACATGATCAATGGCCTCCTGTGTTCGCACTGCCAGAGGCAATAAATCCTGGAATCGCAATGGCTTTTTCAAGCCAGCGCGCCAGCAGCAAGGCGACCCCCGAGATGATCACGTAAATCACCGTGGCGCCGGTCAGGGATTCGAAGGTCTGGAACGTGAACTCGCGCATCGAATAGGTGGCTGCGGTCAGCTCCACCAGGCCGATGGTCAATGCGACCGAGCTGTTCTTGATGATCGCTGCAAATTCGTTGGTCAGGGACGGGATGATGATCCGGAACGACATCGGCAGCAACACGTAGCGATATGTTTGTGGCAACGTCAAGCCAAGTGCAGTACCCGCCAGCTTTTGGCCACGGGGCAGTGCATTGATGCCAGCGGAGACCTGTACGGCAATCCGCGACGACGTAAAGAAACCCAGCGCCAGGAAGGCGGTAATGAACGATGCATTCGGCAGGCTCTTGAGCCAGTTGCCAATGCCCGCAGGTACAATCTCCGGCATCACGAAATACCAGAGGAACATCTGAACGATTAATGGAATGTTGCGAAATAATTCAACGTAGCCGTTGGCCACGCGTACTGCCCATTTGTTTGGCATGGTGCGAATCGTACCGATCACCGTACCGATGACCAGCGCCATGATCCAGGCTGAAATGGACAAAGCAAGCGTCCACTTCAGGCCGGCCAGCAAGGTGTCCATGTAAGTGCTGACACCGTCGGGAGACTCTTGCCAGAAGATACCCCAGTTCCAGTTGTAATGCATATTAGTCCCCTCTCACTCTCTAACCTACTGCTGCTGCCTGAAACTACCCGGATGCGCCGGATCTGCTGCTATCCGGCGCAAATGATAATCAAAATTGTGCGACGCAGCAATTCAATTCCAGAAACAAAATGGGAGGCTTGCGCCTCCCCTTCATCTCTTCAGATCGTCAATCTTATTTTTTCTTCAACGATTGTTTTTGCGCTTCAGGCACGGCAGCGTAAGCAGCCGGATCACCGGAATCGGTTGGATGAGCAAATGCCGCCTTCAATTGCGGGCTCATCGGCACGTTCAGGTTAACGCCCTTAGGTGGGATAGGCTTCAGGAACCATTTGGCGTAGATGTCGTTGACCTGGCCAGATTTGTACAGGTTGCTCAACGCCGTATCGACAGCTTGCTTGAAAGGCAAATCGTCTTTACGCTCGATGATGCCGTATGGCTCAACCGACAGCGCTTCGGTGGTGATCGCGTAGTCGTTAGGCGCTCTCGAGCTGGCAGCCAGCGAAGCCAGCAGGATATCGTCCATCACGAATGCCGTTGCGCGGCCGGTTTCCACCATCAGGAACGCTTCAGCGTGGTCCTTGGCAGCCAGGATGTTCATGCCGAGGTTGCGCTCGCCATTCAGGATCTTGACTTGCTTCAGGTTGGAAGTGCCGGAAGTCGAGACGATGGTCTTGCCCTTGAGGTCGTCCAGCGTCTTGATGTTGGAAGATTTCTTGGCCAGGATGCGGTTCGCGGTGACGTACATGGTCGGCGCAAAGGACACGACCTTTTGGCGGTCAGCATTGTTGGTGGCGGAATCGCAGGACAGATCGATCGTGCCGTTGGCGATCAGCGGAATACGGGTCGCCGATGTCACGGGCACCATCTTGACGTTGAGCGCGGTCAGGCCGAGCTGTTTCTGGATCGCGGTAGCGGCTTTCAGGCACAGGTCGATCGAATAGCCTTGATACGACTGTTTGTCATCAAGGTAAGAGAAAGGGATAGAAGAATCGCGCACACCCAGGGTAATGGTGCCGGTGTCCTTGATTTTTTTGAGTGTTCCGGTCAATTCTTGTGCTTGCACGGAGCCAACCAGCACTCCCAGGCCAACCAAAGCGACGACCAATTTCGATGACATCATAACAACTCCCGTTAAAAAATTATCTGTATAGTTTAACAAACTCGCTGCTTGCACAGCGGACTTATACCCATGCTTATTTATTATGTCCAGCTCTCCTCCAAAAATACCGGTCTCCCCAACCTGTATGAATTTTTAATTACGTCCAATTTTATTATTGTCATGACCTTGCTACCGCTAGTTTCCTACCTGGTCCGACGGAAAGCGCAATGACTCCCTGAAAAGATAGCTCATAGGCATGTTCAGCGTAAGATTATTTTTTGCCGGTATCGCGCTCAGAAACCACTTCGAATACAGCTTGTAGATCTCGCCGTCGTGGATGATGCGGCCCATTTCGCGGTCCACCAGGCCCTTGTAGACCGGATCGCCCTTCGGCAGCATGATCGCGTATGGCTCGGTTGTCAAAGGATCACCGACCACGATATAGGCGGCAGGATCCTTGGCCGTCGCTTTCAAGCCGTACAACAGTACATCATCCATCACGAAAGCATCGGCCGTCTTGTCTTCCACCATCTTGAACGACTCGTTGTGATCATGTCCTTCCAGTATCGTCATGTTGAGCGAGCGAACCTGGCCGCGGTCTTCCAGCGACTTGACGCTGGTCGTGCCTTTGGTCGTCACTACTTTTTTATTGCGCAGGTCCGGCCAGTTCTTGATCTTGTCATCCGCCCGCACGATCATGCGCGACGACGCCATGAAGTGCGCGATGGTGAAATCGACGCGCTTGCGCCGTTCTGCATTGTTGGTGGTCGAGCCGCATTCCAGGTCCGCTTTGCCGCCCGCAATCACATCGATGCGATTGGACGACGTCACCGGCACGTAGGCGATATTCAACTGCGGCAGCTTTAATTGTTGCTTTACGGCATCTGCTATTTTCAGGCACAGGTCGATCGCGTAGCCCACCGGCTTTTTATCCTGGTCCAGAAAAGAGAAAGGAAAAGATGCCTCCCGATAGGCAATCGTGATGGTCTTGCTGTCGCGAATCCTTGCCAGCACGTCTTCCGCGTGCGCCGCTGTCACACTCAAACCCAGGCTGAGCGCCAGCGCCGCGCTCAAGCTTGCTGTCCGGCGCCATGCGGCGGCGCCGCTCCTCGCTTTTTTCTTGTTGCTATCCTTGATTGCCACGCTGCTCTCCCGTTGATATGCGCTAATGATGTCGAACTATTTTTCGGTCCGGAATATGCATAACATGCAATATTCAAGCCAGCTATTCGATTGCCCACAGCGATTGTTTTCACCGCTTCCAGATGGACAAACGCCCCGGATTCTACCGGGGCCAGATAGTACACGCGCAAACGGCAATTTGGGCCGCCGATTGCGCGCATGTAAAACATTTCGACTATAGCTCAACTTAGCGCTGCATCAATCAAGGATACAAACCGCGCATTTCGCGCGCCTGCAATACCCGGGTACAGGCAACGATGAACGCCGCGGTGCGCAGGGATACCTTTTTCTCTTCCGCCAACTGCCATACTGCCGTGAACGCCTCGCGCATGATGCGGGTGAGGCGCAAGTTGATTTCGTCTTCGGTCCAGAAGAAGCTGGAGAAATCCTGCACCCATTCGAAGTAACTCACGGTCACGCCGCCAGCGTTGGCGATCACGTCAGGCACGACCAGCACGCCCTTTTCATGCAGGATATCGTCCGCTGCCGGGCTGGTCGGGCCGTTCGCGCCTTCCAGGATGATTTTGGCGCGGATCGAACCGGCGTTCTCGACAGTGATTTGCTGTTCCAGCGCCGCCGGCACCAAAATATCGCAATCCACAGCCCAAAACTGCGCACGGTCGCTGATTTCTTCGCCGCCGCTGAAGCCGGCCACGCTGCCGGTTTTCTGCACGTGTGCCTGCAGTGCCGCCACGTCCAGGCCGCTGGCGCGCGTCACGGTGGAGATATGATCCTGCACCGCCACCACTTTGGCGCCGGCATCGGCAAACAGGCGCGCCGCGATGCTGCCGACGTTGCCGAAGCCCTGCACTGCAATCTTGGCGCCATGGATATCCAGGCCGCGCTTGACCGCTGCTTCGCAACCGACCACGAACACGCCGCGGCCAGTGGCTTCGCGCCGTCCCAGGCTGCCGCCCAGTGAAATCGGCTTGCCCGTCACCACGCCGGAAGCAGTGCTGCCCTGGTTCATGGAATAGGTGTCCATCATCCATGCCATGATCTGTTCGTTGGTGTTGACGTCTGGTGCCGGAATGTCTTTGTTAGGGCCGATGATGATGCCGATTTCGCTGGTGTAGCGCCGCGTCATGCGCTGCAGCTCGCCTTGCGACAAGGTCTTCGGATCGACCCGGATGCCGCCCTTGGCGCCGCCGTACGGCACGTTGACTGCTGCGTTCTTGACCGTCATCCAGGCCGACAGCGCCATCACTTCCGACAGGGTCACGTCCTGGTGGAAACGGACGCCGCCCTTGCCTGGGCCGCGCGAGGTATTGTGCTGGACGCGGTAGCCTTCGAAGTGGGCAATGGTGCCGTCGTCGCGTTCGATAGGGACGTCGACGATCAGCATGCGCTTCGGACGCTTCATGGTCTCGACCCAGCGGGCCAGGTTGCCAAGGTAAGGGGTAACGCGATCGATTTGTTCGAGATAATCGCCCCATGGGCCGATGCCATGTTGCGTGAGATAAGATGGGACTTCGTGCTTGATAGTCATACTTTGCGCGCTCCAGGAAATGGCAGACCGGCTCCCATATGAAAGACTGCAGCGGGAGCAAAATCGATCTAGTGCCGCATCGTAGGACAACGGCACAGGGCATTGCCAATGCTTTGTGCGCATGCAACTATGCGTTTTTTGCATTACCTTGGGCGAAACAGAAACCGGGCCTTTGATTTCCGTGCGTCGCACCGGCCGGCTTTGAATTTGCCAGCGCGGCGCAAAAACCGCGCGCTCGCTGCAGCCGATATAATGTTGCCAATTCAACAAACTCCCGAGCTGAATGCAAACGGATCGTGATCCTGTATCCTGCATTGATATGGACCAGCTCGCGACTCCACTTCAGCCGGCGATATCTCTATGCAAAATCAGGAAGAAAAATTTCGTGCCGCGGTAGCTGCGCATATGGACAAGCAATACGCGCAAGCCGAGCAAGACTACCTCGCCATTCTCGCAACCGATGGGCGCTCGGTCCCGGCGCTCATGCATTACGGCATCTTGCTGGCGCAAACGGGAAGAGCGGCCGAGGCTTATGAAAAGCTGTCTGCCGCCCTGAAAATCACGCCGAACGATGTGGCGCTGATGAATAATTTGGGCCGCCTTCTGCTCGACATGGAACAGCTTGATCAAGCCGAGACCATGTTTCGCAAGGCCATGGCGCGCGACCGCAACAATGCGCTGAGCCTGGGCCACATCGCTTTGACAAAGGCGCGCAAGTCAGACTTTGCTGCCGCTGCCCAGTGGTATCGCCGCGCCCTGGAACAGGATGGCTCGGCCGACTGGATCCGCTACAACTATGCGCTTAACCTGCTAGGCAGCGGCAATTTCGAAGAAGCATGGCCGCTGCATGAAAGCCGTTTTTCCGAACAGTGGCCGGAGCGCCCGGTTCAGGCGCCAAAAATTCCGTTCCCGCGCTGGCAAGGCGAAGCCATCGACGGCAAATCCATCGTGGTGCTCTGCGAGCAAGGGCATGGCGATGAAATTCAATTGATCCGATATGCCGCGCACCTGAAAACACTACGCGCACGCAAGGTTACCTGGCTCTGCAAGCCGCCTCTGGCGTCGCTCTTCGCATCGATAGAGGGAATCCAGGTGCTGCCGTTTGCCGCCGGCATGGCGATCGAAGTGCACGATTACTGGGTGATGGCAATGAGCTTGCCTTATTGCTGCCGCACGACGCTGGCTACCATCCCGAGCGCAAGGGAATCCTACCTGCCCCGAGTCAGGGGCGGCAAGCTGCCGGCCTTGCAGGATGGCGCGGGACTGTACAAGGTGGGGTTGGCGTGGCAAGGCAGTAAAGGGTTAAGGAACGATCGTCATCGTTCCCTTTCCGATCTGGCGCCCCTGCTTGTGCTCGGCGAGATCGCAGGGGTGCGGCTGTATAGCTTGCAAAAGGGCGAAGCAGAAGATCAGGCGCGCGCAGCCGCCCATCTCGGCAAGCTGGTCCATCTAGGCGACAGCATCGAAAATTTCAATGACACGGCTTTACTCATCCAGCAACTCGACCTTGTGATTACCGTCGATACCGCCGTTGCGCACCTGGCCGGCGCCCTGGGAAAACCTGCGTGGGTCATGCTGCCGTTTGCCGGGATTGACTGGCGCTGGCTACACCAGGGCGAGCAAACGCCCTGGTATGGCAACATGCGCTTATTCCGCCAACCGCGCCCGGGAGACAACTGGCCGCTGGTCATTGCGCAAATTGCCCGGCAGCTAAGGCTGACGGTCGATCAAAGAAATGCGGCGAACCTGCCCGGATAGCAGCCGCACGGCGTTGCTTATCGCTCGTCAACCGTGATGGCTCTTGGCCGGCTTGACAGCGCTGGGGCGCTTGCCGGCGGCCTCCTGCTGCAACAGGTAGGCCCACAATCTTGCAACTACCGGCTTGCCCGGCCGTTGTACCGTAGGGCGTTCGCGATACAGGCGGATTTCCATGGTGGCCTCCCATTCCGGCGCCGACTGGCCGACGCTGGCCAGCTGCTTCAGCTTGACCTCGCGCGTCACTGCGGACTCCGGCAGGAAGGCCACGCCGTGACCTTCCAGCGCCATCATTTTCAAGCCTTCCGCCATATCCGTTTCATAGCGTTTTTCCAGATGCAGCGGCTTCTTGGCGTCGGCCAGGATCAGCTCCACCATGCGCCCCAGATAGGCATTGCTGGTGTACGACAGGAACGGCAAAGGCGCGCTGGCGCTGCCAGGAAAACGATAGTCGGGTTCGCCGGCCTTGTTGCAATGGGCGTAGGCGCGCAGCACCTCGCTGCCAAGCGTGATCAGATCGTAGCGGCCGGTATCGAGCTGCACCGGCTGGCGCGGATGGTGGTAGCACAGCAGCAGGTCGCAGCCGCCGTCCACCATCGCCATCACCGCGTCATGCACGTTCAAGGCCAGCAGGCGCGTATTGAGCGGGCCGAAGCCTTCTTCCAGCACGCGGATCCAGCGCGGCACATAGGTCAGGGACAAAGTGTGCGGCACGGCGAAATCGACCGTGCTCAAGGCTGTCGGCCGCTTGCCGCGCATCAGCGCGCGGGCGTTGTTGATCTGGCCGAGCATCTCCAGCGCCTGCTCGTAAAAGACTTCGCCGGCCGCGGTCAGGCGCGTCGGATAAGAAGTGCGGTCGATCAGGTCGGCGCCCAGCCAGGCCTCCAGCGACTGGATGCGGCGCGAAAACGCCGGTTGCGTCACGTGACGCAATTCTGCCGAACGGCTGAAACTATGGGTTTCCGCCAACGAAATGAAGTCTTCTAGCCATTTGCTTTCCATGCCGCTATCGTAACGCGAGTCGGGATTCCCGGCACAGGAAATTGGTGCGCGGCGCGCGAATTTCCTGTGCCGGCGTTGTCCCCTTACACCATCCGGATGACATTTTCAGCGTAACCGTCAACATCGGGCACTGGCGGCGATGCGCTTCCGATCTCCTCCGGATGGGCTTGCTGGCGCAGCCACATTTGCGCATACGCGCCGTCCGCCGCCAGCAATTGCGCGTGCGTGCCGCGTTCAACGATACGGCCATGGTCGAGCACCAGGATCTGCGCGGCATCGGCAATCGTCGACAGTCGGTGGGCAATCACCAGCGTGGTCCGGTCCCTGGCGATTTCCTTGAGCTGAGCCTGGATCGCCTGCTCCGATTTCGAATCCAGCGCCGAAGTCGCCTCGTCAAAAATCAGCAGGGCCGGATTCTTCAGCAAGGTGCGGGCGATGGCGACGCGTTGCTTTTCACCGCCGGACAATTTCAAGCCGCGTTCGCCGACCATCGAGTCATAGCCGTCCGGCAGCGACTCGATGAAATCGTGGATATGCGCGGCCTTGGCGACCGCCACGATTTCCGCCTTACTGGCGCCCGGCTTGCCGTAGCCGATGTTGTACTCGATGCTGTCGTTGAACAGCACCGTATCCTGCGGCACGATGCCGATCGCCTGGCGCAGTGAAGCTTGCGTGATGTCGCGCAGATCCTGGCCGTCGATGGTGATGCGGCCGTTATTGATATCGTAGAAGCGGAACAGCAGGCGCGACAAGGTCGACTTGCCGGAACCGCTATGGCCGACCACCGCCGTGGTGGTGCCGGCGGCAATCGTGAAGTCGACGTCGAACAGGATCTGGCGTTTGCTCTCGTAGCTGAAATCGACGTGCGAAAAACGCACCTGCGCACCGCCGGTAAGCAGCGGGCGGGCGCCTTCGGCATCGGCAATTTCACGGTTCTCATCCAGCAGATGGAACAGCCGTTCCATGTCCGCCAGGCTCTGCTTGATTTCACGATAAATCACGCCGAGGAAATTCAAGGGGATGTAGAGCTGGATCATGAAGGAATTCACCAGCACAAGGTCGCCCAGGGTCATCTTGCCGTCGATCACGCCTTGCGTCGCCCGCCACAGGATCAGGGTGACGGCGATGGCGATGATCAGCGATTGCCCGGTATTCAGCAGCGACAGCGACGTCTGCGATTTCACGGCGGCGGTTTCGTAGCGCATCAGGCCATCGTCATAGCGCTTGGCTTCGTATTCTTCATTACCGAAATACTTGACGGTCTCGTAGTTGATCAACGAATCGATGGCCTTGGTGTTGGCGCTGGAATCGAGCGTATTCATGGTGCGCCGGAAGTGAGTGCGCCACTCGGTCACCGTCACCGTGAAGCCGATGTAGCTGACCAGCGCCACCAGCGTGATGCCGGCAAACCAGATATCGTAATGCAGCACCAGGTAACCCAGCACCAGCGAAATTTCAATCAGCGTCGGCAAGATGCTGAACAAGGCGTAGGACACCAGCGAAGAAATGCCGCGCGTGCCGCGCTCGATATCGCGCGTCATGCCGCCGGTCTGGCGGTTCAGGTGGAAGCGCAATGACAGCGCATGCAGATGGCGAAACACCTGCAGCGCGATGGTGCGCACCGCACGCTGGGTGACGCGGGCGAACACGAATTCGCGCAGCTCGGTGAACAAGGTCGTGCTCAGGCGCAGCAAGCCGTAGGCCGCCAATATTCCCAGCGGCAGCACCAGCATCGCTTGCGGATGGCTGGCAGTGATGGTCATGCTGTCGACCAGTTTTTTCAAGACCAGCGGCACGCCTACATTGGCCAGCTTGGCGCCGAGCATGAACAGCAGCGCCAGCGAGACCCGCCACTTGTAGGTCCACAGATAGGGCAGCAAAGTCTTGAGCGTGGCCCAGTCGCTGCGCTTGGGCTGGGCGCCGTTATTTACGGCGGCAGCGGCGTCCGGCTGTGGGCTTGAATGGTGGCGCATTGGGTGACAATCTTAAAGAATGGTTTAAGCTACAGGCAACAACAACTAATTGTAGCTCTCGGGGAAAATAAAAGATGGCTGATCAAAACGACAATCAATTACCGCCAGGCACCATGCCGCAACTGCGCGTGATGCCGATGCCGGCCGACGCCAACGTCCACGGCGACGTCTTCGGCGGCTGGATCATGGCCCAGGTCGACATCGCCGGCTCGCTACCGGCCACGCGCCGCGCCAACGGCCGCGTCGCCACCATTGCAGTGAATTCCTTCCTGTTCAAGCAGCCGGTATTCGTCGGCGACCTGCTGTCGTTTTACGCCAGCATCGTCAAGGTCGGCAATACCTCGATCACCGTCAATGTCGAAGTCTATGCGGAACGCAACCGCCTGCAGACGGAGATCGTCAAGGTGACCGAAGCGACGCTCACCTATGTCGCCACCGACGACCAGCGTAAGCCGCGCAAGCTGCCGGAGCTGACACCCTGATCAGTCCGGGCCGCCGATGATGATTTCTGCATTGGCGCCCAGTTCGCCGGAGATGCCGCCAGCGGCTGCCTGCACCACCGCAATCAAGGACTGCATCCGCTCCAGCGGCATGTAAGGTAAGGTGCTGGAGACACTGATAGCCGCGACGATGGCATGGCTGGCATCGTAAATCGGCGCCGCCACGCAGCGTATCGACGGTTCATTATCTTCCAGGTCAAAAGCGTAGCCGCCCTTGGCATAGGCGCGCATCTGATCGCGGAATTCGGTCCAGCTGCGCTTCGGCAGCAAGCGCGAAGTATCGACGCTGGTGGCCGAGCTGCGCTTCTCGTAAAGACTCTTCCATTCGCCTTCGCTCATGCCCAGCATCAGCGCCTTGCCGACGCCGGTGGTGGCGATGGGCATGCGATGCCCCACGCGCGAACGCATTTCCAAACCCTTCTTGCCGGGAATCTTGTCAAGGTAAAGCACGTCGTCGCTGTCCTGCAAGGCCAGATGAATGGTGTCGCCGGACTGTTCCGCCAGCTGCTCCAGGTAGGGCCGCGCCACCACGCTCAAGGAGACTTCTTCACGCGCCTGGAAGCCCAGTTCGATCAGCTTTGGTCCCAGCACATAACCGATGCCGGGCGTAAAACGCAGATAGCGCTCTTGCGCCAGGCAGCTGGCCAGGCGATGAGTGGTGCTGCGGGTGGTGCCAAGCAACTGCGCGATGTCTTTCAGATCGCGCGCGCCGCCGGCCACCGCCTGCAGCACGGCCAGGCCGCGTGTCAGGGTCTGGGTGCCGCTCGGTATCGCAGCGCTGTCGTCGCCAGCAGGTTTCATCGGCGCGATCAAGTCCGGCGATTTTCGCATCACTCTGTCCTTTAAATTATGAAATCCCATATATTGGGATAGCATATCATATATTGACAAGGCATGGCGGCCGGAATAAAGTACGCAACACTTGACCGACGCCGCCAGCAGCAAACCGAACCATTTCAGAATCTACCCGACCCGATGAATCCAGCACTGCCAACGAAAGAATCGGAAACGCGCTTGATCGCCCTCGACTGGGGCACTTCCTCGCTGCGCGCCTATCGCCTGGGGGCAGATGGCCAGCGTCTGGAGTTGCGGGCCTTGCCATGGGGCGTCATGCAGCTGCCGGACGCCGGGGATGGCGAGAACGCCGGCTTCGAAGCAGCGTTTGAACAGGCTTGCGGCGACTGGCTGAAAGCAGCACCGACGACCCCGGTGATTGCGGCCGGCATGGTCGGCAGCCGCCAGGGCTGGCGCGAAGCGCCCTATCTGGAGGTGCCGCTCGCCGTCGCTCAGATCGGCGGCAGCCTGGCCAGCTTGCGCAACCGCGATGGCCAGCTGATCCACATCGTGCCCGGCCTGATGGAAAATTCGCAGCTGCCGAATGTCATGCGTGGCGAAGAAACCCAGGTGGTCGGCGTACTGTCGCTGAGTGCACAGCAAGACAAAGTCGCGGACATCCTGATCGGCCTGCCCGGCACCCATTCCAAATGGGTGCAAATCCGCCAGACCGAAACACAGAAAGAAGTGCGCCATTTCGACACCTTCATGACCGGCGAAGTGTATGCGGCGCTATGCGGCCACACCATTCTCGGACGCGGCATGAGCGCCGCCGACAGTAGCAACGGCAACGCTCAGCGCGACTTTGAACGCGGCTTGCAGGTGGCGCAAACCCCTGCCGGCCAAGCTGGTGTATTGTCAACCATATTCAGCACCCGCACCCTCGGACTGACCGGCGCGCTGGACGGCAGCGGTCAGCGCGAGTACCTGTCGGGCCTGCTGATCGGCCACGAGATCGCCGCCCTGCACGGCATGCTGCAATCGCAGCAGCGCTTGCCGGCGCAGATCATGCTGGTCGGCGAGGCTGGCCTGTGCGCGCGTTATGTGCAGGCGTTGCGCTGCTATGGCTTCGACCACATTGAGGTGACGCAGCAAGCCACCGAACGCGGACTGTGGCAGTTGGCGCTAAGCGCCGGCTTGCTACATCCTGATAGCAGCACCTGAGGGACCATCATGCTAAAAAACGCAATGAAACAATGCGGACTGATCGCCATCCTGCGCGGCGTCAAGCCGCATGAAGTGGCGGCGATCGGCCTCAAGCTGTATGAAGCCGGCTTCAGGATCATCGAAGTCCCGCTCAATTCGCCCGAACCCTTCGACAGCATCCGCACGCTGCGCACTGCCCTGCCGGCCGATTGCATGGTCGGCGCCGGCACCGTCCTGACGACCGACCAGGTGGCGGCGGTAAAACGCGCCGGCGGTGAAATCATCGTCATGCCGCACAGCGATCCGCTGGTGATCGCGGCCGCCAAGCAGGCCGGCCTGGCTTGCGCGCCAGGCGTGGCTACCGTCACCGAAGCGTTTGCCGCACTGGCGGCCGGCGCCGACGTCTTGAAGATGTTCCCGGCCGAACAGCTGGGCGCACATGTGGTCAAGGCCTGGCGCGCGGTGATCCCGCGCGAGATCGCCTTGCTGCCGGTGGGCGGCATCACGCCTGAAAACCTGGCGACCTTCATCGATGCCGGCGCCTCCGGCTTTGGCCTGGGCTCGGCGCTATATAAACCGGGCCTGAGCGCTGAACAGGTGGGCCAGCATGCCAACAAGTTTGTGGCGGCATGGTGCGCAGTACAAGAACAAAACAACAGATAGTCGACCGGGCGCGCGGCTGTGCCGCGGCCTGTAACCAGGAGAACGGATTAATGAAGATCACCAAACTGACCACTTACATCGTACCGCCGCGTTGGTGCTTTCTGAAGATAGAAACCGACGAAGGCGTGGTCGGATGGGGCGAGCCGGTGGTGGAAGGGCGCGTGCACAGCGTGGTGGCGGCGGTCGAGGAATTGTCGGATTACCTGATCGGCAAGGATCCGCGCCATATCGAGGACCACTGGACCGTGCTGTACCGCGGCGGCTTCTATCGCGGCGGCGCCATCCACATGAGCGCGCTGGCCGGCATCGACCAGGCGCTGTGGGACATCAAGGGCAAGGCGCTTGGCGTTTCGGTCAGCCAGTTGCTGGGCGGCCCGGTGCGCGACAGCATCCGCGTGTATTCATGGATAGGCGGCGATCGCCCGGCCGACACCGCGGCAGCGGCCAAGGATGCCGTCGCGCGCGGCTTTACCGCGGTGAAGATGAACGGCACTGAAGAACTGCAGTTCGTCGATTCCTATGAAAAGGTCGAAGCCACTCTGGCCAACGTCGCCGCGGTACGCGAGGCGGTCGGCCCGCACATCGGCATCGGCGTCGATTTCCACGGCCGCGTGCACAAGCCGATGGCGAAGATCCTGATCAAGGAACTGGATCCGTACAAGCTGATGTTCATCGAAGAACCCGTGCTTAGCGAAAACTACGAGGCGCTGAAGGAACTGGCGCCCCTGACCAGCACACCGATCGCGCTGGGCGAGCGGCTGTATTCACGCTGGGATTTCAAGCGCATCTTGAGCGAAGGCTATGTCGACATCATCCAGCCGGATGTGTCGCACGCCGGTGGCATCACCGAGACCCGCAAGATCGCCACCATGGCCGAAGCCTACGACGTCGCCGTGGCGCTGCACTGCCCGCTCGGCCCGATCGCGCTGGCAGCCTGCCTGCAGGTCGATGCGGTGTCGTACAACGCTTTCATCCAGGAACAGAGTCTGGGCATCCACTATAACCAGAGCAACGACTTGCTCGATTATGTGACGCAACCGGATGTCTTCGCCTACGACAAGGGCTACGTCACCATCCCGCAAGGACCGGGACTGGGCATCGAAATCAATGAAGAGTATGTCAAGGAGCGCGCTGCCATCGGCCATCGCTGGCGCAACCCGATCTGGCGCCACAAGGACGGCAGCTTCGCCGAATGGTAGCAAGCGATTTAGCAGGTGCAACAGGGAAGCAATCAAGGAATCCGCCGTAGTACAAGAGGCAGCATAGCCTTCGCATTCCATGACACGGTCCGGCAGCCGCCGGCCAGGAGATTCACATGCAAGAGCAGGTGCTTGAAGTAGAACGGCAGTCCGCAGCAAACTCCGCAACAGCTTCGCCGGCAGCCAGCCGCAAGCGCTTCCTGATCATGCTGCTGTTGTTCGTGACAGTGGTGATCAATTACCTGGACCGCAGCAATCTGTCGATCGCTGCTCCCGAACTGATGCGCGAGCTGGCGATCGATCCGGTCCATGCCGGCTGGGTCTTTTCCGCTTTCGGCTGGACCTATGCCGCGATGCAGATTCCCGGCGGCTGGCTGGTTGACCGGGTGGCGCCGCGGGTGCTGTATGCGTTGGCCCTGGCGCTGTGGTCGTTGGCTACCATCTGCCTCGGGTTCATCGGCAGCTTTGTCGGCCTGTTTGCGCTGCGCCTGCTGGTCGGCGCGCTGGAAGCACCCGCTTATCCCATCAACAACCGTGTCGTCACCACTTGGTTTCCGGAACGCGAACGGGCTACCGCCATCGGCTTTTACACCTCCGGCCAGTTCGTCGGCCTGGCCTTCCTGACGCCGCTGCTGGCCTGGCTGCAGCAGCGCTACGGCTGGCACATGGTGTTCGTCAGCACCGGCCTGACCGGCGTCGCATGGGCCGCAATCTGGTACCTGGTCTATCGCGAGCCGCGCCAGTTCAGGGGCGCCAACCAGGCGGAAGTCGAACTGATACGGGCTGGTGGCGGGCTGGTCGATATCGCTCAGCCCAGCAGCACGCAAAAACCCGGCTTCAGCACGGCCGACCTTATGCTGGTGCTCAGCCGCCGCAAGCTGTGGGGCATCTATCTTGGGCAATACGCGGTCAATTCGACGCTGTGGTTCTTCCTGACCTGGTTCCCGACCTACCTGGTCAAATATCGCGGCATGGACTTCATCAAGTCCGGCTTCCTGGCATCGCTGCCCTTCCTCGCCGCATTTCTCGGCGTGCTGAGTTCCGGCGTATTTTCCGACTGGCTGATCCGCAAGGGCGCTTCGCTCGGCGTGGCGCGCAAAGTGCCCATCATCGGCGGCTTGCTGATTTCCACCAGCATCATCGGCGCCAACTATACCGATTCAACGGCATGGATCATCGTCTTCATGGCCATCGCTTTCTTCGGCAACGGCTTTGCCTCGATCTCGTGGTCGCTGGTGTCGTCGCTGGCGCCGGCCAAGATGCTGGGACTGACCGGCGGCGTTTTCAATTTCATCGGCAACCTGGCCGCCATCACGACGCCGCTGGCGATCGGTTTCCTGGTCAGCGGCGACAGCTTCGCGCCAGCCATCACTTACGTCGCCGTAATGGCGCTGGTGGGCGCGCTATCGTATATCCTGTTAGTGGGAAAAGTAGAGCGTATAACGGCCTGATGCCTCCCTTCCTGAAGACGACCGAGTACTCAATAGATACTATTTAGATACTATTTTGGGTATGATGGCGCCAGATCACTCATGAATAAAGGAAGCATGATGGAACAACCGCCTACCCTCGAACTTTACAATCATTTCCTCAGCACGCTGCTGCCACAGCTTCATAAAACACATTTAATTGGAAGATATGTAGGGAGTGCGGCATTACAGAATCATCTCAATCCTCTGACAAATTGTGGCTGTAAAGTCTATTCACAAAATGACGAAGACGGGATTACATTTGAAATTCTGAGGCGGCTCGGATTACAGAAGGGCGTATTTGCAGAATTCGGTGTTGGCAATGGCATGGAAAACAATACGCTTGCCCTTGCTGCAGTTGGGTGGAGTGGTTTCTGGGTAGGAGCAGAAGATCTTGGCTTCAACCCTAATCCCAAAGCTGCCAAAAAGCTTAACTTCCATTATCAGAAAGAATGGATTTCCCAGTCCAATATCGTCAATCTTTATCAACGAGGATTGGCGCAAATCGAGCGCGCGCGATGCGATCTTATTTCATTGGATTTAGATGGGAACGATTTTTATTTTGTTGACGAATTACTTCGTTCCGGCATTTGTCCAGAAATATTTATTGTTGAATATAACGCGAAATTCATACCCCCCATACGCTTCAAAATAGAGTACAACGACCAACATCGCTGGACAGGCGATGATTATTTTGGCGCGAGCCTTTGTTCTTTTTTCGACCTCTTCGAAGCGCATGGTTATTTTCTTGCCTGCTGCAACGTGACGGGTTCTAATGCGTTCTTTGTTAAAAATCAGTACAAGAAGCTTTTTGAAGATATTCCGGAAAGAATAGAAAAGCTCTATGCCTCTCCGAAATATTTCTTGACGGGGCTGGATGTGGGCGGACATCCAACCTCCGTCAAGGCAATAGAGACCATATTCAGCACATTGAATTCCGGGATTGAAACAAAGCTTGAGTAGCACAGGTACTGCTAATCAACTGGCTCCCTGAGCAGAGGCGACAAAAATTTCGGCTGTTATTTCGACTGTTAACGCAGCGAATAAGCCGCCTCCGAAAAAAAACAAACCCCGGATCCGCTTATGGCAGATCCGGGGTTTTCACTACGCGGCGGCATCCGGCAAGATGCTGCTGTTTTCAATGGTCAGGCAGCCTGTTTTTGCTCCGCAGGTTTTTCATCGCGCAATTCGCGGCGCAAGATCTTGCCGACGTTAGTCTTCGGCAGATCGGTGCGGAACTCGATGTATTTCGGACGCTTGTAGCCGGTCAATTGTTCACGGCAGTAAGCCATCAACTGCTCGGCGGTCAGCGACGGATCCTTGCGCACCACGAAAATCTTCACCACTTCGCCGGCATGCTCGTCCGGCACGCCGACGCAGGCGCATTCCAGCACGCCCGGATGCTGCACCACCACGCCTTCGACTTCGTTCGGATAAACATTGAAACCTGAGACCAGGATCATGTCTTTCTTGCGGTCGACGATCTTGGTGTAGCCACGCTCATCCATGACGCCGATATCGCCCGACTTGAAGAAACCGTCCGCGGTCATGACCTTGGCGGTTTCATCGTCGCGGTTCCAGTAGCCGCGCATCACTTGCGGGCCGCGGATCGCGATTTCGCCTGGCTGTCCGAGCGGCACAGGCTGGCCGTTATCGTCCAGGATGGCAATCTCGGTCGACGGCAGCGGCAAGCCGATGGTGCCGCTGTATTCGGTGATCGTGCAAGGATTGGCGCTGGCGATCGGCGAGGTTTCGGACAAGCCGTAACCTTCTATGATCGGACAGCCGGTGACTTCCTTCCATTTATCGGCCACCGCTTTTTGCACCGCCATGCCACCGCCAACGCATACCCGGTAGCCGGAGAAATCCAGCTTGGCAAAATCAGGATGATGCAGCAGCGCGTTGTACAAGGTGTTCACGGCCGGGAAAGTGTTGATCTGGTATTTCGACATTTCCTTGATCAGGCCGGCGATGTCGCGCGGATTCGGGATCAGCAGGTTCAACGCGCCTTCGCGCATGCCCAGCAAGCCGCATACCGTCAGCGCAAAGATGTGGTACAGCGGCAAGGCGCAGACGAAGGCCAGTTGTTCGATCTTGGGGCCGCTGGCGAGGCCGGGTGACAACCATGCTTCAGCCTGCAGCACATTGGCCACGACGTTGCGATGCGTCAGGGTTGCGCCTTTGGAGACGCCTGTGGTGCCGCCGGTATATTGCAGGAAAGCGACATCTTCCTGGCCCAGCGTGACCGCCTTCAGCTGCGTCGTCGCGCCTTGCGACAGCACGCTATTGAATGGCGTCGAACCAGGCAAGGAAAAGCTTGGCACCATTTTTTTCACATGGCGCACCACCAGGTTCACCAACAAGCCCTTGACGCCCATCAGGTCGCCCATGCTGGCCACCACGATGTGCTTGATCTTGGTCCGGGCAACGACTTGCTGCAGGGTCGTGGCGAAATTCTCAAGGATGAAGATGGCTTCGGCGCCGGAATCGTTGAGCTGGTGTTCCAGTTCGCGCGGGGTGTACAGCGGATTGACGTTGACCACGATATAGCCGGCGCGCAGGATGGCGGCAATCGCCACCGGATACTGCAGCACGTTAGGCATCATGATGGCTACCCGCGCGCCCTTTTGCAGGCCCTTGGCCTGCAGCCAGGCGCCGACCTTGCGCGACAGCTGGTCAACCTCGTCATAAGTCAGGTATTTGCCCATGCAGGCGTAGGCATTGCGTGTCGCGTATTTCCGGAACGCTTCTTCCAGCAATTCCACCAGCGACTGGTACTGCGTGTAATCGATCTCAGTGGCGACGCCTTCAGGATACGATTTGAGCCAAAATTTATCCATGTTCTGCCTTTAGTCTCTGCTTGTTATAAATGCATTGTTTTTGGCTTGTTTCACTTGAGATGAAAAAAACACGCCGATAGGGGGATAGTACTGGTCCGCTAAAAAAGCACGGTTGTATTTTTTTGTTCTATCGCGATGCTATCGGGCAAAGCGTCGGCATGCAAGCGTTTTGACGCATATTTGAGCAAATCGTCGACACTCAACTTCATGTTGTGGTGCAACAAAACCTCAGCCCGCAAGTGCTTCACGCCCTCTTCGTCCGGACTCCATTTCACGTGCGCCACGGCGACCGCGGGATGCTCGAACAAGACCTCTTCGATCTGCCGCGGGAACACGCGCTGGCCGCCCCGTACCAACATATTACTCTTGCGGTCGACGATGGAGACAAAACCGTCTTCATCGATGCTGGCGACATCGCCGGTGGCCAGCCAGCCCTCGTGCAAGCGTTCCTTGCTTATTTTTTTGGCAATCAGATTGAGGGCGGTGACGCCATGTGCTGCGCCGTCGGCACGCCCCTGGTCATAGCCGGCGAACAGCTGCGGCCCGCGCACCCAGAGCTCACCGAGGGTATCGCTGGGCAGCGGCTCGCCACTATCCAGGTCGACCACTTTCACTTCCGTATCCGGCAGCGGCACGCCGACCACGCCCGGGTTGCGGCGCGCCGACAGCGGCATCGCCAGCACTGCCGGCGACGCTTCGGTCAAGCCATAGGCTTCGACCAGGCGGCCGCGCGTCAGTTTTTCAAATTCTTCGCGTACTTCCTGCGCTAGCGGTGAGCCGCTCACCGCGCACACCCGTATCGACGCCAGGCCGTAGCGCCGCACGCCAGGCGTGTGCGCCAGCTCGCGCACCATGCGCGGTGTGGTCGGGAAATAGGTCGGACGCATTTTTTTGACGGTCTTCAGCAAGGGTTCCAATTCGGCGCCCGGCAACAGGATCAAGGTGGCGCCCAGATAGACTCCCAGGTGTAAAACGCCGGTCAGGCCATAGGCGCTGGACAAGGGCTGCTGCGCCAGGAAACGTTCATCGCCTGGCCGCGATTCCGGCAGCCAGTGGCGCAGCTGCAAGGCATTCGCCGCCAGGTTGCGGTGCGACAGCGCGACCGGCAGCGGCGTCCCGCTGGCACCATAGGTGTACACCACCACCGCGATATCGTTGACGTCTTGCACCAGCTCGCTCGGATAGACCGTGCCGCGCCCCAGCACCTGCTTGAACTTCAGGTAGCGGCGCTCATGCTTGCGATGCTGCTTGTCTTGCCGGAACCATGGTAGCCAGTGGCCTTCCTGGACATGGTGCAAAGCGACGAACTTGAGCTTTTCGCGCCAGCCCATGTGATCGATCATCGAAGCGAAAATCACACGCCGCAAGCCGGCGGCGCGGCGATCGCTTTGCAGGACGTCGCGCAATTCGTCGTAGCGGTTGGTGGTAGTCACCAGCATCACGGCGCCAGCGTCGGCGATCCGTGTCAGCAAGACTTCCTCGGGCGTGGCGGCATCGCTCAACACCGCCACCGCGCCGGCTTTCAAGATACCGAAGTAGGCAATCACCAGGGACGGGATATTCGGCATGGCCAGCAAGATCCGCTCGCCTGGCTTGATACGCATCTCGATCAGACCGTTGGCGAAGCGGTTGGTCTGCCGGTCCAGCTCGCGCCAGCCGATCTTGCCGCCGCGGTAGGCCAAGGCGGTGGTCTTGGCAAAGCGCCTGGCGGTCGCTTCCAGCAAGCGCGGCAAGGCCACGGTCGGCAGCTTGATGCGGTAAGGCGTACGGGCATCGTAGAATTTCAGCCATGGCCGCTCGCTCTCCAGTTGTTTGCGGGCGGCGCGCCGCTCTGCCTTTTGCTGTATGCGGCGTTCGGCCTGCTCGGCTGGATCGGATTGCATTTGCAGGAAACGTTCGATGGCGCGGTTGACCGCGTCAGGCCGCTCTACCATTACCTGGTGCGCGGAAACCGGCACCACCACTTCCTCGGCGCCGGGAATCAGGCTGGCGACTTCTTTATAAGCCGTCTCATCAAACAGGATATCGCGGTGGCCGAGAATCACCAGCGCCGGCACCTTGATGGCGCGCAGGTACTCGCGGCCATCCCATGGCAGCAAGGCATTCTTGTTTTGCAGGTAAACCACATGCGGCGGCGGATAAATGCGGGCGGCGGTAATACCGAAATACGGCATCGCCTTGCGCACCATGCCGAAAATCGGCGGCGGCATGCGCAGCAAGGTGCGGCCGGCCCAGCGCAAGCGAAAGCGCGCTGCCGAGGCGATCATGATCAATGCCGATACCCGTTCTGGAAACTGCTTGAGGAAGTAGGAAGACAGCGCGCCGCCGAATGAATGGCAGACCAGGATGAATTGCGGCGGCACTTCCAGAATCTCTAGCGCGGCGGCGATATCGGCGACCAGTTCCGGTACATCGTAACGGGCGCCGTCGGCCTCGGTCGGGGCATCGGTGTAGCCGTGGCCGCGCAGATCGAGCGCGATCACGCGGTAGTCGGCCTGGAACTGCTCCAGCTGGTATTCCCAATAGGCGGCGCGGCCGCCGAAACCGTGGATGAAGACCATGGTCGGCTGCTGGCTTCTGGCGCCGCGGCCATATTCCGGACCGGCATCGACTACGCTCATTTCAAGCGCGGCACCGCCGTCGCGCGTCAGGCGGCCGGGCAGTTTCAGGGTGCTGCGATGCAGATCGGTGTTGAAGGTCATCTTGTCATTGTAACCAATTGCCTTGGGCAATACGACACTAGGGATTCGCGCTGTTTGCCAGCTCCTCCAGCTGGCGATGCCGCTCTTCTTTGCTGAGCGCCGCCAGCCTGGCGACCGCGACGTAAAACTTCGGCAAGGTCTGCTGCTGCGCCAGCAAAGCCTTGAAGCCCGGCACCAGGTCGTAATAAGTCGCCACCAGCGCCAGGTGCGCATTCGACAGCGGCTCGGCAAACCAGCGGTCGTAGCCGGCGTAGCCGCCCCAGCTGGCCTTGAGCCGCTGATAGTCCTCCTGCAGGACGACGAAGATCGCCGCTTTCCGCTGCAGCTTCTGGGCATCGCTGAGATCGCTGGCGTAATTGCTGGCCAGCTGCGCGCGGTACTTCAGCAGCAGCGCCAGGAAATCCTGCTTGCGTCCTTCAAACTGAACGTAGGCATCACGCATCTTCTGGTCGCCGACCGCTTGCAGCCAGCGTTCGACGCCAACTTGTTCGACCGTGGTGGCGTAGGATTCATTAAACTGGGTATCGTCCTTGGCATACACGGTCTGGTGCGCCAGCTCATGGAAAATCAGGCGCGCCAGTTCGCCATCGGGATAGCGGATAAAGGTCGACAGCAGCGGGTCGTTAAACCAGCCGAGCGTCGAATAAGCCGGCACGCCACTGACCTGGACGTCATAGCCTTGCCGGCGCATTTCGGCAGCAAATTTCTGCGCCGCCTCCTTGCTGAAATAACCGCGGTAATTCACGCAGCCGGCGATCGGAAAACACCACTGCTTGGGCTCCAGCGACAGCGCCGGCGCCGCCACCACATTCCACAGGGCGAAGGGACGTTGCAGGTCGGCGTACTCGGTGTAGCTGCGATTGTCCGGCAAACCGAGATCGGTAACCGCAAAGCGGCGCATCTGCTTGGTGCTCTTCAGTTTCGCCTTGAGGCCGGCATCCGCATGCGGATCGGCCAGCCAGTCGTCAATCGGATGGGCGCGGTCGAGCAGGGAAAACTGGCCGTTGGCGGCTTGCCCGTAATAGGCCAGCTGAGCGCATCCGGACACCAGCACCAAGGCGAGCAGCGGAAGCAGCCGGCGCGTTCTCATGCCTTGGCGCTAATCCCGTTGGCATCATCGACCTGGACTTTTTCCACTTCCACCAGGACGTCGTAGAAGGTCGGTGCGCGTCCCATGTCGGTCAGGCGCTGGCTGGTCACCTCATTGGCGTTCTTGCCGTCGCTCGCCATTTTTTTCCACCAGATCGAAAGGCCCACCACCAGGCCGGTGCGGGCCTTGTCGGTGACTCTCACTCTGGCGTTGAAGCTGCCGCGGTCGTTGAAGATGCGGGCCATGTCGCCAGTGGCCAGGCCACGCTGCGCGGCGTCGGCAGGATGCATGTCGAGATGCGGTTCGCCTTCGGTGTCGCGCAAGCTTTTGACATTGACGAAGCTGGAGTTGAGGAAGTTGCGCGCCGGCGGCGAGATCATCCCCAGCGGGTATTTCTCGGCCAGTGCCGGATTGCTGGCGCGCGACTCGTACGGCGCGATATACGCAGGCAATGGATCGAGGCCGTCTTTCAGCATTTGCGCGCTGTAGAACTCGCATTTCCCCGAAGGCGTCGGAAAGCCGCCGTCAGCGAACGGAGCGTCCGGCGTGTTGAGCTTTTGCCAGCCCTTACGCTTCAGCGTATCCCAGTCGAAATGGACAGCGCGTACATTCCTGCGGTCAAACGCTTGCGCTGCGATTTCATCGTCGCTCTCGCGGAAACAGGCATCGTCGAATCCCATGCGCGCCGCCAGCAGGCGGAAAATCTCGGTATTCGGTTTGGCTTCGCCGAGCGGTGCAATCGCGGCGTTGTTCGCCAACATGTACAGATGCCCGTAGGCGGAATGGGCGTCGACGTGTTCCAGCTGGGTCGTCGCCGGCAGCACGATGTCGGCGTAGTCAGCGGTATCGGTCTGGAAATGCTCCAGCACCACGGTAAACAGATCTTCGCGCGCGAAGCCGCGAGCGACAGCGCCTGACTCCGGCGCCACCGCGACCGGATTCGAGTTATACACAATCAACGCCTCGATTTTCGGGCCGAACTCGGGCGAGGCTTCACGCAGCAAATCGTCGCCGATGGTGCTCATGTTGATGGTGCGCGGCGCCACGCCTTGCTTGATCAGGAAATCGGGGCGTTGCAAAGCCTGGTTATTCTTTGGAAAACTGTCCGAAGCCGACAGCTGGGTGCCGCCAGCAGCATGACGCCAGGCGCCGACCAACGCCGGCAGGCAGGTGATATTGCGCACCGCCATGCCGCCGCCGCGAACGCGCTGCAAACCATAGTTGATACGGATCGCCGCGCCCTCTCCGCGCAAGGCTGCACCGCCATAGGCGCGCGCCAGTTCGGTAACCTCTTCGGCGCTGATACCGCACACTTCCGCAGTCATTTGCGGCGTCCATTCCAGCACCCGTTGTTTGAGCTGTTCAAAGCCCAGCGTGTGGCGCGCGATGTAATCGTGATCGAGCAAGTCTTCGGCAATCAGCACATGCATCATGCCCAGCACCAGCGCCGCATCGGTACCCGGCAGCAGTGCGATGTGCTGATGGCATTTGTCGGCGGTCAGGGAACGGTAGGGATCGATCGCGATCAGCCTGGCGCCGTTGCGCTTGGCTTCCTGGGCACGCATCCAGAAATGCAGATTGGAGGCGATAGGATTACCGCCCCAGATCAGGATCAGCTTGGCATTCTGGAATTGCTCAAGATCGGTGCCTATCTTGGCGCCCACGGTGTACTTGTAACCGGTGCCGCCAGCCGAAGCGCAGATGGTGCGGTCCAGCAGCGAGGCGCCGATGCGGTTGAAAAAGCGCATCGACATCGACTCGCCCTGCACCAGGCCCATGGTGCCAGCGTAGCTGTAGGGGAGGATGGCTTGTGGATTGCGCGCGGCAATCTGGCCCAGCCGTTCGGCAACCGTGGCGATTGCTTCATCCCAGCTGATCTGCACGAACTTGCCTTCGCCCTTGTTGCCGACTCGCTTGAGCGGATGCAGCAGGCGATCCTTGTGATAGGTCCGTTCGGTGTAGCGCGACACCTTGGTGCAGAGCACGCCGGCCGTGGTCGGATGGTCAGGATCGCCGCGGACTTCGGTGGCGACGCCGTCGGTCACCGTCACCAGCAACGCGCAGGTATCGGGGCAGTCATGCGGACATGCGGCACGAACGATGGAAGTAGTCATAATGTCATCAAAACCAGGGCGCTTCAATACGCTACTTTAGCAAAATCCAGGCGCACAGGATGGCAAATGGAGAGCGATTGCCTTTTTTATTTGCCGGCCTGTAGCTGCATCCCTGGATCCATCAGGCGCAGCATGAACGCTTCGCACTGCGCCAGCTGTTCCAGCGCCACGAACTCGTTCGGCCGGTGCGCCTGCTCGATGCTGCCGGGGCCGCAGACCACGGTAGGAATGCCGGCGCGCTGGAACAGGCCGGCTTCGGTGCCGTAGGAAACCGATCCGTGCGATTTGTTGCGCGCGAGCGCTTTCGCCAGCTGCACCACGGCATCGCTTTCCTGCATATTGAGGCCCGGCGCGGAAGCCAGCCATTCAAAGTCGATCGCGGCATTCGGTTCTACCTTGCGCATTTCCGGCAGCAAGGTCGCCGCGAAATCCTGGATTTCCTGATACAGCCGTTCGACATCGATGCCCGGCATGGTGCGCGCCTCGAATTCGAAGCGGCAATCCTTCGGTACGATGTTGGCTGCCAGGCCGCCATGGATCAGCCCGGTCTGCATGGTGGTGTAGGGTACGGTAAAACCATAGTCGCGCGTCTCCAGCTGGGCGAAACGGTCTGCCATCTGGCGGATGTAGACGATGACGCGCGCTGCATATTCGATCGAATTGACGCCCATGGTGGTGTAGCTGGAATGCGCTTCACGGCCGCGTACGCAGCAGCGGAAACGGTGCGTGCCCTTATGCGCGATGATCGGCTGCATGGAAGTCGGCTCGCCGACGATGCAGGCCGCTGGCCGCAATCCCAGTTCCTGCAGATCCTTGATCAATCCCTGCACGCCGATGCAGCCGACTTCTTCGTCATACGACAAGGCGAAGTGCAATGGCGCATCCATCTTCGCCGTCAGGAACTGCGGCGTCAGCGCCAGTGCGGTAGCGATATAGCTCTTCATGTCGGCCGAACCGCGGCCGTACAGCAAGCCATCCTTGATGGTGGCCTTGAACGGATCGCTGTCCCAGGCCTGGCCTTCCACCGGCACCACGTCGGTATGGCCGGAGAGGATCAGGCCGGCCCTGGGGCCTTCGCCGAGCGTGGCGAACAGATTGGCCTTCTTGCCGCTGGCATCGTAGGTCAGGCGCGACTTGACGCCGAAGCCGGCAAGGTAGTCGCGGGTCCATTCGATCAATCCCAGGTTGGAATCGCGCGATACGGTCGGGAATGCGATCAGGCGTTCTATCATTGCCATGACGTCGGCAGAAGGTGTCAGTGCTGGAGTGTGCGGAGTATTCATGGTTTGTCCTGTATTTGACCGGTAAGCTAGCCGTCGTTCAGATGGCAGGCGGAAAAATGGTTGCTGCTGATTTCTTTCAATGCCGGCTTTTCCTCTTTACAGCGCGCCATCGCATGCGGGCAGCGCGGATGGAAATGACAACCGGCGGGTGGCTGCAGCGGCGACGGGATTTCACCCTTCACCGCAAAGAATTCGGTTCTCCTGACTTCCAGCTTGGGCGCCGACGCCAGCAAAGCCTGGGTATAAGGATGGTTCGCGCGGGAGAAGATGACGTCGGCCGCCGCCGATTCGACTATACGCCCAAGATACATGATCAGCACCCGGTCCGACAAATGCCGCACCACGCCCAGATCGTGGCTGATGAACAGATAGGTCAGGTCGAGCTCGTCACGCAGCTTGATGAACAGGTTCAGCACCTGGGCCTGGATCGAGACATCCAGCGCCGCCACCGCCTCGTCGCACACCAGGAATTCCGGCTTGACCGCCAGTGCGCGGGCAATACCAACCCGCGCCCGCTGGCCGCCGGAAAATTGATGCGGGAAACGGCGCAGCATGCTGCCGTCGAGGCCGACTGTTTGCAGCAGGCTCTCGACATATTCGCGCTGTTGCTCAGCGCTCACCATGCCGTGCACCAGCGGCGCTTCGCCAACAATATCCTGCACCCGCATGCGCGGATTCAGCGAGGCATAGGGATCCTGGAAAATCATCTGGATCGCCAGCTGCCTCTTGCGCCGTTCAGACGCCTCAAGCTGTTCCAGCGCATGGCCTTTCCACAAGCGCGTACCGGCGCTGAGGCTGTGCAAGCCGACCGCCATCCGTCCCAGGGTCGACTTGCCGCAACCGGATTCACCCACCAGCCCCACTACTTCGCCGCGTGTGATGCTCAGGCTGACGTCATCCACCGCATGCACCACTTCCTGCTGCATGCGGGCGCCGAACAGGTTAGCGATTTTCGCTGCGCTATCCAGTCCCTTGACGAACTGCTTGCTGACTGCCTGCATTTCCAGCAGCGGCGGCGCAGCCGGGGCGGTTTCGGCCCGGCGATCTTCCAGCGCGCTCATTGCAATGCCCCGCTCGGACTATCCTGCAGTGGATGGAAACAACGCAACATACGCTTTCCGAAGGCACGCAGCGGCGGCGTCTGCAGGCATTCATCGGTGGCATGGGCGCAGCGCGTGCGGAAGGCGCAGCCCACCGGCAAATTCAGCAGCGACGGCGTCATGCCCGGGATCTGCTGCAGCGGCTGGCCGCGCGGATTGCGCGATGGCGCCGACGCAATCAGGCCGTGGGTATAAGGATGACGCGGATGTTCCAGCACTTGCTGCACCGTACCGCTTTCGACGATGCGGCCCGCATACATCACCGAAACAGTATCGGCCAGGCCGGCCACCACCGACAGGTCGTGCGTGATCCAGATCAAGGCCGTGCCCGACTCCCTGCACAGTTTCTGCATCTCGTACAAGATCTGTCCTTGTATCGTCACATCCAGCGCAGTAGTGGGTTCGTCGCAAATGATCAAGTCCGGCTTGTTCAGCAAAGCGATCGCGATCGCTACCCGCTGCCGCATACCGCCCGAGAACTGATGCGGATACGCCTGCAGTCGTTCATCCGGCGCAGGAATGCCGACCCGCACCAGCGCCTCGCGCGCCATTTCGCGCGCCACCATCCTGCTCACATCCTGATGCGCACGCACGGCTTCCACCATTTGGGTGTCGATGCGCAGCACGGGATTCAAGGTCATCATGGGATCCTGGAAAATCATGGCGACGCGGTTGCCGCGGATCTTGCGCATGGCTTCCGCCGGCAAGCCGCGCAATTCCTGTCCTTGCAGCAGGATCTCGCCGGCGACGACTTTTCCGGGTGCATCGATCAGACCCATGATGGAATAGCCGGTCATCGACTTGCCCGAACCGGACTCGCCGACCAGTCCCATGATTTCACCACGCTTGATGGAAAACGAGACCTGGTCGACGGCTTTCACCAGCCCGGCGCGGGTGGCAAACTGGGTCTGCAGATTGTTCACCACTAATGTCGCCGGAGTATCCATGGTTATCTTATTGTGTTTGCAGGCGTGGATTGAGGACATCGCGCAGCTGGTCCGCCACCAGGTTGATGGTGACCACGGTGAGCAGCAAGGCGATGCCGGGAAACACGCTGATCCAGTATTTGCCCGAGAGCAGATACTGGAAGCCGTTAGCGATCAGCAAGCCTAGCGAAGGTTCGGTAATCGGCAAGCCCAGTCCAAGAAAGGAAAGCGTCGCTTCCAGCGAAATCGCCGACGCTACCTGCAAGGCAGCGATCACGATCAGGGGCGGCAGGCAGTTGGGCAGCAGATGGCGGAACATGATGCGCAGCGGCGACAGGCCGAGCGCCGTAGCGGCTTCGATGTACTCCTTCTTGCGCTCGACCAGCGCGGCGCTGCGGGTGGTGCGCGCGTAATAGGCCCATTGCACCGCCACCAGCGCGACGATGATTTTATCGACGCCGCGGCCGGTCAGCGCCAGCAGGATCAGCGCGATCAGGATAGGTGGAAAAGACAGCTGGATATCCGCCACCCGCATGATGAATGCCTCGGTGCGGCCGCCGGCATAGCCGGCCAGCAGA
>Ga0210409_10001038_pt1 | contig 38881 bp, 25 predicted proteins | sample IncBWH17MmetaG_FD_161649 | JGI IMG/M metagenome (GOLD analysis project Ga0210409, IMG submission 161649) | Forest soil microbial communities from Barre Woods Harvard Forest LTER site, Petersham, Massachusetts, United States - Inc-BW-H-17-M | ecosystem: Environmental > Terrestrial > Soil >... | reverse complement strand
AGCGAGCCATGCTCACCAAAGAGCCCACTAACTGGAGAGCCGGATGCGGGAAATCCGCCCGTCCGGTTCGGAGGGAGGGGTGGCGCACCTGCGCCATCCCTACCCCTATTTCTCGAAAAATCCCTCCGGGACTCCACTATTCTCAAGCGACTCAGATGCGCTTGCCTTGTCGCGGATGAGCCCGCTTCCCTTGACTTTCTCGCAGACGTGCTATGTTGCTTTGGTCATTCAGGAACCCAATGTTTAACAGGGCATGATTGTATTACGGCATAAACATTAATTATTACGCACTATGGCATACGAACTACCTCCGCTCCCTTATCCGAAAGAAGCTCTCGAACCCTACATCGACGCGATGACGATGGAGATTCACCACGACAAACATCACGGCGCCTACGTGACCAACGTTAATAAAGCGATTGCGGGCAAGGCCGATCTGGAAAAGAAATCCGTCGAGGCGCTGATCAGCAACCTGGACGCTGTCCCGCCCGACATTCGCGGGCCGGTGCGCAACAACGGCGGCGGGCACGCCAACCATTCCATGTTCTGGAAGCTGCTCGCGCCCAAGGCAGGCGGCGCCCCGAGCGGCAAACTAGCCGACGACATCAAGTCCACGTTTGGCGGTTTCGATGCGTTCAAGGAAAAATTCGAGGCGGCTGGGATTGGCCGGTTCGGAAGCGGCTGGGCCTGGCTGGTGGTGCACAACGGCAAACTTGAAATCGTCTCGACGGCCAACCAGGACAATCCGCTGATGGGCAAGGCGGTTTCAGGCGCCGAGGGGCACCCGGTGCTTGGGTGTGACGTTTGGGAACATGCCTACTACCTGAAGTACCAGAATCGGCGGGCCGATTATTTGAAAGCCTTTTGGAACGTCCTGAATTGGTCCGAAGTCGCGAAGAACTACGAAGCGGCGAAAAAGTAGTGGATAGTTATAAGTTGAAAGTTGATAGACGATAAGCGCGACTTATCGCTTCTGGGCCTCTTTGGCCCAGGTGTCTTTTAGCGTGATCGTGCGGTTGAAAACCGGTTTTCCGGGCGTGCTGTCTTTATCGAGGGCGAAGTAGGCCAGGCGTTCGAATTGATATCGAAGCTCTGGCTGGGCTTCCTTCAAGCTGGGTTCGCATTTCGCAGTCACGAGCTCCAAGGAGTGCGGGTTGAGATGGGCCTTGAAGTCGCCTCCGGCATCCGGTTCGGGGACCGTAAAGAGGCGGTCGTAAAGGCGCGCTTCGACTTCGACGGCGTGGGGGGCGCTCACCCAATGGATGGTGCCTTTGACTTTTCGGGAGGCGGTCGGCCCGCCCGTCTTGCTGCCGAGGTCGGCCGTGCACCGCAGCTCGGCGATGTTGCCTTGCGTGTCTTTGATAACCTCATCGCATTTGATGATGTAGGCATACTTAAGGCGCACTTCGCCGCCGGGGCGCAGGCGGAAGTACTTCGGCGGTGGCGTTTCCATGAAGTCCTCGCGTTCGATAAAGAGTTCGCGGCTGAAGGGAATCTTGCGTTTTCCTGCGGTGTCATCTTCCGGGTTGTTGACGGCTTCGAGGTGCTCGACCTGACCTTCGGGGTAGTTCGTGAGGACGACCTTGATAGGGTGCAAGACCGCGAGGCGGCGGAGCGAGCGCCGGTTCAGATCTTCGCGCACGGCGTGTTCGAAAGCGGCGATATCGGTTACGCTGTTGTATTTGGTGACGCCGATGTTGTAGGCGAAATCGCGCAGGGCCTGAGGCGTGATGCCGCGCCGGCGCAGGCCGCTGATGCTGGGCATGCGCGGGTCGTCCCAGCCAGTGACGACTCCGTCGTTCACAAGCTGGATCAGCTTGCGTTTCGACACGATCGTGTAGGTTGGGATCAACTTGGCAAACTCGTACTGACGGGGCAGGGGGCGCGGGAGGTCGAGGTTTTCGAGAATCCAGTCGTAGAGCGGGCGATGCACCTCGAATTCGAGCGTGCAGATAGAGTGGGTGATGCCCTCGACGTAATCGCTGAGACAATGGGCGAAGTCGTACATCGCGTAGATGCACCATTTGTTGCCGGTATGATGGTGTTCTGCGTGCCGGATGCGGTAGAGAATCGGGTCGCGCATCCAAACGTTGGGCGACGCCATGTCGATTTTGGCGCGCAGAGTGCGGGCGCCGTCGGGGAACTCGCCATCCTTCATGCGGGTGAACAGGTCGAGGTTTTCTTCGATCGAGCGGGTGCGGTAGGGGCTCTCCTTGCCGGGGCGGTCGGGCGCGCCGCGGTATTTATCAGTGTCCTGAGCGGAAAGGTCGTCCACGTAAGCGAGTCCCTTCCGAACGAGTTGGAGGGCGTACTCGTAAAGTTGGTCGAAATAGTCGGAGGCGTAGAAGGGCTCGAGAGTAGCTGAGGCTTTAGAGTCGAAGGTCGAGGGAGGGAGGTAAAAGTCCGGCTTGCCCTTCACTGGGGTAAGCTCCGGAGTCTTGCCTTTGGGTTTGAGGCCGAGGCGATCATCGGCCCAGGCGCTAATCAGCCAGCGGACATCTTCGGTGATGGAATCAACGTACTCGACATCCTCCTTGGTCGGATTCGTGTCGTCCATGCGGAGATTGCAGACGCCGCCAAACTCGCGGGCAATGCCGAAGTTCAGGCAAATCGATTTGGCATGGCCGATGTGCAGATAACCGTTTGGTTCCGGCGGGAACCGGGTGTGGATTTGCGGGTACTTCTTCTCGGCAACATGGGCCGCAACAATGTCGCGAATGAAGTCGGAAGGGGGAGCAGGCTCGGCCTTCGGCTCGGAGGTGGGCCGCGCGGGTTGGTCATTGGTTTTCATTCAAACACTATTTAGGCTTCAGCTGGGGGAAGAGGATGACGTCGCGGATGCTTTCCTGGCCGAGGAGCATCATGCAGAGGCGGTCGATACCCAGGCCCATCCCGCCGGCCGGAGGCATCCCGTGCTCGAGGGCGACGAGGAAGTCTTCGTCGAGCTTTTGCTGCTCGCCGCCGGCCTGGTGTTCGAGGCGTTCGCGTTGTTCAATGGGATCGTTCTGCTCGGTGTAGGCGGGCGCGATCTCCTGGCCGTTAATGCAACACTCAAAGACCTCGACGGTGCTCGGGTCTTCCGGCGACAGTTTGGCCAGGGGAATGAGTTCCTTCGGCGCGTGAGTGACGAAGGTGGGATTGAGTAGCGTCGGTTCGATGAGTTTCTCGAACACGGCCTGGGTGACCTCGAAATCTTCGTATTCCTTGCCGATTTCGGCGCCGAGCTTGACCGCGCGCTCGCGCCGTTCCTGCGGCGTGACGTCGAACCAATCGGCGCCCGCGCGCTCCCGAACAAGGTCCTTGTATTTGATCCGCCGCCAGGGCGGGTTAAGGTCTATCGTCTTGGTGACCTTGCCCTCGGCGTCCCTGTGCTCGATGACCAATGTGTCGAGCACATTCTGGGCAACGTGGCAGACCATGCCTTGCACCAGCTCCATCATGCTCTCGTAATCGCCGTAGGCTTCATAGGCTTCGAGCATGGTGAACTCGGGGTTGTGTTTGCGCGAGAGGCCTTCGTTGCGGAAGTTGCGACCAATTTCGAAGACCTTGTCGATGCCACCGACGAGCAGGCGCTTCAAATAGAGTTCGAGCGCGATTCGGAGATAGAAGTTGCAGCCGAGCGCGTTGTGGTGAGTGACGAACGGCTGCGCGGCGGCGCCGCCGGGAATGGCCTGCATCATTGGAGTCTCGACCTCCACGAAACCGCGGTCGTGGAGGAAATTGCGCATTTCCCGAATGATTTGGCTGCGCTTGAGAAAGACATCCTTGACGTCGGGGTTGGCGATGAGGTCGAGGTAACGCTGACGGTAGCGGATTTCGGTGTCGGCCAGGCCGTGCCACTTTTCGGGCGGCGGACGCAACGCCTTGGCCAGGATGACGAACGAGATGAGCCGGACGGAAATCTCGCCGGTTTTGGTCGTGAAAAGGGTTCCGGTAGCACCGATGAAATCGCCGAGGTCGAGGTGGCGAAAGGCGTCAAATTGCTCATCCCCGAGGACGTTTTTTTGGGCGTAAACCTGCACGCGCCCGGATTGGTCGCGGACATCGATGAACATGCTCTTGCCCATATCGCGGTGCGCGGTGATCCGGCCGGCGACGGCGACCTGGCGGCCTTCGGCATAGTTGGCCCGAGCGGTGGCGCACTTTTCAGTCGGGGCGAACTTGTTTTTGAACGGGTCAATACCCTTCGCCCGCAGGGCGGCCAGCTTCGCTTTGCGCTGCTCGATCAATGAGTTGGTGTCATCGGTAGCCATTGAAGGGGAGAATGAAACATGGAAGGAGGAGCGGAGGCAAGATTGATAGTTGAGGCGTGAACTGTGAAAACGTGAACGCGGTGCCGCTTTTCGGCGGAGCAGGCAGGAAAATTGATGGCAGGAACATTCGAGGGGGGGCTTTGAGACAGGAAAATTGGGACGGGAACATGGGTTTGGAATGGGTTCCCAGCGCCCGGTCTGTCGTGAACCAGCCAATCTGTTAACCGACGAGGCAGGCGACCTGGGATTTACGTTCAGTGTGGGCATGCGTGAAGAGGGCGACGGCCCGGGCGCTGCCGCGGTAGCCGGCGGGGTTGAGATTACAGAGTATATATGGGTCTCAGCGGTTGAATTGACAGGTCAGAAGGGCTGGAAGCATCGAGGCGTGCAATTTTTGCCTTAAAAAGGCTTAAAAAGGTTTAAAAAGGCTTTAAAACCGGGGCTGATGGGCGGCCGGTGGCGGGTAGAGCAGGCGAGGCTGCCGAAGACGAGGGCCGAGGACGAAGGTTCGGGACTGGCGTTTTGGGCTTCGGGGTTCATGTGCTTTTCGGGGGGCGTGTTAAAAAAACCTACCGTACCTTACCGTACCCTACCGTACCTTACCGGCCGGCTATAAATTGTGACTTTTGATTGGCCGGTGCCCCGGGTTTGGGTGGGTGAGGCTGGCATAATCATCCTTTGGTTCACTTTGAGAGGTTCTGAGTCGCGGACGGGACCGACTGAATTTCTCTCAGTCGCATGCCCGGCCGCAGCCGCGTGGCTCGACCACTCTGCAGAGTGTAGTAGCTTAGATTATGCCAAGTTATTATGTGTGATAAAGATGAGTACTACTGTTGAGCTTGATTGAAGGGGCGGGCGGTGAAAGTTTGGGTTTTCCGAGGGGAATCAGTGCGGCGGGCACGTGGGCTGCTAGAAAAGGGGGTGGAGGGAGTGTATCAATATTGGGCGACGATGGCGGGAAAATGGACGGTTGGGAAGGGAACAGGAGGGAACCGAGAGAACGGAGGGCTACCTGAGAAGGAAGAGGTGACGTTTAGCGAACCACATCGAGCTCAACGTCGGCGGGCTGTTGCTTTTTGCAAGCGGATTGGCTTCGGCGGGCGTCGGTGTGGGCGGCGATCACTGAGCTTAGGGATTGAATGTCAGGAATTTCCCTCGTGTTACCTCGACGGTGTTCGTTTCGTTGCGTTGGAGGTCAACCAGCTCCAGGCGGACTTTGGGACGGCCGTTTGCGCGGAGGTGGGTTAGACAGTCGGCAACGGTTTTGCCGAGGGTGGGCACGGCGTCAATCTGCTGGATGACCTGGCCCGCCGTTATACCGGCCTGGGAGGCAGGAGATTTTGGGTAAATCTTGGTCACCTGGAGCGTGTGGGATGTCTTGTCGAGGTCGAAGGCAAATCCAAGGCCAACGAGCTCGCGGGCAAATTCCCTTGTGCTGTTCTGTGTCAGCGGCAGCCGCTGGAGGATGGTCCATCCAATCGGTTCGACAGATAAGTCATTGGCAGTGCTCAGCACCACGACGGCCCGTCGCTGCCTGGTGTCAAAGCCGACCCAAGCGTGATAACTGCCGGCGCCACCAGCGTGACCGAGGAGTTCGGTGCGGGGGGGGTTGATAGGCGTCGCGATCCACCCAATCCATCGCGGTGTGGCCAAACAGTCCACCCGGCACATCGGGAAGACCTCGTGAATCCTTGAAGCGGAGCTTGTGGGTTCGCTTCATCAGCGGCGACAGGCTGGAGGGGACGAGGCCGGCGTGGGCGGATGCGTATTTGAGGAGGTCGTTGGCGGTGGAATGAATGTCGCCTGCGGGGGAGTAGGCCTGAAGTTTCCAGGGCGGCGAGGGCTTTCCGGAACCGTCATGGCCCATCGCCAGCCGCGTCTTCAGCTCGGATGTCAGGGTGATGCAAGTGCTGTCCATGTGCAGCGGCCGGCAGAGCCGGTTCACGACGAGTGATTCAAAATTTGTGCCTGCTTTCAGGGCGATAACATGTCCGAGCAGTGCCATGCCGACGTTGGAATACTCAAATTCCGTTCCCGGGTCGCGGTTCAAAGTGTACCCGGAAAGGAAGGCATACATTTTCCCGACCGTGTACGACTCGTACTGCTCTCTCACGTCGGCGCCCGACATGTTGTCTGGATTTCCGGGGCAGCCAGCACTGTGCGTAGCCAAATCCAGCAAGGTGATTTCCCTGCCACCATGAGTCGGCACTTTGACCGAGGTGGACAGATACCTGGCGACCGAAGCGTCCAACTTCATTTCTCCGCGCTCAACCATGTCTTCAAGCAGCAGCGTGGTGAAGGTTTTGGACACCGAGCCGATGAAAAAGACGGTGTCGCCGTTGACTTCCTGGTCGGTCCCGTTGTCGAGCTTGCCGGCGGTGAAAAGCCGGTTCCCGTGTTCATCCGCAAGTGCGATCACGATGCAGGCATTGGTTTGGTGGAAGTTTTCGCGCAGGAACGATTTGACGCCATTGGCCTCGGCATCGGTGAAAGTGTTTTGCGCCCCAGCCGCGAGGTGCGCGACGAACAGGAGCGTGGTGTAACAGATGAATCGGGCGGGTCTGGCAAGGTTCATCATAAGGAATTTAAAGGTAGAAGGAAAAAGAGAACAGGGGCCAATCCATTCGCTGTGAACTCAGACGCGAATTTGTAAAAGGCGCAAAGGACGGCTTTATGGCCCCAGGCGCGCGCGGAAGAAAAGGTAGGGGGCGGAGGTTAGCGGGACGGCCACACTTAGAGAGCCTTTTGAAAAGGAGTTGGTTTGAATCGGGGTCCAGGAATGGAGGTCGGTGGAGGCTTCCAAAACGAGGCTGACGGCGGACGGCCCGGTGACGCGGGCATGGAACAGGCCGTTGGAAACAGTGACGCTGCCGGAGCTCGTGTCGAAGCGCAGTGGCGTTGCCGGTGGGGCAAGCGCGCCCCGGCTGATGCGGTTTTCCGCGGAATCCACGACATAAACATTGCCGGCGCCGTCCACGGCCACGCCGGTTGGCAAGTTAAACAGGGCGTTAGTGCCGACGCCGTCAGCAAAGCCGGTTTGACCCGGATTGCCGGCCAGGGTTGTCACCATCCAGTCGGCGCCGGCGGGCGTGAGCTTGCGGATGGTGTTATTTGCAGAATCCGCCACATAGAGGCCGCCGAAGCCGTCAAGAGCGAGGCCGCGCGGAAGATCGAAGCGCGCCACGCCTCCGGGCCCGTCGGTGCTGCCGATGGCATTGGTACACCCCGGCGGAGGACAACCCGCCAGCGTCGTCACCGCTCCGGCGGAGGTAATCTTGCGGATAGCGTATCCATCCGTGACATAAAGATCTCCGGCAGCGTCCGCCACGAAATCATGCGGGCCGCTGAATCGCGCGGCGCCTCCGACGTCGTCGACTGCGCCCTGCTGCTGCGGCGCGCCCGCGAATGTAGTCACCATCCAATTCGTGCCAGAGGGTGTGAGTTTGCGTATAGTGAAGTTGGCACCGTCCGCCACGTACAAGTTTCCGAAGTTGTCTTTGGTTACCCCGAAAGGGCTGGAGAAGCGGGCGGCGGTGCCGATGCCATCGTTGGTACCCGGGGCACAGGCGGCGCATCCCGCCACGGTCGTTACGACCCAGTTCGTCCCCACCTGCTGTATCTCGCGGACGGTGTTGTTGACGAACTCGACGACATAAATGTTACCTGCCGAATCCACCGTCAGGTCCTCCGGCCGGTTGAATTGCGCAGCGGCGCCGGTGCCGTCGGCGCCGCCGGTTTGGCCGGGAACACCTGCCAAGGTGGTAACGACTCCCGCAGGCGTGATCTTTCGTATGTCATCGTTGGAGCGGTCCACGGCATAGATGTTTCCCGCGGTGTCCACCGCCAGGCCGTAGGGGAAATGGAACCGGGCGGCGCCGCCCGGGCCATCGATGCTGCCATTTTGGCCGGCGGTACCCGCCAGCGTCGTCACGGCCGCATTGGTTCCGAAGAAGACCAGTTTGCGAATGGTGGAGTTGGCCGAATCAGCGATGTAGATGTTGGTCGCTCTGTCCACCGCAATGCCGCGGGGAGTGCTGAAATGGGCGATGCCATTGGTGCCGTCGGAGTTGCCGGTTTGGCCAGGGACACCTGCAAGGGTGGTGACGGTGCCGTCGGGGGTGATTTTGCGGATGGTTTGGTTGGCGGAATCCGACACATAAACGTTGCCGGCGCCGTCCACAGCGACATTTTGGGGATTGAAGAAACGCGCGGCGTTGCCGACGCCATTGTTGGTCCCAGAAACCTGGCCCAAGCCCGCCAGAGTGGAAACCGAGGCGGCGCTGGTGACTTTCCGTATCGTGTCGCCTCCGACATCCGCCACGTAGAGGTTATCGGCGCTGTCCACCGCCAGGCCATTGGGCTGAACGAACCGTGCGGCACTGCCGACGCCGTCGTTGGTGCCCTGCAATCCGGGGCTGCCGGCAAAGGTCGTGACCACCCCCGCGGGCGTGAGCTTGCGAATCGTCCGGTTCACGTTGTCCGCCACGTAGATATTCCCGGCACTGTCCTCGGCCGTGCCCTGGGGGTTGTTGAAAAGGGCACTGATGCCCGTGCCGTTGCCGTTCGTGCTGCCGGTGACTCCGACCTGGCCGGCCACGGTCGTGACAACTCCGGCAGGGGTCACCTTCCGAATCGTTTGATTGCCGGTATCTCCCACAAAGAGATTGCCGTTAGTGTCGACTGAGAGGCCGATCGGGGTTGTGAACCGTGGTGCTGCGCCAACCCCGAAGCCGTCGCAGTAGCCTTTGGCGGCGGGGGTGCCGGCGATGGTGGTGACCATCCCGGCAGGAGTGATCTTGCGAATCGTGTTGTTGAAGGTATCTGAAACGAAAAGATTACTTGCCGTATCAATCGCGATGGCGTGAGGAATGTTGAATTGCGCGGCGGCCCCGGTGCCATCCGCGGTGCCAGGATTGCCCGGTTGGCCTACGAAGTTGGTAAAAGCGTAAGGAGTGTAGATAGACTGCGCGCGGGTTCGGGCGGCGACCGGCGCAAGTGCGACAACGGCGAGGGCAAAGGTGAGGCAACGGGAAGTGTTCATAAGTCTATCCGGTGCGAGCCTGGCTGGGCGCAGAGTACAGTTTTGGATGGCGATCGTCGTGAGCAAGGCTGATGGACGTCATGCTACTAACGAATGGTGAGAATTAAAAGCAAAATTGGGGAGACGAGCCAGGCCGGGCTAAGTGCAGGAAACGAGGTTAGGGGTGTCGGTGCCCGCCAGGATTCCGATTGCGGATTAGGCCATTATCCCAACCCGCTGGGAATCCTTCGCGAACAGCAAGGGGTACAGGATAGTGGCGCGTTCACAACGTTGATGACCGACATGGGCCGATTGGATCGCTTGGGGTTGACTTTGGGCGGCGGGCGTGCGTTATGGAGGCAACAAAGGTGAAAAATGAGCACGACGAAATACGAATTCTCACTTCCTCACGTTGGCGACGGAAAGGGCAGGTTCGGAACGGCAACAGCAATTCTACGGAGCGCGGTCCTGGGAGTTTTACTGGCAGGAATCCCCGCATCGGCGGCGCAGGGCGACCAACCGGTTGAGGAGAAGCCTCGGAACATTGTCGCGGTCTTTCGGCTGGGGGGACCGTTAGCGGAAGTGCCCTCCGATGACACTCTTCAAATGTTTGGAGCGGCTGGAACCTCGCTACAGGAGTTGGTTGCGGCGCTGGGCAAGGCCGCCGTGGATTCGGCCGTCAAGGCAGTGGTGATCCTGCCCGAAAGCGACTGGCTGGGCCTGGCTCAGGTGGAGGAATTGGGCGCGGCAATGTCGCTGGTTCGCGCGCACGGCAAGGAAGTGTATGTCCACGCGGCTTCACTGATGATGGGGCGGTATGTGCTTGCGTGCGGGGCGTCGCGGATCAGCGTGGTACCGACCGGCCCGGTGGTGGTATCCGGCCTGAACGCGAGTTCCTTGCACGTGCGCGGGCTGTTGGACAAGCTCGGCGTCAAACCCGATTTCGTGACGGAAGGCGCCTACAAGAGCGCGGCGGAACTGTTCATGCGCGAACAACCCAGTCCCGAAGCCGACCAAATGATGAATTGGCTAATGGACAGTTGGGACGCGACGTTGAAGGACCGCATCGCCCGGGGCCGAAAGGCGGACGCAGCGAAGGTGCAGGGTTGGATCGACACCGGAATGTTCAGCGCCGAGCAAGCGAAGGCTTCCGGGCTGATCGATGCGGTCGAGCAACGCGAGGGCTTTGAAGGGATGCTCAAGGAAAAGTATGGCCAGGATGTTCTCTTCGATAAACGATACGGCCGAAAGCACCCGGCCGACACAGATTTCTCGTCCCCGCTGGCATTTCTGAAAATCTGGTCCCAGATCTTCGGCGGGCCTGAGAAAAAGGGCGAGGCGAAGCCAGCGGTGGGGATTGTCTATGTGAACGGCCCGATCATGACGGGAAAAGGGACGGCCAGCCCGTTCGGGGGAACCCTTGGGGCATTCAGCAGCGACGTGCGCGAGGCTTTGGAGAAGGCGACGGCGGATGACGCAATTAAGGGGGTGGTGTTGCGGATTGACTCGCCTGGAGGATCGGGCGTTGCCAGCGAGATCATTCTCGACGCGACCCGGCGGCTGAAGGCCAAGAAGCCGTTCGTGGTTTCGATGGGAGACGTGGCCGGCAGCGGGGGTTATTACGTGGCGTGCGCCGCCGACACGATTTTCGCCGATGCGACGACTGAGACTGGGTCCATTGGCGTGCTGGCCGGCAAACTGGCGACGACCGAAATGTGGAGGAAGGCCGGGATTACGTTCAAGGAGTACAAGCGCGGACAGAACGCCGGCATGTTCTCCACCGATGATGTATTCACCGAGAGCGAGCGGGCGCGGCTGCGGGCTTTCATGGACGAGGTCTATGGGGTTTTCAAGAAACATGTGACGGAGATACGAGGCAACCGGCTTAAGAAACCGATCGAGGAACTGGCCGGCGGCCGGGTCTATACCGGCAAACAGGCTTTGGAGCTGGGGCTGGTGGACCGGATCGGGACGATGAGCGACGCGGTCGCCTTCGCGGCTGATCTGGCGAAATTGAGCGACTACGACACGCGTGTGGTCCCCGAGCCCAAGAACTTCCTCGAGCAGTTGACGGAGCGCATTTCCGGCGAGAAAGATGAGCCGGGACACGTTGGGTTTGCGGCCAGTGAGGGTTCGCTGCTCAAGCTGGCTGCGCCGTATTTGGAGAACCTCGACCCGCGGCGCATTGCGGCGGTGGCCTCGGTCCTGAGCCGGCTCGAAATGTTGCAGCAGGAAGGCGTGGTGCTGACGATGCCGGAGATTCGGTTGGAATAAGGTCCTGGTGAAGCTCGTCGGCGAGCAGGTCGCTGACGCGCCCGGCCCAAAGGACGGCCAAGGGCATACCAGCCCGGGGCGTTGCCCTGGACTGGTATAAAGCGGGCCGTCGGCGTGAATAAAACGAGCCTGTTTGATGGCCTCGTTATTCAGTCCGTGCAGGGACGGGTGTGGGCTTGGACTCGAAATCGCCGGCGGTGACCACGACGAGTTTCTTTGCGTCGATGTGGGTCCTCCAGGCGGTGGACACCTGGTCGGGAGTGAGCGCGCGGATATTCTTTTCGAGGGCGGCTTCGAATTCCAGCGTTCGATTCTCGTGCCGCAGGCTGTTCAGGAGGCCAGCGAGGGCAGGGTCGCTCGACCGCGCGACGATTCGCGCTTCCAAATAGCCCCGGCGGGCCTGGTCGAGTTCGTCCTGGGTTACGCCATCACGCACCAGGCGGTCCAACTCCTCGCGGGCGGCCGTTTCGAGGCGGCCGATATTGCGCGGGTTGCAGATGGCGGTGACAGTCAGGACTGCGCGCTGATCGAAGGGGGAGACACTGAGACTGGAAGAGACGCCATAAGACAGGCCTTCTTTTTGCCGGATGCGATCGCCGAGGCGCGAGGAGAGCGCGCCGCTGCCGAAGATGTAATTGCCGATGAGTATGGCCGGGTAATCCGGGGCGTCGTCGCGCAAGGGAAAGAGCACGCCAGCGGCGTAGGTGGCGTTGGCCTTGTCGGGCGTGTTGAGCTGACGCTGAGAGCCTGCGACCTCGCGCGTAATGGGCATAGCGATGCGAGCGTAGGGCCTGGCCGCTTCCCATCCGGCCAGGGCGGCTTTCAAAATCGGCAGGCAAGCTTCCTGGTCAAAATCGCCGACGATAGTCAGCTCACCGGACTGCGAGCCGAGGTACTCGCGATAGAGCTGCGCGACCTGGGCGTAGGTGACCGATTTCAAGCGCTCGAGCGATTCGTCGACGCCGGGGACGTACCGTACGTCGCCTTTAGGATGCGGATTCAGCTCCTGCTGCAACAAACGCGGGCCGAGGGCGCCGGGTTCGGTGCGCATTTGTTCGATGGAAGCCACGCGCGCGCGTTTGAGGACGTCAAACTCTTCGGAGGGCAGGGCGGGTTCGCGCAGCACCTGGCGCAGGATCTCGAGCACAGCCGGCAGTGTGTCGCGTTTAGCCTGCACCGAAAAGCTAACGGCTCCGAGTGCCCCGCCGGCGGGAGGCCCGCCTCGTCCACGGCGGCCGCCGCCACCACCGCCGCCTGCGCTGATAGTCGCCTTCAACCGATCCAACTCGTCGCGCATTTGCTGGTAGGGCAGCTTTTTAGCTCCGCGCAGCATCAGGTCAGGCAGGAATCCGGCTGCTGATTCGAGCCCCTTCAAATTCTCCTCGTTGCCGTAATGGAGTGCCAGCGTCAGATGCACCTCCTCGCCGCGAGATTTCTTCGGCAGGAGAGTGACTTTAATGGCTTCGGGCAATTCGAGCCGTTGCACCCGGGCCTCGACGTTCTGCGGTGTGGCGTCGAAAACCTCACCTTCGATGATTGCGGCGCGGCCTTTGTAGGTTGACACCAACGCGGGAATATCGGGCGTGGGCGGGATGTCGATGCGTTCGGGTTTTTCGGTGGGGATGAATATGCCTACGGTGTGGTTGTTGCGTTGAAGGTAGCGCGCCGCGACGGTTTGGACCTGGGCGGGGGTGACCTGTTCGAGGCGATCGCGATGGAGGAAGTAGAGCCGCCAGTCGCCCTGGGCGGCCCATTCACTAAGCGAGACGGCGATGCGGCTGGTATCGGTGGCCGCCATTTCGCGGGCCTTAAGGAGCTGCTGTTTGGCGCGGTTGACTTCCTGATCGGTTACAGGTTTGGAGGCCAGGTGCTCGACATCGGAAATGAGCAGATCGCGGACCTCATCGAGCTTGTCCGGTTGAACCTCGGCACCGACCTCCATCAGCCCCGGATCGTGCTCTCCGGATGCGTACGAAAAGACATTAATCGCCTTTTTGGTTTCGACGAGAGATTTGTAGAGCCGCCCGGAAGGCTGAGTGCTGAGAATGTTGGCCAGGACCTGCAACGCCGGCCAATCCTCGTTCGGGCCAGCTGGGATATGATAGGCGACCTCGATGGCGCCGACGTCGCCGACGCGCCGCAGTGTGACGGTGCGTTCGCCGTCCTGGGCCGGTTCTTCGGTGTAGGTCGTCTCCAATGTGCGCGTGGGGCGCGGGATGGGGCCAAAATACTTTTGGACCAGCTCGAGCGCTTTGGCTTCATCGAAGCGTCCCGCGACGACCAGCACGACGTTATCAGGCTGATAATACTTTTTGTAGAAGGCCTGCAGACGTTCGATCGGCACGCGTTCGATGTCGCTGCGATTCCCGATGGTGGGCTTGCCGTAGTTGTGCCAATTGTAGGCGGCGGCGGCGACACGCTTGCCCAGGACGCCCGCGGGCGAGTTTTCACCGCGCTCGAATTCGTTGCGCACGACGGTCATTTCGGATTCGAGGTCCGCGCGTTTGATGTAGCTGTTGACGAGGCGGTCGGATTCGAGGTCGAGGCCAAACGCGAGGTTTTCGTCGCTGGCCGTCATCGTTTCAAAGTAATTGACGCGGTCGCTGGAGGTGCTGCCGTTGAACTGGGCGCCGTGCTCTTGCAAGGCTTTGGGAACCGCCGGATGCCGGGGTGTACCTTTGAACACCATGTGTTCCAAAAGGTGCGCCATGCCGGTTTCGCCATATCCTTCCTGCCGCGAGCCGACCAGGACCGTCATGTTGACCGTCACTTTTGACTGCGAACGGTCGGGAAAAACCAAAACGCGCAATCCATTATCGAGCTGGTACTCGGTGATGCCCTCGACGGAGGCGACCTTGCGGGGCGGTTCGGCGGCCAGGCTGAGAGTGAGGGTTGAGATAAGAGCGACGCCGGCTAAGAAGCTAATCCTGTCCATGCGGCAGAGACTCGGAGATCCGGCATGACGATTCAAGTGCATTTTCCCCAGGCCCCAGACATTTCAACCCCGTACGAAACGCCAACAGATCGGAGCGCTGCCATGTTGCCGGCTTAGGCTGTGCGGACGGTGTGATCCGGCAAAATTCCGGCGCTCCGCCATGGCAGGTATGGAATCTCCGTCCTAAGCGATCGTGAGCGGGCCGTCGAAAACGGTCAGGCTGATGACTTCGGTGCGAGCGACGTGGGGCCCGTGGCGAACGCCCTTTGGCGCGTAGAACAGGGCACCGGTGGTGTAGGTAACGCCAGATTCCTCCCATTCGCCGGAGAGCACGTAAGCCCATTCGTTCGCGTCCGGGTGCGTGTGCGCCGGGATGGTGTGGCCAGCCTTGAATTTGCGCAGCACGACGACTCCACCGGTTTTCTCATGCTTGTGCAGGGGCATCAACTCCACGCCATCGTACGGTCCGGCCTGCCAGGTCTTATCAGCTGTTAATGCGACGTAGGGAAACATGGTTTCATGGAAGCGGACCGGAAGGAATTTGCAAGCGCAGAACCAGCGCATTGGCAGGAGCATAGGACCGCAAAGTCATGGGGAGGAAGAGGGAGCGAAACCGCCGAATTGCAGCGGCTGAGCCCGAGGATGTTTGAAACGAGCTCGTGTTTGCGTTCCGGGACGCCTTCCAAGAGCCTATGGCGAAATAGCTTATTGCCAGCTCTCAAGAATGAGAATGGTGTCAAACCTGCTGATTCGGGTTAGTTAGGCGAATGAATATGGAGCAGGACCGAGTCTTCGGGAAGCGGATACTCCTTGCGGATGACCAGCAAGGGGTGCGGGAGGCGATCCGCTTTCTGCTCCTGGTGGACCAGCATACCGTTACGGAGGCGCGCAACGGCAAGGAGGCGCTGGATTTGTTTGCGCCGGGGCGGTTTGACCTCGTGGTTACGGATTACGCTATGCCTGTGATGTCGGGCAACGAGCTGGCCTTTAAGATCAAGCAAGTAGCGCCGTCACAGCCGATTCTCATGATCACGGCATATTCCGAAGAGCTCGGAAAAGCCGACAACCCGGTGGACGCGGTGCTGAACAAGCCGTTTTCCTTTGCGGAGTTGCGCCGGGCGATTGCGAGGCTGGTGGGAGCGGGGTGTGTGGCGAAGGCGAGTTGAGGGTAGTTGAATGTTAAGGAAGGTAGGGCTCGCGAGGACGCTCGCCCTCCCAGGAACGCGGGGCGGGTTAGTTCTTCACGAGTTGGGGAACTGGCGCTTTCTCCCGGGCGGGTGCGTTCAGACTAGAGGAAGAACTGGTCGAAGGTGATTTCATCGTTAGGGCGAGAACGGCGCCGACGAGGAGGAGGATCGCCGAGATCATAAAGGCATTGGTGTAGGTCCCGTACCAGTCACGAATCCAGTCGCCAAGGTAGGGGCTAGTTGATGGACCACGGCGTGGTCGCCGAATATCCGATCTTTAGCATCGCCAACAAAAACAGGTGATGTCAGACTCGACAAAACTCACGGCCGAAGCGGATCATCTTTCTTCAGAACATTTTAGCGTTGGGAAGGTAAGAGGCCGGGGACGTGGCCGTCCCCGCCCCGGTCGAAGCACTCGTGAACACGTCCGAACAGAGCAAACCAGCGGCTGGGCAGGCAGCATCGCCAGTCTCGACCCGGCTGGGGTCGCTCGACGCCTATCGCGGGCTGGTGATGTTCCTGATGATGGCGGAGGTGCTGGAGCTGAGACGCGTGGCGCGCGCCGTGCCCGGCAGCGGTTTTTGGCAGTTTTTGGCGCATCACCAAAGTCACGTCGAGTGGGTGGGCTGCTCGCTGCACGACCTGATCCAGCCGTCGTTCTCATTCCTGGTGGGGGTGGCGTTGCCGTTCTCGCTGGCAAGCCGCGCGGCCAGGGGGCAATCGCGGGGGCGGATGACGGTCCACGCGCTGTGGCGCGCATTGTTGCTGGTGCTGCTCGGGGTGTTTTTAAGGTCAATCGGCGCGCCCCAGACCTATTGGACGTTTGAGGACACGCTCAGCCAGATCGGGCTTGGATACGGGTTGTTGTTCGTGCTTGGGTTCCGGCCGCTGCGATGGCAATGGATTGCGCTAGGGGTGATCCTGTTTGGCTATTGGGCGGCGTTTGCGCTTTACCCGCTGCCGGGACCGGACTTTGACTATCCTCGGGTGGCGGTGCCGAGCGATTGGCCGCACCTGATGACGGGGTTTGCGGCGCATTGGAACAAGAACAGCAATCTGGCCTGGGCCTTCGACACGTGGTTCCTGAACCTTTTTCCACGCGAGAAACCTTTTGTGTGTAATGGCGGCGGGTACGCCACGTTGAGTTTCATCCCCACTCTAGGAACTATGCTGCTGGGCTTGATTGCCGGAGGCGTGCTACGGAGCGAACGCCGTCCCTGGGGCAAAATCAAGTGGCTGGCGACGGCTGGGCTCATTGGGCTGGTGTCCGGCTATGTGCTCGGTTGGCTGGGAATTTGCCCGGTGGTAAAGCGAATCTGGACGCCGAGTTGGGTGCTGTTCAGCGGAGGCTGGTGTTTCCTCATGATGGCGGGTTTTTATGCCGTGCTAGATGTCCTAAGATTCAAGAGCTGGGCGTTCCCGCTCGTTGTGATCGGGATGAACTCCATCGCAGCGTATTGCATGGCGCATTTGTTCGATGGGTTTGTCTCGAGCAGCTTGCGGACACACTTTGGCGCAAACGCCTTCAAGTCCGTGGGCCAGCCGTATGAGCCATTACTGCACGGCGCGGCCATACTGGCCGCGCTGTGGCTGATGCTCTTCTGGATGTATCGAAGGAAGATCTTCCTGCGGATATAGTCACCCACCGAGCCGTCCTGAGTGTGAGAGATGCGTCTCGACGGCTGGTTGAGGACAACCAGCCCTACCATGTTGTGGCGAACGAGTACGTGCCGGAGCCAACTGAAATGAGGACAGTTTGACCCTCTTGCCGGAAGAGCTTCACGCCGGCTGCCGTTTGGAGTGAGTGTCCGGACTCGGTAATAGTTGAGGCGTCAGCGGTCGGGAGGGCGACCAGTGCGGTTGAATTGGCTGGGATCGTTACGTTGAGCAGGAACTTTCCATTTGCATGCTCCCATTCCGAGGAGATCAAACCGCGGACGCTCCGATAGGCGACCGAAGCGGAAGTGAGCTTTTCATCCGGACGCGGTGCGATCAGGATTTCCTTGAAAGCTGGGGCGGCGCGCAGGATGCCGCCGATGTTGTCCACCATCCAGGCATAGACGGCGCCGAAGGAGTAGTGGGCAAAGGAATTCATACCCGGGTCCTGGAAGCCCTTTTCCGGGGTCCAGCCGTCCCAGCGTTCCCAGATGCTGGTGGCGCCCTCCTTGATCGAGAAGCCCCAGGACGGGAACGTGTCGTTGTGGAGGAGCCGGTAAGCGACATCGGCGCGGCCGATTTTCGAAAGGACGGGCATAAGGTCTTTGGTGCCGATGAACCCAGTGGAGAGGTGCCAGTCGCGCTTCTCAATGTCCTCTACCAGGTATTGGGCGGCTTGTTTCGCCTTTTCACCCTGCACCAAGTCGAAGGCCAGCGCGAGCACGTAGCAGGTTTGGGTGTTGCCTTTAATGCGGCCGTCAGGTTTGACGTAGGCCTGGTTGAAGGCGCCGCGGATCCGTTCGAAAAGCGCGTTATACTTGGCCGCGTCTTCCGTCTTGCCAAGCGCTTCCGCAGCCTGGGCGGTGAGCTTGGTACTGTAGGCGAAATAGGCGGTATAAATGACGTCCTTAGGCGTTTCGGCCTTGATGTTGAGCCAGTCGCCGAAGCAGTGATACTTCTCCGGAGGAAGCAGGTCCGAGGTGCTCCGCTTGCGGCAGAACTCGATGAACCGGGTCATCGCGTCGTAGTGTCTTCCAAGCTCGCGCCGGTCGGCATAGACGCTGTAGATGGTCCAGGGGCAGATGACGCCGGCGTCGGCCCACGCCGGTCCGCCGTCGTCGTTGGCGACCTTGACCGGGGCGACGCAAGGGAACTGGCCGTCGGCGCGTTGGCCGTCCTCATCGAGGTCCACCAGCCATTTGGTGAAAAAGGCCTGCACGTCGGTATTAAGCGTAGCGGTACGAACATAGACCTGGGCGTCGCCGGTCCAGCCGAGCCGCTCGTCGCGCTGCGGGCAATCCGTGGGGATGTCGATGAAATTGGCGCGTTGTGTCCAATAAATGTTCCGGTGCAGCCGGTTGAGCATCGGGTCGGAGCAGGAAAACTCGCCGACCAGTGGGGTATCGCTGCTCAGGGCAACGCCGACGACGGTGTCGGGTGCGGGTTTCTGCTTCAGGCCGGTGACCTCGATGTATTGAAACCCGTGAAAGGTGAAGCGGGGCTGCCAGATTTCGAGGCCTTTGCCTTTGCAGATGTACGTATCGGTGGCGCGGGCGCTGCGGAGGTTGGTCGTGTAAATTGTGCCGTCCGGATTCAACCTTTCCGCGAAGCGCAGGGTGATTTTCCGGCCCGCCGAACCGCGCACTTTAAGACGGGCGAGGCCGGCGAAATTCTGTCCGAGGTTGAGCACGTAAACGCCAGGTTGGGGCTCGGTGATTTGCTGGGGTTTGAATTCCTCGATGGCGCGCACCGGGGGACCGGGATGAACCTGGACGACGGGCTGCACCTCGTTGCTGCCTACGACCACTTGGTCCCATTGGCCGACGCCGGTACCCGCCTCGTCCCAGCCCTGAACCTCCCGCCGGGCGTCATAGGTTTCGCCCTTGAGGAAATCGGCTTCCAGTATCGGCCCGGTGGTTGCCCTCCAGTCAGAACCGGTGGCAACGTCGATTGAGGAGCCATCAGCAAAATCGACGTGCAATTGAGCGCGGACCCGCGGCAACCTGCCATAAAGGTCACGTTTTCGGCCGTAGCCGACGTAGCCGCTAAACCAGCCATCCGCCAGGACAGCACCGAGCGCGTTGTCGCCCTGCCGAACCAAGCCCGTCACATCGTAGGCGCGGTAATAGACGCGTTTGGCGTAATCAGTCCAGCCAGGGGTGAAGTAATCGTCGCTCACACGTTTGCCATTGAGGTGCAGATCCACCAAACCGAGGGCGGTGCCGTAGAGCGTGGCGCGGAGGACCGGTTTTCCGAGTTGAAACTGTTTGCGCAGGTAAGACGGCGGCGGCAAATGTTCTCCAGCCAGGTTCAACTTGCCCCACGGGTCACTCCCGTAGTCTCCGACAACCTGGGCGTTTGGCCAAGGTTTGGTATCGAAGGGCCACTCGAGCCAATCGTCGCCCGGCTGGTCTGTGGATTTCCAGGAATCGTCAGTCACGAGCGTGATAGGCTGGCCACCTTCAGTGGTGACGACAACCTTCGCCAGCAGTCCGGCCGGCCCTTCCTTGGCGTTCTCCACCAACACGCGGATTTCGTTGTCGCCCGGTTGAATCAACTGGGTGATGTCCGCCTGGCGGACCTCGCGCCAACTGTCATCTTTGGGCTCGCTGCCAAGGACCTTGCGCCCATTGACCACGAAACTCATCGCGTCATCGGCTGTGGCGAAGGCCTCGGCCCTTTTTACGGTTGCGCCACCGGGTAACGCGAAACGAGCCAGGAACAGGCGGTGGCATTTAGGTACGCTGCCCGCTTTGTCAGCGGCGTGCCAAATCCATTTCGCCTCCGAGAGCGGGGATTCCTCGGTCGAAGCTCCGCGCGCTTTGTCGTAGCCGATCCATTCGGCTTTCCAATCCTCCGGCTTGAGCAGCCCCATCGACCATCGCGCGGGCCTGCTCCAGGGCGATTCGCGGCCATCCTGATCCCAGACTTTCACCTTCCACAAGCAAACCTGGTCGGACGCGAGTGGCTTGCCTTGATAAGCGACGTTGAGCGTGTCGTCGCTGTTGACCAGCGTGGTGTCCCACAAATCGCCGTAATTCTTCTTGAGCGAATCTTCCGAGCTGGCAACCAGAACGCGATACGCGGTTTGGCGCTGATTGCGCTCGCCCGATTCATCCACCCAACTCAAGCGCGGCGCGGTCTCCTGCAAACCGATGGGCTCGACGAGCGATTCACACCTGAGGTAAGCGGGCATGAGACCCTTGCCATTGTAGTGTGTTTCAGACTCCGCAGGGCCAACAGCGGCGCGGGTGATGTTCGGCAGGAGCATCAGCAAAAGGGCCAAAGCCGGCACCGCACTAATTACGCGAAAAGTCGCCGCACGAAATCGCCCGAAGGGTCCAGCGAGTTCGAAACACGAGTCAGAAGAGGGAGAGGGTTCTGGTTGACTTTTCATGGCAGGGGTTGGTTTAGCAAGAATTCGGCCGGAGGCAAGCGTACAGAGCGGTCGGACCGCAGGTTTCCAAACCTGCTACCGCCGTGGCGGGACCGACTTTCACGTCAGCAGGTCGTAGAACTCGCAAGGAGTCAGCAGGTTGGAAACCTGCGAGACGGCAGGCTTGGAAGCCTGCGCTACGTTTAAGGATGTGAAGTCTTCGAGCCGGGGCTGTCGCCCGCACAGGGAATAAGCAGCCCGTTTTAGAAATCGGCTAACGAGGGGCGGGCCAGGCGCGACCGTACTGCACAGGTGGCTCGATGGCCGCGCCGAGAGTCTGCGCTGCGCGGAGGGGCCAGTTGGGATCGCGCAGCATCTGGCGCGCGAGGAGGACGATATCAGCCCGGCCTTCGCGAATGATCTCATCGGCCTGGTTTGCGTCGGTGATAAGGCCAACGGCGGCCGTGGCAATGTCCGCTTCGCGCCGGATGCGCTCCGCCAGAGGGACCTGGTAACCCTGGCCAATCGGAATTCTCGCGCCCGGCACCAGGCCGCCGGAGCTGCAATCGATTAGAACAACGCCCTCGCGTTTGAGGAGCCGCGACAGCTCGACCGATTGATCGAGGTCCCAACCGCCGGGGACCCAGTCGGTGCAGGAGAGACGGACGGTTAGGGGAAGTGGATCCGGCCAGGCCGCACGAACGGCGCGGGTGGTTTCGAGCAAGAAGCGGACGCGGTTCTCGAAGCTGCCGCCATAGGCGTCGGCGCGGTGATTGCTCAAGGGCGAAAGGAACTCGTGACTCAGGTAGCCATGCGCCGAATGAAGTTCGAGCCATTCGCAGCCTGCGGTCAGAGCGCGTTTGGCGGCAGCCGCGAAATCTTGTTGGACCTTTGCGATTTCGGCCCGGGAAAGTTCGCACGGCACCTTGGTGAGGTTGTCCCCAAAGGGCAGGGGACTCGGTGCCAGCGTAGGCCAACCGCCGGCGTTATCTGCCAGGTGCGCGCCGCCCTCCCAAGGCCGGGCGGCGGAAGCTTTCCTGCCGGCGTGGGCGAGCTGGATACCAGGAATGGCGCCGTGTTGTTTGATGAAACGATTAATGCGCGCGATGGGTGCGATGTGTTTGTCGGCCCAAATTCCGGCGTCGCCGGGTGTAATGCGTCCCTCAGGCGACACCGCAGTGGCTTCGGCAATGACCAGCGCGGAGCCGCCCACCGCTCGCGCGCCGAGATGCACCAGGTGCCAGTCCGTCGCTACCCCATCCTCCGAAGAATACTGGCACATGGGTGAAACGCCGATGCGGTTGCGCAGCGTCACCGACCTCAGCCTGAACGTGTCGAATAGATTCGGCATAGTACAGCCGCTACCCATCGTTTACTTTGCGGCAGCATGCAACTGGGTTTTGCCCTGCCTGTTTCCGCGATGCGACGGCCTCAGTCGCCCGCACGATAGGCCTTGGCAAGCAGCGTAATCGGATGAATCACCCGGAGGTTCAGGCCCTTTTGTTTCGCGCCGTTGATAAGCTGCAAAAGACAGCCCGGGTTTCCGGTCGCCACGATGTCAGCACCGGTCGATTGGATATGTTTCAGTTTGCGCTCGAGCAATTGGCCGGCCATCTCAGGTTGGATGAGATTGTAGATGCCGGCGCTGCCGCAGCACCAGGAGCTTTCGGGCAATTCGACCAGCGTTAAGTTTGGGATAGAGCCGAGGATTTGTCGCGGCTGAGCGACGATTTTCTGGCCATGCGACAAATGGCATGATTCGTGGTAGGTCACCGTTTGCGGCGGCGGCGCGTTCGCCGGAGGACTAATGCCAATTTGAACCAACCATTCATGAATGTCCTTCACCTTCCGGTCCCAGAGCTCGGCGCGCTCGCGGTAAACGGGATCATCGGCGAGCAGGCTGCGGTAGTGCTTCAGATGCGACCCGCAGCCACCAGCATTAGTGATAATCGCGTCGAACTGGTCGGGAGGAAATTGCGCGAGTTGTTTTCGAGCGAGCTGCTGCGCAAGCACCCGCTCGCCGTTATGCGCGTGGAGCGAGCCGCAGCAAAACTGCTTGGGAGGTGTGATGACTTCACAACCGTTCCGGGCGAGCACCTCAACGGTGTCGCGATTGATGTCGCTGAAAATGAGATCCTGCGCGCAGCCGATCAGCATTGCGACACGGTACTTCCGTTGGCCAACAGCGGGTGTGACGGGAAGGATGAGCTCGGCAGAAAAGTCCGGTCGGATGTTGGGGGTAATGGCTTCGAGCTCGCGCAGGCGTCGAGGGAGCAAGTTCAAGACTCCACTCCTGCGGAGCAGGCGTTGAAAGCCCAGTTGTTGGTAAAGCCTCAAGGCCCGGCCTGCCAGTTGGAGCCGGCTGAGGTCCATGAAGAGCCAGCGTACTGCGAACGCGCGAATCAGGTTGCGTTTGGGCGACCGCAGCACGCCGCTGGCCTCGGCTTCGGCGCGCGCGTGCTCGAACAATTCCGCGTAGTTCACCCCGGCAGGGCAGGCAGTCATGCACGCCAGGCAGCCCAGGCAGAAATACATCTCGTCCGCAAAGGTTTTGGTCATGACCATCTGGTCATCGGCCACTGCCCGCATCAGGGCGATGCGGCCGCGCGGGCTGTGCCGCTCGACCTTTGTCGCGTCATACGTCGGGCAGGTGGGCAGGCAAAGCCCGCAATGCATGCACTGCTGGAGGACCGAGTAATCGAGGCCCTTGAGGTGCGAGGAGGAACTGCTCATTTCCTCAATCAAACATCTTCCCGGGATTCAAAATCCCACTGGGGTCCAGCGTCCGGCGGAATTCTCGCATCACGCGCATCTGGGTGTCGCCGGCGAATTTTGGGAGGAAAGACTTTTTGGCGACACCGACGCCATGTTCTCCAGTGATTGTGCCGCCCAGGCGAATGGCTTCGTCGAAGATTTCCTTGAAGGCTTCTTCGACTCGACGCATCTCCTCCTGGTTCCGTTCGTCAGTCAGAAATGTGGGATGCAAATTGCCGTCGCCCATGTGCCCGAAGGTGCCGATGCGCAGCCGATGTTTCGAGGCGACAGCCGCCACGAAACGAATCATTTTCGCCAGTTCGCTGCGCGGGACAGTCGCATCTTCAAGGATGGTTGTGGGGGAGACGCGCGCGAGGGCAGAGAACGCGCTTCGCCGCGCCGTCGCCAGCCGGGAGGCTTCGGCATCATCTTTGGCTACACGGACTTCCACCGCGCTATTCTTGCGGGCGATCTCCTCCATGCGAGCCGCTTCCTCGGCCACCGCGGCGGGATGACCATCGGTTTCTATCAGCAGCAACGCTTCGCAGTCCAGCGGCAGGCCGACTTTGGCAAAGTCCTCCACGCATCGAATGGTGGTGCGGTCCAGGAACTCGAGTGTGCAGGGGATAATCTGTGCTGCAATAATATCCGAAACGGTCTGGGCGGCCTGGTCCATTTGCGCAAACGTCGCGACCATGGTCTTTTTCGCGGCGGGCTTCGGAATCAACTTCAATAAAACTTTCGTGATGACGCCCAGCGTTCCTTCCGAGCCGATGAAGAGGTCTTTCACCGAGTAACCGGCGACGTCCTTCACGCACTTGTTGCCGGTCCACAGAACCTCGCCATTCGCAAGGACGACCTCCAGCCCCATCACATAGTTCCGCGTGACGCCATACTTGAGTCCGCGCAAACCGCCGGAATTTTCCGAGACATTGCCGCCGATGGTCGAGATCTTCATCGAACCTGGGTCAGGCGGGTAAAACAGGCTGGCCGCGGTGGAGGCATCAGAGATAGCCTGAGTGGTAGCGCCGGCCTCGGCGAGCAGGGTGAGGTTCGCGCGATCGAGTTCCAGGATGCGGTCCATCTTGGCCAGGCACAGGACCAGACAATCCGGAACAGGGAGGCTGCCGCCGCTCAGACCCGTGCCCGACCCGCGCGTGACGACCGGGATCTTGGCCTGGTTCGCCATTTTCAGGGTCGCCGTCACCTGTTCGGTGTTAATGGCGAAAACGACACAGCCCGGCATCTGGCGCAGCGCGGCGGTCCCGTCAAAGGAGTAGGGGATGAGGTCCTCCTTCTCCGTCAGCACATTGCCGGCACCGACGATGCGGCGAAGTTCGGGAAGCGAGTTCTGAGCGGCAGCCATAAGATTCGCGAACGGAGCATGGGAAAGTTAGGTTCCCAGGTCAAGGAAGCCAACGCTGCCGACATCCCCGCGCGGTTTTCCTTTACGGCTCGCGCAACGGAATGAGAAGCTTTTGCCCAACCCGAAGTTTCGTCGGATCGAGACCGGGATTGGCGTGAAAGATGTCCTTTGTCGAGGTGTTAAAGCCAGCTTGAGCAACCGCCCGGACGATCGACGCGAGTGAGTCGCCAGGTTCGACCCTGTATTCATAGGCGACGGCGGGTCCTGCGGAATCATTCACCACACCATCAATGTCGGATGGCATCGATAGCGACTCGTTGTCTTCGGCTTCCCTCTCCTGGTCCACGCTCATAGAGCCCTCTCCGACCCCGTTCTCACGCGGAGCCATCTTGGGCGGCTCCGCGCTGCTCAGCTCTTCCGGCGCCGCGTGGGGCTTCACCTCCCGACGAATGATATTTCCGTTCTCGTCAAGTTCCGGAAACCATCGCCGACGGTCCGCCTCGGTGCCCAGCGCGGTTTTGCGGTTGCGCCAGACCAGCGCTTTGTAAAAAAGGTCGGCTGTTTGCGGGTCACGGTTTTTTAGCCAGGAGCCGGCGGTCCAAAGAACGCGGGCGGTTGCATCGGAATTGTTTGGCATGAGTTTAGCCGCCTCCCACGCAAGCGCCGCGGCCTGGTAGCGATAATGGAACCGTATTTCAGGGTCGGCGTGGTGTTCGGTAGAGCGACGTGCTTCCTCCGGGCTCGCGACCAGGATGGCGGCGCCCTCGTTGGTGGTACGATCTGCCGTGGTTACGCCTTCCTCGAACTCGCCTCCGTGGATGTGCCAATCGGGTTGGACCTCCGTGCCGATGAGTTCCATGCCATTGGTCCGCGTGATGACCGCCGCCTCAAACAGCGCTTTGGCGCGTTGGTCAACCGAAAGCGTTTCGTCCCACCCCATTTTAAGCCCCTGCACAAGCAAATCGAAAGGCGCAACCCACTCCGCAGGATAATAAGCGCGAGCCTCATCGCTGCGGAAAGAACGTGTCAGACGCCGCGCCAACAGGTAACGGATTTGCTCACGCAATTTGGCCGGGCATACTTCGTCGGCGCCGAACTGGGCCTCTTCTTCAGTAGCTTGCCGGGCGGGAACCGTCGGCCAGTGGGTATCGACGTAGGCTTTGAGTTCATCCACAGTCAGGACACGTTCTGCGACGAAGGCGGCATCCATCCAAAAGCCGGCGTGCAGCAGCGCGTCCAGCGCCTGGGTGTATTCCCGTCGGGCCAGGCGCACGACCCCCAGCTCCCCGAGAACCTGCCGTTCGATCGGGATCCGATCGAGAAGACCGCTGGCCCTGTCGATGAACAATGTGTCCCTGAGTGTGGCCGGGGCGACCTCGTTGGTCCCTTGCGGCGCGACTGGGAAATACTGTGCAACTTTGGCCAGTAGAGCGGCCGCGGCCTGGACCTTTCCGGCGCGCAAAAGGAGTTTGGACTGCAACCATCCAGCCACAGGTGAACCCGGGGCTCGTTTGATCCAACGTTGCGCCAGGTCCATTTCATTGGCCCGGTAGGCCGCGAGCGCGAGCTCCTCGGCGGATTCGACATCCTTGACTTCCGCAGCCTCCACGGCCGCGAGCCAGGTCCGGGTCACGCTGCCAGGCTGCGGGTCCGCAGTTCCGCCGCCTGCCCCATCTTGGAGATCGAGCGCGGTCGCGCGTTGGGAAATGAGGAAGCCCGTTATGACGCGCTGGGTGCGCGGGTTTTTCGCCAGGGCACGCAGGTGCGCCCCACCGTTGGCGAGGGCTTTGGCGGCGGCGAAACGCAGAGAATTGGTCGCACTGCTATCGCCGGCAGCGAGCTGATCCAAGTAGAGTTCGACCGCGCGCTCGTAATGCATTTGGCGCAGGTAGATTCGCGCTTCAAGGCCGAGACTGGCGGCAGCAAGGCCAATGGAATCTTTAAAGCCCTGCTGCGCCAGCTCGCGTACCTGCTGGAAGCAATGGACGGCCTTTTCGGGAGAATTCGTCTCCCACGACCGGCCCAGCATGAAGGCGGCCCAGGTGGACTTAAAGCGGCGCTCAGCCTTCGGCCGTTCGAGCACTCGTTCCCAGGCCTGGCGAGCCAGTCCTTTGTCTTCGAGGGCCGGATTGTGCCAAGCGATGGCGCCTTCGAGATAGTCGGCGAACTCCGCCGGCAGGCCGGCTGGAAGTTCCAGCTTCGGAAACTTTGGAGGGGGAGCTGGTGCGTCGCCAGGATGCCCTCCTTCCTGGTCCGAGACCCAGGGGCGGGAGTTCTCCCACGACTCTCGATCGGCCACGAATTCCTGCAGTTGAAACCGCACCTTGGCGTGGGCGCTGCGAACCAGTTCCGCTGTCTCGTCGGAAACTCCGGTTCCTTTGAGGGCCGCAGTCAGGTCCTCTGATTCCGCTGTCGATGCCTCCGAGGAGAAGTTTCCGGCGCCCTGGATCGCCTGAAATCGGCTTGGAATCAGGTTCATTCGCAGAAGCTCCCGCGCGAATGATGCTTCCGGCGCTACCAGGACCGCGGCGTCGCCGCCGGAGAGGAGGTTGTTGGGAAAGTCCGGGCCGCAAGCGCAAAGCCGATTGGGGCCGGAATTACTTGCCACGGAAAGGCACAAAAACGCACAAAAACCGCCGAAGCGGCGCAAACGTTTCGGACGTACTCTGCCTTCTTTCGGCCTTAGCCGTCGGAATTCAGGCACTTGGGAGTAGCTGGTTTGTTGGCAGGCATGAATGACGAGATTCGTCTGATGTTGGATGATCTTGCTTTGGGTCCTTTTGTGGCAACAACTTTTTGAGCTCAACTTGCACCTCACGATCGTGGTTGAATCGCAGCCAACCAATGACCTGCCTTTCACCGGCGGGCAAACGGCACGACTGCGATTGATTTTGTAACCGCAGGGTGGATGGGCCTTCATCCACCGTTTCGAAGCCGCGCAGACCATCTGCCGCCAACAGGCGGGCCCCGCCTTCGCGGGACCAACGGACTTCTACTGCGAGCCGTGAGGAAATGTCGAGTTCGCCATTGTTTGCGAGGCTGATCTCCACCAGCCCCGGTTCGACCCGGCGCGATTCCGCCCGCACGCTTTCGTGGGGAGAACGCAACGCGACAATCGCACTGAGTGTCGGCCAGCGCCAGTTCAAAATGTCATTAGTTATTAACAGGCGATACCAGATGAGCCCCCGCATGGCTGGCGGATGATTTGTGGTCCAAAATTGCGTCAATTGTGCGAGTTCAATGGGGTCGGCCCTGACCTCGCGCTCCTGGACGCCAGGCGGCCACGACCGCGCTGGCCCTTCTGCGGACAGACCGACAAACCGGCCTGCGCTGTCAAAGGCGATACGATATCCGTAGGTAGGCAGGGCCACCCGGAATGGGACCTGGAAGTCGCCCGCGCGTTCGACGGCGCGCTGGGCTAGAACGGGGTCGCAGAGGGTGAACGCCGTCGTAGCATCACGCGGCCGTTCGAGCGAATGCACCTGAAGGACGTAACCGTCTGTGGCGGCAACCAGACCGCCAAAAGCAGGCTGCTTGAGCCAACTCGGCAGCGCTGTAATCGTAAGGGACACCGGCGCGATTCGCGCGCGGAGCGCCTGGACCCAAAGTCGATAGCCGTCGAGTTTGGATTCAGCACAGTCGAAGTCGAGCTGTAGTTCTCGGACCGCAAGCTGATGCTGCTTCGCTTCAGCGAGAGCGGATTGGGCCACGCCGAATATGAGCTTCGTGGCCGGAGCATCGGTCGAGAATGGACCCTGATAAGGCCCGATTCGAATCGCGATGCCCACCGGTCGCTTCGTTTTAACCAGGGTTTCGTAATGAACCGGGACGCTGACGACGCCAGGGTGTTTCCCGGTACAGGACACTTCGGCCTTTAGGACGACGAGGCCGGAAAAGTCGGCGGCGTGGTCCTGAACGGACTGGCGCACTGGCTCGGTCCAAGACCGTTGCCAGACGTAGGCCTCCTGTGACATGGGAGCAGATAGGGCTCGCGGGGACGCCCGCCCTCCCAGAAGAAGGAGAAGCAGCAAAGGAAGGATGGGGCGCTGGTGTGCCATGTCCAAGAATGTGGTTCAGTTTCGTGGACGGCTTCCAGCTCAGAACTACTGTGTTGGCGGTCTTATCAACTGCAAAACATCACGGGCGGCTACAGCTTCGTGGAAAACGATCATCGTAGGGCCCGGTTGACGCGTCTCTCCTTCGTCGGAGAGTTCCTCGTCGCTTAGCATCCCGATAGTTGAGACGTGGCCGATCGCGTTGCCGCATTGGTCGAGTACCGCCGAACCGCTGGATCCTGGGGCCCAGTCGGTCCCGACGTTGATGCGGGTCGGGGCGAACGCAGCCGAGGGCGGAGCGCTGAACGGCCTACGACCCGGGAATTGATAGAATCGATTGACAATGCCGTCGCTGAAATAGCCGCGATGGTCGAGCGGGTCGCTGTAGCAATAGGCGAGATCGCCGGGATAGACATTCGTGTTCAGAGGCAACGGTTTGAGATTCTCCGCTGCCACGCGAACGATGCAGGCATCACTGTAGCGGTTCGCGGCGAGCACCTCCGTGACAGGGAAGACCATTCCATCTTCGTCCGCCGCTACCAGGCAGCCATCCCGGATGTCGCGCCCGGGACTGATGACGTGGTAGCAAGTGGCCACCGCACCGCCTTTGTTAATCGGGTACCCACCAGCAAGGTTGACGTGCCACTGGTCGCACGTCTTGCAGAGGTAAGACCAGCCAACCCGCAAATGGCCGTGACGCGCCGCATTATACACTTCGCGCGCGGGAAGTTTCGCGGCGCTCGGCTTTGGAAGCTCCAACTGGCAGGATGGGCGCTTCAATTGTTCTTTCACCTGGGCCAGCTTGATGACGTTTGTCCCTGCAAAGAGTGCCTTGGTGGCCTTGGCAATAGCGTCGTCATACTGAGACTCACGACGACCTTGTTTATAGAGCGGCACGTCGGGCGCCTGCGCAAAGATTGGATCGCCGTCAGCAACGGTTTGCAGAAAGAAGGCTAACGCAAAGGCGCAACGAGGCAAAGACGCAGCCGACCTCCGGCAGGCTCTTTCCAGCGCTGAGTTCCTGACCGCAGATGGCAAGGATTTCGCGGATAGTCGAAAAGAAATCCGCGCAATCCGCGGTTGAATTCTGTCGGATGCGCCTTTGCCTCTTGGCGTCTTTGCGTTAAAGAGGGCCAGCGCGGCTAACAAGGTTCTCATTGGGGGATCTTCGCCGCTAATTCTTCCGCAGGGCAGGTCCAGATTTCCGCTAGCGTCGGGTGGTAGTGCGGCATGGCGGCCAACTCGTGGACGGTCATCCGTTTGGCCATCGCGGCGATGATTTCGTGAATCAGTTCTCCGCCGACCGGCCCGACGCAGGCGCCGCCAAGGATTTCACCAGCCCTTGGCTCCGCCAGCAGTTTCACGAAACCGTCCTTCGCCTCCATGATCAACGATTTGCCATGGTCATTGAACGGGTATTTGGCAACTTGATAGGGAATATTCTCCATATGCGCTCGCTGTTCGGTCAGCCCAACTGCGGCGACTTGAGGCTCGGTAAATACGATTTCCGTTAGGAGCCGGTAATCCATTTCCTTTTTGCGGTCCGGGTGGGCGATATTGTGGGCGGCAACCTCACCTTGCTGAATCGCGATGTGAACGATCTCATGCAGGCCGGTGCAGTCACCTGCCGCGTAAATGTGCGGCGCGCCGGCCTGCATGTTAGGGTTGGTCTTGACGCGTCCGCTTTGGACCTCCACCCCAGCCTTGTCCAGGCCAAGCGAACAGATGTTGGGGGTCCGGCCGAGGGCGTAGAAGACTTCGTCGGCGTGGGCTCGAAGCGTTTGCCCGTTCTGCTCGAACACGATCTCCTTCCGTCCCCCGGAGCGACGGGCATCGAGCAGCTTCGTGCCGGTGTGGAGCGTGATGCCTTCGCGGCGGAAAACATTCTCCAACTCGCCAGAGGCATCGTCGTCGAATTCTCTCAGAATACGTTGACTGCGCTGAATGAGCGTGACGCGGACACCAAACCGGGCGAAGAATTGCGCGAACTCCACCGCCACGGCTCCGCCCCCGAGCACGATGAGCGATTTGGGCAATCGTGAGAGCTTGAGAGCAGTGTCGCTGTTCAGGCAGTCCAGGTGGTTGAGTTGGGGCAGGGGACTGGGTGCGAGCGTCGACCCCGTGGCGATGACAAACGAGCCGGCGGTCAATCTGGCGCCGGTGCTGAGGTCCAGCGTATGCGGATCAGCAAAACGTGCCATTGCGCGGACGAACTTGAACTTTCCGTTGCCGAGCTGCTGCACACGGTAATCAGCGAACTCCTTGATCAGGCCATTCTTGCGGGCCATCACCTTGTTGAAGTTGAAACTGACATCTTCGGTGTGAATGCCCCACGGCTCGGCGTGGCTGGCCAGGTGCATAACCTCTGCAGCATAGAGAAGTGCCTTTGTGGGCATACACCCGCGCAGGATGCACAAACCGCCGACTTCCTCGCCCCCTTCAATCACCACGGTCTTCAGCCTTTCGGCGGCGGCGGTGCGCGCCGCGGCATAACCGCCGCTACCCCCGCCAATGATCGCTACGTCGTAATCGAAGCCGTGGTGCGCCAACGTCATGCGGTCACACTAAAGACTAAAGACTGAAGGCTAAAGGTCAAAGTCCAGGTCAGTTGCCTAGCGCGTGGCCGGGCTGGGTGCAGGTGGGAGCGGTGCTGACTGGGTTCAAAGTGTAGGCGCCGCCAGACGGGCAGACCAGGGACGCGTTGCGAAGGTAAGGCGCCAAGTCGGACATTTGCGGCAGCGCGGTCGCGGTCTTGCTATTCTCCAGCGCCCATTGCTGTTTGGCTCCGTCGAGTTGGCGGAGGTTGTTGATGCAGGCGGCGGTAGCGGTGGCGGCATCCATGGTAATGCCGTATCGCTGCCGCATCTGGAGCTGTTCCTTGGTGAATACGCCTCCGGCCACGCCGGCAGCCGCGACTAATGGCTGCGTGGCGGCCGCCTGATTGGCGGTTTGCAGTGCCTGCACCTGCGCCTGGGCGCTTTGCGCGCGGTCCTGGGCCTGTTGGGCCTGGGCGTGTGCGGTCTGCACTTGTTGACTGAGTTGCTGTTTCTCCTGGCGGAGCTGCTGGACCTCATTTCTCAAGCGCAGCAGATCCTCGTTGTCCCTGCGGAGTTGTGCCAGTTCATTGGTCTCCGCTGTTGCCTTGGCGGTCTGTTGCTCCTCCGAGGCAGCCTGGGCGTCGCGCAAGGCCTGGTTTTCAGCTCGGAGTTGCGCCAACTCAGTCGCCGCTTGCCGGCTGGACATAAAAAACCAGCTCGCCGCGGCAAGCGAACCGACCACTAAAACGGTGCCAATGGATTTCAGGTTCACAATTTCGTTGATTGGCGCTGCAGTATTATCACTACTTGAGAAACCGCCGCTGAGCAAAGCAAATCACCTACGGATCGGGCAGGATGATCGAGCCTCGTCGGGTGGAAAATGAAGGCGCCCTTGGAGGTAATCATCGATCCGCCAGCGGAGGAAGGCGGAGCATTTTTCTGTCGTTCCCTTGTTACGGAGTGGCCAATAAACGCGGAAATCGCTGTCGAGTTCGCGCAGTTCGCGGATAGCGGTGCGGGCCCCTTGACGTGCGCGGGAACCCCTCCCGGCCGCCAGCGCCTGCTGCCAAAGCATGATTTTGCAGGATTGAATTGCCATACGGGCGGCCATGTCGAGTTCAACGGTAAGGACATTGCCCAGCCGGGTCGCAGGTCGCGCACGAAAGAGCAAGCGGCGCTGCGTTTCCACTTCATCCATCGCGGCGCGGATGTTCCTTTCCGGAATGCGCGCGTAATACTTAAGGCCGTCACGGCAGGGTATTTCGCGAGTCTTCGGCACCGGGGCAGCGATGACCGCGCCAAACGGTGTGACGTTAGGCTGGAGGTGGTTGAATTTACGATGGGCGAAACCGAGCGCCAGAGCGGCGGAAGCGGCGCGTTGGGAGGGATCGCAAAAGACGTCCCGGCTGAGGACTGCGACCAGCCGTTTTTCATCGAAGGCCTGCTCACACCAGCTCAAAGCTGCTCCCACGAGGTAGGGCAGGTAACTAACGGCCAGAGGTTGGGGATGGCCGCCGTCGCCCCAATCGGTGTTTAGGTACCCGACCGCCCCATGCTTGTGTCCGGATCTCGCGGCCTGGCGCAAATTTTCAAAGGCATTATCGTGGCGGCCGACCAATGTCATCCAGGTGGAAGTTCCCGGGCACACATAGAACGCCATCCTCGATTTCGCAAACAAACCGGCTTCGTGTTCGAACGGATGGTTCGATTCGTAACCCCAGTTCAAAGCGATGACATTCCTCGGCAGTTCGCGGATAAGCTCTGGGTGATGCAGGATGATGTCGCCCCAAAACATCATCTGGCGTCCGCGGGCGGAGACCTCGCCATAGATCTTGCTAAGGAAATCGACATAGACCCGGCCTTTGCCCCGAGCCTCGCACAGGGCCTTGCTTTGACCCCGGCCAATGTCCCAGGTCTCGTCGCACCCCACATTAAACCGCCGGCTGGCGAAATGAGGCAGCAGTTCATCGTAAAGTCCGCGCAGGAAGGGCAGGGTCCCGGGATGGTTCGGGGCGAGCGTTGTCGGGTAGCGCAGGAAAGTGCCGTCGGCCCCCTCGTAGGGTTTTCCGACTTCGGCGAGGTGCTTTAGGGGCGGATACTCCAGCCAATACCGGAGGTGTCCAAACGAATTCTGGTTCGGAACCAGGTCAATTCCGAGTTTACGGCAGCGAGCATCCAGTTTTAGGATTTCCTCCCCGGTCAACGGCCCCCAACCACTCCAGATCGGTTCATATCGGCGATACGCGAAGGTGTGTTCCGTGTAAAGTTGGAACTCGTTGATCTTGAAATCGGCCAAATGGTCAACGAGGTCAAATAAGGTCTGCAGGTTAGGCACCCGTCCCCGGGAAATATCCAACATGACGCCGCGACGCGGAAAATCGGCGAAATCGCGAACCGTGAGGAATGGCAGACTGCGGCCGTATTCGCGCAGAAGCTGGCGCAGGGTTGCAGTGGCTGCCCGAAGGCCGCCTTCGTACCGGTATTGGATGGCGACGCCGCGCTGGGTGATTGAGAGCGAATAACCGTCCGGATGGTCTGGGGCGGTGTTGCTTTGGCCCGCGCGGAGCGCCAGGCGTGGGTGCGTAGCCGGCCCAGTAACGAGCTCCAGTTTGGTACCAGCAGCTTCGGCAGCCGATTGCAGCCGCTCGGCCACAGGGAGCAACACGGTGTCGCGGGGCAACGAGGCCTCCAGGTGCAGGACTCCGTTTGCGGGCAGCAGGTAGGACCCCGGATGACGGTTGACGGTGCGTGGGTAGGGGAGAAGGGGCAGGGTTTTCAAATTGTCAGGTTTTCAAGTTCTCAAGCCGCAGAGCGCTTGTGCGCGGCGAATTAACCATTCGCGCCCAGATTGGCGTCCGGCTCGATGACTCGACAACCTGAAAACCTGACAACAAAACACCTTACTTCGCGATCATCCCAGTCTTACGCGCATAATTAAACAGGCCGCCCGCATCCACCACGGGACGGACTTCGCCAAGCGGTTTGAATTTATATACCTTGCCGGTGGCCTCCACCGTGACGGTTCCGGCATCGAGGTCCACGGTCACAACGTCACCATGTTTGAGGACGTCACAAAGGCGTTCGATACATTCGCACGGGTAGAGCTCTCCCGTGGCGACGCAGTTGCGGAAGAAGATGCGGGCAAAACCCTCCGCAAGGACGACTTTGCAGCCCGCAGACCCGAGGGCGATGGGGGCGTGCTCGCGGGAGCTGCCGCAGCCAAAGTTGCGGCCGCCAACCACGATAGGATATTCGCTGTCGACCTGACCTTCATTGACGTAACGGACTGGGTAAAGCGACTCGGGCAAGCCGCAAAGCGCATACGAGCCGAGCTTCTCATACTCGTCAGGAATGGTGGGCACGAGGTTCAAGTACTGCGCCGGGATAATCTGGTCGGTATCGATGTTGTCGCGCACTACGTAAACCGGGCCTGAAAAGACAGATTGCATGGCGGAAGTTTGGGGTGTGCGGAAGAACATTTCAACCAGATTTCGAGGCGCGACTAGGGAGTGAAAGAGTAACGGAGTGATGGGGCAAGGTGCGATCGTCGCAGGCCTCTCGGGGAATCCCCTGGATCGAAATTGGCAGTTACCCCGTGTTGAACTTTTGCTTCGCTTCGTGCGAGTATCTTGCAGGCTGTTTTATGAAACTGTTACTTGGCGGCTCTGATCTGGCGAAATTACAGCAAGTCCGAAGCAGATTGCTCGGCATGGGCGTGGCCTGTGATATCGTCCACCAACTCGACTACGATGAACCCTCCGGCGTGCCCTCCTACCCCGAGCTGTGGGTTCGGAAGGACGAGGATTACGACACGGCTTCGTTTGTTTTGAGGCGCCCCGGCTGCGTTGGAACTGCCAGGAAAGCTTGACGAGCGCAGCCCCGCTTGGGGGCTCTTGAGGGTTTGATAGGGACGCCCGGCCCAGGAAATCTTCTAAGCCTGCGCTGGGGCAGCGCCCAACGCCCCGACTTTACGGGCGTGGCGGCCATATACCCATTCGAACAACGGTGTGGCCATCAGGGTGGTGACAATTGCCATGAGCACCATGATCGAAAATAGGGCCGGCTGAATTACCCCTTTCTGCAAGCCGATATTGATGATGATCAATTCCATCAGCCCGCGGGAGTTCATCAGCGTGCCCACAGCCAGCGCGGTGCGATTATCTTCACCGTTAAGACGCGCTGCGGCCCAGCACGCGCCGCCCTTGCCCACGCAAGAGGCCAGAATCACCGCCGCCGCGATCAGCAGCAGTTGAGGGCTGTTGACCATGTCCAGCCGGGTGTTAAGGCCCGAAAAGGTGAAAAACATCGGGAGCAGAAACACGACGGCGAAGGGCTCGAGCTGGCGCTGAAGTTCACGGGCGAAAAAGCCGCGCGGCATGGCGATCCCGAGCAGGAATCCGCCAAAAACGGCGTGAATTCCAATGCTGTCCGTTGTCCACACTGCCAGCATGAAAAGCAGCAACGTGAGCGCAAGCAAAGTGGGGGTAATCTGACCCGCGCGTTGGGCCGCAATCTCGAGCCGAGCCAGCAGTTTGCGACCGATGGTCAGCACCACAATCGCATAGATGAAGCCGCCGGCGATAGCCTTGACGGCGACCATCGGCCCGGCGCCGAAGCTGGCGAGCACGATCGCCAAAACGCACCAGGCGCCCGCATCTCCAATAGCCCCCGCGGCCAGGGCGAGTGTGCCCAGTGGCGTGCCGGTCAAGCCACGTTCATAAATGATCCGTGCCAGCATCGGGAACGCGGTGATCGACATCGCGGCTCCCAAAAAAAGCATCGCCTCAACCAGCGTCGCTTTCTCTGAGAACAACCCCGGCACCTTGATCAATCCGACCGCTAGCGCTCCTCCGAACACAAACGGCGCAGCCATCCCGGCGAAAGAAACCGCTGCGGCGCTCCGCGCCCGGCTGCGGAAGGTCGCGACATCGAATTCAACGCCCACCAGAAACATGTACAACCCAACCCCAAGTTGTGCGCCGACATAGAGGACCTTGAGCGAATCCTTGGGAAAGATCAGTTGCTGCAGGTCCGGAGAGAAGAACCCCAGCAAGGACGGCCCGAGAAAGACGCCGGCGATCATTTCCCCCACTACCTGCGGCTGACCCAGCCGGCGCGACATCATGCCGACCAGCCGGCATGCTCCCAGGATGATGAACATCTGGAAAAAGAACGCGGCTGAGAGTTGCGGGCCGGTCATGAGGAAGGTGGAATGCAGAAGGCAGAAGGCTGAATGTCCGCGCAGAGCCCTGACGTTACGGAATGCCACAGGCGCGCTGCAGCAACTTTGGCTTCGTAGCGATAGGCCGTTGGGTTTCGCATTTTTAGGTCAACCAGCCGGGAACCAAGTTTTCAGGACAATCCAACACAATATTGCTTTGCGCAAGACAAAATAGGCCCAGGTAGGGCGCGTTGTCTCAACGCGCCGCAGATTGTATGGGTCGCCCGGACGTTGAGCAGTGTCTATGCAGTTGGGAACGGGAGCGCGAACTCGCTAAAGTCGTGGCTCGAATTGACTCCGGGATGTGGTTGGCGAGGCGCCAACCACTGCGCCCGGGGCGGGCGCGCTCCCCATTTTCAACTGAATCGTTCCGGTCGAGAGCTTGTGGGTCGGCGCACGAGAGCACGGCCGTTTGAGGACAAACTGCCCTGCCCACCTTCGCGCCCTGAAGTCACTCAGGGGCGGCGGGCGAGGATGGCTTCGAGGCGGTCGCGGTAGTTGCGGGTCATGTTGAGCTTGGACCCATCCCGCAGGATCACCACATAATCGCCGTAAAAATGGGGCTGGAGCTCTTTCACCCGATCGAGGTTGACGAGCAGCGAACGGCTGATCCGCATAAAATTCTCGCGCGGCAACTGGGTTTCCATCCCCGCCAGGGTGTCGCGCACGTAATGCGACTCGGCACCGGCGTGGAGTCGGACGTAATTACCGTCGGCCTCGATCCAATCAATGGTTTCTGTGCTCACGAAGATCACCCGGCCATTCTCCTTTAGGACCAGGCGGTCCGCCCTTTTCACGCCGGCCCGCAGATCCTCCAGCAGAGCGGCCAGGCGCGGGTCGGCGCCACCCGCCCGGACGCGAACCAATTGCTCGCGGGCACGGCCAATCGCTTTTTTGAACCGTTCGCGATCAAACGGCTTGAGCAGATAATCGAGGGCATGAACCTCAAACGCCTTGAGCGCGTAGGCATCATAGGCCGTGACAAAGATCACCAACGGGGGTATGAGATCGGCTGCCGCGAGGGTTTCGCAGACTTCCATGCCGGTGAGGCCCGGCATTTGAACGTCAAGGAACGCCAAGTCCGGTTTCTCGCGGCGGATGACCTCGACAGCTTGCCGTCCGTTCGAGCAATCGGCGACGATTTCGAAATCGGCCTCGTGCTTTACCAACTGCCGGATGCGCGACCGCGCGGGAGCTTCGTCATCGACGATTATGGCGCGGATTTTCGCTTCGCCGGGCATGCGCGGTATCAATTGGCGTTCTGAGCGGTCCGGAAGGGGATGTCAATGCACGCCTCCAGCCCGCCACCGCTTGCTTCGGCGAGTTCGAAACGAAAGTCATCCCCATACAGATGCCGCAGGCGTGACCGTGTGTTCGAAAGGCCGATCCCCTCACGCTCCGACGGAGTATTCCCCGGCGTCAGGCCGGCGCCGTTGTCGCTAATTCGCAATTCGAGCCGGCTGTTGCTGCGGTGTGCGCGGATGCCCAGATGGCCGAGGTCTTCGCGAGGTTCGATTCCATGACGGATGGCGTTTTCGACCAGCGGCTGCAAAATTAAGTAAGGGACCAGCGCCTGCTGAACGCCTGGGTCGATTTCCCTGTTCACCTTTAGTCGGTCGGTGAAGCGGATCTGTTCGATGTCGAGATAACGGTCGAGGAAAGCCAGTTCTTCGCTCAGCGGGACCTCTTGTGGTTTGGATTGGTCAAGGCTTAAACGGAGCAGTTCGCTCAGGCGCGCGACGACGAGGTCGGCTGCCTCCGGATTCTCGTGGATCAAGGCGGAAACCGCATGGAGCGTGTTAAATAAGAAATGAGGATTGAGCTGCATCCGCAGAGCATTGAGGCGGGCTTCTACCAACTCGCGCTGCAGTTCGGCGGTTTGCAATTCGCGCTCGCGATAGCGCTGGTAGTAATGCCAACCCAAGTGAGCGAACACCACGAGCCAGTACATGATCAAGTTCGTCACACAGTAATGGATGCCGACCGCCTTGATGAGGTACGAGAACGTGAGGATTTTGCCGGGGTACATGACCGAGCGCTCGCCAGCGACAAGCCAGGCGGTGAGCAGCGCATAGGCGCAGGAAAAGGCCAGGCTAGCGGCCAGGTGAATGGCTACCCAGCGGCGAGTTCGGCCCGGCTCGAGGCGGTTCCGGCCGCAGAACCAAAACACCCCAACCGAGAGCACGCCACACGCATACCAGTCCTTCAGCTCCTGGCGAATCAACGGGCCCCACGCGAACGGCTGCT